>Ga0307516_10005182_pt1 | contig 15706 bp, 13 predicted proteins | sample 19_EM_MG_FD_203310 | JGI IMG/M metagenome (GOLD analysis project Ga0307516, IMG submission 203310) | Populus trichocarpa ectomycorrhiza microbial communities from riparian zone in the Pacific Northwest, United States - 19_EM | ecosystem: Host-associated > Plants > Roots > Unclassified | place...
CCCAGCGGCTTCTTCGACGGGGAACGAGACCGGCTCACCGAGATCCGGATGGGTGCGCTCGAAGAGTGCCTGGACATGGCGCAGGGCCGCGACCATCTTGACGTTCCGGACGTATTCGTCCGCGGACGTCGCCTCGCTGGCCTGGTTCAGCCCGTGGGGCCAGAAGTGTGCGCTGTCCGCGTAGAGCACCGCCGACGAGTTACCGTCCAGCGCGCGAAGCTGGTTGATCGCGTTGGTGCCGGTCCACTGACCATTGGAGACGCGGGAGGCCCAGCCGCTGTACGTGCCCACGCCGAGGGTGTGCGCGGTCTCGTGCATGGCGGTCGCCTGCACCATGCTCGACTTCGCCCCGAAGCGGATGGTGCCGTTGTAGTTCCCGTCGGCAGTCGGGACGCTGGGCTCATAGTAGATCGACAGGGACTTACTGACGCTGAGATAGCAGTTGTAGATCGTCAGGGCCAGGTTCATGGCTTCAGTGATCCGGTTGTACGAGTCGAGTTGATCGGCGGTCGGCGACGAGGCCCGGTTCAGGGTGTAGGTGATGCCGCCGGAACCCGGGCAGCCGGCGCTGCCGGTCGTGCTGCCCCACTGCTGGTTGGCGCCACCGTTGCAGGTCCACAGGATGATCGCCGTCCCGTTGGTGGTCCCGCCGCTGCCGGCGTCGAGGCAGAGTCCGGACAGGACGCTGACGATGGTTCCGTTGCTGTTGAGGTTCCACTGCTGGTTGGTGCCGCTGTTGCAGTCCCAAATGACCACCTGAGTGCCGGCCGTTGTCCCGTTGTTGTACGCGTCCAGGCATTTGGTGCCCGCATACGCCTTCAACTGCTTACCGGAGGCGTAGTTCCATTGCTGGTTGCTCCCGCCGTTGCAGTCGTACAGCTGCACCTGTGTGCCGTTGGTCTTGCTCGCGCTGGGCACGTCGATGCAGCGGCCGGACGGCATACCCCGGACCGCGCCGACGGCGGCCGAGGCCGGGTCAGCGACGGCGAGCAGGGAGCCGAGCAGTGCGGTGGCGAGGAAGGGGCGCAGGAGGCGGAGCTTTGACATTCGCTGGCTCCTCAGGGGATAGAAGCCCGGGGTGGAAAACCCTATCCATCCAGATATTTCAATGCGAGAGTTACGCCCTGAGCGGTCTCACATGCCCTTGCGGGCGGACGCGAAGTACCGCTCCATCAGGTTTCCGACGTCGGTGATCGTGATGTGGGCCGCGATGGATTCCTTCGGTACTTCGATGCCCTGCGCGTCCAGGCGCTCGCCCTTCGGCCCGTGCAGCTCGGCGTGCGGCCGATCGGCACTCACCGGACGGGCCCGGGAACCGGGACCCTCACCGGTCAGGTCCGAAGCCCTGTTGGCTGCGCTGAGGTCGCGTGGCCTGTCGACGACCAGCTCGCTGCCGTCCTTGAGTTTCCACGTCAGTCGCTGGTGCCCCGAAGCTTCCGGGGCACCTTTCTCCCGAGGCTTGGCACCCACTGTGGGCTTGTGTCCGGTCATGGCTTTCTCGATCTCGGCGAAGTCCATGTCGCGGAGGTTCTTCGGCGCCAACCTGACCGCTTCACACGGGACCCTCCTACCCGTCGTGGTCCCGAACGGGCGTAGCCGCAGCGGGCCGCGCTCCCTGGTCAACGCGTTCAGGTGTTCGAGCGCCTCACCACCGTGGTTGAGGGCCTGTTCCTCGAGCAGGTCAAGCGTGCGCTCGGCGCTCTGCGCAGCCGCCCTGGCCCGATCCACTTCCGCCTTCGGGCGCGTGGCGTCGGCCTCCAGGCGCCTCAGGATCTCTTGCTTCTCCCGCAGGTTGGCCAGCCCTCTGGTGTATTGCTGGACGAGCGCGTCCTCCGCCGCGGACGGCAGCCCGGGCTCCGGGCGCTGGTGGGGGTCGGCCTTGGTGGACTTCCCGGTGGCCCCACCGGTCGGCTGTGCGCCCGCCTTGCCCTTGGGTCCTTCTGGCCGCTGCCCGGCGTGCATGGGCTCGGGGCGCGGCAGCGGACCCTGTCCCCCGCCGACAACCTTGACCAACGCCGGGTTGGTGAGGATGCCCGCCCTCACCAGCCTGCGCAGCGCCTCCAGCGATTCCACCGACACCAGGGCGCCGCCGGCGACCCCGGCGCCCCCGCTCCCGCCGATCACGGGTGGCCCGCCCCTGCCACCCGAAGGACCGGGACTACCCGTCACAGGCAGCATCCAGATGTCGAACGCGAGCCAGGCAAGCTGGAGAAGGTTGAGCCATTGCAGGAATCGCTCCCGGTTCTTCATCTTCTCCTCGAGCTCATCGACGAACTGCGAGAAGTCGAAGCGCCAGGTCGGAACCTCGCGGAGCAAATCCGCCACGGCCTGGTCGAAGCGTGGCGAATCCACCTCCTTGGCCGCGGCCACCAACGGTTGGAACGACTCCCGGACGGCGGCCAGCTTCGCTGCCATCATGGCCGACCAGGAATGCGCGTAGGCATGTTCGACAGCGGTGACGACCCTGAGGTACGCCATGTGCGCCATGCTGGCCTTGACCACCGGGATGGCCGCAGTGAGCAGCTTGCCGGCAGCCTGGAATTGCTCGGCGCACCGCGGGCCGCCCACCTGGGCAACGATGATTTTCTGCTGCGCCTGCTCGACCGCATGGACCGCCCACTCGAGTTGCTCGAGTGCCCAGCGCCGATCAACGTCCCAGGGGACGAACTTCTCCGCCACGGCCGCCTCCTCCGCCACGGCCGCCGCGAGGGTCTTCAGGTCGCTCGCCAGCGCATACACGACCTGCAACAGGTGATAGCCGACGGCCTCCGGGAGCTGCGTGCCCTCGGCCTCGCCGACATCCTCCAGCGCCGCGAGGTCCGTCATGAGCGCCTCGCGGCGCTCGGGGGCCACCTGCTGTGAGTTCAGCTCGTCGACGATGCGCCCCACCCGGTAGCGCAGTTCCTCCGGCGTCATGGACATCTGCGGCACACCGGCGACCGGGATTGCCACCTTCTTGCCGTCGTCCCCGTAGCTCGGAATCGCGTAGGTGTGGCGGTCAGCTCCGGGCAGGACCCGTTCGCGCGGCTCGGGCCGCGCGAATGGTGGCTGTGCTGTCTCCCCTGGTGCCGCGTCGCGCACGGCCTTGCCGATCGCGGCCAGAACAACCGCGTTCAGCCTGCGCTTGCCCTCTGCCGAGATGCCGTCGGGCACGCTGATCTCGGTGGGCAGGTGGTAGCTCCGGCGCATGTGCCTAAACCTCCGCGCTGGCTGTCACGGTCATTGGAAGGGGTCCAGCTGGTTGAGCAGCCGCAGCAGGACGGAGTTCTCCCGGGAGAGGGAGAGCCGCAGGTTCAAGGCGGTCAGGGCAAGGTTGGGAGCCGACTGCCGCTCGACGATGTGGTCGATGGTGATGGTGACCCGCTGGCCGTTGAGCACGATGACGGGCGCGCCCCCGGTGATGGTGATGCCCGCGGCCTGCAGCACCGCCGCTGCGGCCGGGTTCGCCGCGACGCCCCGCCAGAACCGGTTGCGGTGCAAGCCGAACAGGTATCTGCTGTTGGCCGCCGTGAGGATCGCGGCATCGCCCGGGCGTGCGGCAGCGTTCCATTCTGTGGCCAGGGGGCTGAGCGCGGCAGTGCCGAACGACTGCCCGAGCACCTGCCGCAGCGCCTGGATCTGGGCGGCATTGACCCCGGCGGCTATCTCCGGCGCGACGGTGACGACACCTTGTCCGGGCGCGATCAAGGCGGCCGAGGGTGAGCGGTCGAACGCGCGGTCCAAGGCCGCGTCGTCCGCAAGGGCCTGCCTGGTCGCTGCCGACTGCCCGGTCGCGGCCGACTGCCCGGTCGCGGCCGACTGCCCGGTCACAACTGCCTGCTCGGGTACGGCGGCGGGCTGGGCGGGGGCCGGGCGGCCCGAGCCCGGCTGCCGCGGTTCGACGACGGCCGGGGAGCCTGAGGGCAGCCGGGTCGCGGGTTCGGCTTCGGCAAGGCCGATCATCGTCCGGGCCGCCACGTTCCGGGCCGTCCTGATGAGCCATCCCCCGCTCGCGGGACGCGGCGCGCGGACCGCCGGCGAGGCGGGAAGGCGGTCGGCGGCGGCCCTGAACCCTCCGGCCGGGCCGGAGACGGCGGCCCCCAGCGCGGCGAGGATCAGAGGTTCCATCCACGTCTGGTAGATGGCGAAGCTACGCGCGATCCTGAACGCGATCTGGTTGGCCTGCTCGAAGGTGACAGGTGTCCTGTTCTTCTCCTGTGCTTCGAGCCAGACGAGAAGCTGGCTCGCCGCGGACGCGATGGTCCGGCAGAAATCCAACTCGTCGGCGGCCGCCTCGTATTCGGGGCCGAAGACATCGCGGCGCCCAAGCTGGAACCTCCGCGCATTTCTCCGGAAGTTGGCGGTGTCGTTGCGGACGATGCCCGCCCTGACCTCCCGCTCATGCTCCAGAGCGCGGTTGTGCCGCACCGTCCAATACCTCATCCAGATGTCGAACATCTCCCGGGCGGTGAGCGCGTTGTTCGGGTTCGCCGGGTCGCGCGGGTCGCGAGGCTTGGCCGGTGCCGGTGCGCCCTGCCGGTTCGGGACAGCGACCGGGTCACCGCCGTGCCCGTAGGACGCGACGGCGTAACCCTCGGCGCCTTCCCGGGCCGGGTCGTACGATTCCCGGATCTCCACCCCCTCGGCCCTGTGGCGACCGTGCCGGTCGGCCAGTAGGCGTTCGGCCTCGGCCAGCCGGGCGGCCAGGGCCCGGGACAGCGCCGCGCCGATCGCCGCCAACTGGTCGTCGGTCGGCGCCCCGGCGATCCGCAGGGTGATCGGGAAATGGCAGTCGATGCGCACGGTGCCGGCTCGGCCTACGCGGCCCGGTGGGCGAACTGCACGGTGGCCAGGCTCGTGGCGGCCGGGTCAGCGACGTTACCGGCGTGGGCGATGAGAAAGTACCGGAACCGGCCCGGGTCCACTACGGCGAACGCGGAATTGACCGGCACCGTGAGGTCGTACGGGTTGGTCATCCCCGGCGACGCCCCGGTTATCTGCGCCAGCAGGTCGAACTGGCTCGCGTCGGCTAGTGCGGACCGGTACACCGTGAGGCTGATGTCGCGAACGGCGGAGAGCAGGCCCATGGCGCGGAACGAGACGAGCCGGATGCCCTCCGGGAAGCTCAGGTCCATCACCGCTGTGCCGCCGCCGGTGCCCGCGTCCGGGTGGGCCGCCCCGGTCGCGTCGTAGGTCCAGCCGCCGGTGCCGGGCGCCGCCAGCGAGATGAGGGCGACACCGGGCGTGAGCCGCTGCTGGCCGGTGATGGCAGTGGTCTGGCCGAGCGCTGTGTTGATCGCGCCCACCACGGTGCCCGCCTGCCGCAGGTCCGCTTGGATCGCGTCGAACCGGACGTTGAAGCCGTCGGGCCCGTCGGCCACGATCCGGCTGAAGTTGTTGATCCAGTTCTGGTGCTCGAACGTCGGCGTGAACGTGAGGTCGATCGGGCCGGGCGGCGGGGTGCCATCCGGATCGGTGACCAGCACGGTGAGCGCCGCGGACGCCGAGCCCTCGTTGCCGATGACGTCGGTCGCGAACACGGTGACGGTGTGCTGACCGATATCGAAGTCGAGGTTGGCCTTCGACCAGTTCCGCTGGTGCGTGTCGCCGGTGAGGGCGTCCACGTTCTGCCGCGGCGCGTCGTCGATCTGGTATTGCACCAGGGTCACGCCGGAGTCGTCGAGCGCCTGCCCGGAGAGCACCGGCAGCCGGAACGGAAGCTGGTCGACGGTCTGGACGCCGGGGAACGCGGTGATCGTGACCTGCGGCCGGGTCTGCTCCGCCACCACCTGCCGCGTGTCGGTCACCTCGATGCCCTGGTTCTCGCCCGGGTTGTCCTGGCTGGTCGCAAGGACGCCGCAGGTGAGCTTCACGGTGAGGGCCTGCCCCGGTGTCGTGCCGGCGGGCAGATCGAGGGTGGCCGACCAGTTGTCGCCGTCACGCGTGACGTTCACCGCCGGGAAGATGTTGCCGAACTGGACGAACGTGTTGACGATGGTGAACCTGATGTCGCCGGGGAAGGAGCCGGTCGAGCCGTCGTCGAAGACGAACCCCGTGACGGTGAACGTCTTGTTCACGCTGGCGCCGGCCGCGGGGGTCGAGATGCCCGCCTGAATCATGGTTTCCTCCTGGAACAGACCCGTCAGAGGGGTACGAAGGTGAGCTGTACCGCGGCGATCTGCACCGAGGACTGGCCGATGTCCGCGACGTACTTGGCGGTGAGTGGGTAGCGGAACGAGTTGGTGTCGATCCGGCCGAGCGGGCTGTTCACGGTCGCCTGGAGGTCGAAGCTCCCCGAGCCGAAGGACCTGATCGAGCCCAGCGTTTCGGTGCTCGACCCGGAAGCGGTGAGCCGCAGCGTCGAGCGGGACAGGGTAACCGTGACGTCGACACCGCGGTCCGCGCTGAGGATCTGGCCCAGCACGCGCATCGTGGTCAGCGCGAAATTGTCGGGCAGGTCGAGGTTCATCACGCCGAAGGCGCCGCCGCCGTCCAGCACGCCGATCTCCGCCGTGCCGTCCGCCCCGTTTCGCCAGCTGGTGTTCGGCGGAACCCGGCCGAACACCGGGTTGAAGGTCATCACCTGCTGATTCGGCGGCGGCGGCGTGCGGAAATCGGTGATCGCGGCGTCAGTCCGAGCCACCACAGTGGACAGCTGACGCAGGTCGGCGGCGATCGCGTTGAATCTGATGTTGAAACCGTCCGGGCCTTCGGCGTCGACCCGGTCGATCTTGTCCTCCCAATCGTCGTGACTGAACGTCGGCACGAAGTTCACATCGACCACGATGACTCTTCCTTTCGCAGCTGCGCGTGGGCTCAGCCGAGCGTGTAGGTGATCTGGAACGCGCCGAGGATCACGACCGCGTCGGCCGGGATCGTCGGAACGCTGGCCTGGATCAGGTAGCGGTACGTGCCCGGGTTCGTCACGGCCAGGGCCGCGTCGATCGGCGCGGATCGGTCGAACGGGTTCGCGTCGCCGGTCACCGAAGCCAGCACCTGCGCCGCCTGGCTGCCAACCGGCACCCGGGTCAGCACGACCGTGGGGGTCGCGCCGGCGGCCTGGCCGAGCACGCGGAACGACTGCAGGCGTACCCCGGCGGGCAGGTTCAACTTGAGCAGCCCGGACGCGCTCTTGCCGGGCCCGGCCGAGGCCTCGCCGTGGCTGCCGATGACCCATGGCTGGAGCAAGTCGTACTGGATCAGGGCCGGTGGCAGCGTGAGCCGCCGCTGCAGCGAGTCGGCAGTGCTGCCGCCGAGGGCGGCGTCGACCTCGGCGAACACCTCGGACAGCCGGCGCAGGTCGGTCTCGATCGCGGTGAACCGGCTGTTGAACCCGTTCGGAACGCCGGCCCGGACCCGGTCGCTGCCGTCGAGGAAATCCTGATGCTCGAAGGTCGGCGTGAAGCTGATGTCAACCACGGATGGGCCCTCTCACCTGGCGCGGCAGCGGGCCGCGGACACGGAACTTCGGGTAGGTGTAGTCGGGATTGGCTTCGCGCAGGCCACCCTGCAGCTCGACCACGTGGGTGCGGATCGCGGCGGTGTTGACCTCGACGCCGACCGGGTGCAGCACGTTGAGGATGTTCATGATCAGGTCGTGCTGGTCCTTGGTGATCACGGTCGCGTCGGTGTCCAGCTCGGGCCGCAGCCGCACCTGGAACGTGTACGGAACGGGCCGGTCGCCGACGAGGTAGCTCGCCTGCACCCAGGCCATCCCGGCGGCGTCGGCGCGCAGCCGTACGGTCGGCCGGGTGCTCGACCCGATGGTGATGCGGGCCGTGTCGAACGTCCCGGAGGCCCAGCCGAGCCGCGGTCCCTCGCCCGGCGCCTGCCCGGCGAGCCCGGCCGCGGCCACGTCGCCGGGCGACGGCGTCGCGGTGAGCTCCAGAGTCGTTCCCTCGTCCAGCTCGATGACCGCGCCCGGAGCGGGCCCGCGCACCGCGACGAGTTGGCCGGGCGCCTGGCGCACCTCGACGTCGTCGCCGCGGTGCCGCACATGAGCGAAGCCGGCGGCGAACGCGGCCCCGGCCAGCGCGCCGGGCGCGAGCGTGCTGTGCCGCAGCACCAGCAGCCGTCCCTCGGCGGCGGAGAGGTCGCCGTCCGGATCGAACGCGGCCTGCACCGCGAGCCGGCCGCCGGTCCCCCGCCGATCCAGCTCACCGAGCAGCGCGTCCAGCATCTCGGCGACCGCCGGCTGCATCACATGCGCGCTCGCAGTGGCGTAGTCGGCGCGGGGGTCGTCGTGGCTCGCCAGGAACACCGGGTCGAAGAAGGTTCCCGGACGGTCCACAACGGACGGATCCGCGCCGAGCGAGCCGTCCGCGGTGATCGTGCCACCGTCCGGCAGATCGGCCAGTCCGATCCGCAGCTCGCGGGTGACCGGGACCGTGTACCGGCCGCGTAGCACGTCGACCTTGACCGTCAGCCTGCCGGGCGCGGTGGCCAGCAGCGAGGCGGTCCGCTGCCGCGACCCGGCGCCTGAGGCGGGCGTCAGCGTGGTGGTGCCGCCTTCGGAGACGACGAACCACCGCAGGAAGACGTCCGGCGGCGGCGACGGTCGCAGCGACAGGTTCACCGTGTCGCCGAGGTTCAGGTCGATCGGGCCGCCCCCGGCCAGGCCGGTCTCGACCGTGAAGTAGTCGGCCGGGGCGATCGCCGCGTAGACCCGTGCCGGGCCGGAGCCGGTGCGGTAGGCGACGAAGTCGAATCCGGCCCGGTGGGCGAGCGCGGCGAGCCGGCCCGGTGGCACCGAACTGTGCCCGACCAGCACCGCCCGCCCGGTGACCCGCAGGTCGGCGGAGCGCGGGTCGAAGGCGGAGTCGATCAGCAGCCGTCCGGGCGTCGTCGTCTCGGCGCCGGCCAGGGCGACCAGCCGGTCCAGCCGCTCGACCAGCCCGATCTGGAGCAGGTGCGGGTCGGCCGCCCGCTCTGCGGCGCGCAGGTCGCGGATCGGCGCCGGGGTGAAGTCCACCGCCGGTCGTTCGTAGCGGAACAGGTAGTCCGGGTCGAACGTGTCCTCCGCCTCGGCCGTGCCCACCACGGTCTGCTCGGCCACCTTGCGCCGCCCGGTCGCGTCGATGTTCTCCCCCGGCAGCAGCGCGACCGGCCGGATGTGCACGAGCCGGGTGCCGCGCACGAGCGTGGCGTTCGTGTCGTCGACCACCAGCGCGTCCGGCTGCCCGCCGATCGCTCCGGCCACCCGGTTGAGGATCGTGGTGAGATTGGCCGGCGTCGGCAGGGTCCATCGGCGGAACAGTTCCAGCCGGCGCCGGTAGTGCTCGTCGTCCTCACCGAGGGCCGGCCCGAAGCCGGTTCTGGCCACCGAGCTGATCCGCACCTCGTCGAGCACGCCGCGAAAGCCGCCGTCGGCAGCACCCATCCGCAGGTCGGCCGCGCGGGCGATGGCGCCGAGCGGAAAGTGGAACAGCCAGTCGCGCAACTGCCCGTCAACGTACAACTCCAGGCGGCCGGTGAGCCGGCTCAGCACCGCGGCGAGGTGGCTGAACGCGTCGGTGGGCAGGCTGAGGTCGGCGTACAGCTCCCGCTTGTTCTCGCCGTCGCTGATCGTGAACCGCACGTTGCGCGCGATCCCTCGCCCGAAGTCGCCGACCGCGAGCACCCAGCCAGGGCCCTTTCCGCCGTGGCGCCGGCTCAGCACCGGCCCGTCGGTGGCGGCCAGGTCGGGGCGGACGAAGCATTCGATCGTCGCGCCGTCCGACTCGCCGATGTCGAACGTCGCGTCCGTCTGCACGGTGATAGCCGCGTTCGCGGCCGGGAAGCCCATCGCCAGGCCGTACCGTCCGGGAAGGCCGTTCTGCACCGGCCCGGACAGGACCCCCGGGTGCCCCGTCCGGCCGGGGTAGGCAGCCGTCGCGTCGGCCGCCGGCGTGGTGGCGCCGGCGACGTCGTCGAGGTGGTACAGGGCGACGGTGTCGCTGTCGAAGCCGTACGGCAGCGGCGGGAACCGGGGCACGCCGAGGTCGGCGCCGATCAGGTCGAGGCTGAGCCCGATCGCGGCCGGCAGGTGCCGCTGCGCGACGGTCAACGCCGCGTGCCGGCGCAACTGGTCCCGCTCGGCGCCGAGCGTCCACAGCAGCTTGGCGGTGTTGCCGAGCAGTGCGGTCAGCGTCCAGCACTGGTCGGGGTTGTTGTCGAACGGCGCGGTGCCCATGGTGAGCAGGGTCAGCCGGGCGGTCGCCGAGACGGGCTGGTCGAGCAGGAACGAGGTACCGGCCACGGTGCCGGCCGGCACGTCCATCCGGGTGTCCACCGAGGGCTCGCCGGGCTCCTGGTAGCTGATCGTCACACTGATGCCGGCCGTGATGTCCCGCGTGGTGGCGAGCACGTACCGCGGTTGCGGCTGCGCGTCGAACCGGGCGATGTGGTCGGCGAAGGCGTACTCCTCGATGGTGGCCTGCGAGCTGGTGGCCCGTACCAGGCGCAGGTCGAGGGTGTCGGCACCGCGCTGGAACGGCACGGTCAGCCGCCGCGCCATCCGGGTCGCGGCGAGCGCGGTCGTTGTCATCCGGTCACCACCGTCACGTCAAGGACGTCGCCGCCGGCCACGAACGTCGCCAGCTCGGTCGGGCCCATCGCCAGGTTCTCGCCCACCGCGGCCTCCACGACCGAGCGCTGGAACGGCACATCACCGAACGAGATCCGGCCGAACGCGGCCGGGAACCGCCGCAGGTGCAGCCCTTGCACGTCGAGCACGCCGGTCTGGTCGAGGAAGGCGCGGACCACCTGGGCGTACCGGACGTCGTCGCCCAGCCGCAGCGCGCCGATGCCGGCGGCCAGCCGTTGCCGGGCCGAGGCGAGCAGGGCGGCGCCGTCCGAGCCGGGCGCGACGACCAGCGTCGCCCGCACCCCGATCTCGATGTGGTCGGCCTCGACGACGTTCGCGTGGATGCCGATCGGGCGCACCCGGTCGACCGCGGCGGTGACCCGTTCGAAGATGCCCTGCACCGAGCCGATCGTGCGCCACGGCACGCGGAAGTCGTGAGCGACCACGACGGTGAAGAAGTACGGCTCGCCGACGCGTCGCTCGCTGCTGAACGCCCGCTGGTCGAAGTTGAACAGGTCGAAATAGCTCTGCGACACGTCCACCCCGCCGAGCGGGTCGGACAACACGACGTCGACGACGCCGCTGACCTGCAGGGCGGCCTGCGCCACCGCGTCGACCGTCCACATGCTTCGGGCGAATCCCAGCAGCCGGTCGCGGTAGGTCTCGTCCGCCTCGGTTTTGGTGCCGCCGGAGATGGGCGCCGGGTTGGTGACCCGGAACTTCGCGGACCCGAGGTCGCCCAAGAAGATCGACTTGTACGTCGGGTCGATGTCGGCGATCTCGCCGGCGTCGACGTCGCCGTCCGGCCCCGGCTCGAACGCCACCACGCCCACCTCGGCGATCGAGTCGCGCTCGTCGAGCAGGACCGGGGCCACGGTGCCGTACGTGCGCACCGGCTCGTCGGTGACCACGATCGCGCCTTCGGGCAGCACGTACTGCCGGTTGGACGCCGGCCGCTCCAGGGTGACCTTGATCGTGCCGGTGCTGGGCAGCGGGGCGCGTTCCGCCCCGATGTCCTCGCCGAGCAGGTCGAGGGTGTCGCCGACGGCGGTGGACACGAAGTTCGCGTAGTACAGGTCCTCCAGCCGCTTCCACAGCTCGCCGTCCTCGGCGGCCGCAGTCTCCAGGATCTTGCGCAGCGGGCTGGTGTTGGTCAGATCCACGTCGGGAAAAACCGCTCGGGCCCGCTCGAACGACTCACCGACAATCACGTCCAGGGGCTTGAGCACGAACCCGTCCTGGGTAACCCCGAAATCCGTCACGGTCGTCATACCTCCACGTTCACCTGCAGCGTCACCGGAATGTCGGCGACCGTGTGCAGGTCGGCCGTCACGTTCCAGGTGCGCGTGATCTGGGCAGTGCGGGCCCGGCCGGCCGCGTCCGGGTCGGCGGCCAGGCGATCGGGGTCGTCGTCGAAGCTGACCTGCCGGACCTCGCTGACCCGAGGATCGGAGCCCAGGGCGCCGACCAGGTTCAGCTTCAGTAGTTCCTTGACCATGCGGGCGCTGGTGGGGGCCGTGAACGCCTGCGTGACATCCAGCCCGTAGCCGGGGCTGAACCGGTCCGACCCGAACGGGGTCAGCACCCGCAGGGTCAGGGCTTGGACGAGGTTGGCGATGCCGGTCACCTCGACCAGCTCGCCCCGCTCGAGCACCAGGTCGCCGTCGTCCAGGCGCAGTCCACGCCCGAACGGGCCGGTCACGGGGCTGGTCATGCTGCCTCCAATTTGGTCTGGCCGGCCGACACGACCCGCCATGTCGCGAACGCGGTCGTCCCGTTCGCGGTGTCCAGGGCCACCGGCTCGCCGCCGACCCGCAGCGTGCCGGCCAAGCCGGCGCCGATGGTGGCGATCGCGCCGCACGGCTTCGGGTCCGTGCACGGGATCTGCGCGCCGATCAGGTCGGCGCCGGCCAGCACGGACTGGCCGTCGACGGTGAGCTTCCGAGCGCCCGCCGGGAGCACCACCGCAAAGCCGTGCGCGCACACCAGCGACGAGGTGGCGGTGAGGACGGCGGGCATCACGACACCCCCACGGTGCCGCCGTCGAGCCGCAGGCTGACGCCGCCGTTGGTCAGCGTGATCGGTTGGTCGCTCGTGCTGATCGACACGGCCCCTTCGGCGTCGACGGTGATCGTCGTGCCGCTGCGGTGCTCGATGGTGATCGTGTCGGCGTCCGGGGGAACGGGCCGGGTGCCCACCTCGGGCAGCGCGTCAGCGCCGACGAGGATGTGCAGCCCGGTCGTCTGGATCACCCGGCGGCCCGCCGCGTCGATGAGGTCGTTGGCGCCTGGTCCGGTCGGCAGGCCGTCCTCGCCGAGCCCGGTGGGCAGCGCCAGCCAGTAGTCTCCCGGTTGGTTGGCCGGGCGCCGCAGGACCGGGTTGTCCGGCCAGAGGAACCCGGCCACGACGGCGTCGTTGACCGCGCCACGGTTGTGGGCGAGCAGCGCGCGCATCGCCGGATAGACCGGCACCACCAGTCCCGTCCGGTCGAACGCGAAGGGCGCGGCGATCGGCTTCTCGTGCAGGTCCACGCCCCCGTCGACGGGGCCGGCGACGCTGGGCGCGGCCACGGTGGGGTCGAAGGTCTGCGCGTAGTGCATGGTGGCCAGGTGCTTGCCGTCGGCGCCGCTGGCGTACGCGGTGATCTCGCCGACGTCGATAAAAGGGCGATCGTCGTGCGCCCGGTCCACCATGTCCCGCCACCGGTCCACCACCACCTGCGCGCCGACCGTGACCTGGGCCCGTTCGCCGGCGCCGGCCGCGATGACGCCGAGCTCGGTGGTGTAGCCGCCGGCGGTGGTGAACCGGTGCACGACCCGGGACAGCCGCAGCGGCCCGGCCGGCACCCCAGACAGGCCGGTGATCCGCGCGAGCTGCCCGACCCGCAACCGCGGGTGCCCGAGCACGGTCAGGTTGAGCGTGCTGCGGACCGGCGGCGCCGGCTCGTCGGCGGTGTCCTCGCCGTCGAGGGTCTCCAGCGACACGATGTTGTCGTCCGGGTCGAAGGCCATCGGCGCCGTGTCTCCCGCCACGCCGACCGCCGCGCCCAGGTGGACCTTGCCGTCCCGCACGACCAGCGGCACGCCCGCCCGGTCGGCCAGAGCGCGCAGCGCGTCCAGGATCGACCCGCTGCGTACGGTGAACCCGGTCAGGTCGCCCGGCAGGGTCGATCCCGTGGCCAGCTGCACGTGCGCCTGGTCGGCCAGCTTGCCGGCGAGATCCAGTGCGGTCGTCGCATCCGGCCGGCCGGCCTCGGCCTGCGTCTTCCGCAGGCGGTAGCCGGCCTCTTCCTGGCCGTAGAGGACGGTCCGTGCGTACCCGTCGGCGCCGACGCAGCCGGTGACGCGGGTGACCCTTCCGGTCAGCACGAGGCCGCCGTCGCCGGTACGGGTGGCCGGCTCGTCGAAGTAGCCGAGATGGATCGACACCGACACCGGCGCGGCCGCGTGGACCGCGCGGAGCAGGTCGGCCGTCCGGGTCGGCAGGTTGATCAGCGCGATCTCGAACGTGTCGGTGGCCGCCCCCTCGGTCATCGTGACCGTGATGTCGGCGTCCAGCACGAATGACCCGGCCAGCACGTCGTTGGAGACGCTCAGCGGAAGGCCGAGCCCGCTCGGCGCGGCGGGTGCCGAGACGTCCACCCGGTACCGGATGACGAAGCTCATGGCCGCCGCCCCCGCCCTTGCTGCGGTGTTCCCGTCATCGCAGCGCCACCCCGCCGACGACCAGGGAGCCGAAGGAGCCGGCGCCGTTGAGATTGCGCCGGTCGACCAGCATGGTCGGGAAGATCAACGCCAGTTCGGACGCGTGGTACTGCACCCCGGGCACCAGCTTGCGCCGCAGGACGGTGGTCACGCCGGCCGGTTCCTCCCGGTCCACCGACAGCACCAGGAACGCTCCCTTGGCCGGCAGGTCCAGCAGGCCGCCGGCCGAGGCGTCGAGCGACTCCTCCGCCACGTTGGCGTAAAGCCGGAACTGATAGGTGCGGCCACCGGCCGACACCCGGAACGCCTGCGGGAAACCCTCGGCCGCGTCGATCGGCAGCGAGCGGAAGTCCAGGGCCATCGCGTCCCTCCTCATTTCGTGGCACGGTCACAGCGCCGCGCCCAGGCCGCGCGGGATCGGGTTGGCCGGCGGCGTGCTGGGCACCGCCGCCGAGCCGGCGGCCAGGGCCAGGTCGGCGACCTCGCCGGCCACCGCCGTCACGCTGGAGCGCAGGAACTGCTCGAGCATGATCGACACGTCCAGGGCGTCCCGTTTGGTCGCGCTCTGGGTGAACCGCAGGCTGGTGATCTGCATGTCCAGGCTGATGGTCAGGCCGGACACCACCGGGATGCCGGTGCTGGCCAGCCCGAGCGCCGTGGCCGCGACCAGCAGCCGGGACGTGAGGGCGATCGCCTCCAGTGCCTTCTTCTGCGCGAGGCGCTCCGGCCCGAGCAGCACCGCCTCGATCGCGATCGTCTTGTTCGTCGGCTGGGTGGCCTGTGCGAACCGGCTCCCCATGATTCGTTCTATCCGGTACCCCTCGTTGATGGTCATGCTCTGCACGTAGAGCAGTTGCACCGGGCCCACCAGCACGGGCACGTTGACGCCGGCCATCGCGTCGCTCCCTAATCCCGTCGCGTCAGATCCGGGTCGCCAGTTCCCGGTCGAGCTGGTCGAAGACGTATCCGGCCACCCGCTGAACCTCGGTGTCCGGCAACGACCCGATCACCTCCACCTGCACCGGGAAGTAATAGTTGATGACCGCGGCGTCGCCGGCCGGTGCGATGACCGCCTCGCTGCCGGCCTGCGGGACGATGTACTCGCCCTCGTGCACCAGCGCGATCCCGGTGCGCTCCACCCGGCCGCCGGTCGCGTAACCGGGCACCGTGATGGCGTCTTCGCCGTCGTCGGAATCCGCGGCCACGGCCTACGCCTCCAGCCCGACCGAGAGCGCCAGGCAGGTGAAGCTCGCCTGCGGCACCCCGTCGACCACAACGTTGCTGGGGTTGGCCGAGGTGACCACGCACCGGGCGAACTTGAGCGCGTTGAACGCCCAGTCGGTGCCCTTCTTCTCGGCCACCACCACTTGGAACTCGGTGCCGCTCGTGGCCAGCTCGGTCAGGGTCGCGACGGCCGTCGCGACCGCCGGCACCCCCATCGTGAAGGTGAAGGTGGACG
>Ga0307516_10005183_pt1 | contig 15703 bp, 15 predicted proteins | sample 19_EM_MG_FD_203310 | JGI IMG/M metagenome (GOLD analysis project Ga0307516, IMG submission 203310) | Populus trichocarpa ectomycorrhiza microbial communities from riparian zone in the Pacific Northwest, United States - 19_EM | ecosystem: Host-associated > Plants > Roots > Unclassified | place...
GCCGGAACGCGAACGGCGGATGCTGGCGCTGCGCTTCTATGGCAACCGCAGCCAGTCGGAGATCGCCGAGGAACTGGGCATCTCGCAGATGCACGTGTCCCGCCTGCTGAGTCGCGCCCTGTCCTGGTTGCGCCAGGCGATGCTGACCGACATACCGCCGCGGTGGGCAGGCGAAGACAGCGATCACCGCCTCACGGTCGTCACCGTGGCCGAGCCAGGCGCCATCCGGGCGCATGTCACCGGAGAGGTCGACCGCGACAACGCCGGGCATCTTCGCGAGGCGCTGCTGGCCGCGGTCCGCCACGGCGGGCACCGGTTGATCATCGACCTGGTCGGCGTGCCGCTGCTCGACGCCGCCGGGGTCGGAGTGCTGCTCGCCGTCTATGAGGCCGCCCGCGTACGCAACGTCCAGGTGCGGGTCGTCGGCCTGCAGCCGTACGTGGCCCGGATCGTCGCGGTGTCGGGCCTGGGCACCCTGCTCGACGACTGATCTATGGCCGGGTGGCCAGCACCGCCCAGACCACCTTGCCGTCGCGGCTGGGCAGGCAGCCCCAGCCGGCCGCGATGCTGGCGACCAGGAGCAGGCCGCGCCCACGCAAGGCGCGCGGATCGGCCGGCGGCGTCAGCCGGGGCTTCACCGGCGAGCCGTCGTGCACCGCGATGTGCACGTACCGGTTCCGATGGGTGATTCGGAAGGTCATCATCGTGCCGGCGTGTTCGATGGCGTTGGCGACCAGCTCGCTTGCGACGAGGCTGGCCGGCCCGATCAGATGCGGCAGGTTCCACCGCGAACACGCCTCGGTGACGATGTCGCGCGCATGCCGGGCCGCGCCGGCGACCGGAAGCAGTTGGTCGGCGATCGTCAAGGGCTTGGCCTGCCTCGCCTCAAGGCTCCGCACCGCGGCCGCGACGCTGCGGTGCACGGTGAGCCGGCCGAATCCACCCCGGGCGAGCTGCGCCGCCGTGCGGGCCGTCGGCGCGCAGAGCAGCACGGGCGTGCCCGGCCACATCGCCGCCTGGCGGACGACCGCGGCGAAGATCGCCAGCGAGGCGTCCTCGGCCAGGGTCATCCCGGACAAGTCCACCAGCAGGGCGCTCGGCTGTTCGGCCAGGCACTCCAGCAAGGCGGTGTGCAGCGCGATGGTGCCGGCCATGTCGAGTTCGCCCTGGACGGCCACGACCGCGAGGTGATCGCGGGTGTCGACCGTCATGCTCAGCGGCGGTGCCATTCCGGTGGCTCCTCTCGGGCTCCAAAGTCTGGCATTCCCGCGCGAACGGACGGCAAACTCACTCGCCCGATCGGCTCGTGCACTCGACTTCGTCGGAGCCTGACGCTGGGAGCCGCTCTCAGGCCGCCGCGGGCACGCGGCCCCGGCTCGCACGCTCGGCGGGCGCCAGCGTCGAGCGAGCCACGTCGGCGCGCGTCGAGGCTGCGGTGACCTCCTGCCGCAGGCTGCGGACCGCTGCGGTGGCGATGTCGGACGCCCGCCATGCCTCGTGCTCGGCCTCCAGCGCCTGCTGGTAGCGGGCGAACCGGTGCTTGACGGCGGCGCGGGCAAGCGCCAGTTCCTGCTCGACCGGGTGCAGCATGGGGTCCCACCCGTTGCGGTGGGTCAGTGCGTCCAGCAGTTGGGTGTCGGAGAGGTCACCCCGCCGGTACGCCGCCTGCGCGGTCAGGCGCAGCGACCGGACCCGCTCGGCCTCGCTCGGCATGCTAAGCGGGGCAACAAAGGCGGCCGCCAGCCGGGCCCGGCCGAGCGCGGCGTCCGCGTTCTGGTATGCCCGCCAGGCCTCCTCGACCCCGGCCTGCGCCCGCTGGCACTGCCCGCGTCCCCGCTCGGCGGTGGCGGCAGCGCGCCTTGCGGCGACGGCGATCTCCTCGGCGTACCGGATCGATTCCTGCGCCTCGGCGGCCTTGCGGGCCTCGACCTCGCGTTTGTGCCGCGCGTTGTCGGCGAGCCAGGCGGAGATCTGCCGGGGGCGCCGAACGCCGCGCGGCAGCGCGAGGCCGGCCAGTGCGATCACGGCGAGCAGAATCAGCAGCAGCCAGATGACGGCGACCCGGCTGCCGTTTGCCGCGATGAGATCGAGCGCAGCGGACATGACGAATTTCTCCCCAGGGTGTGGCTTTCGCGGGCGACGGGCCGCGACCCGCAGCATCGGCTGCGGGCGCGAAGGTCACCGCTGGGGTGGTGCGCGGGGCGCGAGGGCGGCGCGGACGGACTGGTCGCGCAGGGCCGGCGTGGCGGGCCGGGCGACGGCCGGGGCCGCCAGGACGGGGGCAGACTCCTCGTCCACGATGATCGGCTCGGCGCTCGCCGGCGCGGTCGAGATCGAGGAATGCGCGGCGGCGGCCGGGGCCCGGACCGGCTCGACCGCCGGAGAGGCGACCGCCGGCGCGCCGAGCAGCACGGCCAGGAACAGAGAAGCGACAAAAGGCAGCCGCGTACGGCGAATCGCTGCCTTCACATCCACACCCGACAACCTATCCAGGAGTGTCCACACCCGCATCACGGGGATTCGATTCGTGATCCAGATCGCCCCCTACCGGAGGAGCGATCCCGCCGTCTGACAGGGCAGCCGCGAGACGTGACGCGAGTTTCGCGACCTCGGCGCGGAGTTCCGGCCCGCCGTCGACGCGGTAGGCGAACGGCATTCTCGTCAACCACTCTTGCGCGTACATCGCTGGATTGCTTGTGCTGCCGACGAGCACGCAACCGTCTCCCGATGGTTCAAGCCGTCCCATGGGAGAACGGATCCACCGTGCCACCTCGGCCAGCGGGGCGTCGAACACGACGCGGGTGGGGAACTCCCATCCGACGCCCAGGTTCTCTTCCACCGCCGCCACCGGGTCGAGGTCGTCGGGCGGCTTGAACTCGTGGGCGGTCTGCTGGATGGCGCGGATCCGGTCGATCCGGTACGTGCGGATCGCGTCCGCGCGATGGGAGTGACACAACAGGTACCAGCGCCCGTGGCGGACGACGACCGCCCAGGGGTCCACCTCGGCCTCCCACTCGTTGCCGGACTCGCTGCGATACATGAGCAGCACGCGACGCCGGGCCGCGATGGAGGCAACGAGTGCGCTGGCGGTGGAGGGATCTGGCTGGGCCGAGTACCGGTCGGGCGTAGCCGACGCGTGCCCCCGCAGCGCCGCTGCCTGCCGGCCGACGCTTTCCGGCAGCGCCCGGATGACCTTGGTAAGGGCCGAACCGATGAGGTCGTCGGCGTCGGCGGCCGCCGGGTGGCCGTCGAGCACCGCCATGACCAGACCAAGCGCCTCGGGCTCCGTGAAGACGACCGGAGGCAGCCTCGTTCCGCGCCCAAGCCGGTAACCGCCGTAGGGGCCGCGGGCCGACTCGACGGGGATGCCCGCCTCGCGGAGGATCTCGACGTACCTGCGCGCGGCCCGCTCCGTGACCCCCAACCCCTCGGCGAGTTCGCCGGCCGTCGCGCCTGGGCGGGCCTGGAGTATCTCCATGGCGCGAAGAGCTCGTGCGGTGGGGCTGAGATCGGTCGGCACACCAGCAGATTAGGCGGTCACCAGAACAAACCGGAAGTAGATCGTCCGGTACTGGTCCTAGCGTGACGGTCATGACGGAGTTCCGCGAGCAGGACCTCACCGGAGCGCGCTTCGAACGCGTAGGACTCCGGGGCGCCACCTTTGCCGACGTCGACTTCACCGGGGTGCAGATCCGCGGCTCCCTGTTCAGCGAGAGCCGCATGCGCGGCGTCGAGCTGGTGAACGTCGACATCTACGGCGAGCTGCAGAACGTCGTCGTGAACGGCGTCGACATCGCACCGCTCGTCGACGCCGAACTGAACCGGCGCATGCCCGAGCGGGCGAAGATGCGCCCCGACGACAGCCCCGGGTTCCGCGCTGCATGGGCGATCCTGGAGGGGCTGTGGGAGGGCACCGTCACCCAGGCGAAGACATTCCCCGAAGAGGCGCTCCACCGCAGCGTCGACGACGAATGGTCGTTCATCCAGACCCTGCGGCACCTGAACTTCGCCAGCGCCGCCTGGGTGGGCCGGATGGTCCTCGGCAACGCCTCGCCGTGGCACCCGTTGGACCTGCCGTGGGACGAGGCGCCGGGGTGGGACGGAATCCCGTGGGACCGCGAGGCACGACCCTCGCTCGACGAGGTGCTCGCGGTCCGGCGCGATCGCCAGGCGATGGTCTGCCGCGTCCTGGGGTCACTCACCGACGGGCAACTCGCCTCCGAGGTGACGCGCACGGAGCCCGGCTGGCCCCGGATGGAGAACTTCCCCGTCAAGGAATGCCTGCGCATCGTCCTCAACGAGGAATGGGAACACCGGCTCTATGCCGAACGCGATCTGACCGTACTGGAGAAAGAGTACTAATCATGGAAATCCTGCTCATTGCAGGTCTCTGGCTCGACGGATCCGCATGGGACGACGTCGTGCCCACGCTCGAAGCACTCGGCCACCGTCCCGTGCCGCTCACCCTCCCGGGCCAGGGCGACGGATCGACCTCCGCCACGCTCGACGACCAGGTGGCAGCGGTGCTCGCGGCCATCGACTCATCGTCCGGTAAACCCATGGTGGTGGGGCATTCCGCCGCCTGCACCCTGGCATGGCTGGCAGCCGACGCGCGACCGGAGCAGGTGGCCAAAGTCGTCCTCATCGGTGGCTTCCCGTCCGCCGACGGGGAGCCCTACGCCGACCTGTTCGAGCCGAAGGACGGAGTCATGCACTTCCCCGGCTGGGGCCCGTTCGAAGGGCCGGACTCTGCCGACCTTGACGAGGAAGCCAGGGGCAGCTTCGCGTCCGCGGCGATCCCCGTCCCCGAAGGAGTGACCAAGGGCGTGGTGCGCCTGACGGACGAGCGACGACACGACGTCCCGGTCGTGGTCGTGTGTCCCGAATTCTCTCCGGCCCAGGCGCAAGAGTGGATCGGCGCCGGTGACGTACCCGAGCTCGAGAAGGCCAAGCACCTTGAGCTGGTCAACATCGACTCGGGCCACTGGCCGATGATCACCAAGCCGACCGAACTCGCCCGGCTCCTCGCCGCAACCGCCGCCGAGGATTGACCTGGAACCGGCGATGTCGTACACGATCCGGCCCCTCGACGCCTCCACGTGGGATGCCTTCGCGGAGCTGGTCGAGCGCAACAACGGGATCTTCGGCGGATGCTGGTGCATCGGTTTCCACCCCGAGCGCAGCCAGGCCTTCCGGGGGGAGGGGATCGACCCGCGCACGGCCAAGGAGGAGCGGGTCCGGACCGGTCGCGCTCACGCGGCGCTCGTCCTCGACGAGGACGGCGCCGCGCAGGGGTGGTGCCAGTACGGCAGCCCCGAGGAACTCTCGGCCATCAAGCACAAGCGGGAGTACGAGAAGGATGCGCCGGCGCGTCCCGACTGGCGGATCACCTGCTTCTACGTCGACAAGAAACATCGCGGCCAGGGCGTCGCGCGGGCGGCGCTGGAAGGCGCGCTCAACCAGATCGCCCACGCCGGCGGCGGCCTCGTCGAGGCCATCTCCGAGGTGACCACCGGCCGCCAAGCACCGGGCCGTTTCCTGTTCAGCGGGACCGTCGAACTCTTCGAGGAGTACGGATTCACCCCGGGCCGGCAGGTCGGCATGCACGCATGGATCGTGAGCAGGGTGATCGATCCGGCATGACCGCCTGCACCGAGCGGCACGTCCTGCCGAAGTGCTTCATGGCAGAGCCTGAAAGTGGTGGGACCTTCCTTGTGGCCTGGCGAGGTCGGGTAGACTAAGTTGTTAGCTAACCGGGGAGGTGGAGCGATGTCGGCGGAGGCCGTGCACTACAACATGCACGATGCAAAGACCCACCTGTCGCGCATCATCGAGCGGGTGGAACGCGGGGAAGAGATCGTCATCGACCGGGCAGGCACCCCAGTGGCGAAGGTCGTGCCGTTGGTGCGTCGGGCCAACCGCACCGCCGTCGGTTCTCTCGCCGGCCAGTTAGACCTGTCGGGTGACTGGGACTCGCCAGAGACCAACGCCGACATCGCTGCCGACTTCGGTATCGGCGGATGACTCTGCTGCTGGACACCCACGTCGCGCTGTGGGCCATCACCGGCGATGCCGCTCTGGGCGAGGAATTCCTCGACCGGCTACGCCACGATCCCGATATCTTCCTGTCCCCGGTCAGCCTGTGGGAGATCACCATCAAGCAGGCCACCGGGAAGCTCGCGGGACCGGCTGACCTGGCAGAGCGGGTACGAGACATGGGCTTCCGCGAGTTGCCCGTGACCCACGTCCACGCGATCGCCGCCGGCCATCTCCCACCCCTGCACCGCGACCCCTTCGACCGGATGCTGGTGGCACAAGCGGCCACGGAAGGACTGACCCTGGCCTCCCGAGATATGTCGATCGCGCTGTACGACGTGGACGTCCTCAAGGTGTGACAGCCCGTCGAGGCTCGAGCAGTCCGAGCACGCGAACGACATCGAGTCGAAGACCCACACTTTCCAGCTAGACCCGGCCGAAACGCGGCCTCGAAGCCACCTGGATCGCTCCGAAGTCACAGCGATGGGCGGTACGCCGGCGTCCAGGCGTCGACCGATCTTGCAGATCTGTGGTGTGCCCCCGGCAGGAATCGAACCTGCGACACACGGTTTAGGAAACCGTTGCTCTATCCCCTGAGCTACGAGGGCGCGAAGGCACAGTTTAGCTGCCAGCGGATACCGACGAGTGCCAGGGCGTCCCGACCGATACCAACCGGTCCCGGCCAGGGGTGACACCGACCAGCGGAGCACACATGGAGCACACCGAGCCGGCAGGTCGGCGCCCCGTGCCAACCGCTGCCGTGCCGTCCCAGCCGCTGCTGATAGGTGCCAATGACTCGCCGAGCAACCACCGAGCACACAGAGATCGATTCTGTGGACTACTCGGCATGATGCGCTCGTGCTCGGGTACCGACGCGGCTCCGACTGCACCTTCTGCGGGAGCGCACCACGATGGCGCGACCGCTGCCTGAACAGCTCGCGGACCACCGGATGAACCACCAACTGCTCCTCGAGCGGATGCATGCCCGCGGCCTGTCGCTATGGGAGCTCGGCGACGTGCTCGGCATCCACCCGCGCCACCACCTGCACAAGGTCGACGCCGCCGGCGGACTGGTCAACCAACCCGTGCGGGTGCTCATCGAGCAGGCACGCCGCCCGCCGTACGCCGGCGCGGGCCGCCGACCTCCCGTTTGAACACGGCGAATTCCGCCGTGTCCCGTACGAAGTTCAACCTCGGCAGTGCTCGCTGCGATCGTCGTCGGCGGCGCCGGCTGACATCCCTCCGAAGTCGGACACTCGGGCAGGTTCGTGGTCGACGACACGACGTACAGCACGCCCGCTGCGGCGTTGCCCAGGCCGCGACCACGGCGGTGTCGATGTGGGCGAGTCCGTCCGGCGGGGGATCGGGCATGGGCACGAGTGCGCGGGCCGCCGCCGGCCTGCGCCGCGGGTGACCGGTTGCGGCCACGCCACCCGGACGCCGCTGCTCGTACCCGGCCCGCCCGGGCGCAACCAGTGGACTACCGCGCCGGCTGCCGGTGCCTTTCCCGCGGGCGCCGCGTCAGCGGAACAGGAAGCAGGCCCGCCCCGTGGTTGCCGGCAGATGGGTGGGGCGCTAGCTAGCTAGAGCTAGATCCATAACAGCGTAAGGCGGGCTGGCATGTGAATGCTTTTCGCAAAGCTCGATAGGTGCGCTTGATTTGTCGCGCGCGAATGCGCGTGCGCGGTCTCGGGTCGATAACGACGTTGGCGAGCTGGATCGCGATCCGTGGAAGTCTCGTTACGCCTCAAGATCGGTAACGGCGGTAGCGGATGCGGTGCGGCCTGCGGGAAGAGGCTGGTGGGTAACGGGCTCCGTCGCGGTCTGCGGCCGGTAGAGCGCTTTCACGGTTTGGCGGTGTTCGTTCCTTGATAGATGTCAGTGACGCTATCGGGTGGCACAATTTTGCCCGGTGTTGAAGATCAGCTTTCCTGCCACGGGCGATCTTCTCGCTGGCCCCTGGAAGCCCCTCATCGGTGCCCTGCGGCCGGTCTGTTTGCCTGCGACGGGCCGGCTGCGCGCATCGCCGACAAGAAAGTCGTGAACAACTATGACGAAGTCCTTGCCTGAGACAGCGGATCGGCGGTTCGCCCTACGGGCGCTGCTGTCGGCGGGAGGCCTGGCCGCGGCGGTCCTCGCGATGTTGATGATCTATTCGGTCGTGTTGCTGCGGATCGGGTTGTCGGTTCCGGCGACTGTCGGGCTCGCCACGACGCTGGCCGGTATCTCGGCGGAGCTTGTGCGCCGGGCCACGCAGCATTCCCGGCCCCGGCGGCGACGGGTCTCCCGTTCGGCCGTGCGGGCGGCCGGCCATTCCTCCTCCTGCGAGTCGTCTCCAGTGGAGGCCTCCGCGGTCACGTGACCGCGCCGGAGCTACCCGGAACTTTGTGCGTTCGGGGTTGATTTGGGGTGGGACCTCCCGCTGCCACACGGGAGGCCCCGTCCGGACCCGAAGCCCCTCATCGGCAGGATCCGGAGCTTTCGTAGCAGCGGTGCCACGATGCTGGACACCGTACCCGCCGCACGGGTGCGCTGACCAGGAATGATCGACGATCTTCGCTGTGCAAGTGCCGTTGATTTACGGCGTTTGATGCGGCTGCCGTCACCGTGGATGTTGGCGAAGCCCGCGACCCGGCTTGCTCGTCCGCATCCCAGCACCGTCTGCAGATCGCCGGATGCTGCGATCTGCAGACGCCCGGCGTACGGCCATCTTCCACACGTCGGGCCCTTTGGTGTCGCGGGGTCACCGTAGTCATTGTCCTCTTTGCTTCCACGACAGAAAACGGCCATGACCATCACATATTCGCAGTGCACCGCCCCGGTCTTTCCAGTGCTCGATTTGCGATGCGGGCGACGCGGGCTCTTGGGGGTCGCACGCGGCCGGCGGTGCCCGGCCACCATCCGTCCCGGCGCAGGCGGCATCACGGCGGTGATCCGGTATGCGGGATAACAGCACCCGTTTGACAGGACAGGGGCCCACGGTTGAGTTCGCGCGCGCTTTGCGCGAGGAGCGGCGGCGGGCCGGCCTGAGTTTCAAGGACATGGCCGCCAAGGTCCCGTGCTCTGACAAGAGCTTCTGCGAGGCGACCAATGGCAGGGCGTTGCCGAGCTGGCGGATCACCCGGGAGTTTCTCCGGGCGTGTGGCATTTCGGAGCAGGACATCTCCGGTCGGTGGAAGGCCAGGTGGGAGGCGGCGAGCCGGGTGACAGAAGTACTGAGGGCGCCCCTGCTGCAGCCGGTCGAGGAGCTCGTGCAGGTCACGGAGCTACTGCACGAGGTCATGCGGGCGCGGGCGATCACCGTCGCCTACCTGCGCGAACACGCTGACGCGATCAACGTGCCGGAGATAGACAAACGTTTCGCCTGGTCAAAGCCGTCAGCGGCGGTGCTGACCGCGGTGCTCGTCGAGCGCACCGCGTTACCCGATCGTGGTGTGGTCATCATGGTCCTCGCCGCGTGCGGCGCCGCCCACGCCGAGATCACCGCGTGGCTGAAACACCCCGGGGTCCAGCGCCTGCTGCGCGACACGACCCGCGCACCCGCCGTACCACCGGAGACCACGGTCCCGAAGCCCGTGCCGCAATCACAGGTCACCCCGATCGCGGGGGCCTCGACCAACGAGGAGCATGAACACGCGGGCAAGATCGTTGAAACGGCGGCCCGGCCGCACAGCGTGACGGGATCCGTCCAGCGGGTAGGTGCCGCAGGTAGATGGGTACGCCGCTATCAGCGGCCCGTGATAGTGGGCGGACTCGTCGTCGCCGCGCTCGGCGCCGGTGCACTCATCGGCCCGTTTACCGTCGCTCGCGACAGCCGGCAGGCCTCGCAGGCGCGCACCACGGGCCGTCTCACACCGACCGCATCGGCGTCGCCGCAGCCCGCCACCGCCGCGACCGCCACTGAGTCTGGCGACAGTGAGGCACGCGGCCTGCCGGCCCGAGTAGCCCTGAGTGACCTGTCCACCCGGGTCGCGAGGTCACCGGCGACCACGCCGACCGGGCCGGTCACCTACATCCACACCAGGACCTGGCGTCCTGACGACACCTCCTCCGCCGTGGAGCCGTTCGCCGCCTCAGACATACAACTGTGGTGGCGGCCCGACCGCACCGGGCTGCAGATCACCACGCCCGTAATGCCTGACGGCGATCAGAGCACGGCACCCCCGCTCGCCGCGACTCGAACACTGGATCCCCGGTCGCTGGATCTGCCGAGCGGACAACCCGCTACCGACCCCGGGATCCTGGCCCATGACCTGGACTCCATCAGCCCTGGCATCGACACGCCTCGGCACACCCTGCAGAGCATCATCCAGATCTACAGGTACTACTGCCCGGACCCGGGGCAGCGCGCGGCGATGCTGCGCGTCCTCGCCGACACCCAAGGACTGCTCACCACCGGTATCGACCGCGACCGCCTCAACCGCGACGGTCTCCAGATCATCGCGACCGAATCCGGCAACACGATCCAGCAACGGGCATTCTTCGACCCGGACACCGGCACACTGCTCAGCGCCGAGACTGTGCACGTACCGGCCGTGGTCGACACGCTCAGCGCACCGACGATCACCGAGGCCATCGTGTTCTACCCCTGCGAGCACCGCACCTCAGTCGGCTGAGCCGATCCACCGCTCGCCAGCACGGCGAAACGCCCCCGACAGCGGAGCGGCCCTGATTTCTTCAGGGCCGCTCCCGCACGTACTTGCACGACGTAGACCCATGGGTGTGGCGACCTGGCACCAGTGCGATCCCCGCGAGGTCGGGAGGTCGCCCCGGTGTGTGGCACCTCAAGCAAGTCCATTCCCGGCCGCACGGCGCGTCCTCGGTGACGGGCATTCGCACAAGCGACTGCCGCGGACGCAGTCGTGAAGCCCGCCGATCCAAGCGGACGTAGGAAATGTCGCGGTGGCGACACCCGCCACCCATGCATGGCGATCAACGCATAACGCACTCTAGCCTATCTATATCACGCTATGCGCATAGGTGATTACTTACAGTCTCCGACCGGAGTCGGACGACCACACCCACCGCCGCCACGCGGTCACCCCGCCGTGCGCACCCGTCCGTGAAGGCCCACTCATGCGACCTCGCCATCACCTCCACTCAGCCACCGCCTTGATCAGTACTAACGTCCTACTCCTGCTGCTCGCCGTCACTGCCGTCGCCCATCCCGGCGCGTCGGAGCCGGATCCGGCCTCCGTCTACCTGGCCGCGCACCCAGGCGGCACGAAACTCAATCACAACGAGGTCGGCTACGGACCCCTCGTCGTCACCGTCACCCGCCCGCGCGCCACCGCGGTCGCGGACTGCCCGGCCGGATGGTTCTGCTTCTACGCCGGCATCAACTACACATACCCCCGCGGAAAACTGTCCGCCTGCGGGCATCAGAACCTCGCCGACTACGGGTGGACCAACCGCATCGACTCCGTCTACTACGACATGCAGAACGGCAAAGTCACCTTCTACAACGACGGCGCTGTAGACACGGCACTATTCACGGTGAGTACCGCCACCCGCAGCGATGCCGACGTCAGCCCAAACCGAGACAAAGCAGACTACGTTTACCGCACCTGCTAAGCCGCTGCGGATATGGGATGAGGATGCAGGCTTTGCCGAGGGCGGTGAGTTCGGCGATGGTGCCGGCGCCGCTGTGCGCCACCACGACGGCCGCCGCGGCGAGCAGGCCGGGCAGCTCGTCGGGGATGAAGTCGACGACGTGGTAGCGGCGGGCGACCTGCGCGGGAAGCCAGTGACGTGCGCGATGAACCGCTTCGCCCGCAAACCCTCAACGGAAGATCCATTAAGGAGCTTGAACCACAGGGTGAGGAATAGATGTGAACTGAAGAGACCGGGCACCCCTGCGGGTGCCCGCATCTTTTCATTTATGTACCGCGCCGCCGTCTCCGCTCAGGCCGGGGAGCGGAACGAGGACGTCCTTGCAGCACTACAGTTCGCCGCCTATCCAGTTCACCATTTTCGCCAGGGGCTCACTACTACGACGGTGCGCCCTCACGAGCATGCGGAGAACTTCGCGCGTTGTGGGCAGATGGCGGGTTTGTTGCGGCGCGAGTTTGCGGGCCTCATACAGGCTACGCAACGCCCCCTCGCGATCACCGACCCAAAGCTGTGCTCTGGAAAGGTCCACGAAGTGGTGGCCTGCGCGTATGGGTGGAAGAGTTCTCGGAATCGTAATCTTTGTTGCTCGGTCCATCGCTCCTGGACCATCGTTAAGCTCTATGCAGGCCGCGACTTCATGAATGCTGACGTTTGTGGGCCCGAACGAGAGCTGATGCCATCCGCCGTCGTGGTCCTCGCCACCTAAATGAACTGCAATGCTTCGTGCCTCCCGTAGGTGTGCAGTTGCGGAGGCTGCGTCTCCGGCGCGCGCTGCGAGCATGCCTGAGCGCAGATGGAGCGAGCCTGATACCGGAAGTGCAAGCTTCTCGCGCGCTGTGCGATCGGGCGAGATCTCGCCTTGCATGCGATCGAGCAGCTTGAGGCCGATATCGTAAGAGCCGTTTTGAAGCATCGATGTCGTGCGCGCCCAGGCGGCCAGTGCTCCCATGAGCGGGTCAGACGATCGAGAGGCCGCCCAACTGATGCGATCCTCGACGACACTCGACAGGTCAAGATAGCCCGTCTTGTATGTAACTGAATGCGCAGCGAATAATAGAATCGCCAGTAGCTCGAAATGCCTTTCTCGTTCTTGTTCCGGGCAAGCATGTGCTGCGGCTGTGACTTCGAGCAGGAGTTCAGGAAGCACCTGAACCAACCTGAGATGCTGGGCGTTACGGCGCAGTTCCGACACGATAACAGTTTCAGCCCGAAGCACGTCCCAGGCCCTAGCTGGTCCATCCATTTTTGGACTCAAGTCCCAGTAGGTCAGGGCATGCCGAAGACTTGGCATCGATGTATGGATTCGGTCACGGCCCCTGCCCTGCTGGTCGTAAGGCTGCCCGGTGAGGGCAGTTACGTCGGTGGCTAGGCACTTCGCCACGGCGGCGGTGAAGGCTGGAGTTGCATCTCTCTTGCCTTGCTCGACCTTCCGCAACATGGACAGGCTAAAGGGGATCCTCGCCGCGAGCTCGTCTTGGCTCATCCGACGAAGCTTGCGTGCTTCGGATATTCGCTTGCCGATACCCAGATCGTCGTAGTAGTCCATCTCGCCACCGATGCAGAGTCATTGTTCCGGGATTATGCCCAGTTGCAGGCCGACGATGCCATCACTGCGATGCATACCTCTTGGCGAAGGACGCCACACTCGACGGCAGGTCCTCGCCCTCTAGCCGATCAAGAAGGCTCCGCTGTATCGCCTTCGTTGAGTCGATCTGATAGTCCATCGGATCATCCTTGCCGTCGCTCACTACCGCCGCTCCGAAGTGATCCGCCGCGATGGCAGCCGCCTCGCCGAAGCGGTAGTTCGATGATGTGACGTTGTAGATCCCCTCGACCCGCTCGTTGGCAGTACGGAACAGGGCACGTGCTGCTTGATCGCGATGTAGCCATCCTCGCCAGTGCGAAGGCTCGGGAACCGTCACCTTGCCATCGCGGGCGGCTTCGGTAACCCACTTTTCAACACGGTCGCGACGCACGCCGTGATCGTCCACTCCATACAGCGCGCCAAGCCGGAGCGCGCCGTACGACACCGATGACGCTTCAAGCGTGGCTTCGCAGGCTGCTTTGAGCTTGGCATTGGCGGTCACAAGGCTGAGCGGTACGGCCTCGTCGCAGACCTGCCCCAGCTGATTTCCATAGACGGTGCACGACGATACCGCAGCGACGTGCGTCGACTCATCGGCGACATCCAGAAGATCCTTGAGTCGGTCGAGTTCGCTGTGCTTCGCGCCGTCCAGTATCCAAACGATCGAGGTTCGCTGGTTGGCGCGTGTACTCATGTCGATCAGGAAATCGGGCCAGGCCAGGCTTGGGACACCGTGCCGTGTGTCTCCCTGCCGGCTTACAACGATCGCCTTGACGCCCTGTTTGTCCGCGAAGGCCACCGTTCGGGAGCCCACATATCCATGGCCGCCGACTACGTACATGTTGATCTCCCGTTGTGTCGATGGTTGAGCCCAGCTCGATCGCCTGGCCGCGAGTAAGCGGTGCAGTTCGAGCGCACCGAATGGCAGCCGACTTGCAGTCTGAACATTGGGCCGCTCCTCCCTGGCGATCATTGCCTAAGTCGCCGCGTGGCCTCAACCGTAGTTCGTGGCACTCCAAGCCGAAGCAACGCTGAGCAGTCGCCGCGCATCAGCGAGTGACACCGAGCTGTGTCACTTGTGGGCTGATCGGCTGACCACACTGCTTGGTATTGAGCGATCTGACGCGCTCCCAAGATCCATTCTGATCGCGCAACCGCCGGCCCTGCTCCCACTTCCATCTTCACCTCTAACTAGGAAGGGCGATTCCCTAAATGACTGTGCGCACCTTCGATAGCGCCCGTCTTCAACGGTTCGGCTACCGCCAGGAGCTTGGGCGCACTTTGAGCTTCGCCGATCTGGTGATCTACGGGCTGATCTACATGGTCCTGATCGCTCCGATGGGGATCTTCGGGAACGTGTTCCAGGCGTCCGGTGGGATGGTTGCGCTGGTGTATCTGGTCGGGATGGGCCTGATGATGATCACCGCGTCTTCGTACGGGGCGATGTCGAAGGCGTATCCGGCGGCCGGCAGTGTTTACACCTACGCCGGACGGGCGATCTCCGCGTCGGTCGGGTTCCTGGCGGGGTGGACGATCCTGCTCGACTACATCAGCGTTCCTACCTTGTTGTCGATGGTCGCGGCGGTCAGCATGGCCGCTGTAGTGCCGGTCGTGCCGGTCTGGGTGTGGATCGTCGGGTTCGTCGTCGTGAACTTGGCGATCAACCTGAGCGGTATCAAGACCACTCGCACCGTGAACAAGGTTTTCCTCGCCGGGCAGTTGATCATCCTGGCGGTCTTCATCGTTGTCGCGGTTCTGGCGTTGGCGGTCGGGCGCGGCCGAGGGTTCTCCTGGGAGCCGAGCTACACCAGCACCCAGTTCCATCTCGGGGTCGTGTTCGGCGGCGTGTCGGTGGCCGCGCTGTCCTTCCTGGGCTTCGACGCGCTGTCGACGCTGCCGGAGGACGCGAAAGGTGGCGCGAAGCAGGTCAGCCGGGCCATGGTCGCCGCCATCGGGGTGACCGGCCTGTTGTTCATCGTCCAGTCCTTCCTTGCTGCTCTGCTGGTCGAGGACCCGGCCACGCTGATCGCCGACGGTGATCCGGGCGGGACGGCGTTCTTCGACGCGGCCCGGGTCGCGGCCGGGCCTTGGCTGGCCACCCTGACCGCGGTGGCGACCGCGTTGGCGTGGGGTTTGGCGAACAACATGGTCGCGCAGGTCGGCACCAGCCGTCTGTTGTACGCGATGGCCCGTGATGGGCAACTGCCCCGTTTCCTGGCGCAGGTGTCTGTGGGTAGGTCGGTGCCGAGAAACGCCATCCTGCTCACCGCGGGGGTCAGCCTGACGCTGGGTCTGCTGATGAACGTGCGGGGCGACGGTATCGCCGTGATGTCCAGCCTGATCAACTTCGGGGCGTTGCTGTCGTTCATCGCGGTGCACGTGTCGGTGATGGTCCACGCCGCCCGCCGCAAACCCAAGGTTGCGGGTTTCTTCCGGACCTGGGTTCTGGCCCCGGTCGGGGTGGTGGTC
>Ga0307516_10005184_pt1 | contig 15702 bp, 22 predicted proteins | sample 19_EM_MG_FD_203310 | JGI IMG/M metagenome (GOLD analysis project Ga0307516, IMG submission 203310) | Populus trichocarpa ectomycorrhiza microbial communities from riparian zone in the Pacific Northwest, United States - 19_EM | ecosystem: Host-associated > Plants > Roots > Unclassified | place...
GAAAAGAATGATCTCCAGTTGGTCTCCACGAGCAGGAAAACATCGTGTTCGACAGGCGCAAATATTGATCGGTTGCGGACTGGCAGAGCGTTCAAGCCGGGCTCATAACCTGTCAAAATATTCGAGTAATAAGGTGTGTAGGAACTCCGTTGCTTGATCATTTCACCATAGCGAGGACCGCTCTCTATATATACATGCAGAAGAAAGCCCATTACCCATCACCGACTCGCCCAGATGCCCTGGGTAGCAACTTGTCACCTCCGGTCTAGATGTCGCCGGTGGCGGCTTGCCGCGTCACCAGTGGCGAATTGCCACCTCCGCCACCTGATGACTTCCGGACGCAACTGAGCGCCGCGGCCTCGGCGGGCCTAGGCTGGCCCTCGACCCATACATCTGACAGCCACGGTCTTTCCTGGGCCGATTTTCTGCGCGAGCCGGTAGGCGGCGACGACGTTCAGCGACGTGGAGGCGCCCAGGCAGAGGCCCTCCTCGTCCAGCAGGCGGTACACCATCTCGATCTTCTCCTGGTCGGGGATGCTCAGCGGGTCCGTGATGAGGTTGATCTCCTGCTTCAGGTTGTCGGTGACGCGGCCCTGGCCGATGCCCTCGGTAATGCTGCCGCCGCTGCGCTCGCTGAGATTGCCGCTGCTCCACATCGATAGGCGGTAGTGACTGAGAGAAAGACGCAACCATTGCAGCAGTGGTGAGTTTGTACGGTATATAGTCTCGGGGGTTTCGTTGCTTTTTTTTTTGTTTATTCAGTCCTCGCGTGCGACCTAGGTAGATCATGGCGAGATTATATACAGTCCGTTTCCTGTCCGCTCTCCGCGCAGTGGCGGCTCATTGCAAGCGCCCCTTTGCCCTCCGCCCAGGCCTCTCCCAAGAAAGTGTAATGCGCACCAAGGAGATCGCAAAGGGGAGGGCCAATGAAAAGTGGAGGGCCTAGCCCTCTCTTGAGGGCGTCATGAAGTCCGGCGTGGGAGAGGCCAGCGGTGACTCCCCCCCGCCCCGCTCCTCGGCCCTGCCCCCGCCCCTTCCCCCCCTTCCCCAAACTCCCGCACCCCCATCTCTGACACCGCACTCATGGCGTCCTCCTCCTCGAGCGGTGGTGCCAGTCGTCCCACATCTGTTGTGGACAGGAAGTCCAGCACCGGCCTCACGCTCCTCTCATCCGCCAAGAGGTCCCGTGCCTTCCACCGGTCCTTCCACATCCCAGTCTCCTTCTTCACCTCCGCCCACAGGATCTTCTGCTGCGGCTTCCACTCAGGGCACTCCTTGAATAGGTGGTCCCGGGTTTGCGTTCGATACTGGCACCACCAGCACTGCGGGGTGGGTCGACTCTTCGTCCAGTTCAGGTACTGTCCAGTCAGGCAGTGTCGCGTCTTGAGCTGGTAGAACCGCGAGGCGAGACTCTTGGTGCTACTTGCTACCGTATCATTCGGCCTCTGGCTTTTTGGTAGTCGGTACTTCGCCTTGGAGGTCCACCCTCCAGCCCACTGTCGCGCCTCCGCCCACTTCTTCTCTGAGATTTCCCGCCTCAGGTTTGCGAATTATCGTGGCATCGGCGCGAGGTTTTCCACCCCACGGGAGCCCGGCTCCTCTGCCCCCACCTTCGCCCATTTGTCCGCTTCCTCGAGCGGTGGTGCCAGTCGTCCCACATCTGTTGTGGACAGGAAGTCCAGCACCGGCCTCACGCTCCTCTCATCCGCCAAGAGGTCCCGTGCCTTCCACCGGTCCTTCCACATCCCAGTCTCCTTCTTCACCTCCGCCCACAGGATCTTCTGCTGCGGCTTCCACTCAGGGCACTCCTTGAATAGGTGGTCCCGGGTTTGCGTTCGATACTGGCACCACCAGCACTGCGGGGTGGGTCGACTCTTCGTCCAGTTCAGGTACTGTCCAGTCAGGCAGTGTCGCGTCTTGAGCTGGTAGAACCGCGAGGCGAGACTCTTGGTGCTACTTGCTACCGTATCATTCGGCCTCTGGCTTTTTGGTAGTCGGTACTTCGCCTTGGAGGTCCACCCTCCAGCCCACTGTCGCGCCTCCGCCCACTTCTTCTCTGAGATTTCCCGCCTCAGGTTTGCGAATTATCGTGGCATCGGCGCGAGGTTTTCCACCCCACGGGAGCCCGGCTCCTCTGCCCCCACCTTCGCCCATTTGTCCGCTTCCTCGTTGCCGGCTATGCCCTTGTGAGCCGGACACCACCGGATCTCAATCACGGTGCTTGGTTTGGCCTTGTGCAGTGTGGCGATATGCTTTCTCGCCCGGATGGCGTATTGCTGTCCTGGGCCAGGGTCATCCGAAGCCATGCGCCTGATGGCAGCTTGCGAGTCCGAGAATATTGTCACCCGCTCCGGGACGTATCCCCTGGTGGCCGCTTCCAGAGCGCAGGCGATTGCAGTGCATTCCGCGTCGTAGGCCTCTTGGTTGTAGCCCATGTGAGCTTTTATGCCTTCCCAGGTTTTCCCGTTCTTCCACACCACTGCGTATCCAGCGGCCCCATCCTCCATTCGAGACCCGTCTGTGAACATCGTGAGCCCAGGCCGAGCTTTCTCTGCCTCAGCCGTTGCCTCAGCTTCCTCCTCTTGTAGCAGTTCAGCGTTGAGGGCTTCCGGCTCTTCCAGTAAGACTGTGCCCTCCGTGCTTCCGGCATGTGCGAGGGCGTTCGTGAGCCGTCGCCCGACTGTTGTTGGCGCACCGACAATTTTCCGTGCTTGGTCGTCCTTTGGTAGGCTGAGTAGCCGCAGCCCAAACCGCCGCTGTCTGTTCCCAAGCCGTGCTGTCGCCGCTCGCAGTCCCGATTCCATCGAGAGGGCTCCCCGGTTGGTCGTCCGAAAGCAGCCTGTCGTCGCCCGGGCTTGCTGGTTAACCAGCCGTTGCAGCTCCTCTGCTCGGCCGATGGTGCCCTGGACGTAGTCTCCCTTCCACCACAGCTCTGCTCCGAACATGGCGTCTGACTGGGTGCAGGCTGTCATGACCTTCCTGCAGTTGGCCAGTGACAGTCCCACTTGCCCGGTGAGCCTGCGAAGCCTTGTCATCGCCTTCCTGCCTTCCTTGAGCCGGGTGTCGTGGTGTCCTTTGAGTGTGAGTTGGGAATCTAGCCATATACCCAGCCAACGCGTTGCCTCCCTGTTGAATGGCACCTCGGCGTCTGCCACCGTCACCATTGCTGTAAGGGCTTTCCTTCTTCGGTGAAAAATCGCGGCCTCGGTTTTGCCCTGATCGAATGCCACGCCATTGCTCGCGGCCCAACTGATGGCTGTAGTTGCCGCTTCTGCCAGCTTCGTTGCCACTGCTTGGTCGTCTCTCCCCTCAGCCCACCAGCTGATGTCGTCTACGAAGGAGAGGCCCTGGACGCCAGGAACTGCAGCCTCCACCTCGTCGAAGATCCCCGACAAGTATGTGATAAAAAGTATGGGCGCCACTGGTGATCCCTGGGGTATGCCAGTGTTTACCGGTTTGGCCTGTCCCATCTGGCCATCGAGGACTAGCTTTACCTCCCGGTCTGACATGAAGCTGCTCGTCCACCTGATCAGGTCCGGCTCGATTCTCAGCGACTCCATACGCCTGCCCAGATGAGCCCGGCTCACATTGTTGAACGCCGACTTGACGTCCATGAACAGTGCTCCTGCCGTCCGCCTGTCTTTCCATGCCTGCTGCGTGCGGTTCATCGGGACCGCCACTGCATCGACGCAGGACCGCCGTTTTCTGCATCCGTATTGGCCGTCATGCAGTCCGTGCTTGCGCTCCAGGTGGTCGGCAATGAGGTGTGCCACTGCGCTCGACTAGGTTGCCGATGACGTCCGGGAGCGAGATGACCCGATAGGCCCTTACCTTGGTGAAATCCGGCTTTCCTGGCTTTGGCGGGGTTTCGTTGCAGTGAAGGGGCAAGAGGCTGGAACTGTTGATTCACGGCGATTGCATGGCCACATGGAATATCGCGATTTGCTAGAGTATGTGTGCACCAAGGCGTTGTCGGCGTTGGCGTAGCGAACGTTTCGGACGAGAGCATGATTCATCGACTACACATCGTCGCGTACTTTGTCACTACCGCCCCTTTTTCGTCCTCCATCTTCGCCTCTTGGAGCCGCCGGAAACGTAGATCCATCCTTGGACCAAAGCGAATGTAGAAGATGAACCACACTTATGCGCCGCTCTTCCCGCATCCACTTGTTCGTCACTTCAACGAGATTGGAAGTGTTACGGCCATATCTTTTTCCGTGCGAGTAAATAGGGAGATGACCACAGGACTGGTAGAATATCCTCGAGATATTCAGCGGCGTTTGGAGAGGTAGCGCGAAGTCCCGCAACGCCTGCCTGTATCTTCTGCTGCGTCAGGGCGTGTCTGATCTGTTGATGAATATCAACCGTGAGGGACGACCGTAGGTGTTCAGGAGGTTGCGGGAATGGTGTTCGACACACAAGGCACAGTCAGCAGGCGCCGGTCGGTGGGCAGATGGACAGTAGATGTTGACGAAGTCTTTTCTTTTCGGAGCATCATAACCGTAAGCTCCAGCCTCACCCGCTTTTAATTACTGCTTGGCAACAGAACTTTTATTTTAGCGTGGTGTGGCCACCCTCTACCGATGAGGGAATTGTGTACCACTTTAGTAAAAGGACGGACCTCTTCTCGTTGTAGACTTGATTCTCTGGCACTTCATCCTGTACGTGTCATACTTGCCGGACAGAATCCGCCAATCATTGGGTATCAACAACTCCCTCAAATTCTCGGTTGACTCCACCTTCCTTTCTTTTTGCGATCTTCATCGGGCCTTGCATGGGTCTTTTTATACTTGCCACCAGTATGATAGTTGCCTGGAGATGACAAGCCAAAAGCGATAAGTCCGGAGACAACACCTGCCCGAGTGTACCAAACCCGGCTCGCGGGACAACCTTCCATCCCCTCCCACTGGTGAGTACTTAGGGCCGGTTGAATTGTGAGAAGGTTCCTCCTTCGGCGTTGTAATAATCAAATCAATTCATTAGCTTCTATATCGATCCCTCTTCCAACATCAACGTTCGACGACTAAGTGGCATGTCCGACAGTCAACTTTTAGCATACTTTAGGATATGCACGGGCCTGGGTATCTTCGTCATCTGGGAAAACCAGTCATGCTGCGGTAGATAATCGGCTGAAGAATGCCGCTGCGGCTTCGTCATCGGTTTGGCTTCTGAGCCCCGCTACGGCAAACACTACATACCTCGCAGTTCCTCGACGGTCGTGGGATACGTTCCTGAATACTACTTGTCAATGGGAGTGATGTGAAGATATGATGATTCCCATGTGACGGAGTGACGACACTGCCTATAACTACATATCTATAGCAGTGGTCACGATGGCTAACTAAGCATAGAGATGACATGCTACAACGACACTACTTGTAATGAAATGTGACATGACCTGTCTAAGATATTCGAGTGATAGGGTATGTAGGAATTCCATTGCTCTTTTTCATTGAGCGAGGCAGGAAAAGCGCACTCTGCTTATAGATGCAAAGCCAAAGAACCACCCGAGAACCCAAAAAAATGCAAGCACGAGTGCCAAGAATTGACCCCGACGTGATTTGAACACGCAGCCTTCAGGTCTGGAATCTGACACGCTACCGTTGCGCCACGGAGTCTCACTGCTTCCGACTGGCCTCGATCCTTCTGTCTGACATATCACCACCACCACCAGCACTGCAATAATCCTTGCGGCCTTGCCCCGCCCAGAAAGAGTAGATGTATCCAAGGAAATTAACAAAGGGAAGAACAAAAAGAAAACCGTCCCGTAACCCTCGCCTGCCGATACCATGAATGAGGTGGTGGGAAGGATCAGCGGAAGTTCCTCCCCATCGCCCATATCGTCCACAGCACCCAGCGCCTCCGCCTCTCCCCTCCGCTCCGCTTGCCGCTCCCGACGCTCCGGACGCTCCCGTAGCTCCCACTCAGACACCTCACATCCGGCGCCGTCTTCCTCTTCCAGCGGCGGCACAAGCTTTCCCATGTCCGTAGAGGAGAGAAAGTCCAGCACTGCCTACCCACATCTCCCATCCGGCAGCAGGTCCCGGACCGTCAACCTGCCCTTCCACCTCTTGGTCTCCTTCAGCACCTCCGCCCATAGAATCTTCTGCTGCATCTTCCATTCCGGACACACCTTGATGAGGGGGTCTCTCGTTTGCGGGGGGCGCTTACACCACCGGCACTGGTCATTGCGGCGAACTTTAGCCCAGTGCAGGCACTGCCCGGTGCGGGCGTGTCCTGTCTTCTGCTGGTAGAACCTAGAGGCAAGCGTCGTAGTGCTGCCGGCCACTCACCATCGGGATTTTGGCTCTTTGGCATGCGGTACTTCGTCTTGGAGGGTCAGCGGTCCATGTGGTGGAGAGTGAAGTGGTAATGGAGATAGTACCGACGAAACTCGCCGCCGGATGCCGCGACAGTTTGAGATAATATTTTCTGTTGGTGTAGATTTCGTGAACAAGCCGCTGACGGGGAGGCCAAGGGATAAGAGAAGAGGCATCTGACTGTAGTCACTCGGAACAAGCCCGTGGCCGCCATGCAGGTATGAGGTAGCTGGTGCGGTTGCCGCGAACGCAAGTGACCAGGCTGATACTGTCAAAATATATTGGTCGATAGATAGGTAGGAATTCAGTTGCTTAATCTTTTAACCGAGACCGGAGGACCACTCTCTATATATACAGGCACATCCAACCCATTACCCATCACCGGCTCCTCTAGATCCTTTGGTGGCAACTTGCCACCTCCGGTCTAGATGTCACCGGCGGCGATTCGCCACCTCCGGGCCTAGATGTCGCCGGTGGCCACTTGCCACCTGCGCCACCCGATGCCTTCCGCGCGCGCATCTGCTCGCAGCGGTCTAGGCAGGCCTCGATCGATATATCTAACAGATACCAATTAGGTAGCGCCAGACTGGGTGCCGAGGAGCAGGGTGGTGTGGTAATAGCGGCGGGAGAGGCCTTGACCATCGACGAAGAGTAAGGCAGCAGGTGCCGAATCGAGGAACCGGTAGACAAGGTGGAGATGTGGACGTCGTGGGTAATCGGGATATGGAGTAACAGGGGTAGGTGGCACGACGGGGAAAACTCCCGTGAGCGTCAAGGAGGTTCCAAGTACTGGAACCCGCCTGGGTGCGATGGATTGCACCCCTGCTGATATTCAGCGCTGGCGGCACCTCCTGCATGAAGGGCCATTTCCGTCGTTCGGAGGTCGACTCATATGGCAGGTCGCCCGCTGCACCCCGAAGGCAGTATCCAATGGCCACAGTATTATTGTTCACCGCAATGCGGCTCCCTTGCTGGAACCGCTCCATCGGATCCTGCTCCACCTCCAGGTCGGGTGGAAGAGATCACACTTCTCGGATATCCGAGTGACTTGGCGAAGACTGACCTGAGTTTGTTGGCACTCATCTGAGTCACCACCTGGGACTGTGGGCGCCCCTCCCACAGCGGCTGCTCCTTGAATTCCGACTCCCACAAGTGAGACGCTTTCTCGATTATCCCCTTGCGTAATCCGTCTCTTGACTTTCAAAGGCCGTCAAACTTCATCTGCGGATTGACGGCAACGGAGGCATAGTACACTCGCGAGCCAAACTGATCGGGGCAGTCCGCAGCCTCCCAGTCAATACCAATTCCACAGAAATGGAGTAGGGTAGAGGGGAGTGGAAGCTGAGCTTACGAAAACCGACTTTTTGAGATGAACCCGGGTGGTGGCAACCGAAGTGGCATAATGGCGCGATTCGAGAGCAGCCAGATGCGGCTCTCCGTGGGTTTCGAGACGGGACAATATTTCGTTGTATGCGGCAGGAATATGCACGCGATGACCTGCTGCTGCCTTCCTCTCTAGCATATTCGTCTACTTTTTGAAAGGCAGGTTATGATTCGAATGGATTAGCCAGATCAGTACTCACCTATCTTATTCTGAAGCGCTGAGGATGGCGTCATTTTGATTTCTCGATGAAGCCGCCGATGTTTCTCTCGATGTCAGCGTGGCATTGACATTGGTGCGACCGCTCGTTGTTGCTGTCGATGATTTTTGGTAGTGCTCGATGCTGTTCGCATTGATTTCACGGATTAGTACTTACCGGTCCCATTGTGCGTCACTGTTTGACGGACGGGTATTTACCAATCCATTTCTCCCGGGTTGTTGTTGACAACGTCTTGTAAATCCCCTGGTGCTGCCGATAATGTTTGAGTCTCGATGTCGTTGGCGTTGTCGTGACGGCTTGGTGGTATTCCTGTTGCTTTTCAAGACCTATCAATGTCGTTCGCGTTCTCTCCACGGTTTGCCGACGGGACCAACCCCTCCCGCGATAGCTCGCCGCCGCTACCGTTGTCTCTATGGCGCGGAGTTGGTGACCACATCCTTCATACCCACACTGCTCTGTTTGTGTGGTCTTCGCGGGCTGGGGGCGAAGATCGCTTCGTCGCAAGCTTGCTGTCGCCGTCCTTCCCGTCAGCTCTGTGTCGCCCTCGTGCGATTTAAGGCTTGGTGGCGCTGACGAAGTGTCTCTTACCTGCTCGGTGTCGTCGGAATTGCCTTTTTTGCGGCTGGTCATGGTGTGCACGACTTTTGCGGTCCGTCGGTTGGTCGGTCTTGTTGTCGTCTCCGCTGGCCTGCGTCTCGGTGATGTATTTTGTTCGTTGGAGGTCGATCACGTTGATGTCCTCGTTACCATCTGCCGGGTGCCGCCGGAGTCCCCGTGGTTTCATTTGGCATGTGAACAGGTGTTGTTAATAATTATAAGTTGGTGCTGGTTGCAGGTCGGTTATGTGGGGGCGGTCTCCGCTGGGTGAAACCCCGGGCAACCCCGCAGTGCTGGTGGTGCCGGTACCAGGACCGGTGTCGGGGAGCACGTCATCAAGGCGTCCGGAGCGGTATGTAAGCCCAGCAGAAAATCCTGTGGGCAGAGGTGTTCAAGGCGACGAAGAGAGGGAAGAGCCGGTGGGGAGTCCTTGACCACCAGGCAGATAAGTGGTGCAGCCAGGCGATACGAGACTTGCTCACACCTGAGGTGTCGGAGAGGGAGCTTCGGAAGTAGTCGGAGCAGCAGGGAACGGGGGCAGAAGCTGGGAGCTGGTGAGGCAATGTTGTTTCTGCTCACGACCGACTTCCTACCGATTGCGGAAGATGGGTAGGGGTGGGGAGGCGCTTCTCCTTTCCCGATTTCTTTTGACATCCACGCACTGTTTCTTTTCCTTCATCATTTCCTTAATTCGTTCTACGGATATGTATGCCTGGGCGCCGCGGAAGGCAAAGGGAGCTTGCAACGTGAGGCCACCGCACGGTGAGCGCACAGGAGCAGGACTGTACATACTCTCACAATGATATACATCGGTCGCATGTGAGTAATGATTAAACAAAAATAATGCCACTATTTCTCTCTATTTTTCTTTATTTATTTCTCTGTCTATTTCTCTATTTCTCTGTCTCTCTTTCTCTATCTTTCTCTATCTTTCTCTCTTTCTCTTTCTTTCGTTGTGATGTTGTAGCGGTGGATTTTGCACGGTCGTGCGGCGTCTCGCTTCTAGCTTCTACTAGCCAACGTTACCCGCAGGGGCCAGGTTGTTTGGCCGCTCCCCGGGGCTTACCCGGCGGCTGCTGAGCCTGCCACAGCGGGACCAGGCACGGGACATTGTTGGCGCCCCAACGGAGATCGGGCGGAGACTCACGAATGCCTTTCTCTATGCAGGAAAGATGGAGAGTACAATTCTGCATGAGGAGCTGGAAACCCTCAATGCAGGTTGCTACAAGAGGAGAAAGCCTTGGCCACCGCTGAGGCGGAGAAGGACCGACCTGGGTTCACCCTGTTCACGGACGGTCGCGGCTGGATGACGGAGCTGCCAGATACGCGGTGGCCTGTAAGAGGGGCCTGACCTGGGCGGGCATCTAAACGGACCTGGGCTACAACCAGAAGGCCTATGACTCGGAATGCGCCGCCCTCGCAAGGCCGATGGAATCGGCTTCGAGACGACTGACTCCGCCGGAGCGAGTCACGACCCCCACCGCCGCCCAAGCTGCCATCAGACGGATGACCTTGGAGGAGCCTTGCCCCAGTGAGCAGTACGCACTTCAGGCAAGAAAGCACATCGCTGCGATGAGAAGGGCCTGGCCCGGCATCACCATCGAGATCCGGTGGTGCCCAGCGCACAAGGGCATTGCCGGCAACGAAAAGGCCGACCAGTGGGCGAATATTGCGGCAGAGGGGCCTGACACCCACAGGGTGGAATGGCTGAACTACTCGGATCGGGCAGAGGCGGGCGCAATGCCGCTCCGAAGGTCGCTCGCAGGCCTCCCGCGGGAGATTTCCGAGGAGAAGTTGGCGGAAGCCCGGCAATTGGCGGGAGGCCCGACATCCAAAACGAAGTGCCGCATGCAAAAGAGCCAGAGGCCCGATAGCGCGGTGGCCGGTAGCACCTTGAGTCTCGCCTCAAGGTACTACCAGCTGAAGACAGCGCATGAGTGAAGTACGGAAAGGAATTCTGTTAGGCCGTCGAAAGCAAGACCAGTAGGAGCAGGTTGCCCAAGACGCCCGCACCGGACGTACTAACACTGGGCCAAGGTTCGCCCCGCTGCCCAGTGCTTGTGGTACCAGTGCCCCTCGCAGACGAGAGACCACCTCTTCAAGGCGTACGCGGAGTGGACGATGCAGCAAAGGGTTCTGTGGGTGGAGGTGCCGATAGAGACCAAGAGGTGGAAGAGTAGGAGGACGGTCCGAGACTGCTAGCCGACGAAAGATGTGGGCATGCAGTGCTAGACTTTCCCTCCTCCACAGACGTGGGAACGCTGGTGCCGCAGCTGGGAGAAGGAGGCAAAGCTGGAAGTGAGGCGCCCGAGTGGGAGCTCGTGGAGTGCCTGGAGTGGGAAGAGGAGCGGGAGAAAGAGCTAGAGGCGGTGGAACAGCGTGCCGCGGGGGAATTGGGTGCCAGGGAGGAGCTACCGCTGTTCCTACCCACGCCCTCATTCATGGCATCCGCAGATGAGAGTAGGACCCTGGGGACGGGTCCCTCTGCTTCTTTCCCTTTGTCTTTCTTCTTCTATTTGCTTAGTACGCCTAACATATTCTTGGGATAGGCCTGGGCGGAGGGGCAAAGCGGACGTGCCGCCGCCGCACGGACAGCGGTCGGGAAAATCGGACAAAATGTACGCCGCCATAGTCTAGCTAGGCTGAATGCGAGTGTGATTAAACAATGTAAAAACCCAGGGCTCACCGAGGCGACGGAAGGTCGGGTCGAGAACTTGGAAACGGGTAATCTCGCGGTGTCCAGGCAGCTACCGCAGGATCAGCACTTTCAGTGGAGCTAGCCGCCGCAGCAGAAACTCCTGCAGCCGCACCCCCGGCCCCCGCCAGTTCAAAACCGACCTCCAACAAGACGCTACTATTATCACTCACCCGCCCTCATTTGCAAAACGCACCCACGGGGGCAACGGTGGCGAGTCGGACCCCGAAAATTGCGACGAGGACGTCGACGTCAGGTACTTTCCGAGTAGAGACAACGCCAACTACACCGAACACTCCTGAATAATACCGTCAGCGTCTCTGAGCGGTCAAGATTACATCAACTACAGCCCTGTAGAAATATATTGGTAAGTACCCATCCATGAAGACCAGCCGCATCGACCCGATGAGCTCGGAGCCATAGAGGAGCAAATTGGCGACCCTGCTCTCTACAACTTTCATCCTGGGTTGGCAATTGGTCTCGTCGAGACAAGTACCAGTGAACGTCGAATACCTCGCTCGGAGATTCGACCATGCAGTCTGCTGTGTGGTGTTTCCCGGATAGTCGGGCACTGACGAAGGGGGAACGGTAACATTCCGACACCGCGTGAAATCTGATTGGACTAACACCTAATGAATCTGACGAGGCCGTTTCGACCTTTGGCTGCGAGTGTGAGGAGAGGGGGTACAATGAGCGGCGAACAAAAGGAAGGGAATTGTAGACGATGTTGGCCATCAGGGTGGATAAAGAGAGAGTGGCGGAGAGAGCAGTGGGAGCATTCACTATCGGACCCTCACAGGTTCGTATGGACGAAGAGAAGTCCTGCAGCCCCGAGAGCAGGCTCAAAATTTGGTGAGGGAGCGTGATCGGTGAGGACACATTGGCCTTTTGATATAGCTATTGGCTGCTGATGGGTGTGGGCAGGTGCTAAGTGCCGCTGAGGAGGCGGGATGAGTGAGGATTCAGCTACGAGCGGAGAGGAGGATGGTAAAGTCCGATGGAAGAGAAGGCGAGGAGGGAAGAGGAGAAGAAGAGTTCGAGCGCGAGGGGGGGTTTATACTCTTGGCAATCTGCAAGGCGATGAATTCGGTCTGTCAATTGAATCTGCAAGTCGATGGATTCGGACTGCAATTGACGGAATAACGGAGTGGGCGGGCAGGGACATGGTGAGGATGCGGGCGACAGAGCGGCACGGGATGTAGTTGAAGCTAGAAGAGGCAGCACCGCACATCGGCCCATTGCGCCAGTCGATCGCTGGTGCGTTACCAGCCACCCTCCTTGGATTTGGCAGTTGCTCTGCAACAACTCTTGACCTGTGGAGCTGCGTGCGCTGGGAGGGTGGGCGCTACCTGGTGGCCCGCTGCTCGAGCGGAGTCAACGGGGTGCTGTTGCGTCCGTCGCACCAGTCGCTCGAGCGACAACTACCGCTCCCAGTAGGGGTCACTTTTTTTTTTTGTTGATTCATTACTCGCGTGCGACCTATGGAGATCATGGCAAGATTACGTACAGTCAGGTTCCTGTCCGCTGTCAGCGCAGTGGTGGCACGTTGCTACCACCCATTCGCCCTCCGCCTATGCCTATCCCACGAAAATGTGATGCGCGCGGAAATACCAAAAGGAAAGACGAGCGAGCGAGTAAGACAAAAGAAATTGGACAAAGGAAACCCGCCTCCTCGCCCCCTATGCCGTTCCTGCGGACCATGAAGTGCGGCGTGGAAAGGAACAGTGCTGGTTCCTCCGCACTCCGCTCCTCCAGCCACTCCCGCAGCTCCAGCTCAGACACCGCGCTCACGGCATCTTTCTCGTCGGCCGGCACCCGCCTTCCTACATCTGTGGTGGAGAGGAAGTTCAGCACCGCCCGACAGCACCTCTCATCTGCCACGAGGTCTCGGATCGTCCACCTATCCTTCCACCTCACGGTTTCCCTCCTTACCTCCGACAACATCGTCTTCTGGGCCTTCCACTCCAGGCGTACCTTGGGGAGATGCTCCCGAGTCTGGGTCGAATACCGGCAGCACCAGCACTGCTGGGTGGGCCGGTATTTCCTCCAGTTGAAATACTGGCCAGGTAGGCAATGCCCCGTCTTGATCTGGTAGAACCGCGAAGGAAGCCTCTTGGTACTACCTGCCACCACGCCATCAGGCTTCTATCTCTTCGGCATGCAGTACTTCGTCATGGAGGTCCGGCCATCAGCCCATTGCCGGTTTATGCCTGGGGAGCGGCGTTGCGCCCCTCTCCTCCCGATCCGAGTAACTCGGCCGTTCCACCCCACGGGTGTCTGGCTCCTTTGACGCGATCTTCGCCCACTCGATCTCAGCGGATATCGTCAAGGTGTTCTGGCAATGTGACAGTCAGCGGATCGTGTCACTGGTACGGGCTTGCATCCGCCAGGGGTACCACCCGAAGCTATGGAAGACGGCGAAGGTGGTTGTCATCCCGAAACCGGAAAGTACTTTTTAGCAGGATCAGGATATTGCACTCGCTTTCTTGACTTGACCCTTGTTGAAATATCTCACTCGTTGCTTAGTCATGGCGGCAGGCATGGACCTACCCCTATATTCTCCTTTCTCTCGAGGCTTCAGCCTTACTTAGACAATACACACGTTCATCACTTTCAACAGGTTATGAGCCCGGACCAGCACCTTGTCCAAAACCGCTGCAAAAAATAACCTCACACCGCGAATAACCTCGATCCTCTATTACTTTCCGCAACCAACTTGCCTACTGCCCAACAAACCCATGTGCGTTTCGACGCTCGCCCATGGTTCCCCCTTCTTCCACACCACTGCAAAGCCAGCCGCTCCATCCTCCATTCGCGACCCATCCGTGAACATGGTGAGTCCCGGCCGGACTTTCTCTGCTTCGGCCTTTGCTTCCTCTTCCTCCTCCTGCAGGAGCACCGTTATCTCCATACTTCCGGCTTAGGGAAGGGCATTCGTGAGTCGCCGGCCTAGCTCTGTCGGCCCCCCCACCGTCGCCCGTGCCTGGTCTCCCTGCGGCAGGCTCAGCAACCGTAGCCCGAACCGTCGCTATCCGGTTTCCCACTGTGTCGCTACTTCTCTGAGGCCGGACTCCATCGAGAGAACCCCCAAGTTGGTTGTCCGGAAGCAGCCCATGGTCGCCCGAGCCTCCTGGTTGACTAGCAGCTGCAGCTCCTCTGCCCGGCCTTTGATGGCTGGGCCCTGGTCGCCTTTCCACTACAGCTGCGATCCGAACATGGCGCTGAGAGTCCAGCCACACCCCTAGCCATCTCGTCGCCTCTTTCTTGAATGGGACCTTGCTGTCCCCTACATCGCCAGCATCTGCTAGCCGTGAAGACGAGGCTACCATAGGCGGGCACGACTCTTGAATATCTGTGACATCAACCTGCCTGTACGACGACGCCACCAACGTCGCGCAAGCGTCCTGGAGAACATCACAAGCAACAAACAGCCGGAGGGCGATAACATGTACGCCGAGAACGCCGTCAGAAGAACAACGCTAGCACCAACTAGCGGGAATGAGGAGGCCATGTACTTCGAGCACGTCACCTGGAGAAAATCGCCAGTATCAACCAGCCGTGAGGACGACAACATGTACGTCTAGAAGCCACCGGAAGAACATCGCCAGTATCAACCAGTCGGGAGGACAACAATATCTACGACTAGGAGGCCACCATAAAAAGGTCGCAACTACGAACGAGCCGCGAAGTCGACGTCACCAACATCTCGCACGGCGATCCAAGAAGAGGAAGAGCATTAACCAGCGTGGAAGGCTATGCCACAAACGTCACGCAACCCTCGGGAAGAATAATGCCAACGTGAACGAGCCACGAAATACCCCAACACGAATGTCGCGCACGCATCCGGCAGAAAATCGCTAGCCATAAGCAGGGAAGGCGATACCACCATAGCCGAGCTCCTCCAGAATACTATCGTAGGCGTCAATCAGCCTGGAAGGCGATGCCACTAACGTCATGCACACTTGCCGAAGAACATCAGTGGCGGTAACCAGCCTGGATGGCGTTGCCACCAATGGCGAGCTCGCCTCATGAAGAAGATCCACGGTGGCTAGGAGTATGGCTTGACTCCCAGCTCACGCTCAAGGGCCACCGCGCCACGGCTGAAGGAGTGCAGGAAATGCAAGGCATCTCCGGCTCCCAGGGCAAGTGGGGCTTCCGCCGGCCAACTGACTGCAGGGCGGTCAGGCGTTGCTGGACTTCCTCACATCCACCGAAGTGGGAAGGCAGGTGCCGGCGTAGGCAGACTTAGTGAGCAACGAGTCGGAACAAGAACTGCGGGAGTGGTTTGAGGAGCAGGGAGCGGGGGCTGCATAGGCGCAGGGCGGGGTTCACCACTGTTCCTACCCACGCCTGAGTTCATGGCACCACCACACCTTCGACACTGAAACGCATCGCTGAAAACGCCAAGCTTTTCGTCTGACACACCAAATTTTGCGCAAACTCAGGCCTCACGGACATCACGATGTCTGCCGAAGCAACCGGACCGATC
>Ga0307516_10005185_pt1 | contig 15701 bp, 16 predicted proteins | sample 19_EM_MG_FD_203310 | JGI IMG/M metagenome (GOLD analysis project Ga0307516, IMG submission 203310) | Populus trichocarpa ectomycorrhiza microbial communities from riparian zone in the Pacific Northwest, United States - 19_EM | ecosystem: Host-associated > Plants > Roots > Unclassified | place...
GCACGGTGAGTTGGGTGATCTCGTAGTCGAAATCGATGAAGCCTTCGACGATCACGCGGCCGCGGCTCACTCGGCCGCCGGCCATTGCATAGTCCCAGGCCTTCTTCACATCGTCGGGGCCGTCGATCTTGCTCTGGCCCTTGCCCGAGCTGCTCATCACCGGCTTGACGATGCAGGGGTAGCCGATGCCCTTCTTGTCGCCCGTGCCGTCGATGGCGGCCTGCAATTCGGCCAGCGAATCACAGAAGACATACGGGCTCGTCGGCAACGCCAGGGTCTCGGCAGCGAGGCGGCGAATGCCTTCGCGGTCCATCGTGAGGCGGGCAGCGCGGGCCGTTGGGATCACCCGCACCGTGCCTGCAGCTTCCAGCTCTTCAAGCATCGGCGTCGCGATGGCTTCGATCTCGGGCACCACCAGGTGCGGCCGCTCGGCCTCGATCAGCGCCTTCAGCTGCGCCGGGTCGCTCATCGTGATGGTGCGGGCATGGTGGGCGACCTGCTGGCCGGGCGCGTTCTCGTAGCGGTCGACGGCAATGGTCTCGACGCCCAGGCGCTGCAGCGCGATCAACACCTCCTTGCCCAGCTCGCCGCTGCCCAGCAGCATGACTTTGGTGGCCGAGGGAGACAGAGGAGTTCCGAGCGTGGTCATGGGGCAGGTTCCGGTGGATCGACAGGCGGGCGATTCTAAAGATCGCGCCCGTGATAAACGGCATGCGCCGCCCGCCCCACACGAGGCTGCGTGCTCAAGGGAGCTTTATCATTGCACCCATGCAAACTGGTCCCCGTGATGTGGCGCAGACGCGCCTGGACAACGCGCTGGCCCTGTTCGACGAATTTGTCCGCGCCACCGTCAAACACCCCGACGCCGCCACCTTGCGCGGCCTCGAAGGCCGCTTCGCAGAGCGGCTGCAGATCCAACCCAGCTACTGGAGCCAGATCAAGGGCCGCTCACGGCAGATCGGCGAGCGACTTGCGCGGCAATTCGAGCAGCTGTGCCACAAGCCCGTCGGCTGGATGGACCAGCCGCACGACGCCGCCGCCGCTGCGGCTACCGCGCCAACTTACCAGCGCTCCACCGAGGCAGACACATCGAGCGTGCCGCAAGACGACGACGAGCGTTTCATCGTCGGCCTGGTGCTCACGTACTACCGGCGCCACCCGCAGCGCGCCCGCGCGCGCTTGCTCGACCTGCTGGGCGAGGTGCTCTCCCCCGCACCACCCACCCCACCCAAGCCGGGCAACGCCGGCAAGCCCGCCGACGACCCGCAGGACCTGTGGGTTCGCACCCAGGCCGGTGTGGCGCCGCTGAAACGGAAACGCTGAATCCGCGCTGATTCGGGAACCCCCTAGAAAAAAGTGCGCAAGACCCCTTGCGCAAGATAATCAGATGTTTATCATTTGCGCAAGTTGCGGAGCCAGGCAGTCCCGCAACGACACCCCGTTCGACCCACCCTTTTCCCGGAGCCCCATGTTCTCAACCCATGCACTGAATTCAACGAAACCGCGCTTTGCGCAGGCTTCGTGCTCAGTCATCGGTGCCATGGAGGCGCCACCCGGTGCATCGCCACACTGAGTGCTCTGAACACAGAGCCTCAAACGGCCCGGGTTGCGTCACCGCACCCGGGCCGTTTTGTTTTTGCCGCGCCTTTCTGCCCGTCAGCCCACCCGAAGGAGAAGCCACATGAAGATCACCATCGCCAATGCCAAACCCCGCAACCCGCTGGTCGCTGCAGCGCATTTCCGGCGCGCCGGCAGTCACCGCCCGCATGGCGGTGCGATGCGGCAGCAAGTCGGCCGCACCCTGCGTCGCGAACTCGACCAGCTCACCCGAAGCAAAGACAGCCCATGAACACATGGCCAGGCCCCACGAGGGCGGCCTCTGAAGGAAACGATCATGACCCGTTTGAAACCGTTCCTGTGGCAGCCCGAAACGGCGCCGCATCCCTGGACCCACCCGGTACGCCGTGTGGTGGCCACGAGCCTGAGCGGCGCCAGCGCCGTGCTGGCGAAGCTGGCTCAGCAAATGGCCTTGCCCGCTCCTGCACCGGCCAGCCGCGCGCCGACCGTGCTGGAGTTCCATGCCGAAGCGGGCGCGCCCGAAGGCGGCGCGCTCTACCTGGATGGGGAGCTCGTCGGCTACCTGCCCGGCGTGAAGCGCCTGTGATCCGCGCCTGAAACCGGCCGCCGCGGCCGGTTTCAGGCGTTCTTGTGCGCGTGCTGGTGCTTCGCCTCGGACTCCGTCTGAACGCGCAGCACATAGCGATACGCCAGCAGCGCAAACGGCACCCAGCCGACCCACATCAGCAGGTCGAGCCCTTCGTGCCACCACTGCCAGGTGTCGATGGCCTCGTTCTCCCAGCCCAGCGATTCCTCGATGAAGTCGAACACCCCCAACCAGACGATCAAGAGCACGACGAGCAAGCCCCTCGCCTGCTCGCGCGGCGCCGCGTGACGCCACAGGAAAGGGAGCGTCACGCCACCGACGATCAGCCCGTACAAGGCCAGGTGCGCGAAGTGCTGGTGCTCGAAGTAGCCGCTGATGAGCGGCTCGCTGCTGATCATGCGGGCGGCCGTCCAGCCCAGCACGCCGGCGCCGAGGATCACGATGACCGGGAAACGGTCGACCAGCTTGAGGATCAAGGTGCTGCCCCACACCACGATGGGCACGCTGATCAACAGGCCGAGGATCACCAGCAGCATGCTGCCCTGCGCGGCGCCGCCCACCGCCAGCACGTTGTCGACGCCCATCACGGCATCGGCGACCACGATGGTCTGGATGGCACCCCGCACGGTGGCCGCGGGCCGGATGTTGTGTTCGCCGCCGCCTTCGTCACGGGTGAGCTTCCACGCGATCCAGACCAGCGCCAACCCGCCGACGAGCAGAAAGCCGGGGATCTTGAGCAGCCACACCACCACCAGCGTGAGCAGCCCGCGGATGAGGATGGCGCCGGCCGTGCCCCAGAAGATGACCCGGCGCTGCATGGCAGGTGGCACGTTGCGCGCCGCCAGGCCGATAACGATGGCGTTGTCGCCGGCCAGCACCAGGTCGAGCAGCACGATGGCCATCAAGGCCGATAGAAACTCAGGGGAGAGGATGTCCATGACGCTTGCCTTCACCAAGTCTTGAAGAACCCACGGCGCGCGAACGCCGTGACCGGTGAAGGTCTTGCCCACAGCGCCCGGCATGTGAAGCGCTGCCCAGGTGCCGGGGTGCTGCGCACCCGTGCTGACGACGGCCTGGCGAAGGGCTACTCCCCTTGCAGGCACGAGTTTCTGCTCGCGGCGCGAGGACGTCAAACCCGGGTATTCCGCAAACGCAGGCACACTCGCCGCCATGCCGAACGTCATCACCCTGGAGCACATCGAAAAACGCTTCGACAGCGGCCTGCTGGCGCTGAAAGACGTGTCGCTGCAGGTCGAATCGACCGAGTTCGTCTCGCTGCTGGGGCCGTCCGGCTGCGGCAAGAGCACCGTGCTGCGGCTGGCCGCCGGGTTGGAGCGCCCGAGCGCGGGCCAGATCCGCTCGCCGGCGCTGTCGACGCAGACCGTGGCCGATACCGCCTTCGTCTTCCAGGACGCGACGCTCATGCCCTGGGCCAGCGTGTTCGACAACGTGTGGCTGCCGCTGCGGCTCGCCGGCACACCACGCGCACAAGCCGCCGAGCGCATCCACGCCGCGTTGCAAGCGGTGGGTCTGGGGGACTTTGCCCAGGCCTTTCCCTCCGAGCTGTCGGGCGGCATGAAGATGCGCGCCTCGATTGCGCGCGCGCTCGTCACGCAGCCGCGCGTGCTGCTGATGGACGAGCCTTTTGCCGCCCTCGACGAGTTCACGCGGCAGAAGCTCAACGACGACCTGCTCCGCTGGTGGCTGGCGCGGCCTCTGGCCGTGCTGTTTGTGACGCACAGCGTGTTCGAAGCGGTGTACCTGAGCCAGCGCGTGCTGGTGATGGGCGCCCGGCCAGGCCGGGTAGTCGCTGAGGTGGCGATCACCGAGCCCTATCCGCGTCAACCGGCAATCCGCACGTCCACGCGCTACGCCGAGGCCTGCGCGCGAATTTCGCAGGCGCTGGAAGCAGCGCAGGCCGTCGCCTGATGCAGCGACTGATCTTGCGGCTGACGCCTGCCTTCACTGTGCTGGCACTGTTCGCCGCGTGGGAGGCGGTGGTGCGGCTGGCCCACATCCCGCACTACACCTTGCCGGCGCCGAGCCTGGTGCTGCAAACGCTGTGGAGCAACTTCGGCTCGCTGGCCGGCAGCTGGTGGTTCACGCTGAAGATCACCTTCGGCGCGCTGCTGCTCGCGTGCGCCGGCGGGGTGTTGATCGCCGCCGTGTTCGCGCTATCGCGGCCGGTCGAGGTGGCCTTGTTTCCGATCGCGGTGATGCTGCAGGTAACACCCATCGTGGCGGTGGCGCCGCTGATCCTCATCTACGTCGAGAGCACGACGGCCGCCCTGCTGCTCTGCGCCTGGATCGTCGCGTTCTTCCCGATCCTGTCGAACACAGTGATCGGCCTGCGCGCGGCCGACGTCCACTTGCGTGACCTGTTCCGCCTGTACCGTGCCACACCGCTGCAGCGCCTGCGACTGCTGCTGGTGCCGAGCGCCTTGCCCTACTTCGTGGCCGGGCTGAAAATCTCCGGCGGCTTGAGCCTGATCGGTGCCGTCACGGCCGAGATGGTGGCTGGCGCCGCGGGGCGCGAAACCGGCTTGGCCTCACGCATTCTTGAGGCGAGCTTTCGCACCGAGACGCCGAAAATGTTTGCCGCACTCACGCTGCTGGTGCTGACCGGCGTGATCATCTTCTGGGGCTTCAACGCACTGTCTCGCGCCTTGCTCGGGCGCTGGCATGCGGCGGAGTCCACCCGATTCGATTGACCAGGAGCTTTGCATGCCCAGACTGATTCGCCTCGCCCTCATCGCGACCACCCTTGCCGCAGGCGCTGCCTGCGCGCAAGACAAGGTCACCTTCGCCACGAATTGGAAAGCCCAGGCCGCGCACGGCGGCTTCTACCAGGCGGTGGCCGACGGTACCTACAAGAAATACGGGCTCGACGTGACGATCCAGCAGGGCGGCCCACAGGTCAACAACCGGCCGCTGCTGCCGGCGGGCCGCATCGACTTCCTGATGACCGGCAACCTGCTGCATAGCTTCGACAACGTGAAAAACGGCGTGCCCACCGTGGTGGTGGCCGCCATGTTCCAGAAAGACCCGCAGGCCCTGATCGCCCACCCCGGCCAAGGCTACGAGAACTTCGACAAGCTGAAAGACGCACCGCTCGCGCTGATCGCCAAGGACGGCCAGTTCAGCTGGTGGCAATGGCTCAAGGTGACGCACGGCTTCAAGGACGAGGTGCTCAAGCCCTACAACTACAACCTCGGTCCTTTCCTCGCAAACCCCGAGGCCATCCAGCAGGGCTACTCGGTGGCCGAGCCGATCTATGTCGAGAACCAGGGCAAGTTCAAACCGGTGGTGCACTTGCTCGCCGACCACGGCTTCAGCACCTACTCGACGCTGATCGAAGCGCGCGCCGACACGGTGAAGAGCAAACCCGATCTCGTGCAACGATTCGTCGACGCATCGGCGCTCGGCTGGGTGAACTACCTCTACGGCGACCGCAAGGCCGCGGCCGCGTTGATGATCAAGGACAACCCCGAGATGACCGAGGCCGAAATGGAGGCGTCGGTCGCGCTGATGAAGCAGCAGGGCATCGTCGATTCAGGTGAATCGCTCGCGGGCGGCATCGGTGCCATGAGCCAAGCGCGTATCCAGGACTTCTATGGCCAGATGGTCAAGGCCGGGCTGTACAAGGCCGGCGAAGTCGACCTGTCGAAGGTGGCAACGCTGCAGTTCGTCAACAAGAAGGTCGGGCTGGACGTGAAGGCCAAGCTGGGCGCCAAATAGCCTCGCTCAAGTCGCATTCGAGGGACGCCGATAACCCCGGTACGACAGCAAAGATTCCGCAGTACCGTGACCATGTCAGCCGCCACCGCCCCCACGCCGCTCACGCAACCCCTGCGTGACTTGGCTGCATGGGTGGCGCACTTTCAGCAGGCCGAGATCCCGGTGATGGGCAACACCGCCGACGCGCTCGAAGCCATGCGCGCCAACGAAGACGATGTCGACGCCAACCTCATCGGCGAGATGGTGGCCGACGATCCGCTGATGACCCTGAAGGTGCTCGCCTATGCAGCGGCCCACCGCCCGCCTCGGCTGGTGACGGATGTGGAGACCGTGACGGCCGCCGTGGTGCTGATGGGCATCTCGCCGTTCTTCGGCGCCTTCGGCCCGCAGCCGATCATCGAAGACCGCCTGGCCAGCGAGCCGGAGGCGCAGCAAGGCCTGAACGACGTGATGCGGCGCGCCCATCGGGCAGCCCATTTCGCGCTGGCCTTCGCCATTCACCGCATGGACCACGACGCCTCCGTGATCTACGAGGCCGCGCTGCTGCACGACTTCGCCGAGATGCTGCTGTGGTGCCACGCGCCTGCGTTGGCGCTGCGGCTTCGCGCCGCGCAAAAGGCCGACCCGACGCTGCGTTCGCATGTCGCGCAGACGAACCTGCTGAACGTCAACTTGGCCGACTTGCAACAGGCGCTGATGAAGGCCTGGGCCTTGCCTGAATTGCTGATCCGCATCACCGACGACCGCCATGCCGAACACCCGAGCGTGCAGAACGTGGTGCTGGCCATCCGCCTCGCGCGGCACACGGCCGAAGACTGGGACAACGCGGCCATTCCAGACGACATCGTGGAGCTGTCGGAGCTGCTGAACCTCTCGCTGGCTGCCACGCTGAAGTTCGTGCGCGAGCTCGACGCCTGAACTGAGCCCTGGAGCTACAGCGGCAAGGCCGTGGTGTTCTTCACCCGGTCGAGCACGAAGCTCGTCTTGCAGTCTTCGACGCTCGGGTGCTTGAGCAGCGTGTCCATGATGAAGCGTGAGTAGTGCGCCATGTCTTGCACGACCACGCGCAACAGGTAGTCCATGTCGCCGGTGAGCGCGGCGCACTCCACCACCTCGGGCCAGGTCTGCACCGCGGCGCGGAACAGGTCCATCGGGTTGCGCTTGTGCACCTCGGAATGCTTCTCGAGGCGGACGTTGATGTAGGCCGTGAGGCCCAGCCCGACACGCTCGGCCGGCACCAGCGCCACATAGCCCGCGATCACGCCCGACTCTTCCAGCCGCTTGACGCGGCGCAGCGTGGCCGAGGGTGAGAGGCTGATCTGCGCAGCCAGCACGTCATAAGTGACGCGGCCATCGACCTGCAACGCACGAAGAATGCGCCGATCGATGGTGTCGAGCGTGAATTCAGTTTCCATCGTTCCAATTCTGCAGTTTTCCGCCGAGAACCGCAGCAACGGAGGTGAATTTTGCAGAAAACCTGCAGGCCATGCGACCTAAAGTGCAGCATCTATCGATCTGCGCAGGAGCGAAGCATGCAATTCACCCCCTGGGACAACCCGATGGGCACCGACGGCTTCGAGTTCGTCGAGTACGCCGCGCCCGACCCCACGGCCATGGGCCATCTGTTCGAGACCATGGGCTTCCGGCCAATTGCGAAGCACCGCCACAAGAACGTGACGCTGTACCGGCAGGGCCAGATCAACTTCATCATCAACGCCGAGCCCAATTCGTTTGCGCAACGCTTTGCACGCCTGCACGGCCCGAGCGTGTGCGCGATGGCCTTTCGGGTGCAGGACGCCAACCAGGCCTATGCACGCGCGCTGGAGCTGGGCGCCTGGGGCTTCGACAACCAAACCGGGCCGATGGAGCTCAACATCCCCGCCATCAAGGGCATCGGCGACTCGCTGATCTACTTCGTCGACCGCTGGCAAGGCAAGGACGGCGCAGCGCCCGGGGCCATCGGCAACATCAGCATCTATGACGTCGACTTCGTGCCCATCCCCGGCGTCGAGGCGAATGTCGTCGGCGACGGCCTCACCTACATCGATCACCTGACGCACAACGTGCACCGTGGCCGCATGAAGGAGTGGGCTGATTTCTACGAGCGCCTCTTCAACTTCAAGGAAGTGCGCTACTTCGACATCGAAGGCAAGCTGACCGGTCTCAAGAGCAAGGCGATGACGAGCCCCTGCGGCAAGATCCGCATCCCGATCAACGAAAGCTCGGACGACAAGAGCCAGATCGCCGAGTACCTTGACCTGTACCACGGCGAAGGCATCCAGCACATCGCATTGGGCACGGACGACATCTACGGGACCATCGATGCGATGAAGCAGCGTGGCGTGTCCTTCCAGGACACCATCGCCACCTACTACGACCTGGTGAACAAGCGGCTGCCGAACCACGGCGAGAAGCTGGAAGAGCTCAAGCGCCTGCGCATCCTCATCGACGGCGCCACGCACCAGGGCGCGCCGAACGAACTGCTGCTGCAGATCTTCACGCAGACGGTGATCGGGCCGATCTTCTTCGAGATCATCCAGCGCAAGGGTGACCAGGGCTTCGGCGAAGGCAACTTCCGCGCGCTGTTCGAAAGCATCGAGCTGGACCAGGTGCGCCGCGGCGTGCTGACGGACACATCGGCGGCGTGATGTTGGCCAACGACAAAGCCGTCAACGAAGGTGTCGCACCGGTCACCTACGGCGATGGCGCTCGGCCACCGCGCGGCGACTACGCCACAGCGCGGGCCGACTACACCTGCGATCAGCACTGGGAGCGCTACACGGCGCAAGAGCATGCGCTGTATCAACGCCTGTACGAGCGTCAGGCGTCCCAGCTGAAAGGCCTGGCGTGCGACGAGTTCATCGCCGCCGTCGAGCACCTGGGTACGCCGCACGAGATACCGCGCTTCGACGCGCTCTCGGAACGGCTGCAACGTGCGACCGGCTGGGAGGTGGTGGCGGTACCGGGGCTGATCCCGGAGGAAGCGTTCTTCGGCTTGCTGGCAGAGCGCCGTTTTCCCGTCACCGCCTGGATCCGCAGTCCTGAAGAATTCGACTACGTGGTCGAGCCCGACGTCTTCCATGACCTCTTCGGCCACGTGCCGCTGCTCTTCAACCCGGTGTTCGCCGAGTACATGCAGGCCTATGGCGCCGGCGGCTTGAAGGCAAGCCGGCTGCAGGCCTGCGAGTACCTGGCGCGCTTGTACTGGTACACGGTGGAGTTCGGCCTGATCGCCACGCCCGATGGCCTGCGCGCCTATGGCGCCGGCATCCTCTCATCGACCGGCGAGTTGCGGCACAGCGTGCTGAGCGCGGCGCCGCAGCGGCTCGGCTTCGATGTGGAGCGCATCATGCGCACGCAGTACCGCATAGACAGCTTTCAGAGCAGCTACTTCGTCATCAACGGCTTCGAGCAACTGTTCGAAGCCACGGCGCCCGATTTCACGCCGCTCTATGAGCGCGTGGCGCAGCAGGGTGAGTTGAGCGCGGACGCGCGCTTGGCAAGCGACACAGTGTTCTGAGGGCCACCGCTCAGGTGGCCTATCGAGCAGGCACGGCGACGTCTGTTGGCTGCGAAGACGATGCGGGCCTGACCCACGCCAGCACTTCGTCGAACACCTCGGGTTGATCGATCAATTGCACGTGCGCGGACCCCATCACGTGGCGGTTGTCCGCGCCCGGCAAGGTGGCGGTAGAGGCCGGGAACACGATGTTGTCGCAGTGGCTGTAGAAGCAGGTGAAGTTCGAGAAGTCGCCTTCTGATTCATTGGCCTCGAGCGCGCGCTGCCAGTCGGTCCCGAAAGCCATTTCGCGTGCGTTGCGGCTGGTGCCGAAACGACCCAACCAGGTGCCGCGGTGCGGGCTGCCGATGGTGACGATGCGATCAGCGCGGCCTCTGCCGGCGAAGGCCGCCGCCCACGCGCGGATGGCGAGGCCACCCATGCTGTGACCAACGAGCACTGGCGCCAGCCCCGTGACTTCCTGCATGCGCTGCACCGCTTGCTCGATGGTGGGCGCGTAGTCGCTGATGCTGCCGAACACGGGCTCGAGGTTCACGGCGATGAACGGCACATCTTGCTCGCGAAGCCGCAGCATCCAGCGATTCCACAGCCCCCGGTTGCAGACGAAGCCATGCACGAGCACAAGCCCACGTCGGCCGTTGGCGGTGGGCAAGTGATCAGGCACAAGCCGTGACCTGAACGGCTGCTGCCAGCAGAAGATGCGCGGCGCGGTATGGGTCTCGCTGAACCACGCCTTGAGCAACTGCGCACCTGTTGCCCTGGGCGCGGGATCGTCGCCGTGAACCCACCGCAGCAGCATGAACTCTAGGGCCAGGAACAGGGCGTAGCCGAAGACGATCAACAGCACGCCGACGCCCGCCCATGCAGGGTGCCCAGCGCGATAGAAAAGCACAGCCCACAGCGCCGCAGCGGCGAAGAGCGACAGGGTGGTGAATTGCTGGAGGCGGGCAAGCATGCGGCCAATGCTAGGGCCAGATCGAGATCACGTTGGCGGCATCAGGCGCACATCGCGCCCGCTCAAGCGCTTGGCGAGGCCAGTCGCCAGCTTATTGGCAAATCCATAGACAGACAGCTGCGGGTTGGCGCCGATGCTGGTGGGGAACAAGGAACCGTCGTGGACCGACAGGTTGCTGACCTGCCAGTGCGTGCCATCGGGTTGGACGACACCCTGGCTCTCCGTCGCACCCATCGCGCAGCCACCCATGACATGCGCGCTCACCACGCGCGTGAGCAGCGGCTCCATGGGCAACGCGTTGATGGCGTCGCGCGCCTTCGCCCAGCTCGTGTATGAGCCAGCCAGCTCATGCACCGGCGTGACGGTCTGCGCTCCCGCGGCAAACTGGATCTCGGCCATGCTGAGCAAGGCCCGGCGAGCACCGTCCATCACGAAGTCGTTCGGCGGATAGTCGAGCACCGGTGAGCCGTCGGACTTGAGCTTGACTTGGCCGCCTGTCGACTGCGGGTGGAAGCCATCACGCATCAAGGCCAGCAAGCTGTGCATGTGCGGAAACTGCCGCAGCGCGTCGGCTTGCGCCTGCCCGTAGCCGGCCAAAGTGCTGGAGAAGATAACCGGGTGCATTGGCGGCGCTTCGAGCTTGTAGCCAATGGGGCCGTCGATAGGCTGAGTTTGCAGGAAGTGATCGCTGTAAAGCGTTTGCGGCGCACCGTCCCAGGCTTCGACGCGCTGCTCGAACGTGGCGGCTGATATCACCACTGGGTGCAAGAAGGTGCGCGCGCCCAGCAGGCCATGCGGATCGGGCAGATCCGAGCGCTTGAGCAAAGCAGGGGAATTGATCGCACCACCTGCCACCACGTAGTGCTTGGCCACGATGCGCGTGGGTGAGCTGTTCGTGACGACGCTGCCGTTGTGAGTGACCGGTACGCAGATGAGCGCACTGATCTTTTGCTGCACTGTCTCGAACATGTGCGCCCTCGTCTGCACCAACAGCGTCGCGCCGCGGTCGAGCGCAGCGGGAATGGTGGTCACCAGCATCGATTGCTTCGCATTCGTCGGGCAACCCATGCCGCAGGAGCCAAGGTTCCAGCAGCCCTTCACGTTGCGCTGGATGCCGGAAGCGCTGATGCCGAGTCGGGTGGCTCCCGCGCGAAGCAACTCGTTGTTCTGGTTCGGCGAGGTCAACCACGGGCCGATGCTCAGCCGCCGCTCGGCTTGCTCGAACCAGGGCGCCAAGGCAGCCTCGGTCATGTCGGGCAGTCCGAAGTGCTTCTGCCAGTAAAGCAAGGTGCTGGGCGGTGTGCGGAACGAGCTGGTCCAGTTGACCGTGGTGGAGCCACCGACGCATCGCCCTTGAAGAATGTTGATGGCCTTGTCGGCCGTCTTGCGCGCTGCGCTCTCCTGGTAGAGGCTGGGGTAAGCGTCGCTCTCCCGTTGGCGGAAGTCGCTGCTGCTCTTGAGCGGCCCTTCCTCGATCAACACGACGCTGAGGCCTGCTTGAGTGAGCAGTTCGGCGGTGATGCCGGCACCGGCACCTGTGCCTACGATGGCAACGTCGCAGTCGATCTGTGCGGGCGGAGCCTTCCGGTCTCCACCGAATACCTTCCACCCGCGGTTCAGGCCTTCGCGTATCGGGTCGGGCAGTTGGCTCATGCGTTTAAATGGTCTTCGGCCCGGGATAACCCAGGACATTCCAGGCGGACGGGTCGGCGTAATAGGCAGCGTTCGTCAGGTCACGCAGCGCCTGGTAGGCCTGCTGCTTCAAGGCGAGTGACGAGACGCGCATGCCTTGCAAAGCGGTCTGGACTTGCGTAACACTCGCCTCTGGCCACGGCGTGTGAAGGCCCGCCAAGGCGACCCGCCCGGGCGCGGCCGCAAGAATGGCGAGCAATTGCGACAACTCGGTTTGCACTGCATGGGGAAATGCAAAAAGCACGTCGTCGACACGTTGAAGATGGAGCTGCAGCGCGAGTTGGCGTTGAGAAGAATCAACTGGCAGGCTCCCGTCGAGGACAGCACGGGCGACGCCCGCAAAGACTTCGCGGCTTGCCTCGTTGAGCCTGCCATCTCGCAGGCCAGGTTGGAACAGTGCCAAACCACCGCCCACCAGAACCAGAGCTGTGGTGGCACCGAAACCCAGTTTAAGAAAACTTCTTCGTTGCATGCGCGGGTGTGCTGTAGGCGGGCGAGTGTTGCATCATTCACCCACTAAACCGTAGAGGCGAGCGACTAAGTCTCCACGAGAGAAACCCGCACTCCATCGATGCCAGCCACCGCCGAATCCATCCTGGGCTTTCTTGAGATCGTCGCATCTGAACGGAAGGCGCGGGCCGCGTCGCCGGCGCTGTTGAAGCGGGTGCAGGCGCTGAAGGCGTATCAGCAACGGCGCTTCTCACACACGTATGCCGACTTGTTGGCCACGCCGCGCTACGGCGGAGCGGCCCGCTTCTTTCTGCAGGAGCTCTACGGCCCCGGCGACTTCAGTTCCCGCGACGCGCAGTTTGCCCGTGTCGTGCCTGCCCTTGTGCGCCTGTTTCCCCAAGATGTGGTGGAGACTGTGAACGCACTGGCGCAGTTGCATGCCTTGTCCGAGGGTTTGGACAGCGAAATGGGCCGCCACCTTGCAGATGACCATGTGGACGCCAGCCGGTACATCAACGCTTGGCAGCAGACAGCGCGCGTCGATCAGCGCGAAATGCAAATCGAGCTGACGCTGTCTGTTGGGCGATCACTCGACGAACTCACGCGCAAACCCTTGCTTCGGCAAACGCTGCGCATGATGCGTAGCCCGGCACGGGCCGCGGGTCTGGCGGCATTGCAGCAGTTTCTGGAGAGCGGCTTTGATACCTTTCTTGCCATGCGCGGCGCGAAAGAGTTTTTGGCGCTGGTAAGCGCACGCGAACATTTTCTGATGACGGCGCTGTTCGATGAGCAGGCCTGCACCGACGAAGCCGCTCGTGCCAGTGCGCTAGGACAATTACCGTAGCCCCAATGTCCCGGCGCTGGGATCATCCGCCGACTTAACCGCGTCGGAGATTCCCGCACCATGCAAAAGCCCTGGCTGAAAAACTATCCACCCGGAGTTCCGGCCGAGGTGGATATCACCGAGTACAACTCGCTGGTCGACTTGCTGGAGCAGGCGTACGCCAAGTACGCCGAACGCGACGCTGCGGTCTGCATGGGAAGCCGTCTGAAATTTCGGGACATCGACAGAATCTCGACATCACTTGCAGCGTGGCTCCAAGCAAGCGGGTTGAAGCCCGGCGCGCGCGTGGCGATCATGATGCCCAACGTGCTGCAGTACATGCCAGCCATCGCCGCCATCCTGCGTGCTGGCTACGTGGTCGTAAACGTCAATCCCTTGTACACGCCGCGTGAGCTCGAGCATCAGTTGAAGGACTCCGGTGCTGAAGCCATCTTTATTCTGGAGAACTTCGCACGAACACTTGAGAAGGTGATTGGCGAAACGAGCGTCCGTCACGTCGTTCTCGCCTCAATGGGTGATTTGCTCGGAGCGAAGGGGCACTTGGTCAACTTCGTCGTACGCAACATCAAGAAGATCGTGCCTGAGTTTCGCTTGCCTCTCGACGCTGGGCGGACTGTCACGCTTTTCAATCAGGCGGTGTCAGCCGGAGCAAAGCTGGCGTTGCATAAGCCGAACTTGGGCCCGGAAAATGCCGCGTTTCTTCAATATACCGGGGGTACGACGGGCGTCTCAAAAGGAGCCACGCTGCTGCACCGCAATGTGGTTGCCAACATCCTCCAGTCCGAAGCCTGGTTCAAGCCAAAACTGGATGACATTGGCGACAAGCAGATGGTGGTCGTGTGTGCCCTGCCGCTGTATCACATCTTCGCGCTGACGGCGTGCTACATGCTCGGTGCACGCTTGGGCATGTTGAACGTGCTGATCCCAAACCCGCGAGACATCTCGGGGTTCATCAAGACGATTCGTGGCTACAAGGTCAACATGTTCCCGGCAGTGAACACCTTGTTCAATGCGCTAGCAAATCACCCCGATTTCGCCAGCATCGACTTCTCCGAGTTGGCGGTCTCTAACGGAGGTGGCATGGCTGTTCAGCAAGCCACAGCGGAAAAGTGGATGAAGATCACAGGCTGCCCCGTGGTGGAGGGCTACGGTCTCTCGGAAACGTCACCGGTCGCGACGATCAATCGTTTTGATGCTGCCTCATTCACCGGCACGATCGGCCTGCCTATTTCGTCGACGGAGTTGGCAATACGCGACGACGAAGGCCGCGATGTGCCCGTCGGTGCAACTGGCGAAATCTGCATCCGCGGCCCGCAAGTGATGGCTGGCTACTGGAACCGCCCCGACGAAACCGCGAAGGTAATGACCAACGATGGGTTCTTTCGGTCGGGAGACATTGGCGTGATGGACGAGCAGGGCTATTTCAAGATCGTCGATCGCAAGAAGGACATGATCCTCGTGTCCGGTTTTAACGTCTTTCCAAACGAGATCGAGCAAGTGGTCAATCTCCATCCAAGCGTACTGGAATGTGCGGCGATCGGTGTGCCGGACGAGCGCTCAGGTGAGGCCGTTAAGCTCTTTGTCGTACGGAAGGACTTGAAGTTGTCCGAAGAGATGTTGGCGGCTTATTGCGTCGAGAACTTCACTGGCTACAAACGCCCCAAGCTCATTGAGTTTCGAGACGATCTTCCCAAGTCGAATGTAGGGAAGATTCTGCGAAAAGAATTGCGCGTGGCGTAAGCCACCGAAGGATGTGATTTGCCGGAATACGCTCGAACCTTATATCGACGAAAAACGCAAAAAACCCCCGCCGCGTCAGCGGTGGGGGTTTCTCTATTAATAGCCTGACAATGTCCTACTTTCACACGGGAACCCGCACTATCATCGGCGCTGAGGCGTTTCACTGTCCTGTTCGGGATGGGAAGGAGTGGGACCACCTCGCTATGGTCATCAGGCTTAACCGGTCACCGCCTTGCATTCATGCAAGGCAGCCAATTTGTAGAGTCGACTGCAAAAAATTTAGTTTGCAGTAGTCAGCTTATTTGATTGCGCCACGATTCTTCATAGAAGAAAGGCGTAACTTGTTTTACCCATTTTGACTTTTGTCAAAATTATAGGGTCAAGCCTCACGAGCAATTAGTACTGGTTAGCTTAACTGATTACTCAGCTTCCACACCCAGCCTATCAACGTCCTGGTCTCGAACGACTCTTCAGGGGGCTCAAGGCCCCGGCAAGACTAATCTTGAGACGAGTTTCCCGCTTAGATGCTTTCAGCGGTTATCTCTTCCGCACATAGCTACTCGGCGATGCCACTGGCGTGACAACCGATACACCAGAG
>Ga0307516_10005186_pt1 | contig 15700 bp, 20 predicted proteins | sample 19_EM_MG_FD_203310 | JGI IMG/M metagenome (GOLD analysis project Ga0307516, IMG submission 203310) | Populus trichocarpa ectomycorrhiza microbial communities from riparian zone in the Pacific Northwest, United States - 19_EM | ecosystem: Host-associated > Plants > Roots > Unclassified | place...
TTAAGAACTCCACTATAACCTAGTGTGAGGACTTCTGGTCAATATAAACTTCCCCCTTCACATTTCTGTTGTTTGATTCTTGTAAGCCCGCGAAAGCCTAGTAATAGGTTTAGTGTGTCTTAACACTCATGGATAACACTATTCACCAGCAAAAAGGAGTATATATTAGGGGATGAGAATAGGAAGGGATATAATGAAGGGACCCACCTATTCACCAGCAAAAAGGAATATTAAAGCTGGGGAATAGGTGGGCATCATGCAAGGCTATATAGGTATGGAATAGTAAACAGGAGTAAATGGGAATATGAAATGTGGGTATTCCATGGAATGTGTATGTAAGCGATGGTTGGTGTTGGGAGAGGTGTTGGAGAAGGGGGTGAAAAGGAAAAAGAAAAAGATGAGTGCATACGTCCCATGGTATCACCCCTGCTTCTGAGGCCAATGCCCTCATTGACTGGCCCCTCCTCCTGGATGGAACGCACTCAGGTGAGTCCTATGGAACATGTCAATAAGTTCATGTACTTGAGAGTTGTCAAGATCTACACCCGACTCCCAGATGTTCTCTTCTTCACCATAGTCCAGCCACTTCATGAGATACTCCACCCCACCTTTGGCCTTCCCTGCCCTCTGTAAGTTAACAATAGTTTCAATGTCATAGACCTCTTCTCTGTCATTGTCTAGTGAGGGTGGAGGGTTACGTGGTACCGACAGTTGTTGGGGTGAGTGTCCCGTCCGATGTTTCGACAGTAAGTTTTGGTGGAAGACAGGGTGTTTGAGATGCCACATGTCAGATAGTTTCAGTTCATATGATGTCTCATTGGCTTGTCATAGCACCTCGAAAGAGCCATAGCGGCACTGGGCAAGCTTGTTTGAGAGTCGAGTTGTCTTTATATTTGTCCCTTCAATGTAGATGAGGTCTCCCAGCATGAAGTGAATAGTAGGCTGAATGCTCCTATTGAACGATTCCCCTGATATGCATAGAGCCCATTTCATTGCCTCTTCTGCATCCTTCCTCATCCATCTCAACCGCTCGCCGAACTGAGCCGCCCCTTTCTTCTTCATCTGAACATCACAAATATACAGCATATGTGAGTGACGTCCATGGTTGAGGTAGAACGGGGACTCGCCTGTGGATGTGCTGACTTGATTGTTCAAAGCAAATTGGGCCAAAGGTAGCCATTCAGACCAGTTGTCCTGGTGGTAGCTGATGTACATATGGAGGTATTGGGCCATCTCGTGGTTCATCTGTTCCACCTTGGCAGTTGTCTCTGGGTGGTATGTGGTCAAGAGGTTCTGTTCAATGTCAAGGATCCAGCAGATATCACGGGTGAATTCACTTGAAAACTGCAGACCCTGGTCCAATATGATCTTTTTGGGGACACCAGAAAAGGAGAAGACCTTCTCCTTGTAGATGTTTGCAAGTTGTGGGGACGTTAAGGCAATAGAAGTAGGGACCGCGATTACCATCTTGGAAAAGTGGTCAACAATGTTGAGGATTGTATTGTAGCCTTTTGAGCTGAGGAGAGGGCCAACGAGATCGACCAATATGATGTCCCATGGCTGCAAGGGAGGTGTATGAGAGTGTAGCACCATTGACATAGGTAACCGTGATGTCTTGTTCTCTTGACAGGCTGCACAGCCATTTACATATTTGTGAACATTGTGTGATAAACCAGGCCAAAAGAAGGCTTGTTCGACCAGGTTTGAGTCCCATGGCATCCAGGGTGTCCTACGAGAGGAGAGTTGTGGCGGTCTCGTAGGATCTTGCCTCGGAGTATGTTGTTCCTTGGAATGTACAACCTGTCCTTCACCCAAATAATTCCCTCCCCATCTACTCTCCACTGCCCAGGCCTCTTAGCTAATTTCTTCACCACAATGTGTTCCTGAACATCCTGCGCCATGCGGGCCTGTGTTTCAAGAGATGTAACATACTCTGTCGCTCATACCTGGAAGTAAGCCTCCTTCAGTACAATTATTTCTGTGTTGTCTCCAGACCTGTCATTGTGGTTCAGTTGGCGAGAGAGGGCATCTGCAGCAGAGTTATGAAAATCTGGTAAGTGGTGTAATGAGAAGTCATAGTCCGCCAGCATGGATACCCAATGTGCCTGTCAATAATTGATATTTTGAGGTTTTTGGAAGTATTCCAGATTTTTGTGATTGCTCTATATCTCGAAACGGTCTGCAGCACCAAGTACATACTGACGCCATTCATTGAGGCAGGTCATGATAGTGAGTAACTCCTTGTCATAAATTTCATAGTTGCGTTTGGCTGGTAGAAGGGACTTGGAGAGGAAGGCTATGGGTTTCCAGTGTCTCTCCTGTAGTTGGGATAGCATACCCCCATTGTGAAATCAGAGCTGTTGGCTTCAATCCAGAATTTACCTGTGTCTTGGGGGGTGTGGAGTATTGTCGCATCAGAAATGGCATTTTTTAGGGTGTCAAAGGCCTCCTGGTGTCGTGGTAGCCATCCCCAGGGAATGTGTCTGGTCAACTCGTGGAGTGGGTGGGCAATCTTCAAGAAGTCCTTGATGAACTTATGGTAGAAGTTCACAAAGCCAAGAAATCATTATAGGTCCTTCTTCTTCGATGGAGCATTCCAGTTTCTGATTGCCTCGATCTTCTTCTCCTCTATCCATACCTTGCCTCTGCCAACTATCATCCCCAGGTAGTTCACCATTTCCTTCTCAAACTCGCATTTTTTGGGCTTCAGGTACAGTTTGTGTAACCATAGTTTCTGTAGGACTTGCACAACAAGAGTACGATGCTCATCTAGGTTGTCAGAGAAGATCAAGATATCATCGAGATAAATGACAATGTGCCCCTCCTGGATCTCTTCAGTGAAAATTTTGTTCATCATCACTTGAAAGGTCATGGGTGAGTTTGTAAGTCCAAAGAACATCACCAGTGGTTCAAAAAGTCCGTGGTTCATCTTGAAAGCCACCTTCCATTCATCTCCTGGCTGGATACACACATTATTATAACCCCACTGAACATCAAATTTCATGAATATTGTTGTGTTCTTCAGTTTGTCAATAAGATCCGAGATGAGTGGTAAGGGGTACTTGTTCTTGATTGCAATCAAGTTTAGATATTGGTAGTCCTGAACGGAGTGGAGGGAGCCATCTTTCTTCTGTATGAAGAAGCACAGAGATGTGAGGGAAGACTTTGAAGGGTGGATTCACAGGGAGGTTAGGTTTTCCTCAATGAATGTGTCTAATTCACACTGTTGTCTGGGTGATAGTGGGTATACCTTGCAGTCCTGAAGTTTGGCTCCAGGAACTAGTTCAATAGCGTGGTCCCATTTACGGTGAGGTGGCAGTTTGTCAAAGCCTTCCTTCAGGAATATGTTGGCAAACTTGTGCAGGTGGTCTGGTACTTGGTTGAGCGGAGAGTCCCCTGAGATTCCCCTAAATTCAAGTGAGGTTGCACGAGCCTCAAGGTCGACCCATAGTACTTTGTCACCTTCATCCAGGACAGGGACGTCCACTGTGTGGTTCGGGGAGGTTGCACATCTTTGTTTCCAGTCAATGACCGGATTTATGTGTTCGAGCCAGTCGAAGCCTAAGAACACATCAGCCTTCCCCAGGTTGGCGACTGTAAAGAGAATGGTGTTCTTCACAGGACCGATGCATAAGTCCAAGCAGACGACGTGGGTGATGCGTTCATTCAATGAATGGGCAGCATTGACAACTAGTTTGGGGTGAGTGAGTTTGATCTTGAGAATGTTCAGCCTTTCTACCAGATGTTTGTCGATCAGGGATCTGGACGATCCACTGTCAATGAGCATCTTGAGGGGAAAGGAAGGGTCATGAGATATTGTGATTGTGGTGTGTAGGTCGAGTTGCTTTTCTCCAGTGCTGAGAACCCATGGTGTAGGGCCATGGCACTCCGTTGTCAGACAGTGAGGCTCCAAATTGGTTGAAGGGTATGTTATTAAGGGCTTTGTACAATCAGGAGCTGTAGGTAGACAAATGGAGTATACAGGGGGTTCTGCTGTGCCTACAGACCCCTGTGGAGAAAACCTGTCCCTTCCTCTTCCTTCACCTCCTCTATAGAAGCCGTTAGGGTGGTGGTAGTTGCCTCCATCCCCTGTGTATGCTCTGTCCCTCTTGGGTATCCGGTGGTATGGGATCTGTGCCAGCAGCAGACTAGACAGATCCTGTTTGACATCATCCTTGTTTGAAGAGTATTATTTCCCTTAGTAGAGGTGAATGGTTTTGTCATGATGGCTATCAGGTCCGTGTCCATCACTTCTTTGGGGATCCTTGGTGGTGCAAGGCTGGCAAGGTTCCCAAACTGAGACGTGGAGCCAGCGGACATGGTGGAAGGTTGAGTCGGAGAGTTGTTTGTGAGTGGGGAAGAGGCCGAGCATTGGGATGTGGAGAAGCCCTGGAAACTGCACATGACAGGTACCAAGCCTGTTTTTCAGATGAGGTGAGCCTTGTGGTCCAGCGTGGCAGACATAATCACATCTAACCCCAAGGGCATGGTGTCGAGGACCAAGATAACATCTTGGACCATCTTGTTGAGGTGGCCAAGATAACGACTCACTCAGGGGAGGTGTCAGTGTACCCTGCCTCATTCACTTTTGCCAGCCAGTCATTGTTGAACTGTGCAACTGTCCTTCATCTCTGGAACGTTGTGTCAATCCAGTGTTGGGCACTGATAGCGGCGTTCCTGTCACCAAACTTCCAGACAAAGTCCTCAAGTAACTCCGTGATGGTGAGCGGTAATCGGGCCAGGCTGTTCATGAGCCAATCCTGGCATGTGTTAGTCCAGGATTGCGACTTGGTGTGGTCATAAGGCTGAGTATGAATATGACCTGTTTTGAGAATGCCATGCCTGAGAATGAACTGAGGTAATTGAGTACTCAGTTCCGGAAGGGTTTGGCATCATGATCAGTGCTGTCCCATGCATCTGGTTTGATTGGTTTGAGGTTGGGCTTGGAGGTGTTCGAGGTGATTGAGTTGAGAATGGTAGCGACTTGGGGAGTTGGACTAATTGGGATAGGGGGTGGTTGGTTGGGGTCTGTTGTTGCGAAGATGGAGAGGGTCGGGGTTGGAGCATGTTCGCCTCATAAGAAGTTGAGTTGGGAACGTAATATAGCTATTTCCTCGTCCACTTCCTGGTCATTAAGTCGGACCGTATCTTGGAGGAGTTGATGACTCCATTGTAAGCCAGTAAAGGCCTGTAGGATCTCATTTAATTGGGTGCTGAGGGCATGGATATGATGGTCATGGTCTTTGTAACGTGGCGTTACACTTGAGTCTAGTTAGAGCTTGCAGTTCACAAACAGAGCTTGAACGAATAGTATTTTGTAGCACTGGGTGAATGACGAGGTAAAAAGAGCTACTCGAACGATTAAGTAATAGTCTGTTTAAAAGCAAAAAGTCACATGATAGATATATATAGTGTCCGTTACATACCCCCATTTGAGATTGTAACACAATCTACAAGGCAAGACGAGAAGGCGATGGATATATATGCAAATAAGAGAAAAATCACGGCGGTGCAGCAAGATCCAAGATAAGTGGGGGAGGAGCTCCTGTCCGACAGCAATGATAGCACCGAGTAGACACATGTAGAATGAATGAGTATGTCATTGTCAGTAGGCCACTTGATGGCGAGGCACCTCTTTTGGTGTAACGGTGGTGTATAGCACCAGACCGTGAATCAGTGAACAAGTCAGCATGACAAATTCCTCATCACACCATATCCGCAATGATGAGCAAAGTATGCCTGGTGCAGGAACAACCTCTGCCAGGAGTAGCCTGATGATGACATTCGCCAAGCTACAATTCCACCACTCAATCTGTCAATGGACCAGGAATGCCCGAGGGATCTGGCAAGGTGGAAGATGCCTCCTCCACCCCAAGCACCACCACAGCCATGACAACATCTTGGGCTATTTCCCTGGAGCCTTCACCAGCAGACGGCAATGTAGAGGGTTCCCCCTCTACTCTCTCGACGACTGCAACTGCAGCCGTGGGAGGGTCCTGATGCTGGTCCTCAGTGGTCGGCATATGCATGATAACATCGTGCACCAGTAATGACGATGACGACAGCTGAGGAGCAGGATGCACCTGCTGTTCATGAAGCGGCGGGTATGGTTTGTCCCCAATCCGCACCCACCACCGACTATTCCTGCTGTACCGGTTTTGTTGCTCCTCACAATTCATGAGGTAGTGCAAGCAAGTAAGGTCCGACGGACTTGGATGATACCAGCCATTGAATGGTGGCTATGCCTCCAGTTCATGCTGGAGGTTACGTCTCGTATCTTCTACGGCCCGATAATGGTCGTGGTATTGATCATTCAAGGCCAGGTGCTGCCGCAGATACTGGACTCCATATGGGTAGGCATGAGTGAGCCACTCTACCGGGATTCAATTGGCAAGAAGACAATTCACAATGTCCTCCTGCCCAAAATTGGGCAACAATGTCGCCGACGCATGAATTCGTGTGAGGGTTATTTGGTGCACCGATGCAGGCAGCAAATAACCTGGACTGTTGAGCTGTTCTCGCTCAGCAACTGCCTCGATATACGCAGTGGGTACTGCCACCAAGTATGCAAACTCACGCGTAACCACCGTCCTAGCTTCTCTAAGTCTTGTGGAGGTGGGAGCAATGGCTCGTACTAATAGGTATCCCCACACAGATTGCCGCAGGACGTGGAACGATCAATCAAAAATAATCCCATAGTATTCATTTAACATACCAGGGTGGCCACGGTGCAGTATGTACTGCGCCCATGGGTCGATCACCAAGCCTAAAGATGGTTCTGGAGTTGCAAGCCTGATATTCAGTGTGCCTGGGGGTGCATGTGGGTTCACCGGCCCAAATGCATTAGGATCCAAAGAGACCCAACTGAATGTCTGCCATCATCCAGGCCTATGCATTCTGGGGATGTGGTTGGCCGCCCACACCATCACGTGGTCATGTTGACTCGGAGCAAATGATTGTGACACCAGCATGAAATGATACAGGATCAGCCATGCCTCGAACCTCTCCAGCTGGTCAGCTGAAGAGTTTGCCACAATCTTCAACAATTCCTTGCCCTGATGAATAGTCTGGGGCATGTCCCAAGGAGCCCAAAATGTCCATCCCCTTGCTTCTGCAGGATTTGGACTCTTGTGTCCATAACAATTCCAAATGTAGTACTCGTATGCGAGTGCCCCAGGATATACCCGGTTCTCGGCCTCAACATATAATAAGTCCCAGGGAAGCATCCCCTGGAAACTGTTGTCTCACTCCCAGGTACCATTGATGAGGCAAGTGCCAACCAACGCGGGAACAGGCCCTGGAGTTACGTTGAGTATGCAGTTCTCATCATTTTGTTGTTGAGACACGACGGGGCCTCCTTTCTTGCCTTTCCCACCTTTTTTGGCCTTCGGCGTCTCCATGCATTCCTCCAAGTCTGATGGAGGAGATGTAAAGCGAGGTGCAGCAACAGGAGGTGTTGCCACAATTGTTGGAGGGGGAGGATATGAGGCCGATAGGTTGAGAGTAATCTCAAGTACTTCCGGCTCCGACTCCTTATCCTGAGACATCGATGCAACAGGGACGTTGTCCTGATGCTGCTTTTCATGATGGTGATAGTCCTCCATGAGTGAATTGGTTTGGGAGGGAGGAATCTCCCTGCTCCATTGTCCTGACAATCTGTTTTGGGGGAAAGATGTATCCCTACCCCATTGTGAAGTGAATCTAGATTGGGGGGGAGGAGTCTCCCTACCCCTTCGCGATGACGGTCCTTGTTGTGGGAGGTGCTGGGAGGGCTGCCGCGATGAGGATTGCGATGGCAGTGGTCATATATTCCTCTCGCATGTCTCGTGTATATTCTCTGACTGTCGAGAAGGAGGTCTCTTCAATTCCCTCTCACCGTGGTCTTCATATGGGAGTCGGTCTGATTCCCGTTCCTTTCTCTTCTTCCTGTAGCATTTCTCGTCATCAGTGGTATACCAAGATGAATCATCACGCCGCCTATCATCATTCTTGAGGTACAGGATCTCATCCCATAGCCTCATCTTCTCATCTTCGTCCCTTATTCTCGCCTGTTCTGACTGCTGTAGCTCATTTCTGAGTACATCCAGTCGAGTCAGGAGGTTCTCCACCAGTGTCTGAGTAGCATCGCTGTCGATAGTGAGACGCGCTAGTTCCGGATCCAGCCCTGCCTCTTCAATGTGTTGGAGGACTTGAGCTAGGCTCTCCTCTACTTCCCATACTTCTTGACGGTGTATGAATGTTTCAGATGCCTTCTTTTTCCCTTTACCCTTCTTCATCGTTGACAAGGATTTGGGTTCATTGGGTTGAGATGTGTCATCGTCAACATCCATGCTTGACGGTTGAGTGGGTGCAGTGGATGGCTGCATCCACATTTGGGGGGGGATGCCATACATCCCTCCCATCATACTCGGCATTTGGGGCATGGGATATCCTCCCATTCCAGGTTGTTGAAAGTAGGTGTGGTAGGCCTGCCCAAACAGCAGACCCATCCCTTGAGGTTGGATCTGAGTCACCAGCGTCTGAAATGCTGGTTGTGTCTGCTGAGGGAACGGCTGCATCGGCGCTGTGCCCTGCTGAAATCCAAAAGCCAAAGGTTGTTGAGGCTGAAAGCCCGGGTTTTGTTGAGGCGGTTGCTGAGCTTGAGCACCCGGGACCATCTGTTGGAACTGAAATGCACCCTGAGTGGGCTGTTGCAGCTTTTGAGGTGGAAACAAGGGAGGCTGCTGCATCTCTCCCCCCCACTGCGAACCCTGCATGGGGTTCGACAACAAGTGGGGTGGGTGTTGAGCACCTGCACCTGAAAGAGATGATTGGGGTTGGAACAGGTGTTGGCCACCCATCCCAGACTGCTGACTTTGGTGAAACGGGTGTTGAGCACCCGATCCCGAATGTTGTTGGCTGTTCTTGTCCATGGGGGGTGTGTCGTCGCGCGACGCGTCAATCGAGAATAGTGTCGAGTATAAAACTCGAACTTATTACATAAGGTGCCCCCGTTTGGAACTTGATCCCAGCTTCAAAGTCCGATTCCGGGTTTGGGGCCTGCTTTTGTTTACACAAACAACGGACTTGGTTGCTTGCAACCACTTCCATTCCGATTGAGGCATCGCGTTCAGCGACATCTCATGAGTTGTGCAGGACACTTGACACCCTGTAGTTCCAGATATCTGTCAAGGGCCGCTAGGTCCTTGCATTTCACCAGTGGCTCCCAGGCTTCACCTGACCTCAAGATTCAGGTCTCATCCATCCCAGTGATGGCCGAGTATTTCGTCGACGAACCACTCCTGGTCATCCAGCACTCCGAAATTGTAGGGTTCAGGCTGCATCCGATTGGGAAACAATGCATCGTTGGATGCGTTGTAGGGCCGCAGAAGCAAGACGTGGAACTTGAGATGGATGTGACGTTCCCGTAGGGCTGTTGGGAGTTCCAGCTCGTACGTCGAGGTTTCTGGCCATGCCTTCGTAACCTTCCATGGTCCTACAAACTTGGGGCAGAGCTTTCTAGCTCTTCCCTTTGGAAGGTTGAGGTTCTTTGTGGATAGGTACATGAGTGTACCCTCCACTATCTCCAGTTCATCCTTCCTGCAAGCATTTGTATGGCTCGTTTGGAAGACACGTGCCTCAATGATTGCATCGTGCGCATCCGCGAGGTTCTGCAGAGCGGCCTCTGTGAATGATCTGATACCCCTCGGTATGGCCTCATCCGATCGAATCTCTTTCATCTTGGAGGGCATGTACCCTCCATTCAGCTCAAATGGCACAAACTTCATCGTTTCAGCAATGCTCGCATTGATCGTGAACTCCGTTAGATCGACGCGGTCTACCTAATCTTTCTGGTCATGTCGCATGACTCTACAAAAGATCTGCCCAATATTCCTATTGGTGCGTTCTGTCTGGCCATCCGTTTGTGAATGAAACGACGTAGACATGAGGAGCTTTGCTCCCAGTGTGCGATGGAGTTCATGCCACCATTTCGATGTGAACTTAGAGTCACGATCACTTACAATTGAGCTTGGGAGACCGTGCAACCGCACGATCTCTCGTTTGTAAATCCATGACAGCTGTACAGCTGTCATTGTCGTGTGCACCGGTATCAGGTGTACCATGCTCGTCATTTGGCATATCACTACCCACAGGTAGTTGAAGCCTTTTGCCTCAGGGAATGGACCTATAAAGTCCATCCCTATCGAGTCCCAAGGCTTCGTTGGGATTGGCAGCGGGTGATGTTTACCCGCTGGTAACTTGTTCGAGGGTTTCGAGCATTGACATGCGTCGCATGTTGCACAGAATTCTCGAATGTCTTTGGCTGCGTATGGCCACCAGTACCACTGGTGAATGTATTTATCAGTGCATTGGCTTCCAAAGTGGCCTACAGCCTCATGTGCTTGGGTCAGGATTTCGAGCAATAGCTCATGATCCCTTGGCAAGCATAGAACTTTGTCTCCACGAATGTTCTTCTTCCATATGAGGTTATCTCTGACTGTAAAAGTCGGATAGTCTTCTGGTTTCTCGATGACAAGTGCGAGTAACTTGTCATTTTTGTATCCTGCCCTTATGTGTTGTTTAAACACAATGTCTGCTAGTCGTCCAGGCTTAGCATTATTTGGGCGATTATAGATCATGTCAGCAAGAGTCATGTCACTCTCGCCAGGGTCTTCTGGCGCAGCTGCCCTCGTGTTTGGCTCTGGATGCACTTCTGGAATTGGTGATGGAACTCGCTGATCAGCTTGAACCATCTCCTCTGCTTCCACGTCGCATTGTTCCTTCCTTTCACGGAGGCGTGTACTATGCCGACGTTCGTCTTTGCGCATAGCCCGGATCTCAATGACGTGATCCATCATTTCCTTGAATCGTGAGGTGGGGAGATCCTCCCCAGCCGGATCTATACGTGCGTCCGCTCATACATATTCATCATACATATGTACGTCCTGTATAGTGTCGCTCTCATAATACCGAGAGAGACAATCGGCAACTTTATTAAGTTCGCCTTTAATATACATTATGTCAAAGGTGAACCTTGACATGTAGTCCATCCAACGATGCTGTCACGCCGTCAGTGTAATTTGAGTTTTAAAGAACTCTAGAGCCTTGTGATCGGTGATAATACAGATGTCGTATCCTATCAGCTTGTCTTTCCATTTCATCAAGGCCTCAAGGATAGCCAGGGTTTCGAGTTCATGAACGGCGTAGTTCTGCTGCGCTGTTGTGAATTTCTTTGACATTAATCCAGCAGGGCGGCAATTTTGCCATGTCAGTCATTGACCATACATTGTGCCCACACTGGATTTGGACACGTCGCATATGAGCCATATGGGCTCTTTTGTAGATGGCTCTATTGGTTTAATAACCGGAGCCTTGTCACATATCTGCTTGATCATATCAAAGCAGACTTGATGGAGGGGGTGCCAATGGAATGGCGCTCTGTTCTGTGTCATGGCCAAGAGTGGACCGGTGTATGCAGTGATATCGGGAAGGAAATTCCCGATATAATTCATGAGTCCAACGAAGCACTGGATATCATTGTAGTTTTGGGGAATGCGCCACTTCCTGATATGGGCCACCTTGTCAGTGTCGATTATATGACCAAGGCAGTCGACTTTGTCGTCATACAGGTCGCATTTGACTCATTTGAGGAAGAGCTGATGCTCCCTCAGTCTTTCAAACACGAGGCGAAGATGCTCTTCGTGCTCTTCTATGGAGTTTGAGTAGACAAATATATCATCTAGATATACATGCATGCTGCGACCGATTGCATCACGAAATATCGTGGTCATCAATTGCTGGAACGTCGCGGGGGCATTGCAGTCCCCTATCCACATTACACGGCTCACGAACGTACCAGTAATGGTTGCGAACGCGTTCTTCTCCACGTCTTTGACACATATGCATCTGTCAGGTCGATCTTCGAGCGATACTTCGCTCGAGCTACATCCTCGCAGATGACTTCTTGGTCTGGCAAAGGTGTTACATCCTTTACCGTATTGTCATTCCATTGTCGCGCGTCGACAACAGTCCTTAGTTTGCCATTCTTTTTAGGGATGCATAGCAGTGGTGCCGCTTGTTTGACTGAGTGGGGTTCCCACCATCCTGCATTCACATAACGGTTTATCTTTGTGTGAAGTTCGTCATGCAAGGAATTGGGATAATGCAGTGTAAAATACTTATACTGCTTGTCATTGTCTATCAGATGGATTTCATGGTTAACCTCTCTCCAAGGAGGGAGTTGACTACAAGTTCCATTGACCATGTCCACGAATTCATCGTGCCATTGCTGGCGAAGATGTGGAAAGTCTTCTTTGGTATGGGCATCTTCCTTAAGACTTCCTCAGCCTCATTCTGAGGAGCCGTTTTCAACGGCTTCTCAAACTTGGCCTGCATTGCTCTAATGTGGTCCTCGCTCTCATCTCGTCCAAGCACCGATGATCCCGCGACAGAGATACGAGTCCGCTCCACCCATTCCGATGACCGGTATAGGTGCTTAAAGTGCTGGGGTTTCGACACTTCTTCAGGATCTGTCATCCTGAAGACATTCTCAGCACGAGGTTGTCTCGCTAATTCGTGTTCTCTTATAGAGGACACCATTTTGTTCCATTCTCGTGGCATCCAAGGGTCATGGAACCATTCAAATGATTGTTGCGGGATAGGTCTATCCTGTAACTCTTTGTTCATTGAAGATGTGGACGAGCCTTTTGTAGCTCGTCCTGATTTGATTTCATTAGGGAGTTCCTCCTTAATGTTCCGTGCAGGCGTTTTTATATGTTCTGCATGCTTTTTCCATACTTTGGGTACAAGTGTGTCCACTTGCCCCCATTTGAGAGTACCTCTGTACTCTTCATTCATCATAAGGAGCGCATCCGCTTCTTCCTCCAGTATGCCACCCTGAACCTGAGGTTCCAGGTCAGGAACCTCCTCCATGCATGCAGCATACTGCCTGCTGTGGAGTCACTCTTGGTTCTTCTCAGTGGCGCAATACCGGCGAACACGATCATTGGTATCTGGTACCAGGACTTTTGTGGCGGGAATCAACTGATTCCCAATCTTAATGGTGTCATTCTCGAAATCAAGAATGACTTTCCTGGAGCGCATGAAGGGCGTTCCAATGATCATGTCATAGTGATCGAAATTTGCTACATCAACATATTCCTGTTGCAATGATCCATGCATCGCAACATCGATATACAAGCCAAAGTTGATGGAGGCACAACTATCCACAGTTCTCAACTGTAGGACATAGGGATTTTTGAGTGGGAAGACTGTGATCTTCGCCACATCCACGAATGATGGTGTTATACCCGTCATGGTACTCCCAGAGTTCCACAAAGTCCAAGCCTCCTGGCCACCTACTTTCATGAAGGTGGCCAGACATTCCTTCATATTTGGAGGGAACGTGGGGCGTGGACAGCTCTCTTTGGAGACTGTCATGACAGCCCTCCGCATCTTGACATTCCTTTTGCCTGAGTGGACTTTGTCTGCTGGCATCTCTGTCATCACGGCCAATGCATCATCATCCGTTGTCCACAAGTAGTAGTCATTGTTGTACACATCTACTTTGACTTCTTCAACATCACCACCTTGATACGATTCATGCAAATCATATCCGTCTTCCTGATGGGATGGCGGATCGTCCTCATTCGGATTCTGACCATCTTCAGGAACCTCTGTGCGGACCACACGTACATGGTCCCGACTTTGCTTGGGTCTTAAACAGTCTGCAGCAAAGTGACCCACTTTGCCGCAATTGAAGCATGCGCCGGCTGCAGGTTGGGAAGGTCTGCGCCTGTCATCAGGTGCTCTTGGTGGATGTTGGAGTTTAGGACGATCATATGCACGGGGTGCTTCACCATGCACCTTCTCAGCTGTTGGTCGAGGAGCATGACGACGATTATCGTCCTTGCGTCTTGGTTCTCTCGACTTGCTTTCAAATCGAGGATGATGTGTATACGTCACCTCTTTTGGCTTGGTAGCCATGGTCGTTCGACACGGTGCTACTCTCGGCGACGAGTAGGTTGTCATAGGAGTTCTCTTACAATAATACACCACGGTTTTCTTGGTGATCTCGATTGCCTTTGCACATGCAACAAGGTCATCGATTGTGTTGACTTCTGGTGACAAACTGCAGTCAAATACTTTCTCCCAGATATCATCTGTGATACCATTCAGGAATCTCTCCATGATCTGGTAATCATCGGGGTAAATGACCATGTTTTGTGCATGGTCCATCAGGATATTATAATATCCTTGGATGCCAGTAGCGGTGTTGTACGATGCGCTAAGAAATTCCTTATGTGCGTCTTGCATGGTTGACGGTTGTACAAACCGATCGTACAGTCCCATAATGACCTCTTCAAAGGTCCAGCGTAAACATGCGCGATGCACATTTATGACATGGCGGTGATACCACTTTCGTGCTTCACCATCCAGGAATTCGAGAGTGCTCAGCACTCTTTCTTTATCACGGTCTTCGCCACCGTACATGCTGACCTCGAACAAAATGACGAGGTCGGTCAGCCATTTCTCCAAGTCACCGAACTTGGAGGATCCTTTATATTTGCCAACGGATGAATGTTCTGCTTGCCAGAGTTTCGTCCCTTCAGGAATGTTCAAATGCACTGATACATGTTTTCGTATCAGTTGAAGGAGGCATTCATGCATATGGTTGTGGTGGTGTTCCACTGCCTCCATTACACCAGGGGTATTGTACCACGGATGTACCACCACTGGTACTGAGTATCCTCAATGCTGGTTACAATCGGGGCGTCTGCCCTGGTCATTGCTTCGACAAGAGTGGTGTGAGTGGTCGTTACTATCATCTCCTCCATTACCTCCATCATCTGGGTATCCCGGTGGACCTCCGCCAAAGCAGGCTGGTCTCTTTCCACTGCCACTTCGATGGCTACAATTTCCGTCATTCTGTTTTGGATTTCGGGGAGGTGGATCACCTCTCCACAGATTAGGATCAGATGGTTCATCTGATTCATCATCACCGTCGTCTCCTGGGTCGCCAGGAGCTTTGGCTGACTTGAGAGATGACTGATACAGTTGTTTCATTTCGTCGAGTACTTTGCCATCAGCACTGAAGGCAATCCCTTGGTCTGCGTACTGAGATCCACCCTTCTTGGATAGGTCCTCATTGCACAGCTATTGGTAGACAATTCTGTCCTCCAACTTTTCAGCCATAGGAACTCTTTTCAGTTTCTTCTTTGGCAAGAGAATGAGGAGTTCCTCCTCTAGTTCCGATTGTACCTTCACGTTGGGTGGAGCATCCTGCTCCATCCATTGTTCGGAACGTTCTCCTGCCTGTCCAAAGAAGGCAGGAGCTGGAGATCCTTGATAACGGCCGGCTGCTGCATGGTGTTGCTCATACCTCTGGGTCGTTTCTCCAGTTTGTCATGGGGCAATGAGTCCAGCAATTGCGCCAGCAATATTCAGATCTTCCATTATTGTTGGAAGTCCTGGAGGTTGTCTAACTTCTGATGGAACTACAATATTGATGCTCAATGTCGACATTCCACGAGAGATATCTTCCCTAGTGTGGGAAACAGCGGGATGCACATCCTGCATTTGAGTCATAATGCCAATGCCAGTTGCCGCTGGTGTTAGGGCAACCACTTAACTATCTTCTCAAAGCATAATCCAAAGACTATGCTGAGAATCAAGCATTGTGGGCTCACACATAGATAAGCTTAGAGAGAGAGAGGATATG
>Ga0307516_10005188_pt1 | contig 15692 bp, 18 predicted proteins | sample 19_EM_MG_FD_203310 | JGI IMG/M metagenome (GOLD analysis project Ga0307516, IMG submission 203310) | Populus trichocarpa ectomycorrhiza microbial communities from riparian zone in the Pacific Northwest, United States - 19_EM | ecosystem: Host-associated > Plants > Roots > Unclassified | place...
AGTATCGGATCCAGAAGTGATTGGGCTTTCTCCTTATGGCCGCATCTCCGTCACCGCTGCTATTTTACAGTGGCCAAGTGAGCCGGCGAGGAAATCTGAGCGCCAACCCACTCCGTCGGAGTGTCAGCAGCGCGGCTTCTGAGAGGGAGGGGCCTCTGGATACATGGGAACGCGTATAGTTTGGCCCTTTCTAGTGCGGTGGGGTCGGGCAGGCTCTGACGGTGGGGACCGTTATGGGCGACGACCAACTGGAGAGCCAGCGGGAACCACCGCGCAGTTAAAACTCCGATCGTCCCGCCACTCGGATCTACATGGACATCAGCCAGACCAGTGCGGAACCCGACCAGGGACCTGCAGCGGAATATGGGACGCATATTTACCGCGTGACGTTACACGTGGTACGCTGACCTCAGTGCAGTCTGCATCGTGGTGTTTTGCCGAGTAACGCGACGACTCGTACCTCGTGCACGTCAGTGGATGGGCATACGATAACAACGGGTGGTACGACGCCGGACTCTCCTTCGTCTGACATGCGTGATCTCAATTCGCCACGCAGGGGTTGGTAGGCATGATAGGCATTGATTAGTACAGACTACATATATGTACACGTAGGGACACCCAATAATATCGTTACACTGCGAAGTCTATGGAAGGGAGGGGGGGGCGCCGAACATGATCGCGAAATCTTTTCAGTGAAGTGCCTAAAGCCCATCAGAACGGAGGTACGTAACCGTTGGGGATAACCCGTGGAACCAGGTGATTAACCGGGGGAGTATGTAGGAGGGACTTCGCTGCGAAATGGTGGTGGACTAGCTTCTCGCTCCCCGTTCTCGTTGAACCTGATTCCAGAGTCCTGGGTCTGGGCAGGCCCCTCCCGTACGCTCTGATTTCGCAGGGCAATCAAAGCAGCCTTTCCGACCCTTGGTTGTGCTGAGTTGCCAGTGACGTGTGTCAGGACGGTTTCGTTGGGATCAGGCTGACTGGGTCGTAGTGGAATTGTGTTGGTGACCACGGGCCCGGAAGGCGGGATCAATTGGTTGTCGGGGTACGCATGTGGACCGCTCAAGCTAGCGTCCGGAGGAAGGGTGGAAGTGGTGGGATCGAATGGTTCGACTAGATAAGGGGTGATCGTTCCCGGACCTTCGCCTACGAGGATTTCTGCCGGGGTACCGGGCTTTTCGAAGTAAAGGGATTGGTCGCCACGAGACCTTTTCCTCAGGAAGAGGAAGTACCACAGAGCGAGGGCAAGGATTACAACACCGGCAATACCGCCGACTACGCCGCCAACGATTTCCCCGATAGGAGCCGATTGTACGTCCATGATGGGGGTGGGTGTACTGTGATCCCCAACGAAGAAGCAGTCAACAATGAACCGATTGGTCTCGTTGGCTGCGGTCACCACAACATCGATCCGATGTACGCCGTTTGCCAGGGGTGGGGTCTGGAAGTAAACGATCCTACTAAGGCCCACGTCAACGATTGGCTCTTCGGATCCGGCTGTAGTGCGGAATTAAGTGAGCGCCTGAAGAAACGGCGTTTCTGTTGAGGGACCCACAAGAAATACCGTCGATTGAGTATTCCCCAGTCGGATAGGAGGTATATTCCCCATGCGCGTCGGTAGTGTCCAACAGGCCACCATAGAGCTCCGCCTTAGTCCCTGTTTCCGCGATAACATCAGTACTACCCAACACAACGAAAGGCAAACGACCCACACACCATTGAAGGTGAAGGAGAGGGAAGATCCTGGCGTTGCGGTACTCGTGAGAGTACCGTTATTGGCGCTTTTGTCCTGACCGCGAGTCCAATTACCCTTAAACGAACCCCACATGGATGGGCCTTGGTCATCGTAAACCTGGGAATCAATAACCTGTCGCCTGATCGACGCCATTCCTGGTGTGGCGGACATGGATGGGCGGTCTGGGGGGGAGTGGAGCCTCTGGGCTGAGGACGAAAATGGAGGAATTCAAAGGGAGGAGGAGGATACAGGTGGGGAAAACCTGGAAACCTCGAGAGCAGGCGTCCCCCATATGACACATAAATGCAGCCGGGGTGACAAGTGAAAGCGACATGTCTCCCAGCGCAGCGTCAGGGTCGACCACGAGTCCAGGTCACAGCAACACTAGCGTGATGGAACACGCCCCCGGCGAAACGGGGATCTTCCTCACATCTGCGCGCTATTACGACTTCAACTGTATTGATACCCCATGACGTTGGACCCTGTCGGCTGTGCGGGAACTGTGTATCTGTCGCCGTGGTGGTTTGAATTGGCTCACCAGCGGGAATCAAAGTTGAACGATACACAAAGACTCGTCGTACTGCAATGTGGAACGGGACTGCCGGGCAGGGGGGGCGGTGGGGATCCTGTTCGATGTGATAGTTATGTTTCCCGACCAGCGTCGCATCAACGAAGTCCTGGTCACTTCTACGGTGCGAAATGTACACGAAGTGGCGGAAGAGTTGCGCTCCCTTTTGGAAGCCAAGCGTCCAATTCAGTACGTGGATACGCTAGAAGTGAGCAAAAGTCACTTACCAGCGAACCACCCGATCCAGAGTGATCATGATTCTTTTTTACAGTAATCAAATTGAGCTGGCGAGGAGATTCGACCCAAACTCCCTTCGCCAAGGTGTCAGTGGCGTTGCTTCTAGAGAGATGGACCTTTGAATACGTGGATATGCGTGTAATTTGGCGCTTTCTGGTGCGGTGGTGTCGGGTAGGGTCATGGTAGGCAAAGTGGAGAGCCAGCGGCAATTGGCGTTCCGTCAAAACACCGATCGCACAGATCGTTTCGACGAGCCGAAAAAGTGCATTCATCTGATGGAGGAAGTCGTTGCATGGACATGCCAGCGCTCGTCGGCATCAGCGGACAAGCACTAGCACTCGTCGGTGACCGGGCCACGGCCCACCGGGTTGGTCGTGTACGCCAATGCGGAACCCATCGGGGTCCTACGATACGGTGCGCGTGATGACAATCCGTTGACGCGACCCTAGTGCAGTTCGTGTCATGACGTGGGGTACGGCCGGGTTGGCACTAGCGCGTCGACTTATACCTTGTGTCCGTGAGTGGATGCGGAGACGATGACAACGGGTGCGGGCCACAGGTACGGCGCCATACTTTTTTTCGTCTGCCATGCGTGATCTCGATTCACCACGTGGGGGGCCGATAGGCATCAATTAGTACAGACTAAGTACATGTACATGTAGGGATATTCCCGATATATTGTTACAATGCGAAGTTTATGGAAGGGAGGGGGGCACCGGAATTGAGAAATAAGGAGACAGGCGTTAGGGCCATTAATGTGTGCGCATCGAAACGGGGAAACGGAAAGGCGTGATCGTAGAATCGTTTGTCTAAAATGTCCAAAACCCAATGAAACGAAGGTACATAAACGTTGGTGAAAATCCGCGGAACCAGGTGTTTAATCGGGTGTGTATGTAGGAGGGACCCCGGTGAGTGATTGCGATGGACCGGCTTCTTGTTCCCTGTTCTCGTTGAACCTGATTCCAGAGTCCCGGTGCTGGGTGGGTCGCTGAACGTCCTGATTCTGCAGAGCGATCAAAGCAGCCTTTCCGACCCCCGGTTGTGCCGAGTTGCCAGTGACGCATGTCAAGACGGCGGCTTCGCTGGGACTGGACTGGGTGTCTTGTGATGGATCTGAGCTGGTGATCGCCTGCCCGAAAGACAGTGTCAACGGGGTTTCGGGGTGTGCAGGCTGATGATCCAGGCCACCGGAGCCAGCGGACGAAGGGGTAAGGGTGGTAACGGTGATATCGAATGGTTCGACACGAGCTAGAGGAGTCGATGGGTAAACCCTCAACGGTTTCTGCGGGGTCATCGGTGGTTAACGGACCTTCACCGGCTAAGATATCTGCCGTGCTGGACTTTTCAAAGTAATAGACTTGGCCGCCACGAGCCCGCTTCGTTAGGAAGAACCACAGCAGAGCGAGGGCCAGGGTTACGATGGCGGCGATACCACCAACTGCACCGCCAACGATCGCTCCAACGGGAGCCGATCGCGGGGCCGCAGTGGGGAGACCAGATGGTGTCGTGGTGGAAGAGGGTACGCTTGGTGAGGTCCCAACACTCGAATGGTCTCCTGTACTGGGGATGATGCGGAAGTAGTCGAGGATGAATGGATTGGCCTCGTTGGCTTTGGTCACCACGATGTTAACCGTGTGTCTGTCGTCTGCAAGTCTTGTTGTCTGGAAGTAGATGAACTTCCTCTGGACGTGGTCAATGACTGGCTGTTGGGATCCGGCTGTGATTAAGTAAGCGCGTGGCAAAGCGGCGTTCCTGTCGAGGGACTCACCAGAATAGCCGTCGATTTTGTAATCCGCGGTTGGGAAGGAAGCGCATCCTCCGTGCGCGTTGATGGCGTCCAATGGGCCACCATAGAGCCACACCTGGGTCCCTGTTTCCGCAATAACATCGGTACCACCCAAATAACCGGAGGCAAACAACCTACACACCTGAGAAGGTGAAAGAGAGGGAGGCACCTGGATTTGAGGTGCTCGTGAAAGTGCCGTTGTTGAACCTCTCATGGCCATCGACCCGAGTCCAGTTACCCACAAACGAGCCCCACAAGGTTGAACTCTGGTCATCGTAAGTCAAATAATCGGCAGCCTGTCGCCTGATCAACGCCATTTTCAGCACGGCGGATGCGGGCGGGTGTTCGGGGGACCGTCACGTGGCTGAGGTCGAAGGTAGGGGCGTTTGAAGGAAAGAGTCGGGTGGAGAAGGGAGGGAATCCTGCGAGCGTGTGTTGCCTCCATGGTGGCTTATATGACACGCAAAGGTAGTCGGAATGTCAAGTTACGGTGGCGCACCGCCAGTGCAGTTGCCAGGATTGATTACAATGGGGTCGTCGATCGACTCGTCGAGGAGGGTCCTAGCGAAGATACCATCACAACAGGCGGCCAACAAGGTGCAGGTCTACTCGCCGACAATCCCCAATTACCCCCGCATGCGTTTGGATAGGACTTGTGATATGTAGCCAACAATACCGTTGCTCACAACAGCAAAAGTGCAATCTACACCGCAGCATCGCGACGGTGATGGAAATCTGCTCCAATGCCGCGCTCTCGCAGCCAATCGATGAGACTAGTTTCAAGCGGGGTGACTGAGTTGACTTTGGATGGGTCGTCGAGCAAAGTCGGGAAAGCGCGAGGGTGGGATTGAAGGGAACGCTTGAGCCATCAGCGCCACCCGCGGGTCCCGAAATGCCCGACGCCGCGTGTTACGATCCCAGCTCACGGAAACCGGTACCACCATGAACGTCCGCCACCAAAACAACAATCTTTATCGCCACGCCGCTTCGACCGTCGACGGGGGTTTCTCCCAATTTCGGTACCTCATGGTGCTTGGACCCTGGTGGCCGTGTGGGAGGCTAAAAGTTTGGGTCACGGGTGTGGTTCGAAATTGGCCCGCGAGTGGGAACTCTTTACGCCTCACTTTTCGCGGAGGTGCGTCTAAAAGAGAACGTTATTGAACAAAATGTTAAGGTCTACATTTTCTACAGCCCGCCCGAGACCATTCTTCCCTGCATGCGGTGACCGGTTGATACCAGAACTGCGTTGCACGACTTTCCTGACAATCTGCCCCCACACCTCACCTGCAACGTCGGACGTACCATCCACGAAGACCCAAGGAAACAAAAGGGAACACTGGAATTTCAAATCTGGAGATCCACGTCGTGACGGAACCCCGGATTCAGTGGGCGGGGTGTCCAGGGAATGGAACGCATCCACCTGATCTCCTGCATAGAAGCGATGGAGGAACCCTCGAACCGCTGCGCGTCTGCATCAGGGCTTTTCAGCGCTGGTCAGCGGTGGGCCTAATCACACTTTAAACAGTTGAGCGCTCATCAATAATCGCCAGGTTCGTCGCGATACGGCGCGTGCGGGAGCCTCCGTCGGGGGTCTTACAGTGGATGCGGTGTGTACACTTCCCATGTGTTACGCGTGGCGTGTTGAGCCTTTGGTCTCTTGCAGTTTGCATCACAATGTGAACGCGTTACCTGGTGATAGCGACAAGACGCCCATTCCTGATTTTGGTTATTTGCCGGGGAGAGGTCCAAGCATCTCAGCTAGGCTGGGTCCTGGCCCCAGATTCAGGCGTCTAGAAGGTGCAAGGGGGAGAGCACCTCTGAACCCGGCCCCACGCGGTAGTCCCCCTTTCCCCACTCTCAAGGCCACCGCCACGCTCACCCCTCGGCTTTCAGCATTCGGCACCCAGATCCATTCCAGTTATGGGCACTTGAGTACCGCTAGTCTGGAGCAGGTGTAGTTGGCACCGTTGTTGATGAAACCCGTGTTACGAAAACGAGCGGTATGAGCATCGCTCGTCGTCTCTCGAGGGCCGGGACACGTCGCGGCACGCAGGCCGCTGTGGCAAGGAGGCCGACGCCATGGACCGCCCACACGGAACTACGGGAAATAGGTCAGTCGTCGTCGTGGCACGTTTGTTTAAATTCCCGCACCCTCATTTCAAACTTGTCTAAACTCCCCACGTCACTCCCAGGAGTCCGAAAAGAACACCAGGAGCGAAACCAATCCGAAATTTGGTCAGACGAAGCAACGGTCCACTAATCCAAATGCATCCTGGGTTCTCGCGCTGGAATCTGGCGCAGGTTTCCTACGAGGCAATCGGTACGGTGAACCGCTACGTGATTGAGATAGAAGCCGGCATTCCTGTCACCGCAGACTGGGTTGAGATACGATTCTCCTTTCCCCTCTCATCTCAATATCAAGAAACCCCTTCCGGCCACTCCCAAGCCCATGGTTAAAGCCAAGATTGCTCTCAAAATACACCAGTTGAACGAGTGGGGAAATCCACGGCTGCGGTGGTATGCTTCATAACCTGCTTTCGAGCCCTGTATCTGATATCGCATTCTGCCGATTATGTGTAACAGGTCCCTTTTGTCAAACGGTTTGTGACAGGATCGCGGCGGAACTCCAGGCCCAGTGTCCTGCAAGAAAGAGTTACCTAATCGCAGTTCTTACGTGGGTGCTAGCCTGCACGTCCGGCTGATTGTTCCACATTTTGAAGAGTGGGTTAATTCATTGCAATTACGGGCTACCTCACCCGTCATCACAGAGACCCGGGGAGTGCCTGCACGTCGCTGGGGATTAGTTCATACGCTGTACAAGATCGAGCCTACCATGTTTTCGAAAAGGTCTGTAATCTCGTCGAGCGTTCGGGGAGGGCTTCCCAGTTGCACCTTTCGTCGTTAAGATAACCAGGCGCGGAAGTTGTTTCGTGACGGCCAAGGGATACTGGAGTACCTGGGGTCCATGTATCGACTGTAGGCACATTCCGAGCGTAGCTTCTACACTTGCTGATGAATGAAAAATGGTTCAAACGAATCCCACGACGGGGTCAGTGATCTGTCACCGGTCACCTCTCGAATCGCAGTCCTTGACGAGGGAGATAGTACCGCCAGTGTTGGGGTGGCTCGACCGCGCGGTCAACATGCTGATATCCCTTGTGTCCGATAATGGGTTCGATGGGATCCACTTAGAAGACGTTAGGTTGTTCTTGCTGAAAGACCACTCCCTCGAATTCCTGGGCCCGGGTACGTCGAGTAGGGCGACTCGATCGGCCCTCGAGTTTGCCTTCCGAACATCGAGTCGGGCTCGCAGATAACACCCAGTAAGAAGTGTTCGATAACAAGCTGTCGACGTTCGACCACCGTTTGCGCCCCCGTCCTCCAACACTCTGGCCACTTCGAATCGGTTCGGATGACGCTGAATGTTACCCACTAGTATACGCCACCAGGGCCAAGAATACGTCATTTGCCAGATGCTCCCCAAGCACTCTCGCAGAGACCTGGGAGGGGTTTACTGCAGACGCAGATTCACCTCGACGACGGTGGGCCTGCCACGGTGACCACAGCGGCCTCACTTTCGTTTCAACGTTTTGAGCGCTGATTGGGGACGGCTATTTCCCGTGTTGGTGTGATGGGTTTTTGAAGGAATTGAAGCAGTTTGAGTCACAGCCGGGGACCGTCCGGTTTGCGATTCCGGAGGAGCTGGGACTGTTCCAAACGACGGGCTTTGGCAATGGGAGAGCGAGTCGAGGACCTGGTTTTACCAGGACACCCTGTGTCTGTCGAGAGCGGGTACCAGTGACTAGTAAGAGCGGGTGAACAGAGAACAGGATTTACAACGGTCACGAACTGAGTGAATTTGTACAACCCGGATAATTGGCGCCACAAGAGGGTGATAGTAAGCCTTATCCGCACGGGTGATCGCTTCTGGCTTTCCTCCTCTCCTTGATCTCAGCACTTTCTCGTTTCACGGTCCACCGACGCATTCTACACGATCCCTCGTACGGCGCGTCCGGTGGTCTATCGACTTGTCTCCAGTTTGATTCCGAGGCTGCTTTGAGTGGACTCGTCCGCCAGCAAAATTTCCAACGCTCAAACAACCACCCGATTCTTTCCTCCATACACCCCACCACCGCGTTACAGCGTTTCATGCTGAGCACACCTGCTGCGGTTTGGCAGGATACGAGGGAATTCTACCTTCTAGGGCGTTATCACCCGTGCCTCGGAGGATGCCAACCACTTCCGAAGCGTCCCGCGCCTCCTATTGGTTCCCCTTCCCGTCATTTTTCCTCCCCGCTACGACTCCCGCCGTCCTCACCACCGCCCTCCCCCGTACCCTCGCCGTGTCCGGTAGCGAGTTCGCTCTGGTGGTGGGCGTGGGGGGCCTCGCAGTAAACATTCTCATGCGTCCATAGCTGGTTGCACCGTGCGTACCTCACTTGAAATTGAGTCCCGTTGATTTTAATCCTACAGTACCTCGTCGAGGGATTTGCCTGGTTTCCACCTGAGTCAACCCAACCACCCTCCCTCCGACCCACGCGAACATGAACAACCATAGAACCCCCTGCTCCGGAAGGGTCGAAATCAACGGCGTGTTCCTATATCCCGGTTGTTCAGCCGCTCTGAACCCGGGAGCCGATTACGTCGGATCGAACGGCTGCCCCATCCACAGAAGGGCTCGCAGCGGCTTCTTCTGCTCCGGTGACGACCTTGAATATAAGCCCTATCCCTCCTCAAATTCGACGAGGACCCTGATCCGGACGGCAACGGCGGTTTTTACTCTCATGACTCTGGTAGTCTTCCCAGTCTGTAGGCGGTTTCCCACAACGACCAAAACGACCGCGAATCCTCCAGAATGCTTCCCTCGAGTTGTCCTCGTCTTTCCTCGTGTGCTTACTTTCGTCAGTCTAATTCCCCCGACGAGCGCCTAATATATGTTGGCCTTTAGGGCCCCTTGGTTGTAATGGGGAATCCAACACGGGTGCAGTTGAGCACATCCTCGTGGGAATAATTGGGTATTCCAGCGCTCGTTGTGCAGCAATTCGCCTTTCTTTCTCTCCGCCCTCCATCCACGTTTCTCCTTGTCCGCAGATTGGAACCATGAATCCATCCGCAGGAGCCAACGATGGCTTCCAACAGCCGCCGGTTGTGCATACAAATCCGCCAGTGAACACCGCACTCAGTACCCACGCTGGCACCTATGTACTCCCGCCTCTCCAACCCACGTACACCACGCCAACTCATGGGTAAGATACGCCCTTGGTTAGTCTAGAGGTCGAACTTAACACCCGCTCTACGTAGCACGCACTATGCACCGCCAAGGGGTGTAAGTTTGCCGATTCGTCCCATTGAAACCTGGTGCTGAAGTTAGCCTCAGCCTGACAAAACGGGGAACTTGGGGAACGTTGATCCTGTGCGATATTGGCCGCTCGACCCACCACCCCCCCCTCGACCTGTGCCTATCATTAAAATCCCCATCGATATCCTCCTCAGGATCCTCCAACTCGTTGGGCCTCCACGTACTCGGGATGGCCTGTATGCCCTCAACAAGTTGTCACATGTTTGCATGCTCTGGAGGCTAGTATTGATCAGCCACCCCCGGGTCTGGGCCACAGTTTTCATCACGGGCAAGGACCGTCGGAGCTTCGTCGAGATGTGTCTAGAAAGAAGCCAACCTGTGACCTTGGAGGTTACAGTGGATGCGAGCGAAGAGGGGCGGGCTCGTCCACGTGGTCCCAGCGAGGAGAGGTGTGCTCAGCCACGGTGTACTTGCGACATGGATGGCAGAGGAAGACTCCTCCCCAACGAGGGGAACCCTTGCGAGTGGCACTTCCAGTTTGAATCCCTCGCTCAGAAAGGGTACTCGAAGCGTATTTACACATTAAACGTCGGTTTCGATGGCGAGTATATACCCCCAGAGGAGAGACAACAACTCGCGTTAGGAAGCTGTCGGTTCTTCACCTTGCCTTTCCCCAATCTCGCGGGGCTTGGATGGGAGGACGATACCACGGAGCATGCGAACCATATATTCTCCACCCCACCCTTTCCCCCCACTTTGCGCTCCCTATCCTTCCAGGGGTCTTGGGGCGGTTCGGCGACACGGGTCAGCAACCTGGTCTCCTTCACATTCGGGAGCTCAGGCACCGTCAGCATAGAGTCAATTCGGTTATTTATATCGAACAACCGGACCCTCGAATCGCTCTCGTTTACGCCGTACGCCGATCTCGAAGGTACATCGAAAGGCCCCCCTATCAGTCTTTTCAACCTCAAGTCGTTCAGAGTCGATTATAGTCCAAAGGTCGTATCAACAATTGTCCGCATCCCCGCCCTCCAACGTCTTTCATCACTTCGGATCTCCATGGAGGACGAGGATGAGGATGAGGAGCGGTTTACACTGCATGCCACTGGGGACGGGATCACGCTCTCTACCAAATCCAAGCTACCTGAAATCGCAGAGGTCTGGCATGACCTTACTGGATATGCGCGACCGGCGATCTACCACGTTCGCCTCCATAGCGACCCGGCGGTTGACCCTTCTGCCAGCGGAACCAGCAGCACGGCGGCCTCACTGCTCCTGGATGCCCACACCCTCGAGATTGGAGATGAATATTTCCCATTTTGGTATAATGGGTTTTTAGGCGACTTGAAGCAGCTTGGACCACAGCTGAGGACTATACGGTTCGCAATTTCGGACACCCAGGAACCGTTTCAGTCCAGGGGTGATGAGTACGAAGATTGGGGAGGCTATCTGTTAGACGGTATCGAGGAGCTGGTGAAGCACCGGTGCGAAGAGGGACGCCCTTTTTCCGTCGTTGAGAGGATGGTGGTCAGTGGGGGTGAGCGAAGCAATAGACAGCAGGATTACGCGTGGAGGTGCTTTTACGGTAGTCGTGACCTTGGTCAATACGTTCGGTCTGGATAGGTAACCGTTTTTACCCCTTGTATAGATGTTCCACCCTGGGCTTGTATCGCTGAATTTCCTCCTAGCCAATTGACTCCCCTTGTGTTATGGAAAGTGGTACCCTCGAGAAGACTTAGATTTGTAATCATCTGAACCCTTCTCACTCCCCGCGACTACCCTGGCCTCTACATCACAATCCACAAGAAGAAACCGCGAAATGGCGCGTCGATACCCCGTGTATGCCAGAGTACGGGGATATGACGACGATCGGCGCGGTCCTCAGCGCTCAGCTAGGCGCCGAACTTTCCCTTGTCCGCCATGTGCGACACCGGTTCACTACCCCTGCCCCCTCCATGTGGAACAGGTGCACCTTCGCTCAAATGTGACACCAATGCATCCTGTTTGGCTTGACGAGGACCATCAGGCACCATTTGGGGTAGGTTCTGTGTTTCATGCGTCCCACGGACCTTCGTCTGATGCACCAGACATGCGAACAGGTCCGTGGTAGTCCGTGGCCCCGTTGCAGATCATGCTCCGTGGGAATGTATTAACGTGACCGCCGTGCACGTCGAACCCTCAAAAGGCGGTTCTCAGGGTGGGTGCTCCTTTGCCTCTCCCTTCCCCAAGGCGAAACCAACCCGCAGCGAGGAAGATGGACCGCACCCTTAGCCATGATCGGCTTGACGCTGACCCCTCGCATCTATTGGAGACTGCAGAAGTCCCAGCCGGCGTTATGTTCCACGGAACTGCCGACCTCCACCCCACTCTGAGGTGAGATCCAGCTGTGTCCAGTTTGGGAGTTACGCTGAGGCGTCCACCTTCATTCACGTAGCGAAAACGACCCTCCTGCAACGCGAGAAAGGCCACAGACACGCCATCCCACGCCATCCCACCACCCACCTTGCCACAGAATCCCCACCGAGATCCTCCTCCTCATATTCCAACTCGCCACACTTTCAAGGACGCGGGAAGACGTGTATACCCTCCTGAGCTTGACACACGTTTGTCAATTCTGGAGGGCGTCGTTGATTCGCTGCCCTCAAGCGTGGACCACAATTTTTGCAACTCACAAGGAGCGCCGAAGCTTTGTCGAGATGTGTCTCGCGAGGAGTCAGCCCCTTCCGTTGGAGGTCACTGTGGATACCAGCCACACGGGGCAGGTTTCTGCGGAGTGCAGTTGCAACGAAGATGGGTTGGGGGTAGTCCTTCCCAACGGGATGATTCCTTGCGAGTGGCACTTTGTGTTCGAGCCCCTTGCCCACCTGAAGAATTCGAAACGCATCCAAGTGTTGAATACGAATTCCTCAGTCGCAATGGGTTCCAAGCTGTTCGAATTTGGGCGCTGTCGGTTCTTCAGTTCACCCCTCCCACAACTCACCAGACTCACCTGGAAGGACGACGGGACGATGGATTCCCATTCCCTATTCCACGATCCGTTCTACCTCCCCAATTTGAGCTCCATGATCTTCGAAGGACGTTGGCATCGCTCACTTTCCCGAGTTCACAACCTGTCCTCCTTCACCATCAGGAACCTCACCTGGCGCGTCGACGCAGAGGCGTTTCGACTCTTTATATCAAACAATCGATCTCTCGAATCGCTGGAAATTGCAATCGAGCTCCAGGGTGGCACAGAAGGCCCCGCTATCGACCTCTTGAACCTTAAGTCGCTCACCGTCAATTGTCGTCCGATGGCCCTGTTGAACATCATCCGCGTCCCCGCCTTCGAACGCCTTTCCTCGCTTCGGGTTTCCCTGGAAGACGAACTTGGTGATTTGCACACCCTTCGTGCCACGGGGGATGGGATCTCACTCTCTGCGAAATCCTGGGCATACTACGTTGCGGAAGATTGGCAGTATCTCACTGAATACGCGCGACCTACCATACACCACGTTCGGTTCTACGATAAACAACCGACGGACTTTCCTCCTTACGGGTTTTCCCCCATGGTTATCACGACACTGATGGCAGACGCACAGACTGTGGAGATGGGGATGAGCTATTCAGGGTGCAAAAGCAACACGCTTTGGGCTGAATTGAAACAGCTGGGCCCGCAACTAAAAGTGATACGTTTCGAGATTTCGGAGGAGCTGGATCCATTGGGCGGGTCGAACGACTTGAGCCCATTTTTGGACGACAAGGTCCTGGAGAGGATTGCAGATCTGGTCGAGTATCGGCTTAAGGAGGGTCGGCCATTTTCCACTGTTGAGAGGATGGTTGGCAGTGAAGATGAGTGGGTGGACTTACAACAGGATCGTGTGTGGAGATCGTTTTATGAGGATCGAAGGATAGGGGAGTATCTGGCGTCCGCGCAACGACTGTAGATACACTCCGAGCGTAGTTCTCCCACCCACTGATGAATAGAAAATGGCTCGAACTCACGGAACGTCCGGCAGGACCAGCGGTCGGTCACCTCTTGAGCCGGAGTCCTCGACGACTCTCATTGGGGTACACACCTGTTCGGCTGCGTCAACAACGATGTTGAACCTCAAACCTACAGGCGGGTTGGTTAACGGGCATTCATCAGTACAAACTACACGTGCACGTAGCGTCAAGATCCCTGACCAACCGATTCACTGCGTCTGTAGTGGCATTCCGTTACTCCAGACCGGTGACCACATCATCCGCGACTGCCCCCTGTACGAGTGGGGTAGGTCAACACTTACAACCCAATTCCCGCCCCTCCAGATCCCCCGCTTCCAGCTGTCCTCCCTGTTCAGGAGAGATCGTCAACCCCACCTAACCTGGTGGCTCAAAGGGGGCGGCGCGTTCACCGAACGAGGAATTCCGTGGGGAGGAATACCCACGGACCCACACGATCCGGGTCCATTAACGAGCCCCATGAGCTCCCCAACAATCTCTCCTCAACCACGCTGGTTAACCCTTCCAGATGAACCACACCCCTATTTTCTTTCTTCTTCTTGTCTGGAGTCCAATCCTCCCATCGGATGTAATTACCCGTGTGGTAGACGAAGGAATTTGTCTACTGCTTTTCGGTAGTTTACGAGACCGGCCTTGGCCAACTTTAGGCACTAGCGTAGGGAACCAGCCCTGTAGTAGATAATCCGACAGCCGGAGTACAAAAACGTCGGGGCTAAGGTAAATATATATATATCGCAGGAAAAAACATCGCACGGTCGTGGAACCGTTTGATTAAAGTGTCCAAGACCCAACGAACCCAGGTACACGAACGTTGGGAAAACTCTATGAAACCATATAATTAATCGGGCGTGTATGTAGGAGGGACTTCGTTGGGTGATCGTGATGGACCAGTTTCTTGTTCCCTGTCATCGTTGAACCTAATTCCAGATTCCCGGGACCGGGCAGGCTGCCCGCCCTCATTCTGCGGGACAACCAGGGTAGCTTTTCTGACCCGTGGCTGTGCCGCGTTGTCAGAGACGTATGTCAGGATGGTTTCACTGGAACCAGACCGGCTAGATTGTGACGGATCTGGGCTGGTGACAACGTGCCCGAAAGACGTGCTCGGTGGGCTGTTGGGGTACACATGCTGATGGTACGGGCCGCCAAATCCAGTGGACGATGGAGCAGGGGTGGTGGTAGTGGCGGTGGTATCGAACGGTACGACATAACCTAGAAGAGCCGGTGGGTTAACACTCAGCGTTTTTCCGTGAGACCATCAGTGGGACGTTTACGGACCTTCGTCTGCGAGGATGTCTGCCGGGGTAGCCTTCTCAAAGTAATAGGCTTGGCCGCCACTAGATCTCTTCCCCAGGAAGTACCACAGCAGAGCAAGGGCCAGGATTATGATGCCAGCGATACCACCAACCACAGCACCAACGATCGTTCCGACTGGAGTCGGTTGTGTGGTCGCGAAGGGGATACCAGCTGACGTCGGGGTGGAAGTGGGTGCGCTGGGTGAGGTACCAACTCCGGGATGGCACCCTGCGTTGGGGGTGATAAGGAAATAGTCGAGGACAAACTGATTGGTCTCTTCGGCTACGGTCACGAAGATATCGACCTTGTGGGTGCCGTCTGCCAACTGTGGCGTCTGGAAGTAGACAGCCTCTCCCGTGTTGGGATCAATGGATGGTTTTTGGCATCCGGCTGTAATGCGGAATTGAGTAAGCGCCTGACGAAGCGGTGCTTCTGTTGGGCGACTCACCAGAAAACCCGTCGATTTTGTATTCCGCGCTCGGATACGCATGGGTGTCATTCACTAGGGCGCCATAGAGGCGCGCCTGAGACCCTGTTCCCGTGATAAGATCAGTACCATTCAACGCAACCAGGCCAACGATATACACCCAAGAAGGTGAAGGAGAGAGAAGCTCCCGGGGTTGCGGTAGCCGTGAGAGTATTGTTCTTATATCCGTCGCGCGTGTAGGGAGTCCAGTTACCCACGAACAAACCAGACAGGGTTGGACTCTGGTCATCGTAAATCTGGGGATCAACAACCTGCCGCCTGAACAACGCCATTTCTAGTGCGGCGGATGTAACGAGCGTTCGGAGG
>Ga0307516_10005189_pt1 | contig 15692 bp, 8 predicted proteins | sample 19_EM_MG_FD_203310 | JGI IMG/M metagenome (GOLD analysis project Ga0307516, IMG submission 203310) | Populus trichocarpa ectomycorrhiza microbial communities from riparian zone in the Pacific Northwest, United States - 19_EM | ecosystem: Host-associated > Plants > Roots > Unclassified | place...
TGTCCGTTCCTGTCCGACACGTCCGTCCGACGCTGTCCGTCTCTCTGTCCGACACGTCCGTCCGACGCTGTCCGTCTTTCTGGTCCGACACGTCCGTCTGACGCTGTCCGTCTCTGTCTCCCGTTCCCGTTCCCGTTCCCGTTCCCGTTCCATTCCCGTTCCCCCCCCCGCTTCCGCACCCGCTCCCGCTTGCGTCACCAGAACTCACTCGAGTACCTTGGAGAACTGCCGCCGTTACAGTGTGTAATACTGCAACTCGTAATGACTTGGATAGCGTGTGTTGGTAGTGCTGGCAAGCACTTAGGAGAAAAACGAACTGATAGGGGGGGCACTCAGCTTCGTAGGTTGCGGTTATCACGTGACCGGTTTTTTTTGTGGCGATTAAACTTGACATCAATGAGCAGGATACAGTCAGTTCATTGATCTTCATTATGTTGAAGCCTATATCTAAGCAATAGCACCGAAAGTTGAGTAGAAGTAAGTTCACAAGCCGGGTCGACAGTAAATAATTGAATTGCTGCTGCTACAGTCTTTATATTAAGTGATCCGTAACCCGACACCGCAAAATTGTCTCCTGTCTGGTGAAAATTTAGACAGCGTCGGTTTGCATGGTAGAGGTAGGTTTCAACTATAAAACCGATAGGCTACCGAGCACCTAGGCACCTACATAGGTGTACAGCTGAAGGTGCGCTTCGAAACGCCTTCGCATATGACAAGTGATATCTGGTGCCGGTAGACGTTTGTGTTCGGTACAGGGTTTACACATTCGCCGACATGCTTGGCAGGGTGTAGGCAAAAGTAGATAAAATGAGAAAAAAAAGTCACCAGTGGGACAGGATTCGAACCTGCACTTTCCTCACTACCCCAAGGTTAGACTAACCAGTCATTACATGCTTTGTCATGAGCTGTGCTACCAACTACACCACACAGACTGGTGATATTTAACATCTGATGCAGTATATTATAAAGAGTCACCTACCGCATGCAATTCAATTATTTACTGTCGACCCAGCTTGTGAACTTACTTCTACTCAACTTTCGGTGCTATCGCTTAGATATAGGCTTAGACATCTTGAAGCTCAATGAACTAACTGTATCCTGCCTGTTGATGTCAAGTTTAATAGCCGCAAAAAAAACCGGTCACGTGATAACCGCAACCTACGAAGCTGAGTGCCCCCCCCCCGTCTGTTCGTTTTTCTCCTAAGTGCTTGCCAGCACTACCAACATACACTATCCAAGTCATTACGAGTTGCAGTATTACACACCACCAGCCTACCCAAAGCTCACCTATCGTCGTACACGTTTCAGAAATGCACCGTTACGCATTACTGGCCTGCCTTCATTCTCCTTGCTGGCCTCCATCTCGTACGCGCTGCTCGTTTGTCCTCATTCGCCGCGATGGCCTACTTGTACGCCTTGCTTGTCTGCCCTCATTCTCCTTGTTGGCCAACATCTCGTACCGGTTGCTCGTCAGCCGTCATTCTCCATGCTGTCCTACTTCTCCGACCCGTTGCTCGTTTGACCTCCATTTTGCTAACTTACATTCAGACGTGTGGCAGAAATGCCGTGTTAGGTATCAGTGGCCTACATCTTGTACGTGTTGCTTGTTTGTCCTCATTCGCTGTGCTGGCCTACTCATACGTGTTGCTCGTCTGCCCTCATTCTCCTTGTTGGCCAACATCTCGTACCGGTTGCTTGTCGGCCCTCATTCTCCACGCTGGCTTACTGTTCCTACGCGTCGCTTGTCGGCACTCATTCTCCACGCAGGCTTACTGCTCCTACGCGTCGCTCGTTTGACCTCATTTTTGCTAACTTACGTTCGGACGTTTGGCAAAAACACCGTGTTCGGCATCGGTGGCCTACATCTAGTACGAGTTGCTCGTTTGTCCTCATTCGCCGCACTGGCCCACTCGTACGCGTTGCTCGTCTGCCCTCATTCTCCTTGTTGGCCAACATCTCGTACCGGTTGCTCGTCGGCCCTCATTCTCCATGCTGTCCTACTTCTCCGACGCGTTGCTCATTTGACCTCCATTTTGCTAACTTACGTTCGGACGTGTGGCAGAAACACCGTGTTAGGTATCGGTGGCCTACATCTCGTACATGTTGCTCGTTTGTCCTCATTTGCCGCGCTGGCCTACTCTTACGCATTGCTCGTCTGCCCTCTTTCTCCACGCTGGCGTACTGCTCCTACGCGTTTCTCGTTTGACCTCGTTTTTGCTGACTTACATTCGGACGTGTGGCAGAAACGCCGTGTTAGGTATTGGTGGCCTACATCTCGTATGTGTTGCTCGTTTGTCCACATTCGCCGCGCCAGCCTACTCGTACGCGTTGCTCGTCTGCCCTCATTCTCCTTGTTGGCCAACATCTCGTACCGGTTGCTCGTCGGCCCTCATTCTCCACGCTGGCTTACTGTTCCTACGCGTTGCTCGTCAGCACTCATTCTCCACGCAGGCCTACTGCTCCTAGGCGTCGCTCGTTTGATCTCATTTTTGCTGACTTACATTTGGACATTTGGCAGAAACACCGTGTTAGGCATCGGTGGCCTACATCTCATGTGTGTTGCTCGTTTGACCTCATTTTTGCTGACTTACATTCGGACGTTTGGCGGAAACACCATGTTAGGCATCGGTGGCCTACATCTCGTACCTGTTGCTCGTTTGTCCTCATTCGCCGCGCTGGCCTACTCTTACGCATTGCTCGTCTGCCCTCATTCTCCACGCTGGCCTACTGCTCCTACACATTGCTCGTTTGACCTCGTTTTTGCTGACTTACGTTTGGACGTGTGGCAGAAACGCCATGTTAAGCATCACTGGCCTACATCTCGTACGTGTTGCTCGTCTGCCCTCATTCTCCACGCTGGCGTACTGCTCCTACGCATTTCTCGTTTGACCTCGTTTTTGCTGACTTACATTCTGACGTTTGGCAGAAACACCACGTTAGGCATCGGTGGCCTACATCTCATACGTGTTGCTCGTTTGTCCTCATTCGCCACACTGGCCCACTCCTATGCATTGCTCGTCTTCCCTCATTCTCCTTGCTGGCCTACCTCTCCTACCCATTCCGCATCTACTCTCATTCTCCCTTATCTACTGCTCGTACGCGTTGCTCGTCTGCCCTCATTCTCCTTGTTGGCCAACATCTCATACCTGTTGCTCGTCGGCCCTCATTCTCTACACTGGCCTACTGCTCATACGCGTTCCGTGTCTGCTCTCATACTCCCTTACCTACTGCTCGTATGCGTTGCTCATCTGCCCTTATTCTCCTCGCTGGTCTACATCTTGTACGCGTTGCTCGTCTGCCCTTATGCGCCGCCGTTTGTGCCCCGTACGTCGCGACTAGATTTGGGATGTTGGACTTTGTATCATAATATATATATATATTTTAAATAAAATAATAGTTATTTTGTGTAATCGAAGAAGATAGCCAACTGCGTGTAGTACCATTGTAACAATAGTAATTGTAGATACGAAACCCCTCGCAGTGCACACTCGCTTCTTCTGTAGCTCCTGTAAGTTGTGAATGTATGTGTCTGGAAAACAAAACCATCGGATTGTGACAATTGCAATGACAATTCATGGGAGTCACGATACCCACTGTACCAGTTGCCGATACTTAGAAAACCTTACGCGAGTATGACCAGTCTTACCGGAGCTTGGGAAGCTTACCGGAGCTAGGGAAGCTTACCGGAGCTAGGGAAGGTACCGGAGCATCGGATGCAGACAGGGGTTACCGACGTACAGTGGTAAATTTTGAATTTTTTCCTGATGCACTTAACCAAATACTGCAACAGTCCTCTCGTCCTCCTACTGTTCAGAATCTCTTCTACCTCCCACTCTTCTTCGCCCTCAATGATTACCGGTAGGGGTGGTGGAACCACCTGGCCAGGGAGCGGGTCGTCAGCTGCAGCATGTAGGAGTGATACTGGGAAAGTTCGGTGTTTCTGTATAGTTGCCGGTATATCCAACTCGTAGGCATGTGTTCTGATGGTGCGGACAACGTGGTAGGGTCCATGGTGATTGTTCTCCAGCTTTCGACTTGGGCGTGCCATTCTCCAGTTCCGGCCGTCCACCCACACGAGGTCACCAGGTTGGAAGGCTTGTGCGTGAGTCCTGTGGGCGTCCGCCCCCTCTGCCTGTCGTAGCTGGGCGTATCGCATCTCGGTTCTGGCTACTTCGTGAATAAGTTCCAGTCGTTCTGCTGCTGTTTGCGCCTCCCCTTCTTCCACAGCATCAACACGAATGTCCAGTTCGCAATCATAACGGGGGTGGAAACCGCAATTGGCAAAGAACGGAGACATGGTCGTCCAGTCTGATACTTGGTTGTTGCCTGCAAATTCCTCCAGGAAGAGGTAATCCACCCAATCGTCCTGGAGGTATGTGACGTACGCTCGTAGGTGTTGCTCCACCACTGCGTTCACTCGCTCAGTCTGTCTGTCTGTTTGTGGATGGAATGCGGTTGAGAGTCGTGCGTCAATCTTCAGACACGAACATAGGTGTCTCCAGAAGCGGAAAGCGAATTGCGATCCTCTGTCCGAAACAATAGTCTCTGGTAGGCCATGGTAGTGGAACACCCTGTTGCAGAAGAGAGTGCCCAGTTCTTCAGCTGTAATCGTTGTCGTGCAGGGAATGAGGTGCCTCTGCTTGGTCAGGCGATCCACCACCACACAGACAGCGTCATAGCCCTTGGACTGGGGTAGGCCAGTCACGAAGTCAACGGATATGTGTTGCCATGGCCGCTCTGGTACCGACAATGGTTTCAAGACTCCATACGGTGCATGTCGTGTAGACTTCGTTCGGTGGCAGACATGGCAGTTTTGTACAAATTGGTCGACATCCTTCCTCATTGACGGCCAGTAGTACTTCCTTGCGAGTAATTCCAGTGTTTTGGCACGTTCTGGGTGTCCCATGGCTGGAGGGTCATGGTGGTCCTGCAGCAGCCAGAGTCGAAGTGGTGTGTGGTCCGGTACGAAGATGCAAACCCAATACAAAAGCCTGTGTGACACTGGGGTTGTATCGTAACCGGAGTGTGGAGAGAATCAAAGGTAATCAGGCTACTTTCGATAATTCACAACGGAATAATCTTAGATCTTGTGTGTGGGTTCGGTGGTAGTGTTTGATGGGGATGTTCGTACTGTCTCCTCTTCCTTTCGGGAGAGGAGGGCCAGGTTATATCTCTTTTCGCGGCGTTGTGAGATCTGATGACTCGGGCTAACTATTCCTCCGAGGCTTTCGACCCCGTGGGCAACTCATTGGTCCTGGCCGGGGTCCAGATAAGAGAGATGAGTTCTTTATGCACCGGGGTGGAGTCGCTGCGCCTAGACTCTTTTTCACGTACACCTTTTGGGTGACGTGGCAGCTCTTTTCGGGAGTCTGCCCAAGTCTAGCCAGTCTCGGTTCCGTGTGCAATCAAAGCCCTCATCCCGGGGTTTAACACTCTTACGACCGGTCTCGGCCGTAAGCCTAAACTCCGTTCCCTTATCTCCCGCCTAGACTCTCTGAGCCGATCTTTCCAGAAATAGCTAACTACCGGCGCCTATCTTTCTCTGGTACGTGCCCTTTCTAGGGTTACGTACCGACCCGGGATTCCCTCAGGTGTAACACTACCTCCCCCCCCCCTTAGCCTCGTCCCGAGCGCTAATTTTATTCTCCCAAGTAGCCCGTCTCTTTCTTGGATCGTGAGATTCTTTCAACGCTGAGTTCCTTTCAACGTCTCGGTCTGCAGTCCTCCACCCCTGCAGCCCTCCCAGCCACCGGATCAGGGCATCCTTCTCTGTAATCCGTCGGAGTGCCTGGGCCCTCTGAGTAGGCCGATGCGTACTCATACTGTCGTGTCATATTGAGTCGTACTCGCCGCCGCGCTGTGCCAAGGCTTTGGCCGGCTCGGTGAGGTTCCGGGGTCGCAGGGGGCATAGGGAATCGGGAGCGGCATGGTGTCCTTCGTGCTAGAAACCCGTATGCTCGGCAGTGACCGCGCCCACGTCCTTCCGGGGGGAGACTAGTATGCTGGAGCAGTGACGGCGCTGTCGGAGACTCGCTTCACCGCTTTTGTGCCACCTGCGCCGGTTCCGTCGGTCCGAGTCGGTCGCCAAGGGGTCGATACGTCTGTTCTGAACGGTTTTCCTGACTCTCAACGGCTTCGGTCGCGTGCGCTCCTCGCCGGGCGCCCGGACGGCGGCTTCTCGTGGTTGCCCGTGAAGCGGGTCTTTTTGTCGGTTCTGATTTTCTTGGTGCTGAAGTCCTCCGCCCCTTCAGCCCACTACCGCCGGGTCCTCTGTGGATCTGGTCTAGCCCTCGGTGAGCCGGTAGTCCCTCGGCGAGTCGGGGTTTTGGCGATGAAACACCCGGAGTTTCTCCAGACCGCCTACTGAAAAGTTGTCGAATGGTTCTTCTGTCCAATCCTTCCGTTCTGGGTAGTCGAGCCATTTGACGAGGTATAGAATTCGTTTGTTGTTTCCTCAGCCGCGCTCGACCGAGGACATGACTTCTTCGATATCGTATTCTTCGCTTTGTTCGATGTCGTCCGCCTCCCGGAGTACCTTGGATGGATCCGGGGGGGCTCGGTGTTCACTTACTCGGTATGGTTCGAGGAGCGAGATATGGAAGACGTTGTGGATCTTCCATTTCCGAGGCAGCGTGAGGCGGGCGGCGAGTGGGGAGACGATTTTCTTGATTTGAAAAGGACCATGGTTCTTGTGGTCCAGTTTCTTCGTGGGGCGGCGGGTTTTGATATTCCGTCCGCTGAGCATCACCAAGTCTCCTACTTGGTACGTCGGAGGCTTCTTCGGGGCCGGGTCGGAGTAGCGGCGTATTCGCTCCTGCGCCTCCTCTAGCCCTTGCCGTGCGTCCTCATGTATCGTTTGCATCCAGTGGGCATAGACCGTGCTTGCCGGGTTCAAGGGTTCTTCCCCCGGGGGGTCGATGGCTGCTGGGTGGTAACCGTAATTCGCGAAGAACGGGGTCATTCCATTCCCTATCGTGACCGAATTGTTGTAGGCGAATTCGACCATCGGTAGCAGGGCGACCCAGTCGTTCTGTTCTTTTGTGACAAAGGCTCGGAGGTATGCCTCGATCGTCTGATTGAGCCGCTCTGTTTGTCCGTCAGTCTGGGGGTGGAATGCCGTGGACATGCGTGGTCGTATCCCCAGGAGTTCTAGGAATCCCTTCCATGTTTCTGACGTGAAGCGAGAGTCTCGGTCCGATACTATGTCCGTGGGAAGTCCATGGAACCTCCAGATTTCCCGGGCGAATATCTTAATTAGGTCTGCCGCCGATTTTTCTTTTAACGGGATGAAGTGCGCCATTTTGGTGAACCTGTCTATGACCACCCATAACTGGTCACAACCTTCCGAACAGGGTAGCTCCGTGATGAAATCCATTGTGACCGACTGCCAAGGAGCGTATGAGAGTTCTAGTGGTGAGGACAGTCCATAAGGTCGGTGCCGGGATGCCTTATTCTGCTGGCATTCTGGACAGCTTCGGACAAAGTCGATTATTCGTTGGTTCATCCTGGGCCACCAGAAGTTTCGTCGTATAAGTTCGATGGTCTTGTCCTGACCCATGTGCCCTGCCACCTTGGTGTCGTGCTCGGATTCCAGTATTCGCTGGATTAGCCCCCGGGGTACCCAGAGCGAGCCCTTCTTGTATAGCACCCCTTTTTCTTCTTTTATATCCCCGGCTTTTCGGTCCTCCGGCGTCGCCGCTTCCCGTTCCACTGTTTGCTTGTATTTCTCATCCTTTTTTCCTTCCTCTCTTACTTTTTCCAGGAATTCCTCCTTCCATTTCCTTGCTGGGAGCGATGCAAGTCTTGCTGAGGAACAGATGAACGACTGGTTTCTTCTGTTTGCTAGGTTTTTTTCTTGCAGAACCGCCGTAATTGGCTGGTTTTCTATCCCCCCCTTTTCTGGGCGGAACTCCGAACGCCTGGATAGCGCATCGGTTTTGCCGTTTTGCGTGCCTGGTCAGTGGTAGATTCTGAAATCGATTCCTGCCAGCTCCTGGGCCCACCGGGCTTGTCGTCGGTTGAGTACCTTGGTCGTTGTGAAGTATTCCAGATTCTGGTGATCGGAGAGTACCTGTATCTGGTGGGCGGCCCCTTCACAATAGCGCCTCCAGTGTTTGAAGGCATCGACCACCGCCAGTAGTTCCTTGTCGTGGATTTCGTAATTTATTTCCGCCGGCTGGAACTTTCTGGAGTGGAAGGCCACCGGGTGTAGTTTTCCCTCACTATCTCGTTGCGAGAGTACTGCCCCGATGGCAAAGTCGGAGGCATCGGTTTCGATTATTACCGGTTTCTGGGCGTCGAAGTGGGACAATATTGGTGCTGTCGTGAATCTCTGCTTGAGTTCCTCGAATGCTCGTCCCGCCTCGTAGTTCCATTCCCATTTCTCCGTTTTTTTGGTCAATTCCGTGAGTGGACAGGCGACTTTTGAGTAATCTTGGATGAAACGTCGGTAGAAGTTAGCAAATCCCAGGAAGGATTGTACTTCCGTTAAGGATTTCGGAACTTTCCAGTCTAGGACCGTCTGAACTTTGTCATTCGACATCTTGACTCCTTCTCTTCCAATAACATATCCCAGGAATTCCACTTCTTGAGCTCGCCAGACGCATTTTTCAGGGGACACCGCTAGTCCCTTGTTCTGTAGTCGCCGTAGCACTTCTTTTACCAGACGGTCGTGTTCGGATTTGGTGCCTGCGTACACCAGAATATCGTCCATGTATGCCAATACTCCTATATCCAATAGGTCGGAGAGCACATGATTCATCATGTCCTGCAAGGTCGACGGCGCATTGGTGAGGCCGAACGGCAATACCTGGAATTCGTACAGGCCGTAGCGAGTTCGAAACGCGGTTTTCCATTCCTCTCCCTCCCTTATTCGGATGAGGTTGAACCCATTTTTGAGATCCATCTTGGTGAACCATTGTGCCCCTTGGACTCGATCTTGGAGCTCCTGCATGAGCGGGAGTGGGTACCGGTTGGGGATCGTGATGCTGTTCAGGCCTCGGTAGTCCACGCATAGTCGAAGCCCTCGCCCGTTCGGTTTTGGGACGAACAGGATTGGGGACCCCGCCTGTGATGTTGACCTCCGTATTTTCCCTGTTTTTTCCATTTCTTTTAGCCATTCCCTGAGAGTTTGTAGTTCTGTCTCGGAGAGGGGGTAGATAGGTCCCCATGGGGCCGTGCTTCCTTCCTTGAGGTCAATCTTGCAGTCGTAGGAGCAATGTTCGGGCAGGGCGTCGGCTAACTCCTTGCTCATTACGCCCAGGTATTGGTGGAATTCCGCCGGCACCTGTTCCAGGGGATCCTCGGTGCTTACCCCCGACACGTGGCCAATAACACGAGCGGTTGCGTCTAGGCACACGTTCTCGTCCCAGGTCAAGGAGAATTCCGCTGTTTCGTGTTTTGTGCACTTTGTTCGGCAGCTTGGGCTGTTAAACCGTACCGCTGCGGAGTCCCATTGCCCTTGAGGGGGGTGTTGGACGATCCAGTCGTAGGGGAGGAATATGTCGACCTCGTTGTCCATTGGGGAGACTTCGAAGACTTCCGACGAGAAGTGGCTGCTGTGTTGTAACTGCATTGGATTCGTTCAGTGAGTGCCGGCTCCTTGTACTTTTTGCCCGACGAAGTTCTCTATGACTCTTTCCCTTTGATGTTTGTGGAGAGGAATTTGGAGCCTTTTCGCGGTGTCTTGGTTGATTAGGGCTACGGAACAGCCGGTATCCAGGAGTACTTTGACGGTGTGTTTTTTTTCTTTTTCGTGTAAGACCATCTGTATTATGGGTCGGGTGCCGCGGGTGGTCCTTGGTTTCTTTGGCGGGGTTTCATTGCTTGATTCCCCGCCCGGTCTTTTCCGGGACACACCACAGGTGATTGGGAAGGCCTTCAGCTGCGGCGTTGCTGAGCCTTCTAAAAATCTGAGTCATCGCTTTCCCACATGGGTATCGCATCGACCTCCATAGTTTCCACGGCCGCTACTTTTCGTTGTTTAGCTGCCAGTCCCTCCTTATCCTCCTCCCTATCCCGTTTTCCGGTTGGGGTAGAAACTGCCGCCGTTTTCCAGGGTGCTGGAGGTAGCTTCGTCCCCTTGCGAGTCTGGAAGGACAGGCACTCAAAAGTTTTATGTCCCATTCTTCCGCAGCGCCAGCAGCCGTCCCGGTCCTGACGGTATTCTTCTTTCTCTGCGGGGGGCACGCCTTTCATGGCTTCGTCTGGCGTGCTCCACGTGTCCTTTCTTCTGAACCAGGGAGTTAATTTGGACGTGTTCCCTCGTTGGTCGGTTTCCTTTGCCCTGGGGTTCATTTTGACGTCGCTCTTTCTATCCTCCTTTTTGTCCGTCTTGCCGGTAGCCGTGACGGCCATGTGTCCCTTCATCTGCTCTTTGGCTTGCTTTAGGGCCTTCTTCCTCTCTACTTGGAGTGCCGCCTGGTAGGTGGCGTGCAGGAACCCTTCATCGTCGGCAAACTCCCCCAGGTAGTGGGCGAACCGCATGTCGATCACCGCCTCCGGCATTGCCAGGTCGATCTTCTCCTGCAGACTTTCTCCCGTGGCCCGAGCGAGGTTGTTGAGCGCTCTGAACTCGGTCATATAGGCCTGGATATCTCCGTTGTACTTAAGCTGGCTTAGTTTGAGCTGGGCGCTGGCTGCTTCGCGGAAGTCGTAGTATTCGGTTCGGATGGCCGCGGAGTAATTCGCCCACGTGTCGCTTTCGCCCATTGTGTCGTATCGGTGTAGGTCCCAGGCTTTGGCGGTGCCAGTCAGGAGCGTCCCTACCCAGACGATCTTCTGTTGGTCGGAAGTTTCGGGGTAGAAACTCAGGTATTTTGTTACCGTTTTCCACCAGTTGTTGACGGGGGTAGTGGGCTTGCCATCGAATGTCTCGGGGTTTTCCATTTTCAGGCGCGAGGTTCGGATCCGGTTGGGGTCCACTGGGGTTCTTTGGGTGGCCTGTGCTACTCCCTCCGCCACTAGCTGTATTAGGTCGTGCATAGTAATTGTGGGCGCGGGGTTCCTAGGTGGCGATGGCGAGTGGGGGCGCCGGAGAGGCGGTCGGGGTGGTTCCGAGGGGGGTCCTGACGGAGGTCCGGCTGCTGATCCGGGTGGTGTGGAGGGGGGGTTCCCTCCTTGCCCCATTGTTGGCCCTAAGGTTGGCGGTCGGGGAGGTACGTGGCTCCTGAGCTGTTCCAACCGTTGCCTCATCTCGGGCGTCGTAGGTACTGCCGGGGGCCTTTGTCGTCGGAGCGCTGGACCGGGGTTCAAGCGTAACGGGCTCCCTAGTGCCGGTGGGGAATGCGCCGACGGGGCGCTGGTACTGGCTTGCCGGGCCGGACTTCTCCATATTGGGGGTGCCGGTGGTGTTGCGGGTAGTGGGATCCTAGTCGCCACGCGCTGTATTTCCGCCCTTGCTTCCCGGAGTTGATCTTCCAGGGAGGCCACCCGCGCTTGGTGCTCTGCCGCCCAAAGCTCCACGTTTCCTTGGAAGTTGGCCAGGTGTTGATTCCGGGCCGCATTAGCTTCCGCCAAAAATGATAGGGCATCGTTTACCCGGGCCAGCTGGGTGGCTTGACATATTTGTCGTTCGTTGGCCTCGTCGGTGTGCTCCAGGATGGTCTGCCAGATATTACTGGCGAGGGATTGGTACGCGTTCGCGGCACTTGACAGCTCGCTGCGTATCCATTCTTCGGCTATTTTCTCGTTAGCGTTGACCCGGTCATATACATACCTAGTGCTTTCCGCTAAGGTTTGGTAGGCTTGCTCGATTTCCTGCGTTCGTCGGTCAGTTCGGTTGTAGGCGTCACCGCATAGCTCGGTGAGTCGTCGGAGGTCGTTCTCGGCCTGTCGTTGCTGGTTTACCAGGGTTCTGACCCAGACCGCGGGGTTGGCGAGCTCCACTGCCTGTTCCGGACTTGGTGTGCCACTGGTGATCTGGAGCAGGTCCCGGGGGGCCTCCAGCCGGAGCATGTTGAAGTCGGATGATGTCATTGTCGGGGCTCAGTATAGGTCTAGGAAGTGTCCCGTATAGATGGTCTCGTCGTCTTGGAACTCGTAGTCGCAAATTTCCCGGAATTTGATTCCTTTGAGATTGGCGCTTTGTCGGAGCAGGGCACAAGTGGACCAATATTGAGTGTACCAGTGCCAAGGCGTGATGTCGTCTAGTTCAACCGGGGCTGGTCCGTCGTCGTACTCGTTCCACTCGCTTTCTTCTTTTAGGGCAGTTGCTATTTCCTCGTGGATCGAGCCAAAGGTATAGTCAAACTGGTAGCTGGACTGGGGTTCGAGAATCGTGGCCAAGTCGAGCAGGAAGAAATGCTCTTGTTCGATCGAAGGCATGAAAGTAGGGTGATTCTGAGATCAAGATTATAGTGTGACACTGGGGTTGTATCGTAACCGGAGTGTGGAGAGAATCAAAGGTAATCAGGCTACTTTCAATAATTCACAACGGAATAATCTTAGATCTTGTGTGTGGGTTCGGTGGTAGTGTTTGATGGGGATGTTCGTACTGTCTCCTCTTCCTTTCGGAAGAGGAGGGCCAGGTTATATCTCTTTTCGCGGCGTCGTGAGATCTGATGACTCGGGCTAACTATTCCTCCGAGGCTTTCGACCCCGTGGGCAACTCATTGGTCCTGGCCGGGGTCCAGATAAGAGAGATGAGTTCTTTATGCACCGGGGTGGAGTCGCTGCGCCTAGACTCTTTTTCACGTACACCTTTTGGGTGACGTGGCAGCTCTTTTCGGGAGTCTGCCCAAGTCTAGCCAGTCTCGGTTCCGTGTGCAATCAAAGCCCTCATCCCGGGGTTTAACACTCTTACGACCGGTCTCGGCCGTAAGCCTAAACTCCGTTCCCTTATCTCCCGCCTAGACTCTCTGAGCCGATCTTTCCAGAAATAGCTAACTACCGGCGCCTATCTTTCTCTGGTACGTGCCCTTTCTAGGGTTATGTACCGACCCGGGATTCCCTCAGGTGTAACAGCCTGCCACCCATTTCCTTGCAGTCGGCCAGTCATATCTCCTTGCACTGCCTGGTGCCGTCACGCAGAAGGCCCAGTATCCGTCCCGGGAATTGGTCCACTTGGTAGGCTTCGGTGAGTAGAGTGGCTATTCGTCCAGCATCAGGCTGTCCGGTGTCCAGCTGGCCGGCATCCGGCTGTCTGACGTCGGGCGCGTCATTAGCCATCAAGCTTAAGCTTTCAACGACGTCCAAACCGCTGATCCGTCCACCATCGATTCACAAGTCCGATGATTCTGAAGGATTCCGCTCAACGTCCGAAAGGCCGATCCGTCCGGAGTCCAGTAGATCGATCAGGTTCCGAGGTTTCAAAACGGCATGCCGGTTGGTTAGCAGTCTTTCATTCCCCTCCTTAGGGAGATCTCCTGATCTCCGAGTCAATGCATCCGGCTTGCTGCCAGCCTTTCCTGGTCGATAAACGATCCTGAAGTCGAAATAGGAAAGGAATTCGGACCATCAGGCCTGTCGACAGTTCAAAAGTTTTGTACTCATGAAGTATTCCAGGTTCTTATGGTCGCTCAAAACTTGGATTGGGTGGCGCAAACCCTCCAAGTGGGGCCTCCACTCCTCAAAAGTCCAGACGATTGCCATCAGTTCCTTATGGTAGATTTCATAATTGCATTCCACAGGGCTGTGCTTTTTGGAGTAAAAGACCACCGGGTGCAGAACACCGCCGTCGTCGTACTGGGAGAGAATGCCAGCTGAGACATAGTTGGAAGCGTCGGTTTCGACTATTATCTCCCGGTCGTAGTCGAAGTGGCGGAGAATTGGGGCCGATGTGAACGCCTTTTTGAGGAGGTCGAAGGCTGCTTGCTGCTCTGGTCCCCACACAAATGGAACGTATTTGCCTCCCTCCTATTTTGTCATTCTGGTCAATGGCATCACCACTTTGGAGTAATCCCTTATGAATCTTCTGTAAAAGTTGGCAAACCCAAAGAAACATTGGACATCGGTGACTGTCCTCGGAACCTCCCAACCCAAGATGCAGGACACCTTCTCCGGATCCATCTGGATTCCATTAGTGGTGATTATGAAACCCAGGTATTTCACCTCCTGTTTGTGAAAATGGCATTTTTCAGGCTTCAGGTGCTGTCCGGCGTCCGACAATGCTTTCAACACCTTATACACCTGTTCCTTGTGTTCCTTCAAGGTATTCCAGTTTAGAGTAAAATCTATTAAAGATTTATTGGTAGTAATAGAACATTTTAATAAATACCCTTTAATAACAAAAAAACGGGTTGATTTTGAGTTATTTAAATTAGCTGTACTTCTCATACAAAATAAAGAACATTTAACGAAAGAAGGGTTAAATAAATTAATATCTATAAGAGCTTCAATGAATAAAGGTCTTACAGATGAGTTAAAGCTGGCTTTTCCTGGTACTACTCCAATTAATAAACCTAACATAGAGACAAAAGTTGCACCTCTTGTGGTCTATAAGAACTCTGGCCTGACAAAACCGGGGATTATTAAAGATAATAAACAAAAATCCAGTATTTAAAGATGTTGTCGAGAAACGCGGTACAAAAGTCATCAAGGTAGGCTCGAAGCACATCGTTTATGAGGGCTTGGAAATCAGACGGTGCGTTGGTTAGCCCGAATGGCATAACCAAGGATTCGAATAACCCGTAACGTGTCCGGAATGCCATTTTCCATTCTTCTGAGGGGGATCGAGAAGCATGTCCATTCGAAGGAGCGGGGGCAGCAGCGGATCCTTATAGGAAGGATCCGTTGAGCCTATCACTCGAGACTAGCCTACTCTAGACTAGTGCTCCCTGCCTAGCGTCGGCACCCGAATCCCACTCCTACAACCACTCCCCACTCAAGAAAACAAGCCCCCCCTTCTGCAGTAACAGCCAAAAGCAAAACAAACATTTAATGCAGAAAAAAAAGAAACCCCCGTCTTTTCCAGCTCCAATTTGTTCCCAAAACAACTTCGCGATCATATAATATTTTTGAAAAATCCAACTGAAATCACCAAACATCACTCTTCCATCATCCACCGATACGTCCGAAGTCCATTCGCAGCATGGTAGTCTCTAAGCATCTCCTTACTCCCACCCTTCAAATTTTCCAATGGCTCCCAAGTTGGATTCGGATATCCAACCCATTTGACAAGGTACTTGAGATCACAAGCCGCAGTACCTTGATGTTCGAGAACTCCTTCAACTTCGTATTTTCTCGCCACTGCTAACGTCGACCGTAATGGTGGCGGTGGTGGGTGTTCCCTCGTGTTGTCGACTTTTGATGGCTTTAACCGCATGACGTTGAAGACTGGGTGTAATCTCCAGTGGGTTGGAATATCAAGCAAGAATGCGTTGTTCCCAACTTGCTTGAGAAGCTTGAATGGTTCTGCGTATGGGTGCTGGAACTTCCGTGAATTCCGGACTTCACTAGCAACTCCAATAACATTGGTATATCCAACTGGCAGGAGAAGTGTATCCAGGAAAACGTCATCACCGACCTTGAAGGGGTGTTGTTGCCGTTGCTCGTTGGCATCAGAGACCATGGCCAACTGGGTTTCCTCCATCCGTTCTCGTAACATCCGTAAGATCTTTGTCAACTTTTCTGTATATGAGGCTGCAGATGGCGAATTTGGAATGAATGGTCCAGGGGCCAGTAAATCCAATGGCAGCCTTGGGATATAACCGATATCAGCTTCGAAGGGTGACATTCCAATTGCCTTATGCTTG
>Ga0307516_10005190_pt1 | contig 15691 bp, 14 predicted proteins | sample 19_EM_MG_FD_203310 | JGI IMG/M metagenome (GOLD analysis project Ga0307516, IMG submission 203310) | Populus trichocarpa ectomycorrhiza microbial communities from riparian zone in the Pacific Northwest, United States - 19_EM | ecosystem: Host-associated > Plants > Roots > Unclassified | place...
CAAACATGCGGTCTGCAAAATTTTGTGTCTCTCCGATCTATGGTTGTTGAGTATCGTCGTTTTTTCTCATTTCTAATAGTGTCCGACTAATGGGTAGTAGCCGGGTAACCCCTACAGTACGTTATTCAGAGAACAGTGGTGAGGGTCGTGGTGGTGCTGGTTTTTTTTTTTTTTTTTTTTGTTTATTCATACTCGCATGCGACCTCTATAGATCATGGCGGCGTACATTTTTGCCCGGTTTTCCTATCCGCAGTCCGCGCGAGGCGGCTCGTTGCAAGCTCCCCTAGTGACCTCTGCCCGGCCCTGTCTCCGAAGAAATGAATGCGCACCATGGAGAGTGACAAAAGAAACGACAAAAAGAAAAAGCGGGCCCCGTCCCCTACTCCTCGTCTGCCGATGCCATGAACGCGGGGGTGGGCAGGAACAGCGGGAGTTCCTCCCCAGCCCCCATCTCGTCCACGGCGCCCAGCGCCTCCGCCTCCGCCTCCCGTTCCTCTTGTCACTCCCGGCGCTCCTGGAGCTCCCACTCTGACACCTCACTTCCGGCGTCACCTTCTTCTCCTGGCAGCACGACCCTTCCCACGTCCGTGGAGGAGAAAAAGTCCAGCACTGCCTGTGCACATCTCCCGTCGGCCAGCAGGTCCCGGACCGTCCACCTGTTCTTCCACCTCTTGGTCTCCTTTTTTACCTCCGCCCACAGAATTTTCTGTTGCATCTTCCATTCCGGACACTCCTTGAAGAGGTGGTCTCTCGTCTGTGAGGGGCATCGGCACCACCAGCATTGCGGGGTGGGCCGGTTCTTCGTCCAATTGAGGTACTGCCCAGTCCTGCAATGCCCCGTCCTGAGTTGGTAGAACCGCGAAGCAATCTTCTTGGTGCTGCCGGCCACCGTACCGTCGGGCCTCTGGCTCTCCGGCATGGGGTACTTCTTCTTGGAGGTTCTCGCCCCCGCTAACTGTCGAGCCTCCGCCCACTTCTTCTCCGAGATCTCGCGCTTGTGGTTGGCGAGGGATCGTGGGAGGGGCATTGCCCTCACTTCCGTCCGGCCGTCGTGGTTGTAGCTTAGCCATTCCACCCCGTGGGAGTCTGGCTCTTCTGCCGCAATCTTGGCCCACTCGTCAGCCTTCTCGTTGCCGGCGATGCCCTTGTGTGCCGGACACCACCGGATCTCTATGATGATGCCTGGCCTAGCCCGTCGCAGTGCCGCGATATGCCTCCGCGCCTGGATAGCGTATTGCTGCCCGGGGCCGGGTTCGTCTGAAGCCATCCGCCTGATGGCTGCCTGCGCGTCTGAGAAAATGGTGACCCGTTCCGGAGTCGTGTTCCACCATGACGCAGCCTCTAGTGCGCGAGCGAGCGCAGCGCACTCCGCGTTGTAGGCCTCCTGGTTGTACCCCATGTGGGTCTTGATGCCCTTCCAGGTCAGGCCACTCTTCCACGCCACCGCGTACCCAGCCGCCCCGTCGTCAAGCCGTGACCCGTCCGTAGTGGTGGTGCAGGTGTTAGTGGTGGAATTGTCGGGCAGGCGGAGGTTGCCGTGGAGATGGAGATTGCCGTGGAGGTTGCCATGGAGGTTGCCGTAAGGCAGAGTGTCAAGGCAAATGTCGTCCGGACGACGCACGCCACGGCATCTGCCTTCTGGACGAGGAGTGTCAGGGCATTTGCCATCCGGACGCAGCGCGTATCTTACAGACGCAGAGTGTCAAGGCAAATAACGCATGCCATGGCATCTGCCTACTGGACGAGGAGTGTCAGGACATTTGCCGTCTGGACGCGGAGTGTCAGGGCATTTGCCTCCTGGATGCAGCGCGTTTCTTACAGACGCAGAGTGTCAAGGGAAATGGGATCCAGACGAGGCCTACGATGGCGCACCACATAGGTAATAGAGCGGTCACGGTGGTAGCATCCAGACGCGACTGTCAGGGCACGGTACATTGCAGCAAAGACTATCAAACACTCATTTGGTTCCAGGCATTGTGACTCAAACCAGTTCTATTCATTACATCTAATGTACATCTATATACCACACTTAGCTTGCCCAGTGCAAGCACCCAGCGTCACCGTAGATAGCATCGCTCTGCGTGACAGAACCAAAGGCAGTTTGCTGGATGAGACATGATGCAATGAGAACGACATCAATGAAGTGGATACCAATGAGGATGCGGGCCGCAAGGACAATAACGAGTAAGACGCAATGAGTACAATGAGGATGGCGGCATGGATGCCGGCAGCAAGTACGATAGTATATAAGACGCGGCCGGAAGATCGACGAACTTTGTGACATTGTTAGCGCAGCTCTCAGAGGGACAGACAGTGGGAGGTTGTACAATACAATGCAATAAGTACAATGTCGAAAAGGATGGTGGTGAGGATGCTGGCGGCAAGGACAATCGCGAATAAGACGCGGTGCGAAGAGTACAATGTCGATGAGGATGGCATTGAGGAGGCTGCCGGCAGTGTCGATGATACATAGCAAGTAAGATGCGACGAGTACGATGGTGGCGTGTATTGAAAGGAGAAGAAAAAAGGGGTGTAATTGCGGCCCGTGCTGTCGATTTAGGAAGTCATGCAGTGGTAAGGGAGCCAAGCTGTGGTAAGCGAGCCAAACCGTATCTATGAAAGCGCAGGCACTAGCGAACGCTTGGCACCTGACAAGTTGCATGCGAAATCACTCGTTGATACCCCGGAACCCGTTGTTTATATTCGCACAATTATTCCCTCTTGTATCAATTCAGTCTGACTGAAAGTTTGTGCCTACTGGCCCCTGCATTGCAACCTATCAATGCTGCTGTTCTGATTAAACTACTTCTGCTGCAAGAATGTGTACTACATACGACGCTCCAAATCTTTATATCTTTCAAGACTTCAGTATCACTACCTTGAAAAATAGGCACAAACTTTCGGTGAGACTGAATTGATACGATAGGGAATAATTGTGCGAATATAAACAATGGGTTCCGGGGTATCAACGAGTGATTTCGCATGCAACTTGTCAGGTGCCAACCGTTTGCTAGTGCCTGCGCTTTCATAGATACGGTTTGGCTCGCTTACCACAGCGTGGCTCCCTTACCACTGCACGACTTCCTAAATCTACAGCACGGGCCGCAATTCCACCCCTTTTTTCTTCTCCTTTCAATATGCGCCACCATCGCACTCGTCGCATTTTACTTGCTAAATATCATCCACGCTGCCGGCAGCCTCCTCAATGCCATCCTCATTGACATCGTACTCTTCACGCTGCGTCTTATTCGCGATCATTCTTGCCACTGGCATCCTCACCACCATCCTCATCGACATCGTACTCGTCACATCGTATTGTACAACTTCCCACTATCTGTCGCTCTGAGAGCTACGCTAACAATCTCACGAAGCACGCCAATCTTCTCACCGCATCCATCCTGACTGCCATCCTCATTGACATTGTACTCGTCGCGTCGTATTGTACACTGTCTGTCCCTGTCAGAGCTGCGCTAACAATCTCACGAAGCTTGTCGGTCTTCTCGCTGTGTCTTATTTGCTATTGTCCTTGCCGCCAGAATAGACACTGGTATCCTCATTGACATCGTACCCGCCGCGTCTTACTTGCTATCATCCACGCCAACGGCACCCTCACCGCCATCCTCATTGACATTGTACTCGTCGCGTCGTATTGTACAACCTCCCACTGTCTGTCCCACTGAGAGCTGCGCTAACAATGTCATGAAGCTCATCGATCTTCTGGCTGCGTCTTATATACTATCGTACTTGCCGCCGGCATCCACGCCGCCATCCTCATTGACATCGTACTCATCGCGTCTTACTCATTATTGTCCTTGCGGCCCACATCCTCATTGGTATCCACTTCATTGATGTCGTTCTCATTACGTCGTGTCTCATCCATCAAACTGCCTTTGGTTCTGTCACACAGAGCGATGCTATCTACGGCGATGCTGGGTGCTTGCACTGCGCAAGCTAAGTGTGGTATATAGATGTACATTAGATGCAATGAATAGAACTGGTTTGAGTCACAATGCCTGGAACCAAATGAGTGTTTGATTGTCTTCGCTGCAATGTACCGTGCCCTGATAGTCACATCTGGATGATACCACCATGGCCGCTCTATTACCAATGTGGTGTGCCATCGTAAGCCTCATCTGGATCCCATTTGCCTTGACACTCCGCGTCCAGACGGCAAATATCCTGACACTCCTTGTCCAGAAGGCAGATGCCGTGGCATGCGTCGTCTGGACAACATTTGCCTTGACACTCTGTCTTACGGCAACCTCCATTGCAACCTCCACGGCAATCTCCATCTCCACGGCAACCTCCGCCTGCCCGACAATTCCACCACTAACACCAGCACCACCACTACCCTCACCACTGTTCTCTGAATATCTCAACAACCAATGTTCCAATCGAGAATCGGACAACAGGAGGTGATCCGCTAAGATGTTATTTATCATTTTTGGTCATGTTTAAAAAACTCAATTGGTTTTGCATCGCTGGCTGTGGATGGCGATAGGGGTTGCGAAATACATAGGTGTTGTAAACAAACAGACCCATGTTGAACAACGGCCGTTGACAAGCAGCTGGGCTAGCCATCGGGCAGCCCGATGAGCGACTGATGCTTCGACCAGCCCCCGCCGCCGCCACCCCGATTCAGGCAAGCCGCCGGGCACGCCCCCGATGCGACGACATACATACTTCAGGGTCAAAGTTCTTCGAAATTATAACGGGCGCATGGTAATTAACCAAGACTCGCAAACATTGAGAAGGCCTGGACACCGAGTTCTGCGTAGTTAGCAGACCCAATCCTGCGTCGATAGAGATATTACCTTCGGATCTTCATCCACCAAGGAAACCCACACTCCCGGGGCATCGCACCTGCGTGCCGTCCTGGAACTCCTCCACTTCCGCCGAGTACGATCGCAACGAGGAGGATGGCGGTGAGGACGCCGGCGGCAAGTTATTTTTGGTGGTGTACATTTTATCCGTTTTTCCCGTCCGCTGTCCACGTGGCGGTCATCTCACATCATTTCCACTCGCTGGGTCTCTAGATGTTGAGGAGGTCAGTCAGGTTGTATAGGTCTAGGGTTGGGGAGGGCAGGGGCTGGTCGAAGCGGGGTGATGAGACAGTAACAGCAGAGCTGGAGTTGGAGGGTAGCCTTGATTGATGCTATCCTGCAGTCCAGTAGCATCCAGTACATCGCAGCAGTACCATTTCAATTCGTAGCATATTCTTCCGATTTCCTTTTGTCCACCTTGTCGTGGCAATAATTTAGGACCTCTACTCTACCGTCAACCGCTCCCGGTGGCCCGGAATTTTGTCTTCTGTCGATCTGTTCGGGTAAGGGGTACGTAGGCATGAGGGGTCACTCACAATTCGCGAAAGCAGCGACCACTCCCACAGTTGTAGATAATAGTGGCACAATCGTTCTCTGAGGGATCATGTTGCCTAGCAGAGAAGAGACCAATTGCACTGCTAAAAACTATAGGTTCGGTGGTACCTACAACTGTGGGAGTGGTTCTTGTTGATTTCACGGATGCGAAAGACCCCTCATGCAAGACCCACGCGCGAAGCCATTGGTTACATGTTACTGTACTCGCGTCTGATCGCTTGTTGGCTCGCTTAACATGTCAGAGTTGCACCGTCACCATCTCGTCGTCATTCTCGTCGCCATCTCCGCCATCATACTCCTCATCGATATTGTAGTCGTCGCGTCTTACCCGCCGTCTTACTCGTCGTGTCATACATGCCAGCATACTTGTCCCGTCTTACTTGCTATCATGGGCGTTATTGTCTCGTTACCCCATCACCCCTCCCCCCTCTCACCGCCATCCTCTTCATTGACATCGAACTCGTCGCGTCAATGTGGCAACTCACCGCTGTTTTTGACACTCAGAGCTACGTTAGCCACGTCACAAAGGGCGGCTACATACCTTGCACCACTTCCCAATGTTTCTAATTCACTGAGAGCTGTGTTAGTCATGTCAAGAGCAGCATCATGACGATGGATGCATGCAGCATTAGACTCGACGATGGATGTGACGTGAAACGATCCACCGAGCGGTCGGACAAGCGTCAAGTGAACCGCCGTGCGACATGGGCGAGCAGTCGGAGCCGGGCTAGCCATCAACTTCGACCGGCCCCCGCCACCTGAGTGATACAGGCAAGGGGAGATGGGCAAGCCGGTGATAGACATGCACGACGGGCGGGCGGAGAGCGCTGAGGGCCTATATACGCAAATACTGACGGATCACTGTATTTGACTCAGTTCTCCACCAATTGTCACGGCCAGCGCCGGGAAGCAGGCCTTGCATACGGCATTGATTCCTGAGCATCGATGATGCCACTTAGCGTTCAAAGTGCTGTTTGTTGCGTATCTAAAGTGTTGATCGCTCGCCCGGGGTCAATGGGCATAAGGAAAGTGTTCCCCCGCGGTACTGTGGAGCTAGCCACCCAGTCGTGGCACTGATCCTCACCATGTCTCCCTTGACTGCGTTACACTGGGAACATCTGCTGCACCCGCCCCTAGCCCCACTGTCATTGTCTCGTCCTGCTTCGACTGACCCCTGCCACCCCTCACAGAATTGATTCAAGAACGCTGGAACAGGTCATCACCTTGCCGTCCTCGCCCTCGTTGCACTGTCTTCGCTGGCACCGCTGTCATTGTCTCGTAACCCCGCTTCAACCGGCTGCTGCCCATCCCTCGCTGTCCTTGCTGTCCTTGCTGTCATCGCTATCATCGTCCTCCTTGTCCCATCGCCGTCATCATCCCTCTCGTGGTCCATTACTCAATTATCAGCTTCAAAATCCATTCGCTTGCCATGTAGCGGCGCAATAGACTGGTTTCCTGGGACCCCCATGTGTGCCGGGCACCACCGGATTTCGATGGTGATGTCTGGTCTGGCCCTCCGTAGCACCGTGATGTGCTTCCTTGCCTGGAGCGCATACATCTGGCCGGGCCAGACTCCTCTGAGGCCACGCCTGATGGCGGCCTGGGTGTCTGTGAAGATCGTGGCCCTTTCAGGGATGTTTGTCTTCTAGAACCGGCTTCCAGCGCCCGGGCGAGAGCGGCACACTCCGTATCGTGTGCCTCCGCGACAACCACGATCTCGATGAGGATGGTGGTGAGGACACCAGTGGTGCGTACGATAGCGTCACGACACGGCAAGTATGTTGCCGAGAATTGTGATGTGGATAGCGCAGCTCTTGAGTATCAAAAACAGCGGTAGGTTAGTGACTACGAGCATAACCGCAATGGGGAGGATGGCGATGAGGACACCAGCTGCAAATACGATGGGCAGCTAGGGCCGGTCGCGGGGCAACGAGACAGTAACAGTAGAGCTGGAGCCTGGCATGACGGGTGTGATGAGGCGATGGCGACGAGCAGAATGACGACTAGTAGGACGGAGAGTAGAATGGAGAGTAGATTGATGACGAGCAGGATGGCGACGGTGTCAGTGCAGTGAAACTGAGAAAAAAGGGGGTAACGTACTGTACAAGTTACCCGGCTACTACCCTCACCAACCATGAGGAAAAATCGCGAAAACCTATCAACCGTGATTGCATGACGAAGGATAGTGCTGCAACGGACTCTGGGCTGGGTATTGGAACAATCTTAAACCCACCAAATCGTCGGCACCTCGCTGTCCTCGTCCTCCACCAGATCCTCGCCGTCCTCATCCCCCTCGTACTCCTAGTGTTCTCCCTTGCGTCGTCGCTCTCCTCCGTTGAGATTACCACCGCAGCGAAAGACCCTAAGATTATTCCGCTGTGAATCTCTTGACATGAGCGATACTGAAAGGATGTTTTTCTTTTTCATCAGGTTTTTATCTTGATATAGTTGAACACCAGCGATGGCCACGCGTCTTAGCCTCCTGATTATTGACCAGACGTCCCAGTCTCGCTCGCACTCGCTCGCACACAATGGTGCTAGCGCTTGAAGACCGAGCCGCCAATCCTTATTTCACCCGCCGATGTAGTATGATATAGCAATGAGTATGTTGACAGCATACGTAAGCATTGAAACAAATGGGTTGTAATCATGAATATTTAACTAACGAAATGAGTCGGAATGGCCGAATAGTGCCTGCGCTGCGCCCTCCACCACCTGCCGCCCACCACCCGCACCCCGTACCCCGCCACCTTTCTGCCCCTCCACCCCCCACCACTCCACTGTAAAGCAATATTCTAGTTGATCAGAAAGGTCTCACAAAAAATAGCAGAAAGGAAAACAAACCGCTAAAAGGAACTACATTTCCATGTGAACTTCGGCAGTGAAATTGCTTTCGCTAACTGCTCATTGAGATGCACTTAATATTGTTAGCAGAGAACACGTGCAGACACAATCACGTACCGCTGCTGACAATTCCCCACACTATGACCTTTCTGAGCTGCACCATATCTCCCTTGATTGCCTCGTGCCACTTCCTCAAATTTGGTCCCTCTTTTGAAAACCTGAAACACTCCCAAAGACCGACATCTAGCCATTCCTGATACCCAAGACAAAGAGCGACAGAGACATCTGTTTTGTGGCCAGCACCCAGCGGCACTGTCGTTTGATGAACGGTGCCTCTGGGAGCAAGCTGTCGGGGGTGAACGGTTTCTCGGGGGTGAATGGTTTCTCAGGGGTGAGCGGTTTCTTGGGGTGAACGGTTTCTCGGGGGTGAACGGTTTCTCGGGGGTGAACGGTTTCTCGGGGGTGAAAGGTTTCTCAGGTGTGAGCTGTTACTCCGGTTTCTCAGGGGTAAACGGTTTCTCGATGTTCGACCGGATGGTTGAGATGAGGAGGGCAGTTATTGAGAGTAAACCTGAAAGAGTTAGCACAGCAGGCTAGGAGGGGTGCGAACCTTTTGGGTGGGCGAAACAAAACCCGAGGAAATCCTCGGGGCTGCTTGCAAACAAAACCCAAGGATAAGCCTCCAGGCTGCTGGGAAACAAAACCCGAGGAAAACCTCCAGGCTGCTGTGCAACCCGAGGAAACCCTCCAGGCTGCTTGCAAACAAAACCCGAGGAAACCTCCAGGCTGCTTGCAAACAAAACCTGAGAATAAGCCTCCAGGCTGCTGGGGAACAAAATCCGAGGAAACCCTCCAGGCTGCTGGGGGCGGCGGTGGCCGGTCTAAGCGGAGCGATTAGACAATAGCAGCAGAGTGCAACAAAACCTGAGGAAACCCTCCAGGCTGCTTGGAAACAAAACCCGAGGAAACCTTCAGGCTGCTTGCAAACAAAACCCGAGGATAAGCCTCCAGGCTGCTGGGGAACAAAACCCGTAGAAAACCTCCAGCCTGCTGGGGCGGCGGTGGCCGGTCGAAGCGAGGCGACAAGACAATAACAGCAGAGTTGAACAAAATCCGAGGATACCTCCAGGCTGCTTGGAAACAAAACCCAAGGATAATCCTCCAGGCTGATCTAGTGACGGTTTAATCAGTGAAACTGGAGAGAAAGAAAAAAAAATAGACCAACAAAATATTCTGTGTTGAGCGGGCGACATAGGTCTTGTCGAGTAGGAATGGTGGGGGGGCCATCGAAGCGGGGCGACGAGTCAGTAATAGCAGAGCTGGAGTGGTCTGAGGCAGGAGTTGTGGAAGAGGGGAAGATGGCCACCTACAAAGTAAGAAAACCAGGAGGCAGGAAGTTGGTGGTCAGCCCCCCTCCCCTGCACTCCCCCACGAATCAAAATAGGAGACGAGATCCACCTTCCTTTTCGGGTTGCAGCAGTTTACCAATCTGTGACCACCAATTGCATACGGGCTAGTGTCTTGGCAGATACTACATGACGAGTGGTGCCAAGAAATCAAGTGTAATACCGTGACCCATCCAATTGTACCCTTAGGTAAGAGGAGCAGGCGGCACAATTCGAGCAGCGTACATCTCGCTCGTCGCCGTCTCCGCCACATATTCGTGGCGTCTCACTTGCTATCGTACTCGTCGCATCCTATTGCACAACTTCCCGCATATCAACCTCCTCATCGAGGGGGGTGTTGCCATGGGCCGCCGGCGGGCTGCACGAGGCCGCAGCAGACTGTGACAGGAAAGGACTTGTATATAATACCGCTATGATCCAATAGGGTCACATGCGATTAATGATTCATCATCATCATCAACCTCCTCATCGAGGGGGAGGATGGCCAAAGCGCGCAAGCTCAGGTGCGGTCTGCCGGTTCTGGTTGCCCTTCGGCCAAAGCCCAAATCCACAGCCATTTAAATGCTGTTCACATATGATAGATAACATCGTAGTGGATCACCTGTTGTCAGAGTGGTGGTGGCGGTGGTGGTAATAGAGGGTCATTTTAGTTACAAAATCATGCGACACACCTAAGGTCTTTCCACATACTCATCAACACCTGCTCCTTCATCAACACCTAAGCTCTGCTGTTACTGTCTCGTTGCCCTGCTTCGACCGGCCCCCGCCGCCCCCCCTTGGTAGCAGTCTTTGTTGGAACTTCGGTTACTACAGCTGTTTGTGTTGTCAAGCAGTTGGAGTGATTTTTTTTTTTTTTTTTTTTGTGTATTCAGTACTCGTGTGCGACCTATGGAGATCATGACAAGATAATACATGCCGGTTCCCCGCCGCAGTGCAGTTGGAGTGAATGGCGGCGAGTAGGTGGCAGCAAGTAGGTGGCAGCGAGTAGGTGGCAGTGAGTATTATATTCGCCAAGATGCTAGCCCATACCGCAAATCTGTAAAATGCCGCAACACAAAAAGGAAGGTAGATCTTGTCTGCTATTCTAATTCGTGGGGGAGTGGAGGGTCCCGCCTCCTCTGGCCACCTACCCTCTTTTAACGCAATCATCTACAACTCCTGCATCGTACCGAGGGTAGATACCATTCCTAATCGACAAGACTTGGTCGGTCTTCTTCCACCCTGTTCACATCACGTTCGCCTTCTAGAATGGATACTCGTTCTGCATGCTCCTCCCCCTCCGCACAACAATTTCTTCCAACCTCTTACTGATCATAGGTTTTATCTACATAGCCATCACGAGATCAAAAACGCACAACTCCTAAATCTCCAGTACATACAATTTCTTCGCAGGAGGTTTTTTTTCCAGCAGCTAACTTGCTGTACTAACTCTTCCAGGTTTTTACTCTCAACAAATGTCGTGACTTTAAAATCGATATTCATGTCCCGTCTCTACCATGGGGTCGAACATTCAGGAGCCGTTCCCTCAGACAGAATCTGAGTAACCGTTCACGCCCAAGAAACCGTTCGCCACATCTGCGCTTGGGAAGCCATTCACTCGCGAGAAACCGTTCACCCCGTCCGTGCTCGGGAAGCCATTCATGCCTGAGAAACCATTCGCCCCATCTGCACTTCAGAAGCCGTTTACCCTTGAGACGCCGTTCACCCTGGAAATACCGTCTGCACTCGAGACGCTCGAGAGACTGTCTGTACTCGAGAAGCCATTCACGCCGGAGAAACCGTTCACCCAATCTGCGCTTGAGAAGCCGTTCACCCTTGAGAAGCCGTTCACCCTGGAAATACCGCCCGCGCCCAGGGAGCCATTCACACCTGAGAAACCGTCTCCTCTTGGGAAACCGTTCAAGCTCGAGAACATGCTCGAGAAACCGTTCACCCCAAGAAACTGCTTGCTCACGGAGGCATCGTTCATCGTCAACATCCTCATATGGATCATTTCATACCTTGACTGCGGAAGTACGAAATTTTGTCACGAAATGGTGTTCGCACCTTAATATCCGCTGGCCACGAGCAGATGGCTCCTTTGTTGAGCATCACCTTATCCAATTCTTCTCCTCAATTCCTCGTGAAATTTTTATGCGTGACCTCTTGACGTCTTAAATTGTTGATGTCGATGAACCTCGGCCGGTATTCATACTTGAGTCAGAATTCCAATGTGTGCAGCAAATCACTTACCCGACAGGTCCTATTCCGCTGGGTCTCATCAAGTCGGCCCAAACACAATTGGAAACCGAGGTATTGCCCTCTTGTGATCAGTTCGGCAATCGAAAAACTACCTTGCGATTAGACCGTTTCTATAGTTTCACCAAATCATTGTTGCCGCAAACAGCACCATCTTGCAAATTAGTAACCGACGATGATTGGAGCAAACGATATCAGCACATTCTTTCTCAATTGTTTCTAACAATGTATGTTTTCGATCGGCTCTGTTGTCCTGTCGCCCCGCTCCGACCGGCCACCATTCTCCCTCCATCTCTTCGTGTCAACCTTGCTGACCCTCAAAACAGGTATACCTATTCCATAGATGGCCAGATGAGATACGTCCCTTTATACGCTGAGGCAATATTTTCAGTTATGTCCGCACAAATGTGGGACAACGCTCTCAGGCCACTTCCCGTCGTTATCAATCATGGAGAAATTCCTCCACATTCGGGTATTCGCTGGTCGAAAGCCTATGGCAAACAACAGCGCCAGCTAGTTCCTGGCCACAGATGCGATGCCACTGTCGCTCTTTGCCTTGGGAATCGGGAATGGCTAGATATCGGTCTTTGGGAGTGTTCCAGGTTCTCAAGAGAGGGACCAAATTCGCCGAAGTGGCACGACGATACTTTAAAAGTGATTCGCCTAATGTGCGACATGCTGGTTGACATGCACAAGGTGATGAAGGAAGATATGACGCAGCTCAAAAAGGTCATAGTGTGGGGAATTGTCAGCAGCAGTATGTAATCGTGTCCACGTGTCGTTCTCTGCTAACATCGCCAGGGATTCATTATCAAGTGCATCTCATGTGGGCATTTGGCAAAGGCAATTTCACTGGGAAACAGAGCTTCGAAGTTCACACTATCCCTGAATCCGTTGATGATGTCCTTCATCTGTGCCCACTCTTGGAAATGTCGTTCCTTTTGGCAGTTTGTCTTCCTTTCGGTGTTTTTTTTTGTGAAACCATTCGGATCATCAACTAGAATATTGCTTTCAGGAACCGTCAGGTATTTGGCGCCACTGAGAAACAGGCTACAGCCTCGGTAGCTAGTCATTTGAGCTTGTCAAGTTATGATTTACCTCCGTGACGTTATGCGAGCTGGTGTTCTGTTGGAGAAGCACTAAGAGTATGCACCTCAATCCGCTCCTCTACCATTAATTCCCTTCGGCTACTCTGGCTTTGCAGTGTTCATTGAGTCGGTCATCTCAACATCGGGGTTTTCTGGGTTTCTTCTATATATATGTTTTGTTTATTTGGTCCGAGGATCCATTTGTATTCGGCTGTTCCGACTCATTTCGTTTGTTAAATATTCAGTGTGAGGCTATGATTACAACCAATTCTTATTATTATATCTTACTGGATAGGCGCCTTGGTCTGGGGGTGTGGCAGGGGCCAGCCGAAGCGGGGCGACAAGACAATATTGAGGTTTTGCAATCCCGGTCGGTACTAAATCAGTGCTATTTTTCAAAATAGGAACACACCAAAAAAAAATTGTGGTTTTGCAAGGTGCACGTTCTTAAGTCAGGTGACGGTGCTGGTGACTTGGTTCTTGCCCAGCTTCCAGAATTGGAGTAGGAATATTCTCATGCCTTACTTAAATCCCTTCACACCCCCCCTGTTACCCCCCGCAACCCTCCATTGCCCTGATGACCTATCATAGTACCGACTAGGAGCCCATTGGCCTGCGGCCCGTGAAATAGCGTGGACTGCCCCTTGTTGTCAAGAGCCCAGCTCGCCGCCACCTACGTGTCATCACGTCGTCCCTGTCACTGCGAGAGCTGCACTGATGTCATCGTCACGTCTTACTCGCTATTGTACTCGCCACCGGCATCCTTACCCCATCCTCCTCAACCGGACGTCCCAGCGCAGAGTCGGAATGGCCGAATACAAATGAATCCTCTGGCCAAAGATAAACTGACTACTTCGGCTGTAGTTTGTTTCTCGGCGGTATCAAATATCTGGCAGTTCTGTAAAGCACAAAGGAAAACAAACCACCAAAGGAACACATGTCCTAGACTATCAACGGTTTCAGGGATGGTGTGAACTTCGAAGCTCTTTTTCCAAGTGAAGGACACGCAGACACAATCACATACCGCTGCTGACAGTTCCCCAAACTATGACCTGTCGACCTTTCTCAGCTGCACCATAATCACTTTGCCATCTCTTAGAACCCTCTTTTGGGAACCTGAAACACTCCCAAAGACCAATATCTAGCCATTACTGATACCCAAGGCAAATCGGTTTCGCGGCCAGCGTGCACTGTCGTTTATCACGGGGTTTCGACGCAGTCACGACGTGAGATAATCCATGTGAGGATGACGACAATGAGGTGCCTACGGGAGCAAGCTGTTTCTTGGGGTGCACGATTTCTCGGTGGAGGGGTCCCTCTCCTTTTCCTGCCACACATCAACTATCTTCCAGATAAACCTTGGTCTGATCATTGCCGGTAGGTTCGTCGGTGTCTGCCAGCACGTTTGTCAAGCCATTCTGGCGTTTGGAGGTCACTCCGTCGGGTGTCGCACATCCCCTTTTGCACTTCGAACTTTGTGGCGAAGGTATGCCGTGGATTTCTTGAAAGTGTTTTTGAAGTTCATCATTCGAATATGGCTCTTTCTGACGCAACGGGTGAGGGCAAGGTTGAATACAAGCATCCAAGAGCACTCGGTGTTCCTTCTGGATGTGCCTCTGCAGCACAAGGAGCGAATTAAACGGCGTGTATCATTTGGAGGAAGGAAGGTGCTTGTTGCCCAAACAAAATGGGCACCGCCCTGGCCTGGAATCCGATGGGGCACTGATAAAGTCTTGTAGAGATTTCAAGTGCCCCGAGCAGTGATCCTCCCAGGAAAATTTACATAGGTGAGTCTCTGAACAACACAAAATCGGGGACATGCTTCTAACACTGTCGACAATATTGTGGGCCGTTCTCAGGTGCTGCCGTAACTTCCAATGACTACCAAATGGAAGCGCACACCTCCCCTTCGACCACAGACAGACGAAAGCACTATTGTTGATATAACCACCAATATGGCAGGCAATTTCGGATTGCTGGCGACTGTCGTCAAAAAGCGGTGGGAAATATGCAGTGCACCCACCCCACTCGCAATTTTGAAAGCAAGAAAGCAAGACTCGATTTCGGATTTGGTGGTGGTGGCTGAAGCATTGATTTGCGTGTGTCACCCAGTGTAAATGGTGGATACTTGACAAATCGGAGTTGCAAAATAGAAAATGCCCGTTCGAGGGATCTGCGCCTCGAAAAAATTGGGTTTCTGTATACTTAGTGGGAGTTCTGGTTTTCGCTGTCGATTTGCCAATTATCGCCGCTGACTTGCCACGACAGATTGTGGCCAGATCTTCCACCAAGGCTACCTGGTTGTCGGATTGAATACTACCAAAAAGAGCCGCAGCTGCATGTCATCGTTCCATTTTCAGGTCGTAGGGGGGAATTTCCAGAACGTAGGGATCATCGTTGATCCGTCCATTTTTGCCGTCTCGTTGTTCAAACCAACTCTTTCGATACAACATCAGACGGTCTGCAAGGAGTTTACGCATTTTGTAGCGTCTAGCATCCTTTACCTAATGTTGAAATTAGCGCTATCACACCTATCTCCTATTTTTCCTATTTCTTGTTTCCTTGTGGTTAGTGGGATAGATTAGATATGTGGTGGCGGCGGAGGCGGCACGGCGAGGAGGGAACTCTCGGCGGCGTTGACATGTTCTGGACTCTGTTGAATTGGGTTTTGTTGACATGTTCTGGACTCCGGCGGGAAAGGAAGTTTATGTTGCGGAGGTCGAGACATTATGCCGAC
>Ga0307516_10005191_pt1 | contig 15690 bp, 13 predicted proteins | sample 19_EM_MG_FD_203310 | JGI IMG/M metagenome (GOLD analysis project Ga0307516, IMG submission 203310) | Populus trichocarpa ectomycorrhiza microbial communities from riparian zone in the Pacific Northwest, United States - 19_EM | ecosystem: Host-associated > Plants > Roots > Unclassified | place...
CACCAAAGGATCTTGACGAGCCGGTGATGGGTAACGGGATTGGATATGCATGTATATATAGAGAGCGGTCCTCCAGTCTCGGTGAAAAAGATTAAGCAACGGAATTCCTACCTATCTATCGATGAGTATATTTGACAGCGCTCGTGAAACTTCGGGTTCTTTGCTAGCTGAATGGCGCCCTGGTTGTCAACGAAAATTTCCTGGGGCTCGGTGGCCTGGAATTCGACGCGGTCGGAGCATATGCAGTGTGGGCAGTGGTCAGCATGCTTGTAAAGAGTCTGGCCGTACAGGACTCAGGCGTATAAGGATCGCATCCAAATGGCTTCCTTTGTGGCATCGGATGCGCCAATGTACTCCGCTTCCACTGTGGAGCAGGCGACTAGAGGATGCATCCGAGCGCGCCATGAGACGGCACCCCCGGCTAGCATGAAGACATAGCCGGATGTTGACTTTCGATCATCGGGATCACCTGCGAAGTCGGAATCGGTGTAGCCGATAGGTGTGTCCTTCTCGGGGTTTTGCCCATTGTACTGGATAGCAAGATTGGCCGTGTTGCGTAGATACCGTAGGGTGTAGGTGGCAGTGGCCAGATGCTCGGTAGTGGGAGCATCATTAAACTTGCTGAGCATCGAGATGGTAAAGGCGAGGTCCGGTCGCGTGCATAGCATAAACCACATCAGGTTTCCGATGATCGACTGGTATCGTCGTTTGCGGTCCGAGTCGAGTGGGTTTGCCAGGCCGGTAGAGTCGGTGGCAGATGCCAAGCCTGAGTCTGGATTCAGTCTTCGCAGCTTACTTCCCATGGGCTGTGGGGTCCAGTGGCCATTGCATTGTGAGAATCTGTAGGTTGCTAGCAGCTTCTGGACAGCTCGCTGTTGGTGGATGCGCAGTATCCGTCTCGATCGGTCGCGTTCAATCTCAATGCCAAGGAAACATCGAACTGGGCCGAGGTCTGTCATCTTGTACTTGGTATGGAGGAGGTTCTTGAGTTCGGTAACTCGATCAGCTGATGGGGAGAAGAGCAGCATGTCATCGACATAGAGTAATAAAATGATTGGAGCATCAGCTGACTTCTTGGATTTCCAGATGGCTAGCGGGGAATCGGTTCGATCGGCTAAGGCGATACTTGCCGAGAGATAGACGTTTGGATCATACTCGCATTGTTTGAGACCGAGAGATCTGAGGAACTGGTCAATGTGCTCATACCAGAGACGGGGGGCCTGCTTTAGTCCGTAAAGCGACTTTCTCAACTTGCAGACTCGAGGTTCACCAGACTCGATACCCTGCGGCAGTGCCATGTAAACATCACCATCAACTTTGGGGTTCAGGAAGGCAGTGACAACGTCCATTTGATCGATTTCCCAGTCGTGGGTTACTGCAAGGGCGAGCATCATGCGCAAGCTTTGCAGCTTGGCTACTGGGGCGAAAGTCTCATTGTAGTCTATTCCGGCTTGTTGCTCAAAGCCTCAGATGACCAGCCTGGCCTTGTATCGAATTCCTCCAGTGGGCAGCTCCTTGGTTCTGAAGACCCACTTGGAGCTGATGGGCGTAACGCCAGCTGGAACGTCTTCCAGCCTAACGTAGTCCCAGGTCGAGTTTTCAGCCAAAGATCTGAGTTCCTCATCAACGGCATCAGACCATTTCTGGCCAAGTCTTGGGTGCGATATGGCTTCACAGTAGGACACCGGATCTGCAGAATCCATTGGTTCCTCTTCCACCCAGATCCGGTGGGTGACTGCTCTAGGTCTCTTCCGAAGATCATACCGGCCGGTGTATTCTTCCAAATTGACAAGACTTTCACTCGAAGCGTCGAGTCCGAGTCTGAGTCCGTTTGAGGCGTCGAGTCCGAGTCCGACCGCTGAGGAATTGAGTTCGAGTCCGCCCGAGGCGTCGAGTACGAGTCCGCTCGAGGCGTCGAGTCCGAGTCCGACCGCCAAGGAATTGAGTTCGAGTCGGCCCGAGGCGTCGAGTCCGAGTCCGCTCGAGGCGTCGAGTCCGAGTCCGACCGCCGAGGAATTGAGTTTGAGTCCGCCCGAGGCATCGAGTCCGAGTCTGCTCGAGGCGTCGGCTTCTGAGAACGTAACGTTTGATGCTTGGATTACCTGCCTCTGGCGGGGATCCCAGAAACGCCAGATAGTGGTGCTGTCATGGACATAGCCAAGTGTGACACTGGGGTTGTGGCATAACCGGAGTGTAGAGAGAATCAAAGGTAATCAGGCTACTTTCGATAATTCACAAAGGAATAATCTTAGATCTTGTGTGTGGGTTCGGTGGTAGTGTTGGTGAGGATGTTTGTGCTGTTTTTCCCTTCCGTCGGGGCGGAAAACCGTTGTCTTGTATCTGAGTGGCACCGGCGTGAGAAGTGGTGACTCGGGTTTGGATTCCCCCGAGGTGCAGGGACCCTGTGGGCGACTCATTGGTCCTGACAGGGTGTAGATAAGGGGAGATGAGGTTTCATGCAAGCGGGCGGGGTGCTTTCCTACCGGGCTCTCTTCCGTGCGCCATCAGCAGGCGACGTGGCACCCCCTCCTTTCGGGGGAGGGGTCATAGCCCAAGCGTCTTCGCCGTTTGCAATATTCCCCTCACCTCCGGAGATATGTGTCTTAGGTCCGTCTCAGCTGTAAGCTCATCTCAGGACCTTATCTCCCTCCTAGACTCTCTGAGTACGTTCCGTCTCCCTTACGTACCCCTCCTTCTAGCCTAGCTACGTACTCGAGATATTTCAGGTGTAACACTACCTCCCCTATCCCTTAGCCTCATCCCGAGCGCTAACACTTTTTCTTTCTATCTAGGTAGCCTGTCTCTTTCTGGATGTGTGTCTTCGTGGGGTAATTTTTGTGTATCGTAGTTACCGTGACTGTAGTCCTCCTCCCCTACAGCCGTCCCAGTCACCGGATCAGGACATGACTCTGTAATCCGTCGGAATGACTGGGCCCTTTGAGTAGGCCGGTGCGTACTCATACTGTCGTTTGGTTGCTGGGCCTCTGGTGGGGCCACGCCGCGTCCCAACCGGGATTCGATTCTTCAGGAGAGCAAGTAGGAATTCGGTGGGCCGAGGGCTAAAACCGGGGTTCAGATAGAGGCCACGACAACTCATCCAGATGAAGCAAGCGTGTCAAGAAGTGCCCGTGCCTTCTCGGTCGCCGTCCCGTATCTTCCTTCTGGTCATCCCGAGTCCTCGTTACCGGGTTGTGTGGTACCTGGTGCGGGTATCCCTTCCTGGGAGGCATCCGGGTGCCCGAGAAGCGGGTCTTTCTCCTCGGAGTTGATCCTTGTTTCGGACTTCAGTTCCGGGGTCGCTCCGAACCTAGCTCTTTTTGTGCGCGGAGAGCCTATGGTGCCCTTCATGCTGGTAACCGGGATCCGGGTAGCGGCCTCCTGAGGGCATGCCGAAGAGTGCCCGCGCTGTCGGGGGCGGGGTGCACCCGCGGCCCTGGATTCGAACCACCAGTTCCTTATTCCAAAAGTTGGTTAACTGTTTTTCGGTACTGAAGTCCTCCGCCCCTTCAGCCCACTACCGCCAGGTCCTCGGTGGAACTGGTTTAGTCCTCGGTGAGCCGATAGTCCCTGGGCGCCTCTGGATTTCGTTGGTGAAACTCTCAGAGTTTCTCCAGGCCGCCTACTGAAAAGTTGTCGAAGGGTTCTTCTGTCCAGTCCTTGCGTTCCGGATAGTCGAGCCATTTGATGAGGTATAAGATTCGTTTGTTATTTCCCCAGCCGCGCTCGACCGAGGACATAACTTCTTCGACGTCGTATTCCTCCAACTGTTCGATGTCGTCGGCCTCCCGTAGTACCTTCGAAGGGTCTGGTGGTGCTCGGTGTTCGCTGGTTCGGTAGGGTTCGAGCAGTGATACGTGGAAGACGTTGTGGATCTTCCACTTCCGGGGCAGCGTGAGGCGGACAGCTAACAGGGAAACAATTTTCTCGATCTGGAAAGGACCGTGATTCTTGTGGTCCAATTGCTTTGAAGGGCGGCGCGTTTTGATGTTGCGGCCGTTGAGCATCACCAAGTCTCCTACTTGCTATGCCGGGGGTTCTTTTCGCACCGGGTCGGTGTATCGGCGCATTCGCTCCTGTGCGTCTTCCCGCCCTTTTCAGGACTCGTCGTGCACAGTGCGTATCCAGTGGGCGTAGACTTGGCTTGCTGGGTTGAGGGGTTCCGTTGACGCGGGGTCCATGGCTGCTGGGTGGAAGCCATAGTTAGCGTAGAACAGAGACATACCATTGCCGGTGGTAGTCGAGTTGTTGTAGGCAAACTCGGCCATCAGCAGCAGTCGTACCCAGTCGTCTTGTTCCTTGCCGACAAACGCTCAGAGGTAGGCTTCGATCATTTGGTTGAGCCGCTCTGTTTGGCCGTCGGTCTGAGGATGGAATGCGGTTGACATTCGGGGCCGGATTCCCGAGAGTCGTAGGAACTCCTGCCAAGTTTCCGAGGTAAACCTGGAGTCATGGTCTGACACAATATCAGTGGGGAGGCCGTGATACTTCCATATTTCTCGAGCGAAGATGACAGCCAGATCTGTCACTGTCTTTCCCTCCTTTCTCAAAGGGAGGAAGTGCGCCATTTTTGGTGAATCGGTCGATTACCACCCATAGTTGGTCGCATTCGTCCGAGATTGGGAGTTCCGTGATGAAGTCCATTGCTATGGATTGCCATGGGGCGTAAGGCAATTCTAGCGGGGAGGACAGCCGATAGGGTGGGTGCCGTAACGCCTTGTTCTGTTGGTATTCGGGGCAGCTTCTAACAAAGTCGATGATTCGTTCGTTCATCTTTGGCCACCAGAAGTTTCATCGAATTAGTTCGATGGTTTTATCCTGCCCCATGTGTCCTGCCACCTTCGTGTCGTGTTCTGATTCCACAATCTTCTGCACCAATCCCTTCGGTACCCAGAGCTGGTTCCGTCAGTACAGTAGGTCGTTTTCGCAACTTAGTTCCTTGACCGTTCGGTCCTTCGGCAATGGTTCCCCCGTTGCCGCTTGCTGCTTCCTTGCCTGTTCATAGGCTTCGTCCTTCTTTCCTTCCTCCCTAACCTTTGCCAGGAATTCCTCTGTCCACTTTCTTTCCGGGAGTGATGCCAGTCGCGCCGAGGAACTGATGAACGATCTTGTTAGTCGTTCCTCGAAGTGATTTTTTCCCAAAACCGTCGTGATCGGCTGGTTTTCTATCCCCCCCTTTTCTGGGCGGTACTCCGGGGGCTTGGATAGGGCATCTGGTTTGCCGTTCTGTGACCCGGGCCAGTAGAAGATTTTGATGTCGATCCCGGCCAACTCCTGTGCCCAGCACGCTTGTCAACGGTTCAATACTTTGGTGGTAGTAAAGTATTCCAGATTGTGATGGTCCGAGAACACTTGGACCTGGTGGGTTGCCCCTTCGCAGTACCGTCTCCAGTGTTTAAAGGCATCCACTATTGCGAGAAGTTCTTTGTCGTGGATTTCGTAGTTGATTTCCATGGGTTAGAACTTCCTGGAGTGAAAGGCTACCAGGTGGAGGCGTCCTTCCTTGTCCCTTTGTGACAGGACCACTCCTAAGGCGAAGTCCGATGCGTCTGTCTCGAGGATGACTGGTTTAGCTGGGTCAAAGTGGGCCAGAATTGGGGCCGTGGTGAATCGTTGTTTGAGTTTTCTAAACGCGGCCTCCGCCTCTCGCGTCCATGCCCAGTCTTTTTTTTCTTTTTTCGTTAATTCCGTGAGGGGTCTTGTTACTCGGGAGTAGTCTTTTATCAAGCGACGGTAGAAGTTAGCAAACCCCAGAAAGGATTGGACTTCCGTTAGCGAATTCGGGGTCTTCTACCCTAGTACCCCTTCCACTTTTTCTCCCGACATTTTGATTCCGTTTCTTCCGATTATGTATCCCAGGAACTCCACCTCTTTTGTCTTCCAGACGCATTTTTCTGGGGAGATCACTAGCCCGTTTGTTTCCAGTCTTTTGAGTACCTCTTTGACCGTGCAGTCATGTCCTTCCTCGGTGTCTGTATAGACGAGTATGTCATCCATGTAGGCTATTACTCCCATGTCCAGCATGTCGGAAAACACATGATTCATCATGTCTTGGAAGGTGGAGAGGGCATTGGTCAATCCGAAGGGCATTACCTGGAATTCAAAAAGGCCGTAGCGGGTTCGAAATGCGGTCTTCTATTCGTCTCCTTCTTTTATCCGGATGAGGTGGAATCCGTTTTTTAGGTCCATCTTCATGAACCATTGTGCCCCTCGCACTCTGTCTTGTAGTTCCTGCATTAAGGGTAACGGGTATCGGTTCGGGATTGTGATTTTGTTTAGGGCGCGGTAGTCGACGCAGAGCCGGAGTCCTCCTCCATGTGGTTTGGGTACGAAGAGGATCGGGGATCCTGCTGGCGATGTGGAGCACCGGATTTTCCCTGTTCGCTCCATCTCTTTTAGCCATTCTCTCAGGGTCTGGAGTTGTTCTTCCAAGAGGGGGTAGATAGGTCCCCATGGCACCATGCTTCCTTCGTGAAGATCGATCTTAAAACCGTAGAGTCGGTGTTCGGTGCGGGCGCCCGCCGCCTCTTTTACCATGATCCCGAGGTACTGACGAAATTCTATTGGTAAGGCCTTCAGCGGGTCTTTTTCTGCCGCTGCCGATATGTACCAGATGACTCGAGCGTCAGGGTTGGTTGCGATTGATTCGTCCCAGGTTAGGGAGAAGGGGCACATTTCGTACCGGGTGCATTTCCTTATGCATTCCGCGCTGTTGAACCGTACTTCTTCGTCCGTCCAGGTTCCTTGCGGTGGGTGCGCCGTTATCCAGTCAAATGGGAGGAAGGCGTCGATTCCGGTTTCCATTGGTGAGATTTCAAATTTCTCCCTGGAGTAGTGCTTCCGGTGCTGGAGGAGCATGGGCTCTGTATAGAATTGGCCTGCCCCTTGGACGCTTTCCCCCGTATAGCTTTCTATGTTATGGGCTCGTCTGTGTTCCTTTTTCATGATGCCCAGCTTTTCAATGGTTTGGCTGTTGAGGAGCGCTATAGAGCATCCGGTGTCCAACAGTACCCGGATTTGGTGTTTTTTCCCGTCCAGGTGTAATAACATGGTGATGATGGGACGGGTGCCGCGTGTTTCTTCCCTTGGTTTCTTTGACCGGGTTCAGCACTTGGTTCCTGGTTTTTCGGTTTCCGGGAGAGTCCACATATTATTGTAGAGGTCTCAGGCTGAGGCGGTTACTGACCCCTTAAAAATCCGAGTCGGATTCCTCCCACAGCGGCGCTTCCGCATCTAACTCCATGGCTTCTACTGCTGCAACCTTTTGTTGTTTGGTTGCAGGGGCCTCTTCTACTCCCTCGTCCTCTCTTCCTCGTTTTTGCCCGACAGCCGCCGCCTTCCACGGGGCAGGGGGGAGTGCGGTTCCTTTTACCGTGCTGAAGGAGAAGCATTCGTAGGTTCGGTGTCCGCTTCTCCAGCATGTCCAGCAGTCGTCGCGCCTCTGCCCGTACTCCTCCTGTTCCTTTGTCAGGACTCCTTTCATTGCTTCGTCCTTGGAGGCCCCGTGATCTTTTCCTCCCCACCAGGGGCGTTTGTCCGGTTGGAGTCCTATTCAGGGCTTGGCCATCTCACTTAGCCGCTTGTTTCCCTCGGTATTCCTTTTCTCCTGTCCTTCCTTTTTCCCTTCGTTGTTCTTCCCATTGGTCCCCGAGGAACTGGTGGCCTTCATTTGTTCCCGGGCTTGTTTCAGTGCCTTCTTTTTTTCCACCTGTAGGCCGGCCTGATGGGTGGCTTGCAAAAAGCCCTCATCGTCCGCGAAATCTTCTAGGTAGTGGTTGAACCGCATGTTGAGTACTGCGTCCGGCATTGCGAGGTCGACTTTCTCGCGTAGGGCTTCGCCTGTTGCTCTGGCGAAGTTATTGAGCGCCCGGAACTACCTGAGGTATGCGCGGATGGACCCTTGATACTTGAGTTGCCCTAGTTTGAGTTGGACGTCCGCCGCTTCGCGCTCATTCCGGTATTCCGCCCAGATCGCCGTGGTGTAATTGACCCAGGTATCGTTTTCTCCTAATTCTCAGTACCGGTGGAGGTGCCATTCTAGTGCGGAGTCGGATAGGAGGGTTCCGATCCATGCGATCTTCTGGCGGTCGACCGTTTCCAGGTAGAATCCCAGATACATGGTGACCGCTTCCCACCATTGATTGAAGGCAGTCAAACTTTTCCCGTCGAAGGTTTCTGGGTTCTTCATTTTTAACCGGGCAATATTGCCTTGTTCGGGTCGCACTGGCCGGTCCTGTCGAGCTCGCTCCACTCCCTCTGCTACTAGTCGTACAAGGTCCTGCGTGGTAATCGTAGGCGCAGGATTCCCAGGTGGTGAAGGAGAGCGGTGGTGCGTGGAAGGCGGTCGGGGTGGTTCGGGTGGCGGGCCGGAGGGAGGTCCTGCAGACGATCCAGGTTGTGTTGAGGGGGGGTTTCCCCCTTGTCCTGTCATGGGCCTGGGTGCGGGTGGCCTTGGGGATATGTGGCGTCTGAGTTGCTCTAATCGCTGCCTCATTTCCGGCATAGTGGGTAGCGCCGGGGGTCTCTGTCGTCGGGGCCTTGGTAACGGGTTCAGATGCAGCGGGCTCCCCAACGCTGATGGTGAGTGGGCCGATGGGGCGCTGGTGCTGGTCTGTCGGATAGGGCTTCTCTATGTGGGAGGTCCCACTGGTACTGGTGGTGTTGCGGGTAATGGGACTCTGGTCACAATGCGTTGGATTTCCGCCCTTGCCTCTCAGAGCTGGTTTTCCAGGGTGGCCACTCGGTTCTGGTGAGTGGCCGCCCATAACTCCACGTTTCCCTGAACGTTGGCCAGGTGTTGCTTTCGGGCTGCGTTAGCTTTCGACAGAAAGGACAGGGCATCGTTTACCCGGGTCAGCTGAGTGGCCTGACATATTTGTCGCTCGTTGGCCTCATTTGTCCGCTTGATGATGGCCTGCCAGATGTTTGTGGCGCGGGATTGGTATGCATTCGCCGCTTTTGACAGCTCGCTACGTATCCATTCTTCCGCTATTTTCTCGTTAGCGCTGACTCGGTCATATACGTACCTAGTACCCTCTGCCAAAGTTTGATAGGCCTGCTCAATTTCCCGCGTTCGTCGGTCAGTTCGATAGTAGGCGTCACTGCATAGCTCCGTGAGCTGTTGTAAGTCATTCTCAGCTTGTTGCTGCTGGTGCACCAGGGTCCTGACCCAGACTGCAGGGTTGGCTATTTCCACCGCCTGTTCCGGCCTTGGTGTTCCGTCAGTGATTTGGAGCAGGTCCCGGGGGGCCTCGAGCCGGAGCATGTTGAAGTCTGAAGAGGTTGTCATGGTTTAATAGAGGTCGAGGAAGTGTCCCGTGTAGATTGTTTCGTTGTCGGTAAAGTAATAGTCACAGAGTTCTCGGAACTCGTCTTCTGTGAACTCGGCGCTTTCGTGGTTGCAGACGCAGTTGGACCAGTATTGCGTATACCAGTTCCAGTGTTCGTGGTCACCTTCTTGGTAGGCTGTAGGGAGGGGTCTGTCGTTGTAATCGTCCCACGACTCGTAGTTGGCTAGTTCTGTGTCGATTGACTGGAAGGTGTAGTCAAAGGAGTATTGAGACTTAGGCTCCAAGCAGGTAGATAGTTCGAGTAGGTAGAGGTGGTCTTCGAAGTAGGGGTCGTTGAAGTAAGTCATGAAAGTAGGGTGATTTTGAGATCAAGATTATAGTGTGACACTGGGGTAGTGCATCGGCAAAAAATTTAATTCTTACCGGAGCTACGGGAGCTAGCGAAGCTTATGGGAGCACCAGGAGTAAAATAACTTGGTCCTTCGCTAAGCTAGCAAAGCTAGGGAAGCGACCACCACCTTACCGACGCAACCACCACATTAGGAAAGCTAGGGAAGCTAGAAAAGCTAAAAAAGCTAGCAAAGCTACGGACGCACCGCCAATCTTAGCGACGCAACCACCAACCTTACCGACGCAACCACCACCGTACGGGAGCTAGGGAAGCTAGAAAAGCTAGGGAAGCTAGGGAAGCTTACAGGAGCAACGAGTGTGCACTGTGAGCAGTTTCATTACTAGTTATAATGCTACTACACGCAGTTGGCTATGCTCTTAAATCGCACAGAAAATCAATTATTGTATTTAAAATCTATATATACATTATGATACAAAGTCCAACGTCCCAAATCTCGTCGCAAAGTACAGAGCAGCTACAGCGGCGCATAAGGGCAGGCGAGCAATATGTATTACAAGTAGGACAGGTAGGAGAGCGAGGAGAATGAGGGCAGACAAGCAATGCGAACGAGATGTAGGCCACCAAGGAGAATGACAACAGACGAGCAACGCCTACAAGAAGTAAGTCAGCGAGGAGAATGAGGCCAGACGAGGAATGCGTACGAGATGCTGTCCGTCGAGGAGAATGACGGCAGACGAGGAACGCCTACGAGATGTAAGTCGGCGTGAAGAATGAGGCCAGACGTGCAAAGCGTACGAGAATTTGTCTGGCAAGGAGAATGACGGCAGACGAGGAACGCCTACGAGATGCAAGCCAGAGATGTAAGTCAGCGAGGAGAACGAGGCCAGACGAGCAACGCATACGAAATGTAGGCCAGCGAAGAGAATGACAGCAGACGAGCAACGCATACAAGATGTTGGACAGCGAGGAGAGTGACGGCAGACAAGCAACGCCTATGAGATGTAAGTCAGCGAGGAGAATGAGGCCAGATGCGCAACGCGTACGAGATGTAGGCCAGCAAGGAGAATGAGGCCAGACGCACAACATGTACGAGAAGTAGGCCAGCGAGGAGAATGACGGCAGACGAGCAACGTGTACGAGATGTAGGCCAGTGATACGTAACAGGGCGTTTCTGTAACGTGTACGACGATAGGTGAGCGGTGCGTAAATTGGTGGTGTGTATTATTTCAACTCGTAATGACTTGGACGGGGTGTGTTGCAAAAAAGCGAAGTTATGGGTAACTGGTAGCAGTGGCCGCACTTAGGAGATAAATGAACTGACGGGGGGCGCACTCGGCGTTGTTGGTTGCGCTAATCACGTGACCAGTTTTTTTGTGGTGGTTAAACTTGACATCAATGAGCTGGAGACTGTCAGTTCATTGTGTTTCGAGATGTCGAAGCCTAGGTCTAGGCAATAGCGCTAAAATTTGAGTGGAAGTAAGTTCACGAGGCAGGTAGGCAGTAAACAATTGAATTGCTACTGCTACAGTCTTTGAATTAAGCCATGAGTAACTCCCCGACGTAAAGTTAAAAACTGGTCACGTGATTAGCGCAACCAACAACGCCGAGTGTGCCCCCCGTCAGTTCATTTATCTCCTAAGTGCGGCCAGAGCTGCCAGTTACCCATAACTTCGCTGTTTTGCAACTCACCCTGTCCAAGTCATTACGAGTTGAAATAATACACACCACCAACCTATGCACCGCTCACCTATCATCGTACACATTACAGAAACGCCCTGTTACGGATCACAGGCCTACTTCTCGTACGCATTGCTCGTCTGCCGTCATTCTCATCGCTGGCTTACATCTCGTAGGCGTTCCTCGTCTGCCGTCATTCTCCTCGCCGGACAAAATCTCATACATGTTGCACGTCTGGCCTCATTCTCCACGCTGGCCTACCTCTCGTACGCGTTGCTCGTCTGGCCTCATTCTTCCCCCTGAATTTCATCTCGTACGTGTTGCTCGTCTGCTGGCATTCTCCTCGCTGGCCTACATCTCGTTCGCGTTGCTCGTCTGCCGTCATTCTCCTCACCGGATAACATCTCGTACGCGTTGCCCGTCTGGCCTCATTCTCCTTGCTGGCCACTGCTACTACGCGTTGCTCGTTTGACCTCATTACCGCTGACCTACGTTCAGACGTGTTCTAGAAACGCCGTGTTAGGCGTCACTGGTCTACTTCTCGTACGCGTTGCACGTCTGGCCTCATTCTCCTCGCCGACTTCCATCTCGTAGGCGTTCCTCGTCTGCCGTCATTCTCCTCGCCGGACAGCATCTTGTACGCGTTCCTCGTCTGGCCTCATTCTCCTCGCTGACTTATATCTCGTACGCGTTGCTTGTCTGCTGTCATTCTCCTCGGTGGCCTACATCTCGTTCGCGTTGCCCGTCTGGCCTCATTCTCTTTGCTGACTTACATCTCGTAGGTGTTCCTCGTCTGCTGTCATTCTCCTTGCCAGACAACATCTTGTACTCGTTGCACGTCTGGCCTCATTCTCCTCGCTGGCCTACCTCTCGTACGCGTTGCTCGTCTTGCCTCATTCTTCTTACTGAATTTCATCTCGTACTCGTTGCTCGTCTGCCCTCATTCTTCTCGCTGGCCTACCGCTCGTACCGGTTGCTCGTCTGCTATCATTCTCCACGCCGGCCTCATTCTCCTCGCTCTCCTACCTGTCCTACTTGTAATACGCGTTGCTTGCCTGCCCTTATGCGCCGCTGTAGCTGCTCTGTACTTTGACGAGATTTGGGGCGTTGGACTTTGTATCATAATGTATATATAGATTTTAAATACAATAAGTGATTTTCTGTGCGATCGAAGAGCATAGCCAACTGTGTGTAGTAGCATTATAACTAGTAATGAAACTGCTCACAGTGCACACTTGTTGCTTCCGTGAGCTTCCCTAGCATCAGCAAAAAAATGAAAAGTTGAAGTATATTGCTTTTTTTACAGGTGAGACATAAATTTGAACTAACTTTTCTCGGGGTTTCAGCTAAAAATAAACAACTTATTTTTTTTCAAATCCTTACGGGAGCAAAATATAACTTCTCCTCTTACGGGAGTGAAGGAGCCAATAGGAGTGCTGGGATCATTTTTCAATTTTTTGCTGATGAGCTTCCCTAGGTTTTCTAGCTTCCCTAGCTCCCGTAAGGTGGTGGTTGCGTCGGTAAGGTTGGTGGTTGCGTCGGTAAGGTTGGTGGTTGTGTCGGTAAGATTGGTGGTGCGTCCGTAGCTTTGCTAGCTTTGCTAGCTTTCCTAGCTTCCGTAAGTGGGTGGTTGCTTCGTTAAGATTCACTATCCTTACCGGAGCTACAGATGCTAGCAAAGCTACCGACGCAGGTCGTTCTTACCAATGTGCAGGGATAATTTCTTAATTTTTTCCTAATGTGGCGTGACTGGAGTGTAGAGAGAATCAAAGGTAATCAGGCTACTTTCGATAATTCACAACGGAATAATCTTAGATCTTGTGTGTGGGTTCGGTGGTAGTGTTGGTGAGGATGTTCGTGCTGTTTTTCCCTTCCGTCGGGGCGGAAAACAGTTGTCTTATATCTGAGTGGCGCCGGCGTGAGAAGTGGTGACTCGGGTTTGGATTCCCCCGAGATGCAGGGACCCAGTGGACGACTCATTGGTCCTGGCAGGGTGTAGATAAGGGGAGATGAGGTTTCATGCAAGCGGGCAGGGTGCTTTCCTACCGGGCTCTTTTCCGTGCGCCATCAGCAGGCGACGTGGCATCCCCTCCTTTCGGGGGAGGGGTCATAGCCCAAGTCCGGCGGTCCGTAAGCCATCAGCAGGCTACGTGGCATCCCCTCCTTTCGGGGGAGGGGTCATAGCCCAAGCGTCTTCGCCATTTGCAATATTCCCCTCACCTCTGGAGATATGTGTCTTAGGTCCGTCTCGGCCGTAAGCTCATCTCCCGACCTTATCTCCCTCCTAGACTCTCTGAGTACGTTCCGTCTCCCTTACGTACCCCTCCTTCTAGCCTAGCTACGTACTCGAGATATTTCAGGTGTAACACCAAGCATGAATAGAGTGTTGGCTTGTGTTCCGAATTTGCTGCAGTGGGTGTCTGGGAATGTTTTGAAGGCTTTGCAACCAAAACATTGTAGATGGCAAACTTCCGGTTTTCTTCTGAAGAGCTTCTCGTAAGGAGTCATACCATTGTTTGATAAGGTCGTGCTTCGAGCGTGCAAGTAGTTTGCTGTAGAGATAGCTTCTGCCCACACGTTTGATGGAAGAGTGCAGTCCAGTAGCATTGCATGGGCCTTTGCATTATGTGTCTGGATCATTCTTTCGGAAACCCCATTCTTGTGTTGTGTCTATGGTGGTGAAGGCTCGAAGGTGATACCATACTCGGTGAGAATCGATCGAAATGCTTCGTTGTCGTATTCTCCTTTGCCATTGTTGCACCAAAACCGAGTTATTCAATGGTGTAGTTGCAACTCGACCAAAGTTTTGAAATCTCTGAATACTGTGCAGACCTCTGCTGATGGCTTTGAGCGTAAGAAGCATACCCAGGTATAGCAGCTGAAGTCATCGATATAGAGTATATAGTATCGTCGTCCGGACCGTGACTGAGGGCTGGTGGGTCCACATAGGTCCGAGTGAATCAGTTCCAGTGGCTTAGTTTCTCGCCGAGCTGGAACCTTCCTTTGAAACTTCTCCTTAGCCTTTGCTTTGATGCAGATATCACATGTTGTGAATTCGGTTTCCTTCTCAGAATATGACCCCTTAGGCAATAGCTTTTGGACGTCACTGAGGTTGAGATGGCCAAGACGTCGGTGCCAGGTTTGGATATCATCGTGGCCTGTTGATCGACATGCCGAGTTCGAATCCAATTGTGTGGTGGGACATTTGCGCGATATGCTATGGTATTGACACCGCTCGTTCCAGAGGTTACGTTACCGAGGAGGACGAAGGACATGGATCCAGGTGCGCATCTGCCAACAGGTTGTTCCGTGAAACCCTCTGATTTAATGTAAGCAGTACGTGAATGGGAACGGAAACTGACATCAATGCCATCCTTGATCAACTGGTGTACTGAGAGCAGAGAGGCTCCGAAGTCTGGTACATATAAGGCTTCCACCCGGAGTAGCATTCCGTACTCAAGCTGGAGGTTGATACTGCCAGTAGCTGTTGCTAAACTGACACAGTCAGCTGACTCAACTTGTAGGAGCTCCTTGAGTGGATGGTATTCATGAAAGTCCGTCAGATTTGGTGAGATGTGGTGGGTAGCGCCTGAGTCGATTATCCATTCATCAGTGTGGGGTGTATTTCCAGCCACTCTTGCCATTGTGGTAAGGCCATGTACTACAGTGTCACCAGTTGTGACTCGATGAGCGGATGCTGACTTTCCGCGCTTGTCTTCCCTTCCTTTTCTCATGTCAGCAGCTTTCTTCTTGACTTGGCAGTCAACTGCCTTGTTGTCAAGATCCTGTCTTGACTACTTCTGTGCAGCTCGACAGGCAACGTAGGACTTCTGGGCATACACTCGCGGCGTACTTATGCGCCGCTCGTAGTCTCACAGTATCCGTCACGCCCTGCATGGTCTCGTCGCGGTCTTCTCACACGCCTTGCGTGGGCTCATTGTTCTCGCGGTATCCGTCACGCCCGACATGGTTTCTTCGCGACTCTTCTCACATGCCTTGTGTGGGCTCGTTGTTCTCGCAGTATCTGTCACGCCCGGCGTGGTCTCTTCGTGGCTCTTCTCACACGCCTTGTGTGGACTCATTGTTCTCGGGGAGTGGTGGTCACAGCGCCGGTTACAGGGAAAGAGAGGTGGGTCTGTGGAGAGAGATAATATGCAACTTCAATCAATTGCACGTAACACTACAGGCTATTTGCGCTCCACCCGCCGTACCACCCCCGTGGGGCTCCCATCTTTCCCAAACCCCCCAAACAGAAGAAACAAAAGTAATCGCAGTAAAGAAATTTTGCGCAAGAAAGCAGAAAGCAAGCAAGCGGAGTAAGTAAACGTAGCACTACGCTGGGGGTGGAGCTCGCCATCACCCCATCGTCCCCAG
>Ga0307516_10005192_pt1 | contig 15685 bp, 19 predicted proteins | sample 19_EM_MG_FD_203310 | JGI IMG/M metagenome (GOLD analysis project Ga0307516, IMG submission 203310) | Populus trichocarpa ectomycorrhiza microbial communities from riparian zone in the Pacific Northwest, United States - 19_EM | ecosystem: Host-associated > Plants > Roots > Unclassified | place...
GGTTTTTTGGTTTTTAACAAGGAGGGAATAACAGTCAGGGTTGATGAACTTTGGTCCGAGGACGAACCCTTGTGAGGGAGGGGGTAGTGTTACACCCAGCGCGCTGGTGACACCCCAAGACATGCAGTTAGTATGACTAGCCGGACCCAATCTGAGGATTGAGGCCGAGTGAGATTTCATGAGTGAAAGTCACAGGCTGGGGCGAGCTCTGAATGAGAGGAGTATTACCGACCCAACAGCAGCCAGGTGGTAACTCAAGGTTACCAATGGGAAAGGGGATGAGTGGCAGCCTCAGGCGAGGGTCTGGTCACCTCCCTGGGAGGTGTCAAGGTTATCCTCTGCGAGACCCATACTAAATGCTACTAGTTGCTATATACCAGCAAAAATGTCAACTTTTTCTGGGTACAATATAACTCACGAGCGGTCATGCAGGACGCGCAAGGCGGAACGGGTCCGGTGGGTATATGAGGGGAGCCAGACCATCTGTCAGTTGTTTGAAGAAGATCGGACCTTAACTTGTCAAGTTACAGAGACGTATTCTTCAGTTAACTGCGATTTCCGCGGCACTTGTACCGACATCACCAGGCATTCCTGGAAGCATCTAGACTCATAGATTGCAACCCCGAATGCACCTGAAAAGCATTTAGCCAGTAAGGGCTGCGGACAGGAGTACGAGGGTGTGACGCCTGCAAAGGAGTGCAAACGAAGATTGTTCGCAAGCACCCAGATTGAAGATCGTCTGGGTCTATACCTATCAACCAGTGCCATGTCCCAATCAACCCTATCTCCCTCAGACGAGGAGAGATGCTGCTGCATAATACCAAGATATTGCGCTTCCCGAGTCAGCCCGAGGGCAGACGGCCAAAGAGTCGGCATGACATTTAAAGAGCGCCAGTTTCCTATGTAGCGAGGCATCAGCAACGATCAGTCGGAAGTTTAGCCTTAACAATATTACATTGTTTCTGGGATCAACTCTCTAGTGATATTTCGAATGTGAATCTCTTAGTGAATTTTCCCAACTGCTCCCATACGAATCCTTCGGAACTACACAGTCGCTCCGCTGCCATCATACAAGCGTTGCCCGCTCATGGGTGATAGACTGTTGGTGACCACCTGGGCGATTGTGCCCTGTTGGTGAAACACCTGAGTGTTACAACAACGATACCTGGAACAATTATTTGGCGGCCATAAGAGCGGAATACCAGAAAGAAAGAGAGGCAGCAGACGCCCAGCTGAAACTAGAGAAGCTAAGATATCAGGGATCCATCCGCACTTATATGATGGAGTTCAGGGTGCTCAACAATTTCGCCCGAGCCACGGGAGAAGGCCTGAGAGAGAAGGTCGATATGGCTATGCCGGACAGCATATTAGATATGCGGTTCAACCAAAATCAGGACAACCCAGTAGACAATGAACCTTTCCTCCAAGCCACCTACTGAGCCAGCATACAGTTAGAAAAAAAGAAGGCGCTCAAGCAAGCCAAGAAGGCCATGAGGGCCACAACGACAACGCTGGCCAAGGAAGGAAGAAAGGAAGGCCAGAACAAAGGGAGTCCTGACGATACCAGGAAACTCAAGGAAAATACAGAACCGAGGTGCAGGGAGAACCGAGGAACTGAGAAAAAGGAGAGCCAGTACGGCCGACAAGGATGCTCAGTAACAAAGAACGCGGCCCTCAAAGGCATGCCGGATAAAGAAAGAGAAGAATACAGACAAAGTCTGGAGGACTGCTCGAGATGCAGCTGCAGCAGCCACAGAACATACGAATGTTTCTCCTTTAAGACAATGAAAGGGACCACCTTACCTCCAGCTCCCTGGAAAGCGTTGGCCGTAGCCCAGAGGAAACAGAAACGATCTGAAGAACCGGAAACCCAGCCCACAGCAAAACAGCAAAAAGTGGCAGCGGTAAAAACAATGGACACCGACACCATAGCCCCGCTATGGGAGGACTCTGAGTCGGATTTTTGAAAGGCAGGGACTTACCGCACCCCAAAACCTCAGCAATAATATGTGGAGCATCTCGGAAACGAAAAAACGAGGAACCAAGAGCAGGAACCCTGTTGAACAAACAAAGAAAACCTACAAGCGGCACTCGCCCAGTGATTACCATGGTGCTACACCAGAGCGAGAAAAAACACCAAATCCAAACACTGTTGGACACCGGCTGCTCAATAGCACTAATCAACGAACGAACGGTGGAAAAACTAGGCCTGAAGTGATAGAAGCACCACCGAAGGCACTATACTAAGGATAGCTTCAAAATATCCCCAATGGACCCAGAAATCGATGTATTTCTCCCCTTTAGTTGGATATCAGAACACCCGCCCCAGAGCACCTGGACAAACCAAGATATACGGTTCAATAAGACCCACTACTTGGAAAACTGCACTAAGCACGAAATGGGCAAATTCTCCCTAACTTGGGACGACTCGGTGGCCACAAACCCAGCAGCCCACCTTATAGGGTATGCCGTAACAGCAACAGAAGCAGACCCATTGAAATCCATACCAGTGGAATTCCACCAATACCTAGGAATAATGGGAAAGGAGGGAGCGGATGCGCTACCCGAGCATCAACCATACGATTGCAAGATTGATCTTCAAGAAGGAAGCACAGCGCCATGGGGACCCATTTACCTGCTCTCGGAAGAAGAACTCCAAACTCTCCAGGAATGGCTGAAAGAAATTGAGTGAACAGGCAAGATCAAGCACTCCATGTCACCTGCCGGCTTACCAATCCTCTTCGTACCAAAACCTCACAGAAGAGGACTCCACCTGTGTGTGGACTACCAAGCACTATATCACATCACGATTCCGAACCGTTATCTACTGCCACTAATGTAGGAACTACAAGACCGGGTCAGAGGAGCTAGATGGTTCACCAAAATGGACCTCAAAAACGGATTCCATCTCATCCGCATGCGAGAAGGTGACGAATGGAAAATGGCGTATAGAACCCACTACAGGCTATACGAATTCCAGGTTATATCCTTCAGGTTAACTAACGTCCCTTCCACCTTTCAAGACATGATGAATCATATATTCTCTGACATGCTCAACATCGGCGTACTAGCCTATATGGACAACATACTGATCTACGTCGGAACCCAGAATCAGCATGACAGCCTGGTTAGGGAAGTCCTGAAAAGACTGCAAACAAACGGGCTAGCCGTTTCACCGGAGAAATGCGTCTGGAGGACACAGGAGGTAGAATTTCTGGGATATATTATTGGAAAAGATGGGATAAAAATGTCAGGAGAAAAAGTGGATGTGGTACTAAGCTGAAAAAGACCAAGTTCGCTGACAGAAGTCCAATCCTTTCTGGGCTTTGCCAACTTCTACCGACGCTTTATCCAGGACTACTCCTGGGTAGCAAGACCACTCACAGAATTAACAAAGAAGGAGTAAGGGAAGGAATGGGTCTGGAATCCAGAAGTAGAAGCCACCTTTGTGGAACTCAAACAACGGTTCACCACGGTCCTGATCCTCGCCCATTTCAACCCAACTAAACCTGTCATTATCGAAACTGATGTATCGGATTTCGCAATAGGAGCTGTCCTATCGCAACAAGACGAGGAAAATCATTTACACCCAGTGGTATTCCACTCCAGGAAGTTCCAACCAGTGGAGATCAACTACGAAATTCATGACGAGGAATTATTGGCAGTGGTCAACACGTTCAAACACTGGCACCGCTACTACGAAGGAGCAACTCACCAGGTTTAGGTCTTCTTGAACCACCAAAACTTGGAATACTTTACAACAACTAAAGTATTGAACCAATGACAGGCAAGATGGGTGTAGGAACTAGCCAGCATCGATTTCAGAATCTACTACCGACCAGGCACTCAGAATGGAAAACCAGATGCCCTTTCTAGGCGTTCAGAGTACCACCCTGAAAAGGGGGGGGTACAAAACCAACCAATAACGTCGGTTTTAGGAAAAAATCAATTTGAAGAATGCCTATCACGCTCATTCATCTGCTTGTCAGCCAGATTAGCATCTCTCCCGCCTAGAAGATGGTTGGAAGAATTTCTGATGGAAGTCAGAAAAGTAGGAGAAAAAGATGAAGCCTACAAAAAAGCGAAAAAGGAAGCAGGGTCAGTAGAACCACCACCGAAGAACCAAGAAATCAAGGAAACCCCGGAACTCAGGGAAGGACTATTGTACTGGAAAAATTGGCTTTGGGTCCTGTAAGGAATGGTGCAACAGATTCTGGAATCAGAACACGACACCAAAGTTGCCAGCCCTATGGGGCAAGATAAGACCATCGAACTGGTCCGATGAAACTTCTGGTGGCCAAAGATAAACGAACAAATCATCGAGTTTGTCAGGAGCTGCCCGGAGTGCTAGCAAAACAAAGCTGCCGGACACCAACCATACAGACTGTCCTCATAGCTGGAGCTTCCATATGCACCTTGGCAATCAATAGCTATGGACTTCATCACGGAGCTTCCAGTCTCAGAAGGCGGTGACCAACTCTGGGTAATTATTGATCGATTCACCAAGATGGTGCACTTTCTCCCATTAAAAAAAGCAGGGAAGACAGCAGCAGACCTGGTGGTTATATTCGCATGAGAAGTATGGAAATACCACGGGCTCCCCGCTAACATCGTCTCGGATCGAGACTCAAGGTTCACCTCAGAAGTCTAGAAAGAATTCTTGCAGCTATCCGGCATTCGACCCCGAATGTCAACAGCCTTTCACCCGCAAACAGACGGAAAAACCGAACACCTCAATCAAACCATTGAGGCATACCTATGGGCCTTTGTGGCTAAAGATCAGGACGATTGGGTTAACCTGTTGCCAATGGCCGAGTTTGCATATAACAACTCAGTCACAACAGGAAACGGTATGTCCCCGTTCTATGCTAACTATGGGTTCCACCCAGTAGCTATAGACCTGGCATCGACGGAACCCCTCAATCCGGCCTGCAAAGTGTACACACACTAGATGTATACTGTGTATGACGAGTCCCAGAAGGAGCTGGGAAAGGCACAGGAACAAATGCGCCAGTACACTGACCCAGCGTGGAAAAAACTTCTGGAATATCAAATCGGCGACTTAGTTATGCTCAGTGGCCACAATATCAAAACTCGCCACCTGTCGAGGAAGCTGGACCACAAGAATCATAACCCCTTCCAGATTGAGAAGATTGTCTCCCCGCTCACCGTCCGCCTTACGCTACCCCAGAAATGGAAAATCCGCAACGTTTTCCACGTCTCGCTGCTCGAACAATACCGAACCAGTGAGCACCGAGCACTCCTAGACCCCTTGAAGGTGCTCTGGGAGGCGGATGACATTGCGCAGCGTGAGGAATACGATGTCAAATAAGTTATGTCATCGATCAAGTGCGGCCTAGGCAACAATAAGCGAATTCTCTACCTTGTCAAATGGCTCAACTATCCGGAATGAAAAGACTGGACAGAAGAACCGCTCAACAACTTTTCAGTAGGCAGTCTGGAAAAACTCCTGGAGTTTCACAGACAGAATCCAGATGCGCCGAGGGACTACCGGCTCACTGAGGGCTGAGATCAGTTCTCCGAGGAACTGACAGTAGTGGGGTAAAGAGGCGGAGGTCTTCCCCTACCTACATTGATTGACAAAAGGACCCGCTTCTCGGGCAACCATGAGAAGCCATCAATCAGATGCCCGGCGAAACATACAAAGCAGCAGGAAGGATTTGATGTGCTCCTGTACGGCTATTCTCCTCACCCTGAAAAAGAACCGATGGCAGTCCAAGCATGATGGTGATACGGTCTTTGAACGATGCAGTCACTCCTCGACACATCCATTGGCTCGTGCAGCTTGTTCGGGCTTCGATCACTCTCTGGATACTGGTTTCCAGTCCTGAAGGACACCATGCCTCTCCTGATCCTATGCTTGAGATGACAACCTTGGAACTCGAGTACAGAGAACAGTTAAACGAATGCACAACACAATCAAATTCTTTGAGACAGTAAGAGTACGTACCAGCCTACTCTGAGGGCCCAGCCATTCCGATGGATTAAAGAGTTTCTAAGGGAAGAAATCTTATCCGGTGACTGGGAGGGCTGTCAGGGAGGAGGACTACAGCCAGTGACAGCAGTGTCAGAGAGGAGGACTAGAGTGACACATCCAATGTCACGAAGCACGCATAAAGAAAGAGGCGGGCTACTTAAAGATAGAAAGGAGACTAGCACTCGGGACGAGGCTAAGGGGGAGGGGAGGTAGTGTTACACCTGAGCAAGTTATCATGAGTACACAAGCCCAAAAGAGATACATGGTGGCTGGGACAAAGAGGCTCAGACCGTAGCTAGAGGAGTTCCGAGAGTCTAGGTGGGAGATAAGGAAATGGAGTTTAGCTCTCAGCCGTGACACCGGCCGTAAGTCTTAAACTCCAGAGATGAAGGGATAAAGTTTGTGCAAATGGGCGGGACTAGGTAGAGCTAAGGGCACCACGCCTCTAAGATCAGAGGGCCCTTCTCCACCACGATTGAAGAGATAGCCCCATCACAGCTCTTGACCTGCACACCCTACTCATCAGTATGGCCCTCATACAGCAAAGCAAATGAAAAACCCCTCTCCCTTATCTACACCCCGTCCAGGACCAATGAATCCACCCAAGTTCCACTGAGGTACGAAGTAACCTCAGAGGAATCCAAGTCCGAGTCACCACTTCTCACTCGCTCCCTTGCTGCTAAAAAGAAGAGGATTTCTCGCCTCGACTGAGAGAAATCAGCATGAACACCCTCACCAACACTACCACTGAACCCACACACAAGATCTAAGATTATTCCGTTGTAAATTATCAGAAGTAGCCTGATTACCTTTTGATTCTCCAAGCACTCTGGTTACAAGAAAACCCCAGTGTCACACCTCCCCATGGTCATCAGCTGTGCAGACTCATCTCCAAAGACCGATTGGGTAGGTGAGGATTAGGTCTTGCCTGTATACTTAGCCTAGGAACTAACACCAGAAGTTCTCCCTGAGTACTAACAAAAAGGTCTACCCATTCTTCAGGGTCACTAATGGTCAATAGGGTGGAGGAGAGGCCTGGGCTTGCTGGTGCCACAATTCGCTGTTGAAAACTTAGAGCGATCAATAAAAAATTCAGAGGGGCTTGACTTACTACCCCAGGGTGCACTGCCAGACTGATGGAGTGCTGTGGGGTGATGGGAGCTAGGTGGGACGGGCCAGATAGAGGTCCATCCACTGCGGGAGCTGGCTCCTAGAAGCTTACAGATGTCTATGATAAGAATTACTAAAAGCTGGAGGAACTGTGAAAGTGTAGATGAGTACTGGGTTCTTCTCTTTTTTAGGTATTCTTGTGGGTAGCTTTTTTTTTTTTTTTTTTTTGTTTATTCAGTACTCGTATACGACCTAGGTAGACATGGCCCATATATACAGTCCGTTTCCCCTGCTGCAGTCCGCGTATAGCGGCACGGTGCAAGCTCCCATTGCCCTCCGTCCTGGCCTGTCCCGCGCAGTCGTGATAGCGTACCAAGGAAATTACAAAGGAAACTCGCGCCCCTCCTCCCCTACTCCACCAATGCCATGAAGGACAGGGTGGGTAGGAACAGCGCTGTTCCTTCCCCAGCCCCTGTCTCGTCCTCAGCCCTAAGCTCCTCTGTCCGCTTTTCATCTTCTAGCTCTGCTCACTCCCAGAGCTCCCCCTCCAATACCTCGCTGCCCCCGTCCCCATTCTTCGCCACCGGTGGCACTGTCTTTCCAATGTCCATCATGGACAGGAAGTCCAGTATCGCCTGGGCGCACTGCCCCCCTTCTGAGAAGAGTTCGTGAGCTTTCCACTGCTCCCTCCCTCTCCCTGTCTCCTCTACCTTCTGCGATAACACCTCCTGCTCCTCCTTCCATTTCGAGCACCTCTTGAGGAGGTAGTCCCTTGTCTGCTTGGGGCACCGGCACCACCAGCACCCCGGCGTTGGGTGGGATTTCGACCAGTGCAGGTACTCGCCAGTGAGATAGTGCCCTATCTTCAGCTGATAGAACCTCGAGGCTAGCCTCTTGGTGCTCCCAGCAACCGTGCCGTCGGGCTTTTGGCTCTTCGGCATTTTGTACTTCTTCTTGGAGGTCTGGCCTCCCGCCCACTTCCGAGCCTCAACCCACTTCTTCTCGGCGATCTCCTGCTTGATGTTGGCGAGGGATCTGGGGAGCGGTGTCGCGCGCTCCTCCAGCCGATCCGAGTAGGTCCACCCTTCTACTCCAGGAGTGTCTGGCTCGTCTGCTACGAGCTTGGCCCACTCGTCCGCTTTCTCATTCCCTTCCACACCCTCGTGTGCTGGGCACCATCTGATCTCAATGGCAATGCCCGGCGCTGCCCTTCGGAGTGCAGCAATATGTCTCCTCGCTTCGAGCGCGTACTTCTGACCCGGTCCTGGTCTGTCGGAGGCCATGCGCCTGATTGCTGCCTTAGTATCGGTGAAGATGGTGACGTAGTTCGGGGGTGGGCTTCTCCGTGCCGCAGTTTCTAGTGCTCGTGCTAGAGCCGCGCATTCCATGTCGAATGCCTCCTGGTTGTATCCCATGTGGGTTTTAATGCCCTTCCAGGTATGGCCGCCCTTCCATGCCACCGCATACCCAGCCGCGCCCTCCTCCTGCCGTGACCCGTCGGTGAACATGATGAGTCCCGGCCGCTCCTTCTCCGTCTCCCTCTTCGCCTTCTCCCGCTCCTCCTGGATCAACGCCGCCTCGATGAGCTCCGGCTCCTCTGGCAGGGTTGTCTTCTCTGTCTCAGTCCAGCTGTAGCACAAGGCTGCCCCCAGCCTCTTCCCAATCTCCGTGCCTGTGCCAACTACGTCTCTGGCCTTCTCGCCCTGAGGGAGGGACAGCAGCCGGAGCCCAAACCGACGCTGCCTGTTCTCCAACTGGTTCACCGCAGGTCTCAGCCCAGACTCCATTGACAGCGCTCCCAGGTTGGTTGTCCAGAAGGCTCCAGTTACTGCCCGCGCTTGTTGGTTGACGAGCAGCTGCAGCTCCTCTGCTCGCCCTGTCGTACCGCGGACATTTCCTCCCTTCCACCAAAGCTCTGCTCCGAACATGGCAACGGACTGGACACATGCCGTCATGATTCATCTGCAATTTGCTGGGGCGAGGCCCATACACCCTGTGAGCCGTTGCAAACGGGTCATCGCGTTCCGTCTACTCTTTAGCCTGATGGCATGGTGTTCCTTCAGCGTGAGTTGCGAATCCAGCCACACCCCCAGCCACCTCGTCGCCTCCTTGTTGAATGCAACTTCCTTCTCCCCCACAATCACCTTGGCCTTGGCCTCTGTACCTTTCCTCTTCCTCCAAAACATGGCGGCCTCCGTCTTCCCCTGATCAAAGGCCACTCCGTTGTTCTTACCCAATTCCATCGCCGCCACTGCTGCCTCTGATAACTTGGCTGCCACCTCTTCCTCCCCTTTTCCCTCTGCCAGCCACCCGATGTCGTCCATGAAGAATAGCCCGCTGATGCCCGGGGCTTCCTGTTTCACCGTGTCAAATATGCCCGAAAGGTACGTGACGAAGAGGATGGGGGCTGCCGGGGAGCCCTGGGGGACTCCGGTGTCCACCAGGTAGTCCTCTCCGGTCTCTCCGTCCAGGACCAGTTTGACCCGCCGGTCCGACATGAAGCTCATCATCCATCAGATGAGGTCTGCCTCCAGTCCCAGGAGTTCCATGCGCTGGCCTAGGATCGTCTTGTCCACATTGTTGAACGCCGATTTGACGTCCATGAAGAGGGCTCCAGCCACTTTCTTCCCTGGCCATGCCTTCTGTGTCCGGTTCATCAGGATCACGACCGCGTCGACACAAGACTGCCATTTCCGGCATCCGAACTGGCCTTCGTGGAGCCCTCGCTTCCGCTCCTGGTGGTCAGCAATCAGGTGGGCTCCCGTCCGTTCCAGCAGCTTGATGATGACATCGAGTAGTGATATCACACAGTACGTCCGCACTTTTGAGTAGTTGGGCTTCCCCAGCTTGGGGATGACCATGCCTTTCGCCGTTTTCCAGATCCCCAGGTGGACTCCCAGTCAGATGCACACCCGGACCAGCTGGGTGATACGCTGCTTGTCCCACTGCGAGAACACCTTGACAATCTCCGCCGAGATCCGGTCATCTCCCAGGGCTGAGCTGCTGGCTGCCACTTTCAGGAGGGTCCCGACCGGCGTGACGTCAACCCTCTCGAAGGCCTTGCCCCCCTGCGCCACCTCAAAGTACCCCAGAGGCCCCTGTGGGAAGTGTGCCTGCAGGATTGCTTGTTCACGATCGCGGCGTCCTTCTGCGACGGTCCCGTCTTTCCGGACCAGTATCTGACCTGTCTTGTCAATGCGGGGGGTCGTGTACACTGCCACCATCCACACCTAGTTGCCATCTGCCTCCTGCAGGAACCAATTCCAGCAGTCCCTCTTCGCCCTTCTTACTGCTCTCTGGAATTCCCATCTTGCCACTTTCACCCGTGAGATTCCAGCCACCCTCCATTTCCTCCTCTCTCTTCCCAGGTCCTTCCTCAGCTCCTTCAATTCCTCGCACCACCAGGGCTTTGACCGCAAACACCAGCGCTTCTTCCTGGCATGCTCGTCTAGCGTTGCGGTCATTGTTTCCCTGAGCAAGCCTGCTGCCTCCACCACCTCCTCCTCTGTGCTACCGTCTGACAGGACTGGGGATCTTCCCACCCCTGCCAGGTAGCACCTCCGCGCCCTTTCCCTCCTCTCTCCCACCTTCTTCTTGTCCTCCTCCTCGCTTTCCTTAGCGGGATCCCACCCGCTGATGTCCCAGCCCGTGGTTTCTGTGCTTGTGTCGACACCTTGGCCCAGGGTGCCTAGCACCTCCCACGCAATGAGTTCATGGTCAGACCCAGTCGCCTCCTTCTTTAGCAGGCACCAGTTCAGTTCGATGTTTGGGGAGGACAGGGTGAGATCGATGATGGAGTGGTTCTCGGCCCCTGGGCCCAATCTCGTGGCCTCCTCCTTGTTCCAGACAAAGAAGTCCTCCTCTTCAATGAGCCGCTCCCAGAAGGTGTGGTTTCTGTTGCGTGTTGCCCTGGGGTTCCACACCTTGCTGTGGGCATTCATGTCACCGGCGATGATCACCCTCCGGTACCTGGCGATCTCGGTCCAGGCTGCATGCTGTGCTGGCCTGTTCGTTTCGCTCCCCTCGTGCTGATCGTATGTGTTGGCAATGATGATCGCATCCCCTGCCGCAAGGGTGACCTCTACCACCTGCATGTGGTTCCCGCTATCTCTGGCTAGGTCTTTTAGCTCTGTCACCCAGCACCTCGACACCTTGTTGATGGCAATCCAGCACTTCGCCACCATGCCCTCCTCCCCCTTGATGAACGTAAAGCTGGGGTGGGATCGCGTGCTGTCTCTCTCCTTTACCGCCCGGGGCTCCTGGATGAGTACCAGGTCCACTTCTCGTTTCACTGTTGATTCCAGCACCGCCTCCATGACCTACCTGCCCCATGCACAGTTGTGCTGCAGTGCCTTCAGCAGCATCGTTGGTCCCCTGGGGCCCGTCATCAGATGGCTATGGGTGGGGCGGTGCCACTTGGTTCCATTCCGGTTACCTCCACGTCTTCCGGCCAGTCTGGTGAGGGCCTCGCAGGCTCGCCTCCTGGGACCCAGCTCAGCGGGGCTGATCCTCTAGTGCTCGTGGTGGCGGTTGGGCATGTGGGCTGCGGCGGATCAGCGTAGGCCATGCCATTATGCCTGCCCCGGGCAATCTCAATGGCGGTCTTCTTTGCCTGGCACCTGGCGTCCTGGGCCGGGTGCCTGCCCCCGCAGTTCGGGCACTTCATCTCTGTGTGGGGGCAAACCTTTCCCAGTCGTACCATACGTTGCCACCTCACACCGGTGCTCCTCAGTCCTGTGGCTGCCCGCACAGATGGTGCAGGTAGCTGAGCCTCGCTGGCACTGGAACTCTGAGTGTCCCCATCGCCCGCAGATGCCACACAGGGTGTCCGCTTTGTTCGATATGTAGGGAAGGGCCCGGAACTTGTTGCCTGCCACCCACATCTCCACCAATAGCTTTTGGGCTGCCACCTTGCCTGGCACCTTGAAGATCACCAAAGCCGCGTTCTTTGGGAGCCGGCCAGCCTGGTAGTGGCACTCGATGGTGCTTACCGCCCGCATCCACTTCATCGAGAGGGGGGGGACCATGACTCCTGGGTTCTCCGCCTCGATCTGCTCCCTAAGCTCTGTGAGCCCGTTTGGGTGCCGGTACCGGTCATAGGGCACGAGGATCTTGAGCTCTGCCCATGTCTCATTCGCGACAACATTGTTGATAGCTCTGTCGGCTTTACGGGCCACTTCCAGGATCTCCTTTTTAAACTGGAGGAGCATTGCCCCTGACACCCTGAAGCGCGCTGTTGCCGACAGCCTTCCCTGCACCGAGATTCTGAATGCCTCGGTTCGGACGTGGGCCAGGGCCACCCTGCTAAGCACAATGTTCACATGCGCTGTGGCACTCGTTGCCACCGCCAGGTCTATCTGCGGTGCACTGGTGACACACTCAAAGACGATGCCGCGCTCGTCACAGGGGATGGAGTGCTTTAGCTGCTCCAGTCCAGTGGGCGTGCGCTCTTCCTTGCCCTTGTGGCCCACCCGTTTGAGGCCCTCCTGGGGCAGGACCACTGCCGCCGCCGCCCGCTGTGCCCAGCTGCGGTGCTGCTGCCCCTGCTGCGGTGCCTGTGGTGACGCCGGTTTCTGGTGGTATCGCTGCTGCTGCTGCCACTCGGATGGGGCAGGCTTTTGCTGCTGCTGGCGCTGCTGCTGCTGGCGCTGTCGCTGTAGTGGTGCCATACGACCATGCGCCCAATCCTCCTCCCACTGGCTTCCCAGTGCCCGCATTCCTGCCATGTGGGCAATCCTCCGCCCCGTGGCCGCCTCCTCCGTGTCTTCGGCATCGCCTGTCAGGTCCCAGATTTGTCTGGCTGCGGCGCTGTATGTCTCCCCCTCCTTCTGGCTCAGCTCCCCTACCTCCCATCGCTTCATGGCTGCCGCCTTCTCCTCCTCCTCTCTGCCTGCCTTCTCCACATCCTTCCTCGCCACCTCCTCCTCCCCCTTCTTCTCCCGCTCCCTCTTTTCAGCTTCCGCTGTCTGCGGTCGCTTCAGGATCGGTCGAGTGGGTGCCGCTGGCTTCTCCGGCTCCCTTGCCTTCGCCACATCGACTGCTGCCTGCTGCTTCCGTTGGTATGCCACGCGGCCCGTGGCGGGCGGAGTTGTGATCTGCACCACCTTCCCCTTTCCCTTTTCCTTTCCTTGCTCTTTTTCCACCCCCCGTTGCAGCAGGCGTCGGCTCTCCCGGCACCGGCGTGTGCCTTGACTCGTAGAGACCTTCCCGTTCCACCCCTTCCATGTCGTCCCCTTGCTCCACTTCTTCTTCCGTGGCTGCTGTGGCCACCACCCCTTCCATGGGCTGAGTCACCCCACCTTTGGTCGGCGCCGCTGCACCTGCGATTTCTGCCGCACCCAGGCCCTCCTGGTGTGCCCTTCCCTCTTGGGCCATCTCACTAGCCAGGCTGTCCACTGCCTGCCTGGCCTCCCGGATGTCCCTTCTCCTTGCCTCCAGCACCCGCGCCAAATCTTCTCACTGCTTCATCTCCTACTACCCCTTCTGGGTCAATTCCGTCTCGATGGCGTCTATGGCAAGCAGTTTCACTGCCAGCCTCTTCTCCCTCTCCTCCGCATCCGCCAGCAGCCTCGTGGCCGCTCTCACTTACCTCTCATTTTCGTCGGCGGCCTGGGCTCCCATTCCTTCCATCATCCGCGCTTCCAGCGCGGTTACCTTCTCTTCCATCCTCCATGCCGCCCTGGCTATGGCTGCCAGGATTTGCTCCAGCGCCGAGGCTGCTGCAAAGCCAGCCAGCATCGGTCACGCCACTGCCCAGGTGCATGGCCTGGCGTGCCTTGGGGTGCCCACCGCCATCCTCTTGCTTCTCTTGGTCGGGGTGACCGGCACTGGCCTTGGTGTGCTTGATGCTGGGGTGCCGCTCCCCCACCTGGCTGGTGTGGGTGTCGGGGTTGTCGACCTATTCAGGTCCTGCACACCGCCCATCTCGGCCTCGCTCTGATTGGCCATTTCCTCCGCCCAATTAACTACCGCCACGTCCATTTCCTCTGCCCCCTTGCGCTTGCCCACTCCGCCCCCCTTGTTCCCCTCCATTCCCAACCCCTCTCCTCCTTCCTTGGCCAAATTCAGGGTCTGCGCTGTCCCCCCCTCCTGAGGGCTGCTGCTGGCGGCCGCTGCTGAGAGCGAGCAAGCGAGTGCTCCTCTCATGGGCGTCTTCCTGAGTGAGTCAAAGATGTTCAGTTCGCCCATACTAAGTTGCGCACCGCGGCGGAAAAAGTCCTGGGTGCTCTGCTGTTGCCTGGTGCCGGTAGTGTTGCACTTGAAGTTTGGCCTCCCGCAGCCCTTTCCCTCCCACTCTTCCTCCACCTCCATCTCTCCCTCGCTGCTCTCGAGCTCACTGAGCTCGCTTCCACTGTCGTCCTCTATCTCCTCCCCCCTATAGTCCCCTCAGTCTCCCACGAGCTCCCGCAGTAGGGAGCCCTCACTCGGGCCGGCTCTGGCAGTCACCATCAGGGCTATCTTGCTTGGTTGTGTCGCTCCGCCAGACATTGTGGAGTCTGTGAAGTCTTATCGGTCATAAGATTTGGTGTGTCAGTCGGAAGTCTTGGCATTTTCTGGCGTTGAGTTTCGTCCGGAGTGAATGCGATTGTCTTGTGGGTAGCCAGATGTTGGCAGATTTTTTGGAGGGTATACTTGCCGGAATGAATGTCATCGGGAGCTTGATCAGCCATTCACTCCTTCTGCTTCGTAGCTAGCCACAATCTTGACCCAACTTTCCAATTAGAGAAAAAATATTAAGAGTAGATAGTTGGGACTGACCTTAGGCCTTTTTCCCCTTGGTAGAACTTTAGGTTTGCTAAGAACCAGCTTGCACAGTTCCTTCTCCTCCTTCAGCCAATCGGCTTTTACTCCCTGATCCATCATCCTGATGAGATTGGCTCCTTTAATAATGTGGACCTTACTGATTACCCTCCTGTCAGTAACTGCAGCCTTGTTGCCCCCATAGTGTTGAGTGTGACACTGGAGTTATATTGTAACGACAGTGTTTAGAGTGTTAAAGTCAGGTATCTTTCTTAGGTTCACAGTGGAATAATCTTAGATTTATATTTTCAAGTTTTTGTCTTTTGTCATGATCTTTTTTCTCTGTGATGGTGTTTTTTGCTCACGGGTTGGTCAGCTTGCTTATATCTTTCTTGCAGCTGGGTCACGTGATTTTTCTAGGAGGAACCCCTCAGTATGGTTTTTGTCTGCTTTAGTCGATCCATTTCCAAGCAGGCCCCCACAATATCTATCTCCCTTCTGGGACCCTCCAGAGGTTGTGAGTGGATTGGTCATGATTGGTTATAGTGGTAAGGTGGAGCGATTTAGCGCTGCTGTGAGACTGGAGTCCGGCGGGCACTAGAGTCACGGTAGAGACGAGTGTATGCGTAACCAAATCCGAGTAGTCAGGTTCTGTCGTCAATTCACAACAGAATAATCTCAAGGGGTTCGGTTCGGTTCGGTTCGGTTCAGTGGATGTTCTTCAGCGATCACTGTGATACCGCTCGTAGCGCGTACTCATAGGTGATCTTTTATAGAACGACTCCGGTCCGATGCGCGCGGGCGGGCTTTGAGCGCGAGGGCGGGCTTTCGGGTGTG
>Ga0307516_10005193_pt1 | contig 15683 bp, 10 predicted proteins | sample 19_EM_MG_FD_203310 | JGI IMG/M metagenome (GOLD analysis project Ga0307516, IMG submission 203310) | Populus trichocarpa ectomycorrhiza microbial communities from riparian zone in the Pacific Northwest, United States - 19_EM | ecosystem: Host-associated > Plants > Roots > Unclassified | place...
GCCATACCTTCGGCCAGCCCTGGTCCGACACCAACTCCGTGCTCGTGCCTGAGCTGTGGGATCCGGCCACGGAAACCTTCACGCCGCTGCCGCCCATGGGCGTGCCGCGCAACTACCACAGCATCGCACTGCTGCTGCCCGACGCCCGCGTGCTCTCGGCCGGCAGCGGCCTGTGCGGCAGCTGCGCCACCAACCACCCCAATGCGCAGATCCTGACGCCGCACTACCTGCTCAACGAAGACGGCTCCCCGGCCACCCGGCCGGTCATCACCGAGGCGCCGGCCACCGCCACGCACGGCACGAGCATCGCGGTGAGCACGGATTCCGACGTCGCGTCCTTCGTGCTGGTGCGCCTGGGCTCCACCACCCACACCGTCAACAATGACCAGCGCCGCGTCCCGCTGCAGTTCAGTACCACCGGCGACAACGCCTGGTCGCTGGCGATCCCCGGCAACCCGGGCGTCGTGCTGCCGGGCTACTACATGCTGTTCGCGCTGAACGCGTCCGGCACGCCCTCGGTGTCGAAGATGATCCGTGTCGATGGCGAGGCGGCCCCGCGGGTGGTGAACCCCGGCACCCAGAACCACAGCATCGGTTCGCCGCTGTCGCTGGCGATCGTCGCCACCACGCCGAGCGGCACGCTGGGCTACAGCGCCACCGGTTTGCCGCCGGGGCTGAGCCTCAATGCCACCACCGGGGTGATCAGCGGCACGCCCATCGTCAACGGCCAGTACGTGGTCACCCTGGCGGTGAGCAACGGCGTGGCCACCACGTCCACCCTGCTGCTGTGGAACGTCAGTGCGCCTGCGGGCGCGACCGTGCAGTACGTCATGCTGGAGGCCCTCTCCGAGGCCAACGGCAATGCATGGACGTCGATGGCCGAGTTCAACCTGCTGGACCGCAGCGGCGCGCTGATCCCCCGCACCGGCTGGACCGTGCAGGTCGACAGCCAGGAAGCCGCCACGGGCCAGAACTCCGCGGCCGCGGCGATCGACGGTGATGCCGGCACCTTCTGGCACACCAGGTACAGCGGGGGCAATGCGCCGCTGCCGCACCGCTACACCGTCAACCTGGGCAGCCAGCGCGGCATCGGGGGCTTCAAATACCTGCCGCGCCCCGCAGCGGGCGGGCAGAACGGCACCCTCGCGGGCTACAACTTCTACATCGGCAACGATGGCGCCAACTGGCAGCTGGTCAAGAGCGGCAACCTCAATGACTTCCCCGACCGCAGTGCCGAAAAAACCCTCCTCGTCGACCGCCCGCCCTCGATCGCGCCGATCGCGAACCGCGACAGCGTGGTGGGCGAAGCCGTCTCGTTCGGCATCAGCGCCAGCGACCCCGATGGCGATGCGCTGAGCTACTCGGCCAGCGGCCTGCCCGGCGGGCTGGCGCTCAACGCCGCCAACGGGTGGATCACCGGCGCCCCATCCGCCCTGGGGACCTTTGCGGTCACCCTGCAGGTGGACGATGGCCATGGCGGCACGGCCAGCGCCTCATTCCAGTGGACCATCGGCGCCGCGCCCCTGACCATCGAGCCGGTGGCCGCGCCGCCAGTGCTCTCCGGCAGCGGTGGCGGTGCGGCCGGTTTCAGCGTCAGCTCCAATGGCGCGGCCGGCACGCTCTATCGCTGGACCTTCGGCGACGGCACGCCGCAGACCGAGTACGCCACCGCCACCACGGCCAGCCACGCCTATGCGGCGCCTGGCCTGTACACCGTGACCGTGGAAGCCATGGCCCCGGACCACACGGTCACCACGTACAGCTTCAGGCAAGCGGTCTACGCTCCACCCACCGCAGCGCAGCCACGGCATTCATCGACCCTCGCCATCGAGCCCGGCACCGTGCCGCGGGTCTGGCTGGTGAACCAGGACAACGACTCGGTCAGCGTCTTCAACGGCAACAACCAGGCCCGCATCGCCGAGATCCCCGTGGGCACCCGGCCGCGCAGCATCGCGCTGGCGCCCGATGGCCGCCTGTGGGTCACCAACAAGGGGCACGCCACGGTCAGCGTGATCCACCCGGGCACGCTGGCGGTGGTGCAGACCCTTGCCCTGCCACGCGCCAGCCAGCCCTTCGGCCTGGCCTTTGCGCCGGACGGCAGTGCCGCCTACGTGGCGCTGGAAGCCACCGGTGCACTGTTGAAACTGGACCCGGCCAGCGGTGCCACGCTGGGCAGTGTGAACGTGGGCGCAAACCCGCGCCATGTCTCGGTCACGGCCGACAGCAATCGCGTGCTGGTGTCGCGCTTCGTGACCTCGCCGCTGCCCGGTGAGGGCACGGCCAATGTGCAGCCCCAGGGGGCCGGTGGTGAGGTGGTGGTGGTGCTGCCCACGCTGGCCGTGGAGCGGACCATCGTGCTGCGCCACAGCGACAAGCCCGACAGCCTGCTGCAGGGCCGAGGCATCCCCAACTACCTGGCCGCGGCGGTGATCTCACCCGACGGCCACAGCGCCTGGGTGCCCTCCAAGCAGGACAACGTGCTGCGCGGCACCCTGCGCGACGGCAACAACCTGGACTTCCAGAACACCGTGCGCGCCATCAGCTCGCGCATCGACCTGGACACGTTCGCCGAAGACCCCCCGGCCCGCATCGACCACGACAACTCGGGCCTGGCCAGCGCGGCGGCCTTCCACCCCACCGGCGCATACCTGTTCGTGGCCTTGCAGACCAGCCGCCAGGTCGCGGTGGTCGACCCGGTGAGCAAGGCCGAGATCCACCGCTTCGCCGTGGGCCGCGCGCCCGACGCGGTGGCCGTCTCGGCCGATGGCCTGAAGCTGTACGTCAACAACTTCATGGACCGCACGCTGGGCGTGTTCGACCTGACACGGCTGATCCAGTTCGGCGAACTCAGCGTGCCGCTGATCACCCCTGCCGCGGCCATCGGCACCGAGAAGCTGGCCGCCGACGTGTTGACCGGCAAGCGCCTGTTCTACGACGCCGCCGACACGCGCCTGGCCCGCGATGCCTACATCAGCTGCGCGGCCTGCCACAGCGATGGCGGCCATGATGGCCGCACGTGGGACTTCACCGGCCTGGGTGAAGGGCTGCGCAACACCATCACCCTGCGCGGCCGGGCCGGTGCCCAGGGCCCGAAACACTGGACCGCCAACTTCGACGAGATCCAGGACTTCGAAGGCCAGCTGCGCACCCTGGCGCTCGGCACCGGGCTGATGACGGATGAGCAGTTCAACGCCGGCACTCGCTCGCAGCCGCTGGGCGACCGCAAGACCGGCCTGAGCGCGGACCTGGATGCGCTGGCCGCCTACGTCGGCTCGCTGGCACAAAGCGACCCCAGCCCCTGGCGCCACCCCGATGGCACGCTGACGGCCGATGCGATCGCGGGCCGGCAACTCTTCCGCGGCCCCGCCGGCTGCCTGGCCTGCCACGGCGGCACCGACATGACCGACAGCGCCAGCGGCACGCTGCGCGACGTGGGCACCCTCAAGCCCACCTCCGGCACGCGCCTGGGTGCGCTGCTGACGGGGCTGGACACGCAGACGCTCAAAGGCGTGTGGGCCACCGCCCCGTACCTGCACGACGGCTCGGCGGCCACGCTGCTGGAGGTGCTGACCACCGCCAACGCGAGTGGCCGCCATGGCTCGGTGGGGGCCCTCAGCCCCACCGAGCTGGCGCAACTGGTGGCGTACCTGCAGCAGGTGGACGACAGCATCGACCCACTCGCACCGGTGGCCCTCACCGGCCTGCAGGTGCAGGACAGCGCCAACGCGGCCGACTGGTCGGTGCAGGCCGACCTGCAGGCCGGCGCCGTGCAGTTCGGCGATCGCGCCTACACCGTCACCAGCCTGCCGGCCGCGCTGGCCGGCGGCGCGTGGGTGCGCACCGCCAACGACTCCAAGGCCTACACCGGCAGCACGCTGGCGAGCTTCAGCCTGTGCCAGCCGGCCGATGTGTACCTGACGCTGGACGACCGCTACGGCGCGCCGCTGGCGTGGATGGCGGGCTGGTCGAACACCGGCCTGAAGATGACGACCGTCGAGAACGGCACGGCACGCAGCTTCACTGTCTATACCCGCAGCTTCGGTGCCGGCACGGTGACCCTTGGGCCCGCGAGCCAGGCCGGCTACAGCCTGTACACCGTGGTCGTGAAGTAGCGGCATGGGCTGCACGAAGGGGAGGTGGCTGTCGCTGCTGCTGGCGGCCCTGGGAGCGGTCGCCGCGCTGTCCGCCGTGGCGGCGCCGTCCGCGCCCCAAGTGCGTGGAGGCGAGCTGTTTGCCGTGGCGGCGCCGTCCGCGCCCCAAGTGCGTGGAGGCGAGCTGTTTGCCGGCACGGCCGCGCTGCGCGGCACGATCACCGGGCATGCCAGCGCGCTGCCGCCTGCCGGTGCGCGCTGCGTCAACTGCCACGCCAGCGGCCCCGCAGCGGCCCCCGCCTCCGCAGCGGCCTCCTTCGGGCCGCTGCTGACACGGCAGCGCCTCACCGAGCCGCTGCCGCGGCGTGGCGGCCCGCCCTCGCGCTACGACGAGGCCACGTTCTGCCGCCTGCTGCGCACCGGCATCGACCCCGCGTACGTGCTGATCACGCGCAGCATGCCGCGCTATGAGCTGCCCGATGCCGACTGCCAGGCCCTGTGGCTGCATCTGACCGAGCCCATGCCGCCATGAGGCACCACCCGGCCCGCAGGCACCTGCTCGCCGCCGCAGCGGCCTGCGTGGCCGCGCCTGCGTGGGTAGGCCAGGCGCGGGCCCATGGCAGCTTCGGTCCGGTGCAGCCAGCACTGGCGGCACCGGCCCTGCACGTGCAAGACAGCGAGGGCCGGCGCACGGCGCTGGCTGCCTTGCTGAAAGGCCGGACCACGGCCGTGCAGCTGATGTTCACCGGCTGCAGTGCCACCTGCCCGATCCAGGGCGCGCTCTTCGCCCAGGCCCAGCAACGCTTGGCCAGTGGTGACCCGCACCTGCGCCTGCTCTCGGTCTCGATCGACCCGCTGGGCGACGACCTGGCCGCCCTGCGGGCCTGGCTCGCCCGGTTCGGCGCCCAGGCCCCGCGCTGGACCGCGGCGCTGCCGCACCTGGGCGACGTGGACCGCTGGCTCGACTTCCTGCGCGGCCGTGCCCCCGGCACTGACAGGCACACCGCACAGGCCTTCGTGTTCGACCGCCAGGCGCGCCTGGTCTACCGCACGGAGGACATGCCCGACCCGGGCGAACTCGTGCGGCTGATGCAGGGAATTGCCGCGCCTATCTGACGGTGTGTAGACACCTTCGGCGCCGGCCTCGGCGCAAGTGACTTTCGACTGTGTCCCGGTGCCACACCAGAGCGGGATGCTGGCGCCCGCTTACTCCGCGGCGCGCGGATTTCAATATTCCCTCCCTGCAGTGCACCAAAAGTTAACAATGGCACATTGATCTTGATTATGAAAATTTCCCGAGGCGCGCCACTCTTCATATAAGAGGCGCAGCCCGGCTGGTTCGATAGATCTAGCAACGGGGTATTCCCGGATGGTGATTTTTCTTCTGGTCAAACGGCTGCTCATGGATGAAATCACAGGAAATCCGGTTCGCCTTGTTGTCGTGTGGAAGCGAATTTTGTATATATAAATCAATAACTTACGAGACTGCCTTTGACTTGGCGAACCCCCCGAGTCGGGGATCGACTTGTGAGAAATTGCCGCAAGCGAAAAAAACCAATACACGGGTGCCTGAATGAATACTCCTTGCGGGATCTCTGCATTATTCTGAGCGCCAGAAACACAAATGCACGTACCCGAGCAAGAGCCGGGGAACGATAAGTTTTCGTTGGGATGGCCCGCAGGGCCGTATTCAAGGTTGATCCAGGCATCGGGGCCGTGACCTGAAAGTCACGGCCGTGGTTGAACTCGGCCTCGGCCGGGCTGGAAGACCGCTTCCGCTTCACCGGCGGAGGCCGGAAAAGTCGTGCCCCGGGGCTTGGCGGCTGTGCGCCGAAAGCCACGCATGGAGCATCGCAAGTTGTCTGCTGATCTGACACATGCACGCGCCACTTCCACCGGCCCGCGCTCCTCATCGGGGCGGGCTGAGCGTGGCGGCCGAGAAGCACGGGACACCAAGCCCTGGACGCTGCAGTTCCGGGCCGTGGATCTGCGGCAGCAGGTGCAGATCGGCAGCCTGCTCAAGCTCACCGGGCCGTTTGCCACCTCGCACTGGGTGGTGGGGCACGGCACGCCCGACGCGCTGGTGATCGGCCTGGGCGCGGAAGAGGGCCGCATCGCGTGCAAGGCCAACCGGCTCGACGCCCGCAGCCTGCCCGTGCTGCTGCTGGGCACGCCGGAACAAGCCCTCAAGGGGGCCGACTGCGACCCGGCCGACATGCTGCTGCTGTCCCCGCCGTTCCGGCACCTCTCGCTGTTCTATTGCCTGGACGTGCTGGCCCGGCAATGTGCGGCCTTGCGCGGTGCCAGCCTGCATGCCGGCGAATCGGCCCCGCAGCTGCGTGCGCTGGTGGTGGACGACAGCCCCACGGTGCGCGCCCAGTTGTCGAACGTGATCATGCGCATCGGCATGCAGTGCGACCTGGCCGACGGCGCCGCGGCGGCCCTGGCCCGGCTGGATGGCAACCACTACGACCTGATCGTGGTGGACGTGCTCATGCCCGACATGGATGGCTACAAGCTGACGCGCGAAATCAAGCGCATCCGTGCCCACAAGGCCACGCCGGTGATCATCCTGACCAGCCAGTCCTCCCCCTTCGACCGGGCGCGGGGCGCGCTGGCCGGCTGCGACATCTACCTCACCAAGCCGGTGGGCCTGAAAGCCTTCTTCGAGGCGGCCACCAAGGCGCTTCGCAAATCCATGGCCGTGGACGACCTGAGCCTCTGGCTCACCGAGCCCGGCCCGGCCAAGCCCTCGCCGGGCGACGCTTCGCACGCCCATCACCCCTCGCACCACCACCCTCCGCCAGCCAGCCCAGGCCCGGCGCATTCCAGTACCGGCGCTTCATTCACCCCTGTGGTCAAGCTCCAGAGCCGCTGACCCACTGACCCTCACAGGAGATTCCCCGTGCCAGCCAACAAAGCCCTTGTCGTCGACGACTCAGCCACTGACCTCTCCAACATCCGCACCATCCTGCAGGATGCCGGCTGGCTGGTCAGCACCGCCAACAGCGGAGAAAAGGCCATCGAGCGCGCCCGCAGCGACCGCCCCAACATCATCTTCCTGGACATCGTCATGCCGCAGCTCGACGGCTTCGGCACCAGCCGCGCCCTGGGCGAGGACCCGTCCACCAAGGGCATCCCGGTGGTGTTCGTGTCCACCAAGAGCACCAAGGCCGACCAGATCTGGGCCAAGGCGCAGGGCGGCAAGGCCTTGATCAGCAAACCCTTCAGCGCCGACCAGATCCTGGATGCGCTGAAGTACGCGGCTTGAGGGGCTGGCCATGGACATAGCCACACGCAATTCGGATGGGCCGCGCGGCGGTGAGGCCCGCTACGGCTTCGAACTCGCCGGGTTGCACCTGGTGCCCGCGCACGGTGTGCTGACGGAACTGGTGGCCGATGCCAAGGTGTTCCCCGTGCCCCGCTCGGCCAACACACTGGCCGGGGTCATCAACCTGCACGGCACCATCGTGCCGGTGCTGGACCCGGAGCACGCCGGCACATCGGGCGCCGACCTGCGCCCCGGCCAGCGCCGCGCGCTGGTGTTCGACCGCGAGGAGCAGCGCATCGCGGTGCTGCTCAAAGGCTCTCCGCGGCTGCTGAACCTGCTGCCGGTTGCCCCGGCCACGCCGCGCCCGCACGGCCCTCTGACCCGCTTCTTGACGCGCGCCTGGTGTCAGGCCGACCAGCCCAGCCAGCACTGGTGGGAATTCGATCACCGCGCCGCCTTCGAGAGCCTGGCGCGTGCCGCGCATCCCTTGTCTTCCGCGCGGGCCGCATCGGCCAGCGCATCCCCGACCGAGGTGACCCCATGAACAACCTGATGAATCTCAGCATCCGGCAACGGCTGCTGCTGGCCTTTGGCTTCATCCTTACGGCCCTGGTGGTGGTGAGCGCGTACAGCCTGTACGCCATCCGGGACCTGGAACAGGCGATCCGGCTGGAGCAAAGCAAGGAGGCCTACCTGGGCCGGGCCCAGTCTGCGCTGTGGGAGCTGCGCTACGGCTTCCCGCAGTTCCTGGTGCTCACCGACGCGGAGAACCGCCGCAAGATCGTGGATGCCGAGCCGGGCCTCTACCAGACCCTGGAAGACAACCTCAGGGCCTATAGCGAGAGCGAAGGGCTGTCGCCCGAAGAGGCGCGGGGCTTCAAAGCCACCAGCGACGCGTGGAACAGCTACAAGCCGCGGCGCGCCCAGTGGTTCACCTACATCGCCGAAGGCCGCAACGAAGAAGCCGCCGCCTGGCGTGCCCAGTTCACCACCCCGCTGGGCGCGGCCACGGTGAAGTCCTTCATCCACCTGATCGATCTCACCGCCAAGAGCGACGCGGCACGCCGCAAGGACCGGCTCGACGCCACGCGGCAGGCCAAGGTGCTGATGGCCGTGTTCGGTGCGCTGGCCGTGGCCTCGGGCCTGCTGGCCACCTTGTTCGTGCTGCGCTCCATGCTGGGACCCATTGCCCGGCTGCAGACCGCGCTTGACCATCTGCGCCGCGGCGACTACACCGCGCGCGTCAAGCTCAGGAACAGCGACGAACTGGGTGCCGTGGGCCGCGCGCTGGACCGCCTGCTCGATGAACGCCTGGAGACGCTGAACAAGCAGGCCAAGGAAAACGAGAAGCTCAGCAACTCCGTGGTGGAGATCATGCAGGCCATGGGCCAGGTGGCCTCGCAGAAGGACTTGTCGATCAAGGTGCCGGTGAGCGAGGACGTGACGGGCGCCATCGGCGACGCCATGAACCTGCTGACCACCGAGACCGCCAAGGTGCTGGGCACGGTGAAGGACGTATCGAACGACGTGTCGTCCGCCTCCATGCTGGTGAAGCAGAGCGCGGACTCCGCCATGAACACCGCCTCGCAAGGCCAGGCCGAGGTGGAGTCGGCGGCGCGCGAGCTGTCCAACGCCGCGGCCACGCTGAACCAGCTGGCGCAGATGGCGCAGAAGGCCAACGAGTCGGCCGAGCTGGCCGTGCGTACCACCTTGCGGGCGCTCGGCACGGTGGACAAGACCGTGGTGGGCATCAACGAGTCGCGCAACCTGATCCGCGAAACGGAAAAGCGCATCAAGCGCCTGGGCGAACGCTCGCAGGAGATCAGCCAGGTCGTGGGCCTCATCAACTCGATCGCCGAGCGCACCGGGATCCTCGCCTTGAACGCCTCCATGCAGGCGGTGGCGGCCGGCGACGCGGGCCGCGGCTTTGCCATCGTCGCCGACGAGGTGAAGCGGCTGTCCGAAAACGCCCGCGATGCCACGCGCGAGATCGCCACGCTGGTGTCGTCCATCCAGTCTGAAACCTCGGAGACGGTGCTGGCGATGAACAACGCCATCTCGCAAGTGGTGGACGTGTCCAAGCTGGCCGACCAGGCCGGTTCCGAGATGAGGGGCACGCAGCAGGCCACGGATGACCTGGTGGCCAACGTGCGCCTGATTGCCTCGACCTCCATCGAGCAGGCCCGTGCCGGGCAGGCACTGCAGGGCCGGGCGCAGGCTATCCAGCAGAGCAGCCGCGACACCACGCGCCAGTTGTCGGCCCAAAACGAGGTGACCAACAAGCTGGTGGCCTACGCGCAGCTGCTGGTGCGCGAGGTGGCCGTGTTCAAGCTGCCGCGCCGGCGCCTGGCGGACTGACCTGAGCCACCGCGCCGAACCCACCCATGGGGCTGCCGCCCCGTGGGTGCCCCCACCCTTCAACCCCGAGCCCACCCACGCCATGATTGCTGCCCCCATGCGTCAAGCGCTTGAGCCGGCCCTGCTCGACTTGTTCGACCACGCCGCGTTGCTGGAAGTCACCAACACCAAGGACTTTCTGCCCACCTACCGACAGCAGGTGATGGCGCTGCGCAATGTGGCACGGCAGCACCACATGAGCGGGGTGGACTACGTGGGCATGCTGCTCGACGACGGCCTGGCCCGGCTGGCGGCGCAGCATCGCGCCTTGACGGACGAGGAGCGCGCGGCACTGGCCGACTGGCCGGCGTTGCTGATGGCGGAACTGTTCCGCGCGGTGCCCGACGTGGAACCGGGGGCCTGGTCGGTGCTGCACAGCATGCGCCGGCATCCCTGGTTCCCCGAGTTGCCTGACTACTTCTGGCACGTGATCGAAGACCGCCTGTCCGAGGACGCGCGGGCGCTGGAGACCGATGCCATGGCACTGGACGACGCACCGGGCGGCAATGAACCACCGTTGTTGGACGACGCGGTGGAGCCCGTGCCCGAGCCCGAGCCCGAGCCCGAGCCCGAGCCCGAGCCCGAGCCCGAGGACGAGCCGGAGGCCATGGACACCCCGGACTCCGCCGTGGATGTGGACATCGTTGGAGACGCCGGGGCGGACGGCGCCTGGGACGGGGACGTCGTGGTGGATGAAAGCGCCATGTGGGACATGGAAGACATGGGGGCCATGGAGGACACGGAGACTGCGGTCGATGGTGATGCCGCGGTTGCGGCCGAAGCCGAAGCCGAAGCGGACGAACCGCCGGCCCCGCCCGTGGCCGATGGCGTGGTGGCCTGGGAGGAACTGTCTGCGCTCAGCGATGCCGTGGGCGCGCTGCAGGCAGACGGCGCGGCGTTGCTGGACGACACGGTGGCCTCGTCCCGCCGCGACGAGGCCTTCGAGTTCTACACCGAGCAGCTCACCAACCTGGTGGGTGCGGCCATGGTGGTGGGGCTGGGTGGCTTCCAGCAGGTGCTGGAGCTGGTGCTGTCCAACACCATGGCGCTGCGCCTGTCGGGCGAGCCCATGAGCGAGGCCCAGCGCGGGTTGCTGATGCGCTGGCCGCCGCTGGCGATGGCCTACCTGGCGGCACCCGGGGATCCGCCTGCCGCCTGGGCGCTGGCCGAGCTGGCTGGCGACGCCGGGTGGCCGCATCCGGCCCACCCCAACGACCTGTACCACTGGCTGCAAGCCATGAGCAGCGTGCAGATCGTGGATGCCCGCGCCACCACCGCACGCGCGGATGTGGCCTTGCCCGGCGACGTGGACTTGCAGGTGCCCAGCGACATCGAAAGCAACGTGCTGGACAGCCTGCTGCGCGAGCTGCCGCAGCAGGCGCACGATTTTTCAGTGCTGGTGCAGCAACTCGCCAAGGGCGGCACGCTCGACCAGCTGGAGCATGCGCGGCGCGTGGCGCACACCCTCAAGGGCGCCGGCAACACGGTGGGTGTCAAGGGCGTGGCCAACCTGACGCATGTGCTGGAAGACATCCTGGCGGCATTCGGCCGCGAGCAGCGGCTGCCCCCGCCGGCGCTGGCCGAGACCTTGATCGAAGCGGCCGACTGCCTGGAGGCCATGAGCGAGGCCTTGCTGGCAGGCCAGGCCTCGCTGCCGGAGAGCCTGGCCGTGCACCAGAAGGTGCTGGACTGGGCCAACCGGATCGACCGCGAGGGGCTGCCGCCGGACATTGCGGTCGACACCGTGGCGCTGCAGGCGGCCCAGGTGGTGGCACTGGCGGCAGCAAGGGCGGCGGCCAGCTCGGGCGAGGCGCTGCGGCGGCCGGATGCCGAACTGAGCCCCGTCCTTGCCGAAGCCCCGGGCGACGATGCCGACCCGCTGCTGCGGGTGCCGGCCTCGCTGATCGATTCGCTGCTCAAGCTGGTGGGTGAGAACTCCATCCTGTCGGCGCAGATCCAGGACCACGTGGCCAAGCTCAGCCATGAACTGGGGTCGCTGCGCAGCGACTCGCGGCAGTTCAGCAAGCTCTCGTACGAACTGGAGCAACTGGTGGACGTGCGCGGCGGCGCCATGCTCAGCGGCCGCAAGGGCACGTTCGATGCCCTGGAGATGGACCAGTACAACGAGCTGCACATGCTGTCGCGGCGCATCGTGGAGTCGGACGCGGACGGCCGCGAGTTCACCCGCGCCTTCGAGCGCGAGGTCAACGGCCTGCGCGACCTGCTGGCCGAGAAGGACCGCGTGCAACTGGAGATCCAGCGCAAGATCCTGCGCACCCGCATGGTCGAGGTCAGCTCCATCGCCCCGCGGCTGCAGCGCAGCGTGCGGCAGACCGCCCGCGTGCTGGGGCGCGCGGTGCAGCTGGACCTGCAGGGCGCCGACACGCTGGTGGATCGGCAACTGCTGCAGCGCCTGCTCGACCCGCTGATGCACCTGCTGCGCAATGCCGTGGACCACGGCATCGAGCCCGCCGCCGAGCGGGTGGCCGCAGGCAAGCCGGAGACGGGGACCATCACATTGCGTTTCAATGCTCAGGGATCGAACTTGTTGGTGAGCTGCCGCGACGACGGGCGAGGCCTGGACCTGGGGGCCATCCGCACCAGGGCCCTGCGGGCCGGGCTGGTGGCCCCGGCGGCGGTGTTGACGGAGGACCAGGCCCTGCGGCTGATCCTGCTGCCGGGTTTTTCCACCCGCGAACAGGCCACGCAGATCTCGGGCCGCGGCGTGGGCATGGACGTGGTGCACCGTACCGTGGTCGACTTGCGCGGCGCGCTGGAGATCCAGTCCCGCCCCGGGCAGGGCGCGCACTTCGACATGGTGTTCCCGGTGCAACTGAGTTCGACCCAGGTGATGATCACCCGCTCGCCGCGCCACATGCTGGCCATCTCGGTGCGCGGCGTGGAGCAGATCCTGCCGGTGGGCCAGGAACTGCACGTGCATGCCGATGGCGGCATGACCTACCGGCTGCCGGGCGTGTCGTTCGACGTGCCGCTGCGGGCGCTGCGCCTGGAAGTGCTGCTGGGCCTGCCGGCGCATGCCTTTGCCCAGGCCGGCGCCATCGAGACGGTGATGATCGTGCGCGACGACAACCGCCTGCGCCATGCGCTGGTGGTGCCGGAGTTCCGCGATTCACGCAACGTGGTGGTCAAGCCGCTGAACCCCATCATCCCGCGCGAGCCCGGCGTGGATGGCGCCACGATCCTGGGCGATGGGTCGGTGGCCATGGTGCTGGACCTGCCCGATCTGCTGCGCGGCCATGGCGCGGCCGGCATGCCAGCCGCGCCGGCCCTGCCCGCGGGTGCCACGGTCCCGGAGCCGCTGCGCTGCCTGGTCGTGGACGATTCCGTGAGCGTGCGCCAGTCCATGGAGCAACTGATGCAGGACGCCGGCTATGAGGTGAGCACGGCACGCGACGGCCTGGACGCGCTGGGCATGGTGCAGCGCCTGCGGCCCGACATCCTGCTGGTGGACCTGGAGATGCCGCGCATGAACGGCCTGGAACTCACCACCGCCTTGCGCAACGACAGCGCCACCCGCGCACTGCCCATCGTGATGATCACCTCGCGCTTCACCGACAAGCACTATCAGCTCGCGGTGGAGGCCGGGGTGGACGCCTTCCTGACCAAGCCGTACTCGGAGGACCACCTGCTGGGGGTGATGGAGCGGTTGCTGATGAAGGAGGCGGCGGTGGCTTGAGGAGAGTCAGAGTGTCCGGATCTGCGCCAGCCAGCGGGCGAAGTGCGGGCACTCCATCGCCATCCGGTTCAGGCCCACCCGCTCGGCAGCGATGGGGTCCATGGCGGAGCTTGCGGTAGCCTGGGCCCTGCAACAGCGTCTCCAGGCGCGAAGACGGTTTGGTCGCGTGTCCCTGGTCGATGTCTTCGGGCGTGGCCACCTGGGCGCGGACCTCGGCAAGGGCTGCCGCGCCGCACGCCGAAGGTGGTCTTAAGATTTGGCCGGAAACAGCTTCCCGAACTACCTTCCAGAACCCGTCCGGGCTGAGCCTGTCGAAGCCCTGGTGCACTGCGCACGGCACTTCGACAGGCTCAGTGCGAACGGGGTGATTCGGGAAGTTGTTTTCGGCCAAATCCTTAGCTCAGCGTACCGCCTTTGTGGCCGGGTGAGGTATTGACCGTGATGCCCTGGAGGTAAAGGCCGCTGGCAAGCAAGGGCGGCACCCGGACCCGGCTGATGAATGCTTCCTCGGTCTGCCCCTCGCAGATCACGATGGCCCGCCGCATCACAGGCTGGGCCTTCCGCCCAGGACATTGCGCTTCCACAGTTCGCCCAGGTCCTGGTAGTCGTCCAGCCAGAGCTTGAGCCGGGCGCTGTCCAGCCGCTCCAGCGTGGTAGCGCCGTTGATTCGCTGCGCCACCACCACGTGCTCGGGCTCTAGGACGTTCAACAGCTCCACGGATTGTGTGGAGACGATGAGCTGCTTGGTCTGGGATACCTCTTTCATCATGTCTGCCAACAGGTTAATGGCGAAGGGGTGGAGGCCCAGCTCCGGTTCGTCGCGTGATGTCATAGCCATTGGTGATGTAGCCATTGGCGAAGCGGACCTCCACGCTGAACTGCGGGCTGCGCTTTCGGTCGCCGTGCAGCAGCGCATCCGGCCCGCCCTGCCCCTTGACATAGGTCTGCAGATTGCCTTGCGACAAGGCCGTCAGCAACCGAAAGAGCGACAGAAAGTTGCTCTTGCCGGCCCCATTGGCGCCGATCAGCACATTGAGGTTCTGAAGGGCGAACTGATCGACCTTCGCAAAGGACTTGTAGCCTTCGATGCTGATGGTGTCGATCTTCATGGTGATCTCAAAGCCCGCATTTTCACTGTTCCAGTCCCAGGGAAGTCAATCATCATCATGCCGCCCACCCCGTCGGATGGACCGCACCAGCCACAACCCGCCCACCGCCGCGCCGCAAAACCCCAGCACCCCCAGCGCCGGCAGGCCGAACAAGGTGGGCCCGCCCCGCACCGTCATCACGATGGACGAGGCCACCACCAGCGCGGCGATCACCAGCGCCATGGCGATGCGGCTGGCGGCGCGGTCGATCTGGTCGCCCACACGCTTGAGATGCGCCAGCTCGATGCCCACCTGCACATGCCCGCGGCGGGCATTGCGCAGCAGGCGCGACACGTCCTGCGGCAGCCGCTCGGCCAGCGCGAACGCACGCCGCAGCGACAGCCAGCCGCGCTTGGCCAGCGCTCCAGGCCGGTAGCGCGCGCGCAGCATCTGGCGCAGCATCGGCAGCGCCTCGCCGGCCATGTGGAAGTCCGGATCCAGGCTGCGGCCCATGCCCTCCAGCAGCACGAAGGCCTTGACCAGCAGGGCCAGGTCGGCCGGCAGCGCCAGGCGGTGCTGGCGCAGGATGGCGGTCACGTCGCCCAGCATGCTGCCCAGGTTCAACTGCGCCAGCGGCACGCCGTGGTACTGGTCCACGAAGGTTTCGATCTCCGCCTCCAGGCGGCCCAGGTCCACGTGAGCGTCGCCATCGGTCCAGTCCGTGAGCACATCGGCCACGGCCTGCGGGTCGCGCTCCACCAGGCCCAGCAGCAACTGCAGCAGTTCCTCGCGCCGGCGCGCGGACAACTGCCCCACCATGCCGAAGTCGATGAACGCCAGGCGGTTGCCCTCCAGGTAGAACACGTTGCCGGGGTGCGGATCGGCGTGGAAGAAGCCGTCCTCCACGATCATCTTCAGCATGGCCTGCGTGCCCCGGCGTGCCAGCAGCACTGGGTCCAGGCCGGCCTCGCGCAGCCGGGCGATCTGGTCGCCCGGCACGCCGCCCACGAAGTCCTGCACGTTGACGCGCGCGCCGGTGTGGGCCCAGTGCACCCGCGGGATCACCACGAAGGGCAGGGCGGCCAGGTTGCCCGCAATGCGCTCGGCACTGCGGCATTCGGCGGCCAGATCAAGCTCGC
>Ga0307516_10005194_pt1 | contig 15676 bp, 14 predicted proteins | sample 19_EM_MG_FD_203310 | JGI IMG/M metagenome (GOLD analysis project Ga0307516, IMG submission 203310) | Populus trichocarpa ectomycorrhiza microbial communities from riparian zone in the Pacific Northwest, United States - 19_EM | ecosystem: Host-associated > Plants > Roots > Unclassified | place...
ACGGTGCGCACCCAGGTGCAGCCGCACGAGCCCTTGCACCTGCCGGCGAACCCGCCACCGCGTGGCCCTGTGCGCCAGGTGCTGGTCGTTGGTGCGTTGAGCCCGATCAAGGGGCTGCAGGTGCTGCTGGGCCTGGCGCGCAGCCACGCCGCCAAGGAGCTGGGGCTGCACTTCACGCTGCTGGGCCACTCGTCCGACGACGCCGCGTTGCGCGCCGCCGGCGTGGAAGTGCTCGGCCGCTACGAAGACAAGACGCTGGCCGGGCGCATCAACGAACTGGCGCCAGACCTGATCCTGCTGCCCTCGGTCTGGCCCGAGACCTTCTGCTATGTGCTGACGACGGCGGCCGAGTCGGGCCGGCCTGTCGCGGTGTTCGATCTCGGCGCGCAGGCGCGGCGCCTGAAGGAAGCGAAGGCGCCAGCGGTCTATCTGCCGATCGGGCTCGCCGGGCAGCCGGAACAACTGGCGCGGGCGTTGGTGACCTGACGACGGCTGGGGGACGGTGCGGCCGTCGCCGGGTGCCTACTTTTTCGGTCGCTGCCAGCCGGCCAGGCTGACCTGCTTGGCGCGCGCCACGGTCAGCTGACCGGCCGGCGCGTTCTTCGCGATCGTCGAACCGCCGCCGATCGTGGCGCCATCGCCGAGCGTGATCGGCGCGACCAGCACGCAGTTGCTGCCGACATGCACGTCGTTGCCGATCACCGTGCGGTGCTTGTTCGCGCCGTCGTAGTTGGCGGTGATCGAGCCGGCGCCGTAGTTGACGCGCTCGCCGACTGTCGCGTCACCCAGGTAGGCCAAGTGGTTGGCCTTCGCGCCCTTGGCCAGCGTCGAATTCTTCACCTCGACGAAGTTGCCGATGTGCACCTCGTCGCCCAGCATTGCACCGGGCCGCAGCCGCGCGAACGGGCCGATCAGCGAGCCGGCGCCGACCTGCACGCCGAGCGCCTCGCCGTCGATGTGGGTGAACGGGTGGATCACCGCACCGGCCGCGATGCGTGCGTTGCGGACCACGCAGTTCGCGCCGATGTGCACCTCGTCGCCCAGCTCGACCTCGCCTTCGAAGACGCAGTTGACGTCGATCTCGACGTCGCGACCATGCTTCAGCGTGCCGCGCAGGTCGAAGCGGGCTGGGTCGGCCAGCCGCAGGCCGGCGTTCATCAAGGCCTCGGCCTGGCGGCGCTGCAGCCGGCGCTCCAGGTCGGCCAACTGCGCCGGGCTGTTGACGCCCAGCACCTCAGTTTCGTCGTGCGCTGCGGTGGCGACGATCGGCACGCCATCGGCCACCGCCATCGCGACGATGTCGGTCAGGTAGAACTCGCGCTGCGCGTTGTCGTTCTTCAAGGCCATGACCCAGCGCTTCAGCAGCGCGGTCGGAGCGGCCATCATGCCGGTGTAGACCTCGCGGATCGCGCGCTGCTCGGGTGTCGCGTCCTTGTGTTCGACGATCGCCTGCACGGCTTCACCCCAACGCACGATGCGACCGTAGCCGGTCGCGTCGGCCAGCGTCACGGTCAACAGCGCGAGCTTGTTGCCGCCGCAGGCGGCGGCCAGCGCCGCGGCGGTGTCGGTGCCGATCAGCGGCACGTCGCCGTTCAGGATCAGCGTGGTGTCGGCCGCATCATCCAGCGCCGGCACGGTCTGCTGCACCGCGTGGCCCGTGCCCAGCTGCGGCTGCTGACGCACGCACACCCCGGCGGCTCCCACCTGTTGTTCCACCAGTTCGGCGCCGTGGCCGGTGACCACCACCTGGCGCTGCGGCGCCAGCGGCGCGACGCGGTCCAGCACATGCTGCAGCAGCGGCCGGCCGGCCAGCTTGTGCAGCACCTTCGGGGTGGCCGAATGCATGCGGGTGCCCTTGCCCGCGGCCATGATGACGACGTTCAGCGCCATGGTTTTGTGCTCCAGAAAAGCCCGAGCCGGCGTCGGGCGCCGGCTCGTTGGTATGAGGACAGGATTATCCCGCCCTGGCGCTCAGGGCAGCTGGACGGCGATGTCGTGCGGCTCGTTGCGTGCCTTCGGGAAGTCTTTCAGCGAGGCCGAGAACATCGCGGTGATCACCGGTGATCCACCGACCGTGATGCCGTCGGTGCGGGCGCGGGCCTCGTACAGCGGCTGGCCCGAGGCCTTGTCACGGATCAGCAGCCCCGTCTCGCGCTGGTACTCGCTGGGCTCGCTGTGCCAGCGCCAAGGCCCGTAGGGGCCCCAGGCGCCGGGCCAACCCGGGCCGGCCCAGCGCGAACCGTAGGGGCGCCACCACAGCGGGTCGTCCCAGGGCGAGCGGTCGTAGCGGGTGATGCGTGCGCCGATCTGCACCACCACGTCCGGCGTGGCGCCGGCGGCGGCAGGCACGAAGCCGGCCGTTTGCAGCGCCTGGTGGGCGCCTTGTTCGACATCGGCCTGCAGGCCGCCCGGGGCCGCCTGCTGCGACGGCAGGCGCTCGATCACATAACTGCCAGCGGGGCGGCCGGCCGGCCACTCGCCGAAGGTGCTGACCTCGCTGGTGACGGTCTTGAACGAAGCACAGCCGGCCAGCGTGGCGGCCGCCAGGGCGGCGCCTGCAGCGGTCCAGCGGAGGGCGAGGCGGCGGTGGCTGTTCATTGGCTTACTCCTCGGACGGTGACGCTGGCCCACCCGGCGCCTTCTTCGTCAGACCCCATTGAACGACCTGAGGTTCAGTCGAGTTGACCGCCGGGCTGCCGCAGTCCTCTTCGTCCTCGTCAAAAGCCTTGTCGCCGGCCGGGTCGGGCTTGCCGCTGGCCTGGATCGTCGTGAACGGGTAGAGCGAGCGGTCCATCATGTGCGACAACGTGATGTTGCCCATCGCGCTGAACATGTTGTCGATCCGGCCGGGGTGTTTCTTGTCCCAGTCGCGGATCATGGCCTTGATCTGCACCCGCTGCAGGTTCTCCTGGGTGCCGCACAGACTGCACGGGATGATTGGGAACTGGCGATGCGTCGACCACTTCTCGAGGTCGGTCTCGGCCACGTAGGCCAGCGGGCGAATCACCACATGCTCGCCGTTGTCGCTGACCAGCTTGGGCGGCATGCCCTTCATGCGCGAGCCGAAGAACATGTTCATCAGCAGCGTCACGACCATGTCGTCGCGGTGGTGGCCGAGCGCGATCTTGGTCGCGCCCAGGTCCTTCGCGACGCGGTACAGGATGCCCCGGCGCAGCCGCGAGCACAGGCTGCACATCGTCTTGCCTTCGGGGATCAGGTTCTTGACGATCGAGTAGGTGTCCTGCTCCTCGATGTGGAACGGCACGCCGCGCGAGCGCAGGTAGTTCGGCAGCACCTCTTCCGGAAAACCGGGCTGCTTCTGATCGAGGTTGACCGCGATCAGCTCGAAGCGGATCGGTGCGCGCTGCTGCAGGTTCAGCAGGATGTCGAGCATCGCGTAGCTGTCCTTGCCGCCCGACAGGCAGACCATCACCTTGTCGCCTTCTTCGATCATGTTGAAGTCGGCGATCGCCTGACCGACCTGGCGGTGCAGGCGCTTGCTGAGCTTGTTGGTTTCGAAGGCGGCCTTCTTCTCGGCGGCGTTGGCGGCAGCGGTGTCGACGGCTGCGGTCTCGGGGGAAGTGATCGTGTTCATGTCGGGAGGTGAGTCACCAAAGGCCCGCTTCGCAGCGGATGGCGACTTCGCAGTCTTCGAAAATTTCCAGTTTGGCCACCTTGATGCGCACGCCCAGCACGCCGGGCAGGCGCATCAGCCGCACGCAGAGCTTGGCCAGCAGCGATTCGAGCAGATCGGTGTGCTCGGCGGTGCATTCGTCGATGATGATCTGGCGCACCTTGCGGTAGTCCAGCACATGGCCCAGGTCGGCGTCGCGCGCCAGCGCCGGCTGCTGGCCCAGGTTCAGCTCGGCGTCGACCTGGATCGGCTGTGGCCCGTCGCGTTCATGCGCCAGCACCCCGAGGTTGGCACCGAAGCGCAGGCCGTTCAAGTGCAGGATCTGGCTGTTCAGCGTCGATGGCGGCGGCTTGGGCGCGGCATGGGCCAGGCTCGCTCTTGGCGGGTGCAGGAAGGCGGCGACCTGCTGGGCTGCGGTTACGCCGTCGGCCAGCGCTGTCTGCACACAGGGGTGCCAGCGGCCGCTGGCGTCACCGGCGACGAAGACGCCCAGCGCCTCGGCCGGCCGCCCGGGCGCCAGGTGCGAATGGGGTGGCTCGCCAACCTGCAGTGCTTCGGCCAGCCAACCCCAGGGGGCCGGCTCGGGCTCGTAGCCAAACAAGACGGCCGCGGCATCGAAAATCTCGCGCCCAAAAGCCACCGATTCAGCCTCGACCCGGCCATCGGGCAAGCAGCGCAGTGCGGTGGGCAGCGGCGTCTGCGGACGCTGTTCAAGCCCAGGGTACCGGCCCAGTGCTGCCACCAGGGCGGCCTGGCCGCGATAGTCGCCACGGGTCCACAGCGTCACCGCGTGGCCCCGGCCGGCCAGATAGGCGGCGTTCTCCAGCGCGTTGTCGCCACCGCCCAGCAGCAGCACACGGCCGCGGGGCAAGGTGCCCCGCTGCGAGGTCAGGGATTGCGCGTCCAGCACGCCATCGGCACTGAAATAGGCCGGTGGCCGGATCGGGCGGACGCCCGTGGCCAGCAGCAGCGTGGCTGTGTCCAGGCGCTGGCCATCGGCCAGTTGCACCCGCCAACCTGAAGGCTGGCGCGCCAGCCCGGTCACGGCCTGGCCCAGGTGCCACTGCAGCCCGGCGAGCCCCAGCGCATGGGCTGCAAGCCGTTCGCCAACCGTGCGCAGGCTGGTTTGCGGCTGGCCCAGCACCCAGTCCTGCGGGAAGTCCAGCGCGGCCAGCGATGCGCAAGCCGTGGCGGCCTGCTCGACGACCGCCACACGCAGGCCTATCTGCGCAGCCCACGACGCGGCGCTGCAGCCCGCCGGGCCGGCGCCGATCACCACACAGTCGAGCAGGGCAGGAGGGTTCATCGCGTGGGGCCGGCCAAGTGGGGCGGCGATAGAGGCGGCACTGGCTGGCCGGGCAGGGCGCTTCCTACAATCGGGCGATGCAAGCAAGCGAAGCCGGCAGTGTATCGGTGCCCTTGGGCGAACAGATTCGTGCGGCCATCGATGCGGCCGGCGGCTGGTTGCCGTTCGACCGCTACATGGCGCTGGCGCTCTACACCCCGGGCCTGGGCTACTACGCCAACGCCCGCATCAAGCTCGGCCGCATGCCGGCCGACGGCAGCGATTTCGTCACCGCGCCGGAGCTGTCGCCCTTGTTCGGCCGCACCTTGGCGGCACAAGCCGCGCAGGTGCTGGAGATCACCGAGTCCGACGAGGTCTTCGAGTTCGGCGCCGGCACCGGCGCGCTGGCCGAAAGCCTGCTCGACGGCCTGGCCGCCTGCGGCCACCCCTTCGTCCGCTACACGATCGTCGAACTGTCGGCCGACCTGCGCACGCGTCAGCAGGCGCGGCTGGCCCGCTTTGGCGACCGCGTGCAATGGGCCGACCGCTGGCCCGAGGCGATGCACGGCGTCGTCTTCGGCAACGAGGTGCTCGACGCGATGCCTGTGCAACTGCTGCACTTCGACGGCGAACGCTGGCAAGAACGCGGCGTCGCGTTGCAAGACGGCCGGCTGGTGTTCGAAGACCGCACCAGTGACCTGGCGCCGCCGCACGAAGGCCTCTTCCTGCCCGGCACGGTGACCGAGATCCACCACCAGGCCGAGGCCTTCGTCACCAGCCTGGCCCAGCACCTGAAGCAGGGCGCCGCCTTCTTCATCGACTACGGCTTCCCCGAGGCCGAGTACTACCACCTGCAGCGCCACGGCGGCACGCTGATGTGCCACCGCGCCCACCTGGCCGACACCGACCCGCTGGCCGACGCGGGCGAGAAGGACATCACCGCCCACGTCAACTTCACTGGCATCGCACTGGCCGGCCAGCACGCCGGACTGGATGTCATCGGCTACACCAGCCAGGCGCGCTTTCTCGTCAACTGCGGCATCGCGCCGCTGCTCGAAGCCGCCGACCTGCGCCAGCGCGCGATGGCGCAAAAGCTGATCACCGAGCACGAGATGGGCGAGCTGTTCAAGGTCATCGGCTTTGCGACACCCGGCCTGGCCTTCGAGCCGATCGGGTTCTCAGAAGGCGATCGACTGCACCGGCTCTGAGGCCGCCTCAGTCGGCGTCGGTGTCCAGCGCCGCGGCCACCGCCCGCACCCGGGCCTGATGGATGGCCTTGGCGATTTCGTCGCCCTGGGCGCCACGGGCGATCGCGGTGGCGGCCACCTCGGCGGTCGGCATCGCGGCCGCCGCGGCGAAGACCTTCGTCAGCCGCGGGCGGCTGGGGTAGTCGCGCTGCTCCAGGCCGAGCCGGCCATGGGCGTCGAGTTCGCAGGCAAACAGGGTCTCGGCAAAGCGCTGCGGGCGGCGGAAGGCGTCGCAGCGTTCGAGCAGGCGGGTGAGCGCTGCCGGGCGCAGCTCGGTGGCCCGGTGGATGTTGGTGTGTTCGCGCGCGACCACCGCGGCTAGCTCGCTCGCTTCGGTCGGTGCCTTCAGGCGGGCCGCCAGTGCGCGGGCCAGCTTCTCGCTGCGGCCCTCATGGCCGATGTGGCGGGGCCACTCCTCTTGCGGCGTGGTGCCTTTGCCCAGGTCGTGGCAGAGGCAGGCGAAGCGCACGGTCAGCGGCGCGTCCGTCGCCGCGGCCTGGTCCAGCACCATCTCAAGGTGCAGGCCGGTGTCGATCTCCGGGTGGTGCGCCTCGGGCTGCGGCACGCCATACAGGCGGTCGACCTCGGGCATCAAACGCGCCAGTGCACCGCCGTCACGCAGCACCTGCAGCATGCGGCTCGGTTTTTTCTCCATCAGGCCGGTCGCCACTTCCTGCCAGACCCGCTCGGCCACCAGTGCGTCGACCTCGCCCGCATCGACCATGCGGCGCACCAGCGCCATCGTTTCGGGTGCGACGGTGAAGCCTTCGAAGCGCGCCGCGAAGCGGGCCAGCCGCAGGATGCGCACCGGGTCTTCGGCAAAGGCATCGCTGACGTGGCGCAAGACCTTGGCCTCGAGATCGCGCGCGCCGCCGTGGGGGTCGACCAGCGCGCCGTCCTCGTCGCGCGCCATCGCGTTGATCGTCAGGTCACGCCGCAGCAGGTCGTCTTCCAGCGTGACTGTCGGTTCGGCATGGACGACGAAGCCGCGGTAGCCCGGCGCGGTCTTGCGCTCGGTACGGGCGAGCGCATGCTCTTCGTGCGTCTCGGGGTGCAGAAAGACCGGGAAGTCCTTGCCCACCGGCTGGTAGCCGGCGGCCAGCATTTCTTCGGGCGTGCTGCCGACGACGACCCAGTCATGGTCGTTGACCGCGCGGCCCAGCATCGCGTCGCGTACCGCACCGCCGACGATGTAGCGCTTCACGTGTGCTGCGCGCGCAGCTGGTCCAGCCGCGAGCAACCGGAGCGGCCGCCGAGGTAGTCCGGCGCGACGCCGTCGAGCGCGGTCGCGCGAATGCCCAGCGCGGCCAGCCCGGGCCGACCGAGGACGGCGACACTCGGCACTTTCATCGATTCGAGGTTGTCACGGCTCATCAGCGTGGTTCCCGGCCACCACGCCATTAAGGCCGCTTGCCAGCGCGACAAGGTTGGCGGCAAGGCAATGATTCGGCTCATGTGGCCAGCAAAACGCCCCGCCGCACTGACCAGCTCGGCCAATGTCATCACCTGCGGCCCGGCACATTCGTACGTCTGTCCGATGGTCCGCGGGTCGGCCAGGCAGCGGGCCAGCGCTTCGGCCACGTCGCCGACCCAGACCGGTTGGAAGCGCGCGCCCGCGGCAGCCAACGGCAGTATCGGCAGGTGGCGCTGCAGGCGGGCGAAGAGGTTGGTCAACCGGTCTTCGGCGCCGAAGATGACCGATGGGCGAAGCACCGTGAGATCGAGCCCTGCCCCGCGCAAGGCCGTTTCGCCGCGCGCCTTGCTGCGCAGGTAATGTGAAGGTGCGTTGGCCGACGCGCCGAGCGCGCTGACATGCACCACGCGCCGCACACCGGCCTCGCGGCAAGCGACCGCCAGGCGGCGTGGCAGCGCGACGTGAACGCGGTCGAAGTCCGCTTCGCGGCCATGCAGGATGCCCACCAGGTTGATCACCGCGTCCGCACCCGCCACCAGTTTGGCCAGGTCGCCGTCGTCGTGCACGTCGGCCTGCACCACGTCGACCTTCGGCAAGTGGCCGAGCCGCAGGGCGTGCAGGCGCTGGCGGGTTGGTACCAGCAGGCGTGGGCCGTCGGCGTCGTGCTCGGGCCGGCACAGCGTTTCGGCCAGTGTCCGGCCGACGAAGCCGCTGCCGCCCAGGATCAACCAATAGGCGGCCGCTTCAGGGCCCATCACCGGTGGCACATGGGCCGCTTCGTCAGACGGTTTCGGTAAATCGTGCATCGCAGCCACCTCTGCCACATTCAGGGCAATTCCGGGTCCGCCGCCGGCGCGTTGGCCGAGCGGGGCCCGATCGCCGCGCCCAGCCGGGTTTTCAGCGACGCCGGCTTTCCGCTCATCAGGCTCGAGTAGATCGTGGCGTTGGTCAACACCTTCTTGACGTAGTCGCGTGTCTCGTTGAGCGGGATGTTCTCAGCCCAGATGGCTGGTTCGAGCACCGGGCCTTCGCGCCAGCGGCGCGGCCGGCCGGGGCCGGCGTTGTAGGCGGCGGCGGCCAGAGGCTGCGAGCCGCCCTGGTCGTCGAGCACCAGTTTCAGGTAGGCGGTGCCCAGGCGCAGGTTGGTGTCGCGGTCGGTGATCATGCCGGGCTTGTAGTCCAGGCCGATCTTCTTCGCTGTCCATTTGGCGGTGGCCGGCATGATCTGCATCAGGCCCGATGCGCCGACATGCGAGCGCGCGTCCATCACGAAGCGCGACTCCTGCCGGATCAGGCCGTAGACGTAGGCCGGGTCGAGATCGATGTCCCGCGCCTTGGCCAGCACGTCGGCGCGCATCGGTTGCGGGAAGCGCTGCTCAATGTCGACCTCGGCCTTGGTCCGCTCGCTGGTGTTGATGCAGCGGTCCCAGACCTCGCGCTCGCAAGCCAGTTGCGCGGCGGCCAGCAGTTCGCGGTCGCTCATGCCGATGAGCGAGAAATTCCATTCGCGGACGCCTTCGCTGCGCAAGCCCATGCCGATCGCGGCCAGCGCGCGCTGCAGGCCCGGTACCGCCCGGGCGGCGTTGCGCTCGGGGTCGCTGGGCGGCGTGCCATGTGGCGGCAAAGGTTGCGGCGTGCCCAGATCCTCGGCGGCCAGCAAGCCGTAGAAGTGCAGCTGGTTGGCCAGCCACGCCAGCGTCAGCTGCGCTTCGGCTCGGTCGCTGTCGCCGGCTTCGCCCGGCTTGGCGAGCGCCTGCTGCGCACGCGCGGCCCAGTACTGCCACGTGGGGTCGTTGCGCTCGGTGTTGCTCATCGCGTTGATGGCACGCAAGGCCCAGCGCCAACGCTCTGCGCCTTCGCCTTGCCGCAGCGCGGAGCGGGCCATCCAGCCGAGTGTCTCGTCGCTCCAGTCCGGCTCGTCTTCGATCTTCTTCGGCAAGGCTTTCCATGCGGCGCGGGCGTGAGCCAGCGCCTCGGGCTTCAGGCCGATGGCCGCCTGCTTGGCCACTTGCGCGCGGACCCAGGCGCCGTGCTCGGCACCCAGAATCTCGCCCCAACGCTCGTCCAGCATGCGGGCAGCGGCGTCGACATCGTTGGCAGCGACGCGGGCCACGGCCAATGCAGCCAGCTCGGTGCGCAGGTGGCCGATCGCGTTCGCCTTGACCGCCAGGTAGCGGGCCGGGTTGTCGAAGACGTCGGCGACCGCTTTTGCTGCGGGTTCGCTCAGCAACGCCGCGGTCTGGCGGGCCAGTTTGACGCGGTTGTGCTCGATGGCATGGCGCAGCTTGCGCAGCACATCGTCCTGGCTGAACAGCTTGGCATCGACCAGGGTCTGCGCCAGCAGCTGGCAGCCTTCGTCGGGCTCGCGCTGGACCATCCAGGCCTTGCGGGCACTGTCGCGCACGTCCTTGCCCGCGAGGTGGTCGATCAGCTGCGCATAGCAGCTCACCTCGCGGTCGTCGTTCATCTTGAAGCGCGGCAGGTCGCGCGAGAAGGCTTCGAAGTCGCGCCGATGCCCGAGTTCGAGCAGCCAGTCATTGCGCAAGCGGTCTTCGACATAACTGCCGGGCCAACGCAGGTAGAAGGCCTCGATCTCTTCGGTGCGCGCTTCGGTCAACCGACTGGTCAGCTCCCAGTAGTCGACCCAGGGCGCGAGCGGGTGTTTGGCATCGGTGACCTGGGCCCGCAGCACGGCGAGCTTGGCCTTGTCTCTCTTGACGAAGGCATCGCGGGCGGCGCGGACCGGGTCATCCCGGTCTTGTGCGAGTGTGGCGGCGGGCGCCAGCAGCGCTGCGCACAGAACTGCGGAAGGGGCCGCGCCGCAGAGCGCGGGCGCCATGGCGGCAGCTCGGCGCAGCGCGGCGCGCGTGAGAGAAAAAAGGGGCATGCGGGCAATGTACCGCAGCACCCCGGCACTGATGGGTGCAGGGCGCTGCGAAGCGGCCCGATCAGCGGGCCTGGCGGTACGCTTCCTCGAAATCGAGAAAGTCCTTTTCGGCCAGCGCATCGGCGACCCAGGCCTGCACACCGTCGGTCGCCCACACACGCTCGGCCCAGGCCGCGGCCGCGGGTGGCAGCGGCAAGCCGTAGGTGCGGGTACGGCTGATCACCGGCGCGAAGAAGGCGTCGGCCAGGCTGAATTCACCGAACAGGAACGGCCCGCCGGACGTGGTCAGTGCGTCCTGCCAGGCTTCGACCAGACGGTCGAGGTCGGCGCGCACGCCGGGTTGCTCGGCCAACACACGCTGGCCGATGTCGGGCAGCGAGGCTTCGATGTTCATGCCGCAGGCGTTGCGCAGCGCGCGAAAGCCGGCGTGCATCTCGGCGCACAGGCTGCGGGCGCGGGCCCGGGCGTGGGGTGCGCGCGGCCACAGCGGGTGCTGCGGGAACTTTTCAGCCAGGTATTCGGCGATCGCCAGTGTGTCCCAGATCGAAAAGCCTTCGTCGACGAGCACTGGCACCGTGCCGGCCGGTGACACGCGGGCCAGCGCCTGCTTGAACTGCGAATCGTTGTCGAAGCTGTCGAAGCGCAGCTTGACCTCTTCGAACGGGATGCCGAATTGGCGCAGCGCCACCCAGGGGCGCATGGACCAGGAGGAGTAGTTCTTGTTGCCGATGTAGAGCTGGAGGGGCATGAAAGATTCGATCCGTTGCAGGAAGACGCGGCCCTCGATGCTAGGCGTTATGCCGGCGGTGCGTGATGCCGTGTCGTCATCAGGTTGATGCCTGTGGCGCATCAATCGCGCCACCGTCTTCGCCGATCGCCCGGCGCGTATCGGCGGCATGCTGGCGAACGAACTCCAGCAAGGCGGTCAGCTCGGGCCGTGCCGGGCGACCCGCAGCATGCGCGCCGGCGTGGTCCAACGCGACCATGAAGTAGGCAAAAGACGAGCGCAGCCGCAGCGCCGGCCCGAAGGGCTCGACCAGTTCGCCGCGGGCCAGTGCGTCGTGCACCATCGGCAGCCAGGCCAGCCCGACGCCCTGGCCGGCAACGACGGCCTGGATCTGCTGGTGGTTGAAGTTGACGCTGTACCAGCGGCGCGGCGCGAGATGACCCAAACCTTGGGCGCCGAGCCAGGCGGGCCAGGCCAACGCGTTGGCGCTGGGCGTGTTGTCTTCGACCTCGACCAGCGCGTGCTGCGCGAGATCGGCCGGTTTGGCCAGCGGCGGCGCTTCGCCGCGGGCAATCGCGTCGGCCATGCGGGCACCGACCACCGGCGTCAACACCTCGCCGAACATGCGCTCGGCGCCGGCCGGCGCACGCTCGGGGCGGCAATGGCGCAGCAGCAGGTCGAGCTCGGGGTCGTCGGTGTCCGCCAGCCGGTCGGTGGCGGACAGCCGGATGTCGATGCCCGGATGGCGGCGCTCGAAATCGGTCAGGCGTGGCATCAGCCACAGCGTGGCGAACGACGGAAAGGTCGACAGGCTGATCTGCGCCCGGCCCTGTGCGATGCGGATCTGGCGCACCGTGCCGTCGAGCCGGGCCAGCATCGGCTCGACAGCGCGCAGCAGGCTGTGGCCGGCGTGCGTCAACTCGACCCGGCGCGTGCCGCGGCTGAACAGCATGCTGCCCAGCTCTTCTTCGAGGTTCTTGATCTGGCGGCTGATGGCCGGCTGCGTGAGGTGCAGGTCGTCGGCTGCGGCGCTGAAGCTCAGGCGTCGCGCGACCGCTTCGAAGCTGCGCAGGAAGTCCAGCGTGAGGGGCCGGCCACTGGTTTTATTCATAACGTAATCTGATCAATCGAGGCCTTAGAAAGCATTGGTGCTAACCCGGACTCCCGCGCATGATGCAGTCCATCGGGAAAACGTTCCTGACAGACAGGAGATTGATGATGAGCACGCATTCCTTCGCTTCCTTGGCCCTGCCCCAGCTGGAACAACCCAGCAGCCTGGCGCTGCCGCAGGCGCGGCGGTGGGTGGCGAGCGAATCGGGTTGGGTGTCGGTGCAGGCGGGCCGCGCCTGGCTGACGCGCGACGGCGACCTCGACGACCATGTGCTGAAGACCGGCGAACGGCTGTGGCTGCAGCGCGGCGATGTGCTGACGGCTGAAGCGTGGCAGCCCGACGAGCCGGCCTGGCTGGTCTGGAGGCCCGAGCCGGCTCAGGCCTTCTTGACGAGCTTGACGGCCTTGGCGGCCGGCGGCTTGGCCCGCGGTGCGCGTGGTTTGGCCGGTGGTTTGCTGGCCCTGGCGCGCAACGCCGAAGCCAGCGCCTGCCGCGCCCAGGGCAGCATCTGCGCCGGTGATTCCATGGCCTCGGCTGGCGCGCTCCAGTAACTCATCGCGACCTTCTTGCCCTCGGCCGTCTGGAACTCGAACGGCCGGCAGCCGGCGGCAACGAAGGCCGGGCGATTCTCATCGTCCGTCTTCAGGAACAGGTCGTCGCCGATGATGATGGCGATGAAGACCTCGTCCACATACAGGCCGTGGCCACCGAACATGCGCTTGACGCGCACGGGGCCCAGTGCGCTGAGCAGTTCGCTGCACCAGCGAACGGTTTCCTGGGTTTGGGGGCTGACGGGCATGGCGGCGAGTTTAGGCGCCACTTTTCGCTTCGTATTTCCACGGTTGTGACGCAGGGCGACGGCGACACGCCCTCAGCGGCCTGCTCGCGGGCCACTGCTTGAGGTAGGCCGCGGGCTGCCATTTACACCGTGGTCGCCCCCACGCATCCATCGCCGCCACACCGCGTCGATGGGTAGCGCGTGGCTCAGCTCAGCCAGGGTCCGCGAGCGAGCCCTAGAAGATGCTCCGGGCTGCCGACCTGCGCGCTGCCCTGGGCAGTCAACCTGCACAGGCCGGCGAAACAAGATCCACAAACGAAAAAAGGGGCCACCCTGAAGGTGGCCCCAACATCTCTAGAGCACGCCTGGTGCCACGTCCCCACGCGGCAGCATGCCCGAGACCTCTGAAAACCTGTTGCGCTGATGCGATTGATCGTCGCTCAGAAGTTGTGCTTGATGCCGATGTCGTAACCAGTGGATTTCAGGTTATCCGGGATGTTGTCCCGGCCTTCGTGCGTCACGTCAGCATAAATCGTCGTGCGCTTGGACAGGGCGTAGTGATAACCCAGGCTGACCTGGCGGTCGAGGATCACGTCGGTGGTGGTGTTCTTCAGCTCGCCATAGCTGGCGCGCAGTTCACCTTGACCGATCGGCGCGGTGGCCGACACCAGGTACGAACGGGCCTTCTGGTCGCTGCCGTTGCGGCCGGTGCCGAAGAAGGCGCCCAGCTTGACGAAGCCAAAGCTGTAGCTGCCGTTGATCGTCGCCCAGTAGTCGTCTTCATCGGCCGGGTTTTCGTAGCCCACGCCGACCACGATCGGGCCGTTGGTCCAGGCACCGCCCAGGCTGTACGGGCGCTTCTCGGCCACGCCGCTGACCGGCGTGTTGCCATCGGCCTCGGCCACTTGCGCGCCGAATGTGAAGCCGCTGGCGCTGAAGCGGTAGTTCACGCCGTTGCTGTAGCGGTTGGTGCCAATGCGGCCGTTGACGATCGAGCTGTTCGACGCCACGGTGTCGGTGCCCCACGGGTCGGCAACGATCTGGCTCAGGGCGTAGGCCGGGTTGTCCTCGCGGCCCAGGGTCACGCGTCCAAAGCCGCCTTCGAGGCCAACGATCGCCTTGCCGTCCCAGAAGGCTGCCTTGGTCTGGGTGCCATCGTCGGCGTTGAAGCGGTGCTCGATCTGGAACACGGCCTTCAGGCCGCTGCCAAGATCTTCAGTGCCGCGGAAGCCCAGGCGGCTGCCCGAACCGTTGCGAACTTCGTTGTTCTTGACCGCATCCGCCTGCTGAGCGACCGACAGGTCGACCCGGCCGTAGACGGTGATGGACGATTGGGCAAAGGCGCTGCCGCTGAACGCAGCGGCCAGGGCCAGGGCAAGGGGAGCCAGGGAGCGGATGGTCATGGGTACTCTTGTCGTCAGAGGGGACACGAGGTCCGGGAAAACCCGACTCTAGGGGGCCAGTGGTACGGCACCAAGGCGCATCCGGCGAACAGTCCATTGCAAAAACAGGAATAACCGCACACGCATGGACCGCGGCCCTTGCGGATTCGTTTTGAATCAAGGCCTTATGACGTTCGGCTATTGCGCTCCGAGAGGGGCTTGGCGCCGGCACAATCGACATTCCGTATCGCCCACGCCACGGACCATGACTCTGCCGTTCAAGCTCAACCTGGAGCCCTCTCGCGACAAAGCCACGCTGCGCAAGCAACTGCAGGCCGAGCGCATGGCTTTGCTGGACCGCCACAAGCGTGCGTCCCATCTGCAAGAGGTGCTGCAGGTCTGGATGCTGACCCGCCCGGAAAAAACGATCGGGGCCTATTGGCCGATCAAGGGCGAGTTCGACGCGCTGCCAGCGCTTTACCGCTGGAGCGAAGGCCACGACGAGCGCCGCATCGGCCTGCCGGTGATCGACCGCGAGACCAAGCAGCTGCGCTTTCACGTTTGGTACCCCGGCTGCCCGATGGAAGAAGACGCCTACGGGATCCCCAAGCCCAAGGACACCGAAGAGTTCCACCCCGAACTGCTGCTGGTGCCTTGCGTCGGCTATGGGCCGAAGGGTGTGCGGCTGGGCTATGGTGGCGGCTTCTACGACCGCACGCTGGCGGCCATCATGCCCAAGCCTGTGACCGCGGGCTTGGGCTATGCGCATGGCTTCGTGCCGTGGCTGGAAGGCGAGCCGCACGACGTGCCGCTGGACGCGCTGCTGACGGAAGAGGGCGTGGCCTGGCAGCGATAGATTGAAGTGCCGCCACCGAATCAGTCAGCCGTCACGGATCCGGCGCTGATGGCGCACCCGTGAGGGGGAGCTGTCGAAGGCGCTTCGGCGGTGGTCAGTACCCGAGGCGCTTGCAGACCTCGAGCGTCAGCGGACTCTGGTTCAGCGTGTAGAAATGGATGCCCGGGACGCCGCCTTCGATCAACCGCTCGCACAACCGGGTCACGATGTCCAGCCCGAAGGCGCGGATCGAGGCCGCGTCGTCGAGGAAGCCCTCCATCTTCAACGCCGCCCAGCGTGGAATCTCGATGCCGTCACGCGCCGCGAACTGGGCGATGCGTGCGTAGTTGTGGATCGGCATGATGCCCGCCACGAT
>Ga0307516_10005195_pt1 | contig 15673 bp, 11 predicted proteins | sample 19_EM_MG_FD_203310 | JGI IMG/M metagenome (GOLD analysis project Ga0307516, IMG submission 203310) | Populus trichocarpa ectomycorrhiza microbial communities from riparian zone in the Pacific Northwest, United States - 19_EM | ecosystem: Host-associated > Plants > Roots > Unclassified | place...
ACGGAGGAATTGCGCAAGGCCAATGAGGACAACGCGCAACTTCGCCGCAGCCTGCTCGACCTGTCGGGCCAGATTGAAGCCCTGCGCGGCGAGATGGCGCAAATGCGGGGACAGGGCGAGCAGGCAGCACGCGAGCTTTCCGAGGTGCAGCGCCGGCAGAAGGATTTGTCTCAGGGCGTGGACGACAGGCTGCGCAAGTTCGAACCGTCCAAGGTCACGGTCGACGGCCGGGAGTTTGTGGCCGAGCCGGCCGAGACGCAGGAGTTCGAAGCCGCACTCGCCGTGTTGCGCAAAAGCGATTTCACCGCAGCACAGACGGCGTTTGTGAATTTTCTCAGGCGTTATCCGCAAACGGGCTACAAGGCGTCCGCCCTGTTCTGGCTGGGAAATGCCCAGTACGCCCTGCGCAACTACCGCGATGCGATCACGAATTTTCGCGCGCTGGTCGCCACCGACACCGAACATCTGCGCGCACCGGAAGCCGTGCTCGCGGTCGCCAACTGCCAGGTCGAACTCAAGGACACCAGGGCCGCGCGCAAGACGCTGGAGGACCTGGTCAAGGCGTACCCGCAGTCGGAGGCCGCTTCCGTCGCCAAGGATCGCCTGGCCAAGCTGAAATAGGGCGCGGAGCCGGCGCGCACGCCGTCCGGGTCCACCCCCTAAAATCAGGGGATGGACACCTCCCAGCTCAACACACTCACGGCCCAGGTTCTCTGGGCCGCTTTTATTCTTTCCATGCTGTTCGGCGCGATTGCGCAGCGCACGCACTTTTGCACCATGGGCGCTGTCAGCGACATCGTCAACATGGGCGACTGGACCCGCATGCGCATGTGGGGTATGGCCATGGGCGTGGCCATGATCGGGTTCTACGGCATGGCCGCCGCCGGCCTGATCGATCCGTCGAAAACACTGTATTCATCGAACCGCTTCATCTGGTTGTCCGCGCTGGTCGGCGGCGGGCTGTTTGGTTTTGGCATGGTGCTGGCGTCGGGTTGCGGCAGCAAGACACTGGTGCGCATAGGCGGGGGCAACCTGAAGTCGCTGGTGGTTTTTGTGGTGATGGGTGTGGCGGCCTTCGCCACGCTCAAGGGCATCACGGCGGTGTTGCGTGTGGCCACGGTAGACAGCGTGGCCATCGACTTCACCAGCAATGCGGCGCTGTCCACTTGGGCGGGTGCTGCAGCCGGGGTGTCGCCGGCCCTGGCCGGGCTGGCCATCGCCCTGATCCTGGGCGGCGGGCTGATCATCTGGGCCCTGCTGGGTCCGGAATTCCGCAGCTTTGACAACCTGCTGGCCGGTCTCGGCATCGGCGCCGTGGTGGCGGCCATGTGGTGGGTCAGCGGCCATCTGGGCTACATCGCAGAACACCCGGACACGCTGCAGGAAGCCTTTCTGGCGACCAATTCCGGCCGCATGGAAGCGCTGAGTTTTGTCTCACCCGTGGCCTACACGGTGGACTGGCTCATGTTTTTCAGCGACAAGAGCAAGCTCCTGACCATAGGCATCGTGTCGGTGTTTGGCGTGGTGGCCGGTTCGGCCGTCTATTCGCTGCTGTCGCGCAGTTTTCGCTGGGAAGGTTTTCGCGATGCCGAAGACACCGGCAACCACCTGGCCGGCGCAGTGTTGATGGGGGTGGGCGGGGTCACCGCCATGGGTTGCACCATCGGCCAGGGCTTGTCGGGCCTCTCCACCCTCGGCGCCACCAGTTTTGTGGCTGTCGCCGCCATCCTGGCAGGCTGCGTGGCAGGTGTGCGCTACCAGGTCTGGCGGCTGGAGGCTTGATGGCCTCAATGCCTCTGACCGATCTGGAGCGCCGCTTCGGCGGGCTGGCGCGCCTGTACGGCGTAGCCGGCGCAAAAAAAATCCGCACGGCCCACGTGGTGGTGGTGGGCCTGGGCGGTGTGGGTTCCTGGGCTGCCGAAGCGCTGGCGCGCAGCGGGGTGGCCAGGCTCACGCTGATCGACCTGGACCACATCGCCGAGTCCAACATCAACCGCCAGATCCATGCGCTGGAGAGCACCCTGGGACAGGCAAAAGTGCTGGCCATGCAGGAGCGCATCGCGCAGATCAACCCGGGTTGCGAGGTGCAGTGCGTGGAGGAGTTCGTGGATGCGGACAACTGGCCGGCTATCGCGGGACTGGCCGGTAACGATGACACGCCCTTCGTGATTGATGCCTGTGACCAGGTCAGGGCCAAGACCGCGATGGCCGCGTGGGCCATGAAAAACAAGGCCGGCTTTGTCAGCGTTGGCGCGGCCGGCGGCAAGCGCCACGCGCACAAGGTGGACATCGAGGACCTGGCCCTCGTGACGCACGACCCCTTGCTGGCGCAACTGCGTTACCGACTGCGCAAGGAGCAGGGCGCCGCACACAAGGGAAAAATCGGCGTCGCTTGCGTCTTCAGCCGTGAAGCCGTGATGCAGCCCGCTGCTGCCGCGCCGCCGCAGGATGGCGCGCTGTCCGCGGGCGGCGACGCGCCGCTTTGCGAACTGCCCGATGAGGCGCAAGGGGACGGCAGCCTCAATTGCCATGGTTACGGATCCGTCGTCAGCGTGACCTCGACCTTCGGCCTGTGCGCAGCCGGCTGGGTGCTGGGCAAAATTGCAGGCTGAGTTTGCGAAGCGCAAAAAAATGACGCTATAATTCAAGGCTTTGCTGCACGCGTTGCAGTGAAAAACCGGGAACATCGAAAGATGCTCCTCCGGGACCATAGCTCAGTTGGTAGAGCAGCGGACTTTTAATCCGTTTGTCGTGGGTTCGACCCCCGCTGGTCCCACCAGATTGGAAGCGCCTGACTGAAAAGTCAGGTGCTTTTTCTTTGGGTTCTTAGCTCAGCTGGTAGAGCAGCGGACTCTTAATCCGTAGGTCGCGAGTTCGAATCTCGCAGAACCCACCAATTTGCCTTCTCAGGCACTAAAAAGCCCGCTATTAAAACAATAGCGGGTTTTTTTTGCAATACCAGCCACTACTTGCGCCTCACGGCGGGTAGACGGGCTTGATGCGGGTTTTCTTCACGACACCGGATGGATCGAGCAGGACAACCAGTTCGGCCGGGCTGCCTGCTGGGGGTTGGCTGGCGGTGGCTTTGACGCTGTAAATCCAGACTTCAAAGCCGCCGGCAAACCGCACCACGGTGGCAGGTCCCAGGCTTGTCGCAAGCTCGTCCCTGGACGTCCTGCCGGGCAGGATGGTCTGGCTGGCGCCTTGCAGCGTCATCGCCGGATCGCGAAACGGCGGAAGCGGCGCCGGTGGCCGGGGTGCAGTGCACCCGACCAGCCAGAGACAGGCTGCGATGATCAGCATGCAGCGCAGCATCACGGCCCCTCCATGTCGTCGAACTCGACCAGCGTGTCATCGGGCCAGCTGCGGTCGCCCAGCGGCAGGAAGTAGGTGCGGTCGACCAGCACCTCGCAGTCGCAATAAGGCAGGTCTGCTTCCAGTTGCGGGTTGATACTGGCGCCGGCATAAAGCATGTCGCTGGCCAGCGCCTCGCGGCGCGCGCCGTGGACGAGGGTGACGCCGAACAGCGGTTTGTCGGCAAAGAAGAGATACAGCGGCTGGGGGCCATCGCAATAGGCCGGCGTGTCCAGGAGCGCTGAGAGCAGGCGCCCCGCGAGCGTGGGCGCATTGGACAGCAGGCCGGCCTCCATGCCGACCCGGCATTCCAGCCGCAGGTCGCCCAGCCGCCGTGTGCCGGCCGGCAAGCCGGGGGTGCGGATCTCGCTGCGCCAGGTCATGGTTTGGCGGCCCCGGTTGGGCGTGACGATGGCGTCTTCGTCAAAGGCCTTCTGGTGGCGCGGCAGTGTGAAGCTGCCGTCGGGCGCCACCGGCACCGGAAAATCCACGCTCTTTCCTGCCACCTCGACAGCAATATTGCGCATGTCGGTGTCGTGTTTGCGCGGCAAAAGCCTGAAGCGCAGCGAGCCGCCGGGCGACAGGCCGTGTTCCCTGTCGAACAGGTCCATGCCGCGGATCATCTTGCGGTAGGACTTTTCAACCGCTGGCGGGCTGCCCCGGGCGTTGATGGTGATGGCCGGCAGGGCGCCCGGGCCGGTGGTTTGTCCCAGCGCACGGGGACAGTGCAGGACAAGCAGTGCCAGCCACATCGGCCACCACATGGCCCAGGCAGGGGTCCGGAAAGAAGGCGAAAAAATCGGCCACATGGCCTGGATGCTGCTTCTGCCGGCCGCCTGCAGCTGTCAGCGCAAGGAAGAACGGCGCCTAGGCGGAATACCCGAGGCGCGGGATGTCCAGCTCCGCCTGCCGGGCCACGCGGATGCAGTCTTTCATGTGTTCCTCGCCGAGGTAGCGGATCGCGGCATAACCGACGGTGGCGGCGACGATCTGGCCTGCAAAAGGCACGTATTTGGCCAGTTGCTTGGTGGTCAGGCGCATGCCGATTTTTGTGGCGGCCTTCAGGACCAGTTCGCGGCTGATGAGTTTGCCGATCAGGACCGAGCCGACCACGGTCACGGCTTTTTGCACCTGGTCGCGTTTTTTTGGATCCAGTTGGTCCAGTTGCTGCGGCGTGAGGCCGAACTCCCGGTTGATCTCGGGAATCAGTCGGGACAGCATCGCCGCATCCACGGCCCAGTCGAGTCCGGGCACCGGCACGGCGCTGGCCGCCGCGGCGACCATGGCGCGTTTGTGAAGCAGTTTGCGGCTGCGGGTGACGGCGGCTTGCAGGTCGGCGTCCCCTAAAGCCATCTGGAGGGCGGTAGGCATGATGCCACTTTAGCGCGGTTCAACCTGCCGGGTTAGAGGCGGCAACCTTGCCGCCGTGTCAGACCGCGGCGGTTTCGATTTGCTCGGTGAGTTCCAGCCAGCGCTCCTCCAGCGTGCCCAGCTCGGTATCGATGGCCTTGAGGCGTTTGCCAGACTGCGCCAGCTCCGCAGGGGCGGTGGTGGTCGCCAGCGCGACCTGCAGGCTGTCCTTTTCTGCCGTCAACGCGCCCATGCGGGCGTCGATTTTTTCGAGTTCCTTGCGCAGCGGTTTGGTGCTGTCGGATTGCTGCTGGCGGCGCTGGGCCGCGTCTTTTTTGTCGGCCGGTTTTTGCGTGCCAGAAGCGGCTGAAGCCCCCGCCGGTTGTGCGTCTTTTGCTACTGTTTTTGTAGCGGCCGCGGCGGGCGCCGGGCTGCTGGCGGACTTTTTGGCTTCCTCGCGCTGGCGCTTGGCGTGGTCCAGCAAATACTTCTGGTAGTCGTCCAGGTCGCCGTCGAACGGCGCGACGCCGCCCTGGGACACCATCCAGAACTCGTCGCAGACCGCGCGCAACAGCGCCCGGTCGTGGCTGACCAGCATGACCGTGCCTTCGAACTCGTTGAGCGCCATTGACAGCGCCTCGCGCGTGGCCAGGTCCAGGTGGTTGGTGGGTTCGTCGAGCAGCAGCAGGTTGGGGCGCTGCCAGACGATCATGCACAGCACCAGCCGGGCTTTTTCGCCGCCGCTCATGCTGCCCACGGACTGCTTGACCATGTCGCCGCTGAAGTTGAAGTTGCCCAGGAAGCTGCGCAGGTCCTGCTCGCGCGTGGGCTGGTTGCCCATCCTGCCCGCGGCCGTGACTTCCTTGACCAGGCGGATCATGTGTTCCAGCGGGTTGTCGGCCGGGCGCAGCACATCGAGCTCCTGCTGCGCGAAGTAGCCGATGTTCAGGCCCTTGCCTTCGGTCATCTCGCCACTGATGGGCGCCAAGGCGCGCGCAATGGTCTTGACTACGGTGGATTTGCCCTGGCCGTTGGCGCCCAGGATGCCGATGCGCTGGCCGGCCAGCACCGATTTGCTGACGTTCTGCACGATGGTGATAGGCGGTGTGCCTGCCGGCGCATCTTCTGGCGCGGGGTAGCCGAAGTAAGCGTTCTGCATCGACAGCATCGGGTTGGGCAGGTTGGCCGGTTCCTTGAACTCGAAGGTGAAGTCCGCCTCGGCCAGCAGCGGCGCGATTTTCTCCATGCGGTCCAGCGCCTTGACCCGGCTTTGCGCCTGTTTGGCCTTGCTGGCCTTGGCCTTGAAACGCGCAATGAACTTCTGCAGGTGGGCGATCTTGTCCTGCTGCTTGGAATAAGCGCCTTGTTGCAGCGCCATTTGCTCGGCGCGCAGGTCTTCGAACTTGCTGTAGTTGCCGCCGTAACGCGTGAGTTTGGCGCGCTCGATGTGCACGGTGACGTCGGTCACGGCGTCCAGGAACTCGCGGTCATGGCTGATGACCAGCATGGTGCCCTGGTAGCGCTGCAGCCAGGCTTCCAGCCAGACCAGCGCATCCAGGTCCAGGTGATTGGTCGGTTCGTCCAGCAGCAGCAGATCGGACGGGCACATCAGTGCGCGCGCCAGTTGCAAACGCATGCGCCAGCCGCCGGAAAAACTGTTGACCGGGTTGTCGAGTTCGCTCACCTTGAAACCCAGGCCGAGGATCAGGGCCTGGGCGCGCGCCTGCGCATCATGGGCGCCGGCGTCGTAAAGCTCCATATAGGCATGGGCCATGCGGTCGCCGTCGCCGCTTTCTTCAGAGGCGGTGACCTCGGCCTGCGCGGCCAGCAGCACCACGTCGCCCTCGATCACGTAGTCGGTGGCGCTTTGTTCGGTCTCGGGCATGTCCTGGGCCACCTGGGCCATGCGCCACTGGGCGGGAATGTAGAACTCGCCGCCGTCCTCGTGCAACGTGCCGTTGAGCATGGCAAACAGCGAGGACTTGCCCGCGCCATTGCGCCCCACCAGGCCGATTTTTTCGCCGGGGTTCATGGCGACAGACGCGCTGTCGAGAATCACTTTGGCGCCGCGACGCAGCACCACATTTTTAAGGGTAATCATTTAAAGCAGACAACAGGAAAATTACTTGGCCGTGGTGGCCAGGACGCAGGTTTCGGGCCAGTCAGCCCAATTGCTCACGCGTGAGCAGCAAAACCTGGTCAGGGCCTGCGCTGGTCTCGAACCACAGGGGTTCCAGCTCGGGGAAGGCGCGTTCGAAATTCCCGCGCTCGTTGCCGATTTCCAGCACCAGAACTGCATTTTCGCTCATATGGGCGGCGACGTTTAGAAAAAGGCTTCTGATGAAGTCCATGCCGTCCTCGCCGCCGGCCAGGGCCAGCGCCGGTTCGGCCCGGAATTCGGCCGGCAGGGCGGCCATGGTGGCCGCGTTGACATAGGGCGGGTTGCACAGGATCAGGTCATAGGGGCCGGGGCAGGCGGCCAGGCCGTCGGATTCGAGCAGGGTGATGCGTTGCTGCAGCTCGTGGATGTCGACGTTGATGCGGGCCACGGCCAGCGCGTCGGTGCTGATGTCGGCGGCATCGACCGCCACGTCCGGCCAGGCCATGGCCGCGAGGACGGCCAGGCTGCCGTTGCCGGTGCACAGGTCCAGCACGCGGTGGGTGGCTTCGCTGAGCCAGGGGTCTATGCTTTCGTCGACCAGCAGTTCGGCAATCAGCGAGCGTGGAATGATCACGCGTTCATCGACGTAAAAGGGCACGCCCTGCAGCCAGGCTTCGCGCGTCAGGTAGGCGGCGGGTTTGCGGCTGCTGATGCGTGCTTCCAGAAGGATAGCAACCTTGTCAACATCGGCGGGGGCTACAGGCGTATTTTCTTCTTCATCGAGCTCGTCCAGCGGCAAACCCAGGCGCCACAGCACCAGCCAGGCGGCTTCGTCGAAAGCCGTCAGCGTGCCCTGGCCAAAGCCGTCGGCCTGCGTGAGGCCGGCGGCCTCCAGGCGGTCGGCCCAGTGCTCCACCAGCGCGATGACGGTGGCGGGCGGCGTGCTGCTCACAGGGCGGCCAGGCGTTCGAGCACGCCTTTGTAGATGTTTTTCAGCGGGTCCAGCGTGTCGACCCGCACGTGTTCGTCGATTTTGTGGATGGACGCGTTGATCGGGCCGAACTCGATCAGCTGCGGGCAGATGCTGGCGATGAAACGCCCGTCGCTGGTGCCGCCGGTGGTCGACAGCTCTGTCGTGATACCGGTTTCGGCCTGGATGGCCCCGGTCACGGCCTGCACCAGTTCGCCCGGGGTGGTCAGAAAGGGCTGGCCGCCCAGCGTCCATTTGAGCGTGTAGTCGAGCTGGTGCTTCGCCAGGATGGCTTCGAGCCGCGTTTTCAGGCTGTCGGCCGTGGATTCGGTCGAAAAGCGGAAGTTGAAGTCCACCACCAGTTCGCCCGGGATGATGTTGGAAGCGCCGGTGCCGCCGTGCACATTCGACACCTGCCAGCTGGTCGCCGGGAAAAAGGCGTTGCCTTTGTCCCATTCGGTCGCCACCAGCTCGCTGAGGGCCGGCGCAAAGCGGTGGATGGGGTTGTTGGCCAGGTGCGGGTAGGCGATGTGGCCCTGCACGCCCTTGACGGTGAGCTTGCCGCTGAGCGTGCCGCGCCGGCCGTTCTTGATCATGTCGCCCAGCTGGTCCACCGAGGTCGGCTCGCCGACGATGCAGTAGTCCAGCACCTCGCCGCGGGCCTTCAGCTGCTGCACGACCACGGCGGTGCCGTCCACGGACGGGCCTTCCTCGTCGCTGGTGATGAGGAAGGCGATGTTGAGATTCGGTTTCGGGTTGACCGCGAGAAACTCCTCGACAGCGACCACCATGGCGGCAATCGAGGTTTTCATGTCGGCGGCGCCGCGGCCGTACAACACGCCGTCGCGGTGGCTGGTGGTGAAGGGGTGGCTGGTCCATTGGTCCAGCGGGCCGGTCGGCACCACGTCGGTGTGACCGGCGAATACCAGGGTTTTTGGCGCCGAATTTGCTATGGAATCAGGAGCTGCTTGCGCTTGTCCGGCGCGGGCTGCAGCCTCAAATCCCGTGAATTTTGCCCAGAGATTGGTGACCCGGAAGTTGTCCGGGCCGCTGACGATGGTTTCGCAATCGAAGCCCAGGGCCTGCAGCCGGGCGATGAGGATGTCCTGGCAGCCCGCATCGTCGGGGGTGACGGAAGGGCGTGAGATCAGTTGCTCAGTGAGGCGCAGTGTGGAGGACATGTTGCGGGGCAGGACGGTACTCAGGGATTGCCGTAACCGGTATTGCCGGTTTTGTCATGCCGAACGTCGAGGGTGATCTCGGTGAAGGAAGGCTCCTCGTCCTGCTCATCTTCAGGCTCAGCCGCCTTGGCCGCCATGGCAAAGTCGTTTTCAAGCCGCCACATCAGGTTGGTCGGCGAGTCGGCGTGCAGCAGGCCCTCCTTGCGGGTCACCGTGCCTTCCACGATCAGCTTGGCGATGTCCTGCTCGAAGGTCTGTGAGCCCTCGGCCATGGACTTTTCCATGGCTTCCTTGACGCCGGAGAAGTCGCCTTTTTCGATCAGCTCGGAAATCAGCTTGGTGTTGAGCATGACTTCGACCGCGGGCGCGCGGCCGCCGGCCTGGGTGCGCAACAGGCGCTGCGAGACGATGGCCTTCATGGCCGCGCCCAGGTCGCCCAGCATGGTGCTGCGCACTTCGACCGGGTAGAAGCTCAGGATGCGGTTCAGCGCCTGGTAGCTGTTGTTGGCGTGCATGGTGGCCAGGCACAGGTGGCCGGATTGCGCGTAGGCAATCGCGGCCGACATGGTTTCGCGGTCGCGGATCTCGCCGATCAGGATCACATCGGGCGCCTGGCGCAGCGCGTTTTTCAGCGCCACCTGCAGCGACTGCGTGTCGCTGCCGACCTCCCGCTGGTTCACCACCGATTTCTTGTTGGTGAAGAGGAACTCGACCGGGTCCTCGATGGTCAGGATGTGGCCGGGCTGGGTCGCATTGCGGTGGTCCATCATGGCGGCCAGCGTGGTGCTTTTGCCGGCGCCGGTGGAGCCCACCATCAGCAGCAGCCCGCGTTTTTCCATGATCAGGTCGGCCAGGATGGGCGGAACGTTGAGGCTTGACAGCAGTGGAATTTCACTGGGCACGTAACGAATCACGGCCGCGTAGGTGCTGCGCTGCTTGAAGCCGCTGATACGGAAATTGCCGACGCCCGCCAGCGGAAAGGCCATGTTGAGCTCGCCGAGCTCTTCCATCTCCTCGATCTTCTCGGGCGGGAGCACCTCGGCCAGCAGGTTGCGCGGGGCGTCCGGCGGCAGGACCTGGTTGTTGATCGGGATCGCCTCGCCATTGATCTTGATCAGGGCCGGGGAATGGGCCGACAGGTAGACGTCCGACGCCTTTTTGTCGGCCATCAAACGCAGGATTCGTTCCATCGTGCTCATGGTCTGCCCATTCATGTCGGTTCCGATCAGTCAATCAGTCAGGAGGGGCGATCAGTCGCGGAGAAGATCGTTCAGGCTGGTCGTGGCGCGGGTCTTGGCATCCACACGCTTGACGATCACGGCGCAATACAGCGAATACTTGCCGCCGGCCTTGGGCAGGTTGCCCGAGACCACCACGGAGCCGGCCGGGATGCGGCCATAGGTCACGGTGTCGGCGTCACGGTCGTAAATCGGGGTGCTCTGGCCGATGTACACACCCATGGAGACCACCGAGTTTTCCTCGACGATCACGCCTTCGACGATTTCCGAACGCGCGCCGATGAAGCAGTTGTCCTCGATGATGGTCGGGTTGGCCTGCAGGGGTTCGAGCACGCCGCCCAGGCCGACGCCGCCGGACAGGTGAACGTTTTTGCCGACCTGCGCGCAGCTGCCGACCGTGGCCCAGGCATCCACCATGGAGCCTTCATCGACGTAGGCGCCGATGTTCACGTAGCTTGGCATCAGGATCGCGCCTTTGGCGATGTAGCTGCCGCGGCGGGCCACGGCGGGCGGCACCACGCGCACGCCGCTGGCCTTCATTTCCTCTTCGCTCAGGTGCGCGAACTTGGTCGGCACCTTGTCGAAGAAGCCGAGGTCGCCGGCGCGCATCATCACGTTGTCCTTCAGGCGAAAGCTCAGCAGCACAGCCTTCTTGATCCACTGGTGGGTGGTCCACTGGCCCACGCCCTGGCGGGTGGCCACGCGCAGGCGGCCGGCGTTGAGCTCGGCAATCGTGTGCTCCACCGCGTCCTGCACTTCTTTCGAAGCGGCCTGGGGGGAGAGGTTCGCACGGTCGTCCCAGGCGGCGTTGATGATGCTTTCGAGCTGGTCTTGTTTCATGTTGCTTTGGCGGTTGATTGGATGAAGTGAACGATTCTTTCGGCGGCTTCCACGCATTCGGCGGTTTCAGCCACCAGGGCCATGCGGATTCTGCCGGCGCCGGGGTTGTGGCCACGCGCCTCGCGGGCCAGGTAACTGCCCGGCAGCACCACGACATTGTAAAGAGCGAGCAGCTCGCGCGAGAAAGCGGCGTCATCGCCGTTAAAACGCCCGGGGATCTTCGCCCACAGATAGAAGCTGGCATCCGGCAGGGCCACGTCCATGACGGCTGACAGCAGGGGCGTGACAGTGGCGAATTTCTCGCGGTACATGGCGCGGTTGGCCACCACATGCTGCTCGTCGTTCCAGGCGGCGATGCTGGCGGCCTGCACGATGGGGCTCATGGCGCTGCCGTGGTAAGTGCGGTAAAGCAAAAAGGGCTTGATCAGCGCCGCGTCCCCGGCGACAAAGCCGCTGCGCAGGCCGGGCACGTTGCTGCGCTTGGACAGGCTGGTCAAAGCGATCAGGTTTTTGAAGTCGTGGCGGCCCAGTTGCGCGGCGGCCTGCAGCCCCCCCAGCGGGGGCTCGTCGCGGAAATAGATTTCGCTGTAACACTCGTCCGAGGCGATGACAAAGCCGTAGCGGTCGCTGAGCCCGAACAACAGCTTCCATTCGTCCAGGCCCATCACGGCGCCGGTCGGGTTGCCGGGCGAGCAGACAAACAGCAGCTGCGTCTTTTTCCAGACCTCCGCGGGCACGGCCGCCCAGTCCACCCCAAAGTTGAGGGCCGGGTCGCTGGGCGCGAACCAGGTGTCGGCGCCCGCCAGCAGGGCCGCGCCTTCGTAGATTTGATAAAACGGATTGGGCGACACCACGGTGGCGCCGGGCTGCGTCGGATCGATCACGGTCTGCGCCAGCGCAAACAAGGCCTCGCGCGAACCGTTGACCGGCAGGATTTGTGTCGCCGGGTCCACCGTCAGGCCGTAGCGGCGAGACATCCACGCCGCCATGGCCTGGCGCAGCCCGGGCTCGCCCGCGGTGGCGGGGTAGCCGGCCAGCCCGGCCAGGCTGGCGCTCAGCGCGGTCTTGATGAGTTCCGGCGTGGCGTGTTTGGGCTCGCCGATGCCCAGGCTGATGGGCCGGTAGGCCGGGTTGGGGCTGACGCCCGCGTGGAGCTGGCGCAGCCGCTCGAAAGGGTAGGGCTGCAGGCGTTGCAACAAAGGATTCATGGCCCGGATTATCCAGTGTGCAGGGCCTGGCGCCGTCAGGCCTACACACGCCGTGCACGGTTTGCTACTGAATCAGGAGCAAACATCGACCGGTGGGCGCGGGCTGATGGCCGATTCGATGTGCAAACGACCGGATCCGGCCGGCCGCCGTGCCAACAGGGCCCGGCTCCTGTGCTCCGTCGGGGCGTGCGTCACCTTTTTTTACAGCGGCCAGGCCCCCGGGCTCGGGTAACATTGCGGGCTGCGTATTGCGTGAAGCGGGTCGGGCGTCAATCAAAAGCGCCATATAAATCAATGAGTTAGCTTCGCAGCGCGAATAAAAAACAGGGTCCGCCGTGCGTCTCAATTCGATCAAGTTATCCGGGTTCAAGTCGTTTGCCGAACCGACCAATTTTGTCCTGCCGGGTCAGCTGGTCGGGGTGGTCGGGCCCAACGGTTGCGGCAAGTCCAACATCATGGACGCCGTGCGCTGGGTGCTTGGCGAAAGCCGAGCCTCCGAGCTGCGCGGCGAGTCCATGCAGGACGTGATCTTCAACGGCACCAACATCAGGAAACCGGCCAGCCGCTCCAGCGTCGAGCTGGTGTTCGACAACGCCGACCACCGCGCCGGCGGCCAGTGGGGCCAGTTCGCCGAAATCGCGGTCAAGCGCGTGCTGACCCGCGACGGCACCAGCAGCTACTACATCAACAACCAGCCGGTGCGCCGGCGCGACGTGCAGGACGTGTTCCTCGGCACCGGGCTGGGTCCGCGCGCCTACGCCATCATCGGCCAGGGCACGATCAGCCGCATCATCGAATCCAAACCCGAAGAGCTGCGCCTGTTCCTCGAGGAGGCGGCCGGCGTGTCCAAGTACAAGGAACGCCGGCGCGAGACCGCCAACCGCCTGACCGACACGCGTGAGAACCTGACCCGCGTCGAAGACATCCTGCGCGAGCTCAACGCCAACCTGGAAAAGCTCGAGAAGCAGGCCGAGGTCGCGCTGCGCTACAACAGCCTGCACGCCGACGCCACCCTCAAGCAGCACCAGCTCTGGTTCCTCAAGCGCGCCGAAAGCGAGGCCGACCAGGCCAAGGTCAAGGCCGATGCCGAGAAGTCGGTCAACGACCTCGAAAGCCGCATCGCCGACCTGCGCCACATCGAGGCCGAGCTCGAGACCATCCGCCAGGCGCACTACGCCGCCGGCGACCAGGTCAACCAGGCCCAGGGCAAGCTGTACGAGGCCAGCGCCGAAGTCGGCCGGCTCGAAGCCGAAATCCGTTTTGTCGTCGAAGGCCGCCAGCGTGTCGAGCAGCGCCTGCAGCAACTCAAGGAGCAGACTGCGCAGTGGGCCGAGCGCAAGGATAGCGCCGCTGAGGAGACCGAGAATCTCGCCGCCCAGGCCTTGCAGGCCGAAGAGCAGGCCGAGCTGCTGGCCGCCCAGAGCGAAGACCAGGCCGGCCAGTTGCCCGCGCTGGAAGAAGCCCTGCGCGCCGCGCAGTCCAAGGCCAACGAGCAGCGCAGCAGCGTGGGCCAGGTGCAGCAGCAGATCCAGGTGCTGGCCGCCGACCAGCGCAACATCGAAGAGCAGTCGCGCAGCCTGACCCTGCGCCACGAGCGGCTGAGCGCCGACAAAAACGCGCTGAATGCGCCCGACGAAGCGCGCCTGCTCAACCTCAACACGCAGTTCAGCGCAGCGCAGGAAAACCAGGAAATGGTCGAGGCCCGCCTGCACGAGCTGACCGACAGCGTGCCGCAACTGGACGAGGACCGGCGCAACAAGCAGCATGCCGTCAACACCGAATCGGCCAGGCAGGCCGACCTGTCGGCGCGCATGGAAGCGCTCAAGGCGCTGCAGGAAAAGGTCAAGACCGACGGCAAGCTCAAACCCTGGCTGGCCAAACACGGGCTGGACAGCCTGCAGGGCCTGTGGAGCCGCATCCACATCGAGCAGGGCTGGGAAAACGCGCTGGAAGGCGCTTTGCGTGAACGCCTGGCCGCGCTCGAGGTCAGCCGGCTGGACATGGTGCGCGGGTTTGCCGGCACCGACGGGCGTGACACCCCGCCAGCCAAACTCTCGTTTTATTCGCCGCCGGCCGCCGCCGCGCCTGCCAAAAGCTCCAGCACCGGCCTGAAACCGCTGGCCGAGCTGCTGCGCCTGGGCGATGCCGGACAGGCCGCCTTGCTGGGCGACTGGCTGCATGGCTGCCTGACCGCCGCCAGCCTGGACGAAGCCCTGGCCGCGCGCCAGCAGTTGCAGGCCGGCGAGGTGATTTACGTCAAAAGCGGCCATGCCGTCACCCAGCACAGCGTGAGTTTTTATGCGCAGGACTCCGAGCAGGCCGGCCTGCTGGCCCGCGCCCAGGAAATTGAAAACCTCGAAAAACAGCTGCGCGCACAAGCCCTGATCAGCGACGAGGCGCGCAGCGCCCTGATCCGCGCCGAAGCCGCCTATGCCGACGCCGCCCAGCGCCTGGCGACGGCGCGCCGCGAAGCCGCCGAAGGCCAGAGCCGCACCCATGAACTGCAGGTCGAGGTGCTGCGCCTGACGCAGCTGGCCGAGCAGACGCGCGCGCGCAGTGAACAGATCAATGCCGACCTGGGCGAGATCAACACGCAGATGGACGAGCTGCAGGAGCGCAAGGTCACGGCCGAAGCGCGTTTCGAAGAGCTGGACATGCAGCTGGCCGACAGCCAGGAGCGCCACGCGCAGCTCGACGACCGCGTGATCGAGTCCGAGCGCAAACTCAATGAGTCGCGCGAGCAGCAGCGCACGCTGGAGCGCCAGTCGCAGGAAGCGCAGTTCGCGCTGCGCAGCCTGGCCTCGCGCCGCGACGAACTGACGCGATCCATCGACATCGCCGCGCAGCAGGCCGCCTCGATTGCCAGCGAGGAAGAACGCGCCAAAGAGGAGCTGTCCCGCCTGAGTGACGCCGCCGCCAAGGCCGGCCTGCAGGACGCGCTCAATGTGAAGCTCGAGCGCGAAACCGACCTGGGCGCCAAACGCAGCCAGTACGACGACCTGACCACCAAGCTGCGCGCCAGCGACGAGCGGCGCCTGCAGCTGGAGCGGGAACTGGACCCCCTGCGCCAGCGCATCACCGAGTTCCAGCTCAAGGAGCAGGCCGCGCGCCTGGGCTTCGAACAGTACGCCCAGTTGCTGGCCGACGCGCAGGCGGATGTTGCTGCGGTGGAAGCCTCGATCAAGGAAGGCAATGTGCGCCTGACCGGTCTGCAGGGCGAGATCGACCGCATCAACCGCGAGATCCAGTCGCTGGGCGCCGTTAACCTGGCCGCGCTGGACGAGCTCAGCAGCGCGCGCGAGCGCAAGCAGTTCCTCGACGCGCAGTCGGCCGACCTGAACGAGGCCATGACGACCCTGGAAGACGCGATCAAGAAGATCGATTCCGAAACGCGCGCCCTGCTGTCCACCACTTTCGAGACGGTGAACCGG
>Ga0307516_10005196_pt1 | contig 15670 bp, 10 predicted proteins | sample 19_EM_MG_FD_203310 | JGI IMG/M metagenome (GOLD analysis project Ga0307516, IMG submission 203310) | Populus trichocarpa ectomycorrhiza microbial communities from riparian zone in the Pacific Northwest, United States - 19_EM | ecosystem: Host-associated > Plants > Roots > Unclassified | place...
CCTGGGCCGAAGAGCGCGACATTGCGGCGCTCTTCGTCACGCGCCGGCCCGATGGCCACCTCGAAGAACGCCTGAGCAGCGCCTTCGCGGCGCTCGCATGAGCCACCTCGAGGCGATTGCTGCGGTGCGCAGCGTGGAGGTTTTCCAGTGAGCGTCGTGCTCGACCCCAGCTCGTTGCGCCTGCTAGGCGCGGCCGCCGTGCTGCTCGCTTATGCCGCGCTGTGCGCGTTCATCTACCGCACCGAGCGAAACAAGGGCAAGAAGTCGGAACAGGCTGCCGCCGCGCTGGGCGCAGCGACCGAAGGGGTCACCTCCATCCTCGTCGCGTTTGCCAGCCAGACCGGCTTTGCCGAACAACTGGCGTGGCAAAGCGCGCGCCTGCTGCACACCGCAGGCGTGCCGGTGCGCGTGCTGCCGCTCGGCCAGCTGACGCTCGACGAACTGGCCCGCACCGAACGCGCGCTCTTCATCGTGAGCACCTACGGCGAGGGCGATGCCCCCGACAACGGCGCGCGGTTTGCACAGCAGGTCATGGCGGGCGACGTGTCGCTGCCGCAGCTTCACCATGCGGTGCTTGCGCTCGGCGACCGCAGCTACGCCAACTTCTGCGGCTTCGGCCGCCGCCTCGATGGGTGGCTGCAGGCGCGTGGCGCATCGGCACTGTTCGATCGCATCGAGCTCGACAACGAAGACGCCACCGCCTTGACGGCCTGGCAACACCAGGTCGCGCACCTCGCCGGCACGACGGATCTGCCCGACTGGCAGGCGCCGGCATTCGAAGACTGGCAACTGGTCGAGCGACGTGTGCTCAACGCCGGCAGCGTCGGTGCGCCGGTCTGCCATCTCGTGCTGGCGCCCACCGCCGGCGCGGCTTTGCCGATGTGGGAGGCCGGCGATCTGGTTCAGGTTCGCGCACCGGGCGACCCGGCGCGGCCGCGTGAATACACGATCTCATCGGTGCCGGCCGATGGCCATCTGCACCTGCTCGTGCGGCAGGAGCGGCACGCCGATGGCAGTCTGGGTTGCGCCTCGGGTTGGCTCACCGAGCAGGCGCCCGTCGGTGCCGTCGTGCCGCTGCGAGTGCGCGCGCACAGCAGCTTTCACATCGGCAACAACGCGGCACGGCCGCTGGTGCTGATCGGCAACGGCACCGGATTCGCCGGATTGCGCAGCCACCTGAAAGCGCGCGCCGCGTCGACGCCGAGGCCTCCGGCCTGGTTGCTGTTCGGTGAACGGCACTCGGCGCACGACCGCTATTTCGGCGACGAGATCGACCGCTGGCTCGCCGAAGGCGTGCTCGCGCATGCCGACCTCGTGTTCTCGCGCGACCAGGAACAGCGTCTCTATGTGCAGCACCGTGTGCGGGAGCATGCGCAGCGGCTGCGCAAATGGGTCGCTGAGGGCGCGGCGATCTATGTGTGCGGCAGCCTCGAAGGCATGGCGAGCGGCGTTGATGCAGCGCTCGCCGAGGTGCTCGGCAGTGATGAACTCGCGCGTCTCGCAGACGCAGGACGCTATCGACGAGACGTGTATTGAGTTGTGATCGCGCTGCGAGAAGCGCTCTGCAATGACGTGCCGCCACGACAAAAGCGCACTTCACCGGGCATGAATGCGCGATTTACCTATGAAAACTCCTTCTCAATGCACCACTCTCGCAGTAGTATTCGCTCCGCACGTGGTCCATGGAGAACAGAGAGCTCATGCGGCTCTCACCCAACACGGGCACATCAACAAACTCTTTGATGGAGAAATTCAAAATGGCAACTGCGAAGAAAGCTGCGAAACCCGCAGCGAAAAAGGCCCCGGCCAAAAAGGCGGCTCCGGCCAAGAAGGTAGCGGCGAAGAAAGCTGCTCCCGCTAAGAAGGCCGCTCCGGCCAAGAAGGCGGCTCCTGCGAAGAAGGTTGCTGCGAAGAAGGCCGCTCCGGCCAAGAAGCGCACTCCCAACGCAGCCTTCATGAAGGCAATGACCCCGAGCGCACAACTGGCTGCCATCATCGGCTCCACCCCAGTGCCGCGCACGGAAGTCACCAAGAAGGTCTGGGAGTACATCAAGAAGAACAGCCTTCAAGATTCGGCGAAGCGCACGATGATCAATGCCGACGCGAAGCTGAAGGAAATCTTCAAGAAGGCCCAAGTCTCGATGTTCGAGATGACCAAGCTGATCAACGGCCACCTGAAGTAATCCAGGTTCTGCTGATCAAAAAAGCCGGTGCAGTGCACCGGCTTTTTTTATGGCCGCTCCGTCCACGCAGCCGTTGATAGCTGGCCCCAACGGGGCGAGGAATGCGTGCAAGCGAAGCGAGGCACCCATCAAGCAACGACCCGAGCACGGGTCTCCCGGGCTCAGGGTTGGCGCCCCGTGGGGGCAGGAGCGTCAGCGACTGGGGGGCTCAAGACCCTATCCAGGCCCGCAATGATGTGCGCGACGTTGATCGGCTTGGTCCAGTAGCCGTCGAATCCGGCCGCCAATGCCGCATCGATCTGCGTCTGCATCGCGTCGGCCGACAGTGCGATGCAGTGCAGGCTGCTGGTGCGGACGTCCTCGCGCAGCGTGCGGATGAGCTCCAGCCCGCTCATGTCGGGCAGGTTCATGTCGATCAAGAGCAGGTCGTAGCGCCGCGCCTGCACCGCGGCAAGCCCCGTGGCGCCGTCGGGAACGGCCTGCAGTTCCCACTGCGGTCGCGCCCTAAACACCTCTTGCATCAGCAGCACGTTGAGCGGTTCGTCTTCGATGTAGAGCACCAGCCGCGAGGTGGATGCCGGCATCACGGGTGCCGCTTCCTGCAACTCGCTGCCGGCTGGCCGGGCGACGGGCGCAGCGCACGCGGGCAGCAGCAGTGTGAAGGTCGACCCCTTGCCGGGCTCGCTGCGCACCTGCAGTTCACCCCCCATCGACATGGCGAGTTCGCGCGCAATCACCAGACCCAGGCCCGAACCTTCAACGCGCCGTTGCTCGGCGCCCAGGCGGTTGAACGGCTGGAACAGCAGTGCCTGTTGCGCGTCGCTCAAGCCTTCGCCCTCATCGCTGACGTCCACCTGAACGTGCTGGTCGCTGCTCGACAGCGACACCTGCACGGTACCGGCGGGCCGGTTGTACTTGATGGCATTCGACAGGAGGTTGAGCAGCACCTGCTCGACCGCGCGAGCATCGCCTTGGGCCCACAGCGCACGCCGCGGCGGCATCGAGAGCGTCACGCCAGCGCTGTCGGCCATCGGCTGAATGAGTGAGAAGCAGGCCTCCAGCGTCGCGTCGAGATTGATCGGCAGGCGCTGCAGCGAAAAGTCTTCCTGCTCGATGCGCGCCAGGTTGAGCATGTCGTTGATCAACTCCAGCAGGTGGCGCCCCGCGCGCAGCACGCTGTCGAGTCGGCGTGCCTGGTCGGTGGCCAACGGGTGAACGCGGTCGATCGCCATCAGCTGCGCAAACCCGAGGATGCCGTTCAGTGGCGTGCGCAACTCATGGCTCACCCGCGACAGGAACTCGCTCTTGGCGCGGCTCGCGCGCTCGGCGGCCTCCTTGTCGCTGCGCAGCTGTTCGTGCGCGGCCTGCTGCGTCACATCGCGGCAGGTGCCCACCATGCCGTTCACCTGCTCGTCGTCGCCGCGCGTGCAGCGCGCAAATATCTCGAGCGTCGCTTCGTTGCCGTCGGGCAGCTGCAGGCGATAGCGCGTTTCGAGCACGCCGCCGGTGGCGAGCGCATGCTCGAGCTGAGCTTTCACGTTTGACCGGTCGCCCGGATGGATGGCCGCCAGCCAGTCCGTGAACAGAAAGTGCGTCTGCGGATACTGCAGCCCATGGTTGGCGCAGGCCAGCGCATCCAGGCGCATCAGGCCGCTCTTGAGGTCGAGCTCGGCAATGCCGATGCCGGCGGCTTCGGCGGCCAGGCTCCAGCGCTCGTCACTGCTGCGCAACGCGAGTTCGCTTTCCTTGCGCGCCGTCACGTCGGCTGAGAAGCCGTGCCACAGCGTGCCTCCTTCGGGGTGGTGTTCGGGCACTGCCCGGGTTTCGATCCAGCGCGTGCGGCCGTCGCGAACGATGCGGAACTCGCGGTGCCACGGCAGCATCGCGCGTGCCGCAGCCAGCAGGCTCGGCAGGTAGTCGGGCACCTCGTCAGGGTGGAGCAGGCGCAGCACCATGTCGCCGTCGATACGCTCGCCGTTCTGCGGTGGCTCGGCACCAAACAAGTCGCGCGACGCATCGCTGGTGTAGGTGTAGTGGCTGCTTCCATCGGGCTGCAGCCAGAGCTGGAAGATCATGCCAGGCACCTGCGCCGACAGTTTGCGCAGCAGCTCCGCCTGGCCATGCTTGCGCCGCTCGGCCTGGATGAGCGCCGTGACATCGCGTGCCGTGCCGCGGTAGCCGCAGAACCGGCCCTGGGCATCGAACACCGGCACGGCGCTGCGCGACACCTGCAGCTTGCCGAGTGGCGTGTGCTTGTCGGTGATCACGCGCGTGATCGGCTGATGCTGCCGCAGCAGCGTGTGCAAGGTCTGCCCGCCGCGGAGTGGTTCGCCCAGACTGTCGAGCAGCGGCGAATCGGCAATCTCCAGGCCCTTGATCGCGGCCGGCGACAGGTCTGTCACCGCTTCGAACGCGGCCGAGACCCAGAGGTAGCGCAGCTGCGCGTCGGTCTCCCACATCCAATCGCCCGAGGCGCGGGCGAAGTCGAGCAGACGCGCGCGTTCTTCGTCTACAGGCCGCTCGTCGGAATGGGCGCAGAGCTCCGACGTCTGCCGCGCGGGCGGCAAATGCGACTCGTCAGAAGGCAGTGACGAAGGCGGCATGTCGTTGGAGCGGCGAAGCCAAAGACCGCATTATCGGGACAGTCCCTTCACAACGCCCAATGGCCTGGCTGGGAGGCGGGGCCGGGAGGAGGGAGATGGCACGAACCCTCTCTCACCTTCTCCCTCTCCAGCTCACTGAAGGTCTCAGCGCAGCAGTGGCTTCAGGTAGCGGCCGGTGTAGCTGTCGGCATGCGCGGCGATGTCTTCCGGCGTGCCCGCCGCCACCACCATGCCGCCGCCGGCACCGCCCTCGGGACCCATGTCGATCACCCAGTCGGCCGTCTTGATCACGTCCAGGTTGTGCTCGATCACGACGATGGTGTTGCCGGCATCGCGCAGCTGGTGCAGCACGCGCAGCAGCAGGTCGATGTCGGCGAAGTGCAGGCCGGTGGTGGGTTCGTCGAGGATGTAGAGCGTGCTGCCGGTGTCGCGCTTGCTCAGCTCGAGCGCGAGCTTCACGCGTTGCGCCTCGCCGCCGGAGAGCGTGGTCGCGCTTTGGCCGAGGCGGATGTAGCCCAGCCCCACGTCGAGCAGGGTCTGCAGCTTGCGCGCGATGTTCGGCACGGCATTGAAGTAGCCGTGTGCGTCTTCGACGGTGAGGTTGAGCACCTCGGTGATGTTCTTGCCCTTGTAGAGCACCTCGAGCGTTTCGCGGTTGTAGCGCTTGCCGTGGCAGACGTCGCAGGGCACGTACACGTCCGGCAAGAAGTGCATCTCGACCTTGAGCACGCCGTCGCCCTGGCAGGCTTCGCAGCGCCCGCCGGCCACATTGAAGCTGAAGCGGCCCGGGCCGTAGCCGCGCTCGCGGGCAGTGGGCACCTCAGCAAACAGCTCGCGGATGGGCGTGAACAGGCCGGTGTAGGTCGCCGGGTTGCTGCGCGGCGTGCGGCCGATCGGGCTCTGGTCGACACTGATCACCTTGTCGAACACGTCCAGGCCTTCGACGGCATCGTGCGGCTCTGGTTCGGCATGGCTGCCGTAGAGCTTGCGCGCCACCGCGGCGTACAGCGTGTCGTTCACCAGGGTCGACTTGCCCGAGCCAGACACGCCAGTCACGCAGGTGAGCAGGCCCACCGGGATCTCGGCCGTCACGCCCTTCAGGTTGTTGCCGCGCGCGTTGACGATGCGCAGGCTCTGCGGCTCGTCCATGTCAGCCAGGCGATGGCGTTGCTTGGGCACGGCAATCTTCAGCACCTGCGACAGGTAGCGGCCGGTCAACGACTCTGCGCTGTCGGCCACAGCCTGCGGCGTACCCTGCGCGATCACGTGGCCGCCGTGCACGCCGGCGCCCGGGCCCATGTCGATCACGTGGTCGGCGGCGCGGATCGCGTCTTCGTCGTGCTCGACCACCAGCACGCTGTTGCCGATGTCGCGCAGGTGGCGCAGCGTGCCGATCAGGCGGTCGTTGTCGCGCTGGTGCAGGCCGATGCTGGGCTCGTCGAGCACGTACATCACGCCGGTGAGGCCCGAGCCGATCTGCGAGGCAAGGCGGATGCGCTGCGATTCGCCACCGCTTAGCGAGTCGGCGTTGCGGTCCAGGCTCAGGTAGTTGAGGCCGACGTCGTTCAGGAACTTGAGCCGCGAGCGGATCTCGCGCACGACCTTGTCGGCGATCTCGGCCTTCGCGCCCTTCAGATGCAGCGACTCGAAATACGCCAGGCATTCGCGCAGCGTGAAGTGCTCGACGCGGTAGATCGGCTCGCCCTGTTCGTCATTCTCGCCCTGCAGGAACACGTGCCGGGCTTCGGTGCGCAGCCGCGCGCCCTGGCAGTCGGGGCAGGGCTTGGCGGCCTGGTAACGCGCCAGGTCTTCGCGCACGGCGGCCGAGTCGGTCTCCTTGTAGCGGCGCTCCAGCGTCGGCAGGATGCCTTCGAACGGGTGCTTGCGCTTGACGCTGCGAACCTTGCCTTTCGCACCGTCGGCTTCGTAGGTGAAGCTCACCTCTTCGTCACCCGAGCCGAACAGCAGCACCTCGCGGGCCTTTTTCGACAGGTCTTCGAACGGTGTGTCGATGTCGAACTTGTAGTGCTTGGCCACGCTCTCCAACAGCGAGAAGGTGTAGCCGTTGCGGCGGTCCCAGCCCTTCACGGCGCCGCTCGCGAGGCTGAGCGATGGGAAGGCGACCACGCGTTCGGGGTCGAAGGCCGTCACCTGGCCCAAGCCATCGCAGGTCGGGCAGGCACCCACCGGCGAGTTGAACGAGAAGAGGCGCGGCTCCAGTTCGCTCAGCGAGTAGCTGCAGATCGGGCAAGCGAACTTGCTGCTGAACAGGTGTTCGTGACCGGTGTCCATCTCGAGCGCCATCGCACGGCCATCGGCAATGCGCATCGCGGCTTCGAAGCTCTCGGCCAGGCGCTGTTGCAATCCCGGCTGCACCTTCACGCGGTCGATCACGACGTCGATGTCGTGCTTCTCGGCCTTCTTGAGCTTGGGCACGTCGGTCGCTTCGTACGCCGTGCCGTCCACGCGGAAGCGGATGTAGCCCTGCGCCTGCATGTCGGCGAAGAGCTCGACGAACTCGCCCTTGCGATCGCGGACCACCGGCGCCAGCACCATCAGCTTCGTCTCTGCCGGCAAGGCGAGCGCGGCATCGACCATCTGGCTCACGCTCTGCGCCTGCAGCGGCAGGTGGTGGATGGGGCAGAACGGCGTGCCGGCGCGCGCATACAGCAGGCGCAGGTAATCGTGGATCTCGGTGACGGTACCAACGGTCGAACGCGGGTTGTGCGAGGTGGCCTTCTGCTCGATGCTGATGGCCGGGCTCAGGCCCTCGATCACGTCGACGTCGGGCTTGTCCATCAGCTGCAGGAACTGCCGCGCGTAGGCCGAGAGGCTCTCTACATAGCGCCGCTGGCCTTCGGCATACAGCGTGTCGAACGCCAGACTCGATTTGCCTGAGCCGCTCAGGCCGGTGATCACCACCAGCTTGTTGCGCGGGATGTCGAGGTCGATGTTCTTCAGGTTGTGCGTGCGCGCCCCGCGGACACGAATCATCGGGGCTTCGATCGAAGCCTCAACGGCAGGCGCCTTGTCGACGGGTGGTTTGGCGGGAGTGCGGGGGGGCATGAAGGCGCAGCGCGAAACCGAACATGATAGCGGCGGCGCCTGTCACGTCAGGTGACACCGGACCGCCGGAAATCAAGGCGCGGCGGTATCGAGTGCGCTCCGCAGTGGCGTGATCGTGGCCGCAGGCAGCTCGGCCTGCCAGGCGCTCTGGGCTTGCTCCCACAGCACGCCGTGTTCGGTGAGGCGCAGGCTGTGTTCCAGGCGGCCATCGCGGAGCAAGCGCAGCTCGCGGCCGAGCAGGGCGCCGGTCTCGCGGGCGGCGCGCGGTTGCCAGCGGGAGCCGGTGGCGCTGTCGAGTTGCGCGAGCCAGGCGTAGATGGCGTCGTTCATGCCTTGCGCGCTGCCGTCGCCGCGTTGCCATGTCCAGTGCGTGGGGTCGCCGGCGATGGCGGCGCGCAGGCGGACGAGGCTCGTGCGCGCCACGTCTTGCTGCACACGCTGCTCGCTCAATTCGACCTGGGGTGCGGCTTCGCTGCGCATCGCACGGGTGACCACGCTGCGTGCACGTTTGGACTCGGACTCGTCGGCGGATTTCGACGCGGCCAGCCCACCCGCGGCCGCGCCGGCCATCGCATCGGCAGGTGCGGTTGGCGTTGTGGCGGGCGCGGGAACGACAGGCGGCGGCAACGAGAGTGCCGTGATGGCGGTGGACTCGCGCACGGGTGGTGCCACATCGGCCTTGGCGTCAACGGCGACTTCGTTGCGTGCTGCCGGTGCCGCCGGTGCAGGTGCCGGCGATGGCGCTGCGGGCTTCGCCGATGCGAACGCGGCCTTGTCTGCGGCGGGGGCGGACTTGCGCAAGGCGTCGCGCGGAGGTTCCGGTGCGCGGCGTTCCGCCTCGGCGGCCGGCGCTTGCTTAGGTGCCGCCTCAGGTGCTGACGCTGCAGGTGGCGCGACAGGCGGTGTCGCAACGGACGGTGCCGTTTCTGCAGGCGCGGTGGCGGGAGCGGGCCGTTGCGGCAGGGCCTCGTTCATCGGCTGGTCCCACCACATCACGCCAACCAGCGTGGCGGCCATCAGGCCCGCGAAGCCAGCGGCGACAGACGGGCGTGCGAACCAATCCCACAGCGCAAGCAGTGGGTGGCGCGCGGGCCGGGCCGGCGCTGTCGTGTCACGCGCCTTGGCGCGGGCTTCGCTCAGGATCAACGCGCTGAGCGATGGCGGCGGCTGCACCTGCGCATCGGGCGCATGGCGCAGCGCTTCGCGCAGATGGGCGTCGCGCTCTTGATCTGTCATTGCGCGCCCCCTTGAATCGGCGCGAGGTACGCGCCCATGCACGTGCGCAGCTTGCTCATCGCATAGCGCAGCCGCGTCTTCGCTGTTTCGAAGCCGACCTCCAGCGTGCGAGCCACCTCAGCCAGCGGCAGCTCGTCGTCGTGGTGCAGCAAGAAAGCGCTGCGCTGCGCGAGCGGCAGTTCTTCCAGGCAGCCCAGCAGGCGCTCTCCGGCGCGGCGCCAGAAGGCGAGGTCGTCGCTGTGGGGTGACGGGCTCGCGGGTGCAGGCCACTGCTGCCAAGCGGCGCCGCCAGCGTCGGGCTCCCATGGCGAATCGTCATCGGTACTCATCGACACCTCGCGCCCGCTGCGACGCCAGATGTCGATCACGCGGTGGTTGGCCAGCGTGTAGAGCCAGGTGCGAAAGCTCGCCCCCTGCGGCTCCCATTGCTGGCGTGCGTTCACCACGCGCAGCCAGGTGTCCTGAAAGATCTCGTCGGTCTGCGCGGCCAGCGAGGTGCCCAGCAGGCGGCGGATGAAGCGGTACAGCCCGGCCTGATGGCGGGCATAAAGCCGCTCGAACGCCGACGCGTCGCCACGCGCGTAGGCGCTCATCAGCTCGTCGTCTGTGGGTTCGGGCACGGGGCTCATCGGGTCGGAAGTCTGCCTCACTCGGGGTGGTACGGCCATCGGGGCGAAACGGGGTGAATTCGGGGTGGACTATTTTTCAGCCGCGCATCACCCCGTTGCCAGCTGAGCCACGTGTCATGCCAGGTGACCCTTTCACTTCGGAGACCTTCATGACCGTGAACCTGCGCCGCACTGCCTTGCCCGCCTTTCTGTTGACCGTGCTGCTCGCTGCCTGTGCCGCGGCATTCGACGAACCCTCGGCCCATGCCGCCACCCCCCCTGAGCGCGGCCCCTGGCCCCCTGCGTGGCAAGACGCGCCGCAAAGTTCGGCCGTCGACTTCACCCCGCCCGCCTTCCAGGCACCGTCTGCCACGCATTGCCATCGCCTGCCGACAACGCGTGAAGTGCCGGGCGGAGGCGAGCAACAGAACGCTGGCTGGCGGCGCGGCCGCGAGATGGAATCGTCGCGCGATGCACTCGCCAAGCGCAGCGAATCGGCCGAGATGGCGCCTGCTGCGCCTGCGATCGAGTCGCGCATTGCTGGCGCTGCGGCCGACAAATCATCGCCGGCCTTCGCGCCACCGCCATGGCCCAGCCAGCCACATCCACAACCGACGCCGCAACCGATGCCGCAGCGCCCATCGCACGAGCCGGTCACCGCGGGCATGGTCGACGACAACGCCGACTTCGGCGAGTACCTCGCCTACCGCCAGCGCAACGGCCACCTGGCTGTGCGCGAGCGCGACATCAGCGAGCGCTACCTGCTGGAGGTGACCGACGCGCAGGGCCAGCCGGTGCACGATGCCGAAGTGGCCGTGCAGCGGCCCGGCATCGCCCAGCCGGTGATGTGGGCTCGCACCGACACGGCCGGCCGCGTGTGGCTGCACCCGCGCGCCTTCCTGTCGCCCGAGCTGGACGACGAGCGAACGCTCGGTGTCGCCGTGCGGAAGGGCGGTGTGCAGAGCCGCGCGTTGCTGACACGGGGCCAGTCACAGGCGGTGCAGGTGCGGCTCGGGCAGAACCTCGCTGCGCCGATGCGCCTGGACCTGGTGTTCCTGATCGATGCCACCGGTTCGATGGGCGATGAGATCGCCAAGTTGAAGAACTCGATGCGTGCGATGTCGCAGCAGATCTCGCAACTGCCCGGCCAGCCCGACATCTGCTACGGCCTCGTGGCCTATCGCGACCGCGGCGATGCGTTCATCACCCGCACGCACGATTTCACCGACGACCTCGGCGCCTTTCAGCAGCAGCTGGCCCATGTGCAGGCGCACGGCGGCGGTGACACGCCCGAGGCCTTGAACGAAGCGCTGCATGAAGTCGTGCACGGCTTGAGCTGGCGCCAGCAGGCCGCTCGCATGGTGGTCTTGGTGGCCGATGCACCGCCGCACCTCGACTACGGTGGTCCGCAATACGACCGCGACATGCAGGCCGCGCTGTCCAAGGGCATCAAGCTGTTCGCGGTGGGCGCGAGCGGGCTCGACCCGGTCGGCGAATACATCTACCGTCAGATGGCGCAGTACACCGCGGGGCGCTTCGTCTTCCTCACTTACCGAGACGCGGGCAACCCGGGCAGCGGGCCCGGCTCGCAGACCTCGCACGACGTGAAGCAGTACTCGGTGCAGACGCTGGACAAGCTGGTGGTGCGGCTCGTCGGCGAAGAATTGGCACGTCTGAAGCGGGGTTGATGCAGCGACGTAGCATCGCCCCATGAAGCTGTTGCCGCGCCTTACCCGCCGCACGCTGGCCTTCTTGGCCGGTGTGCTGATGGCCGGCTGCGGCGGCGGTGTGTACCTGGAGTTCGGTGACGGTGACGACCTGCCGCCGGTGATCGACCTGAGTGCGGCCGCATCATCCGCACGCGCCGGCGACAGCGTGCGCCTGGCAGCTGCCGCTGCCGATGAGAACGGCATCGACCACGTGAGCTTCTATCGCTTCGACGGCAACACCGTCGTGCGCATCGGCTCCGACGGTTCACCACCCTACGAGTGGCAGCTGCTGGTGCCGACCGACGGGCGCAGCGCCGTCACGGTGTTCGCGCGGGCGGTCGACTACGCCGACAACGTGACCGAGAGCGATCAGCTGACGATCAGCATCACGCCCTGAGCCGCAGGCTTCAAAAGCGACTCAATCGAGATAGGGCGTCAGCGTTTGCATCTGCGGCTTGTCGGCACCGCTGGCCGGCTCGATGCTGAAGAAGTTGTCGCCCCACCACGGCCCGGCGGCCCAGTAGGTCCAGCCGGCCCACACGTCGCTGTTCGTCTCCATGTGGTTCAGCATGCCGGCCAGTGCCTGCTTGCAGACGTCGTTGTTGGCTCCTGCGAACTCGCCCAGCAGGCCGCGCTTGCCATTGGCACGCAGCCATGCGGTGAAGACGGCCAGCCGCTGGGCACCGATGGTGGCGCTGGTGCAGGTGCTCGATGTTCCCGAGCTGTCGGCGTCGAGGTACTGGTGCGCTTCGTAGACGATGTTCTTGCCGCTGTCGGTGATCTGCAGCATCGCCTGCGCATTGGGCGTGCCGTACCAGTTGGCGGCCCAGCTGTGGGCGCCGCTCCAGGCGTTGCCCGGCACGGCAATCGTGTTGGTCGCGCCGGTGGCGCGGATGCGGCGGATCGCTTCGTTCGCGGCACTCACCCAGCTCTCGGTCGCCATGTTGAAGGGCTCGTTCATCACGCCGAAGATGACCTTCGGGTTGCCCTTGAACACACTGGCCAGGCGAGACCAGAAATCGCCGAAGGCAGCGTTGGGCACGCCGCTCGAGCCGATCACCTGGCCACGGTAGCGCGCGTAGTTGTGCGGGTCGATCAGCACCGTCACGCCCTTGGCCGTGGTGCCGGCCACGAAGTCCTTGAGGCGGGTCAGTTCGGTGGCGTCCAGCGCGCTGTTGAGCGTGGGCTGCAGCCGCTCCCACAGGAAGGGCAGGCGCACCAGGTTCATGCCCTTGGCCTTGAAGTAGTCGACCGAGCTGACGCTGGGGTACACGTACTGGTAGCCGTACTTGCCGGGCAGAGCGGTGCTGGTGAATTCGGCGCCCGACAGGTTGACTCCGCGCCACTTGACGCCGGTCACCGCAGCGGGCGTGGCCTCGGGGCTCGACGCGTCGCTCGATGGGGCTGTGCTGTCGACAGGGGCCGGTGCCGGGGCCGCGACCGCTGCGTCGTCGGGTTCGCTGCTGCTGCCGCTGCCGCCGCAAGCAGCCAGTGCGATCAAGGAACCCAGTGCGGCCACGCAGCGCAGGCGGTGCAAAGTCGAGCCCATGCGGCAAGCCGAGGTTTGCGAAGAAGCAGCACCGTGGGCGTGTTGGAGATGAACTGGGATCACGCAAGAACCTCGTAGTCGAACAGGTGCCTGCATTGTCGGAATCGTCCTACGGGCATTCAGTCATCTCTTGTAAGTGCCCGTGCGTGAATTGCTTGGCAACCTGTTTTCCGACTGCAGGGCGCAGCGGCGTGTTTTGTGTGCCGCCAGGTTGCGTATCGCTACAGGTGCAACTGCAATCTCAGTACTCGAGCATCAGGTGCAGCACGTGGGCGCCGACGCGCTTTTCCACCCGCGGGATGTACGCCACACGCGGCGTGATGCCTTGGTAAGTGAAGAGCGACCACGAGGGCACCAGCAGCGGCTGCACCTTGTGGAAGTAGCCAGTCACCGCGGCGGTGGTCACGTCGAGTGCGCCGAACTTCCAGGTGTAGCCGGCGTAGAAGCTGTCTCTGCGCAGCGAGTTGCGGTAGCCGCCGGCCGTCCAGCCTTCGTCGGTGCGGTAGTAGAGGCCGGGGTTGAAGTTGTTGTAGTGCTTGGACGGGAAGTGCTGGCTGCCGACGTGAAAGCCGATCGTGTCGGCCATGGCGCACGGCGCCAGCGTCAGGGCGGCAATGGCGAGAGCGGCGATGCGGATCAGGCGGGACATGGCGGTTTCCGATAGACAAGTGCTTGCTTGTCTTTTCGAACATCGCGGTGTGTCGCTGAAGCGACTGTTTCATGAGCGCCGGGCCAGGGAGTGCAAAACTCACGGCACTACTTGACAAGGTACAGAGCGGTTACGTCTCGAGGAATGTCAAGCGCTTCACGCCGCATCGGAGAGCCGCACCTGTGAACAGATGCTCGGAAGGGCGTGAGAGGCCACGTTTGGGAGCCGGGGCAGCCCCGTGCTGAGGTGCTGGTCTGATCGCCCCTGCTGCCGGGGGAGCGCGGGCTCTCAGCCCTGCAGCACGCGCAGGATTTCGCGGCCGTAGGCCTCGAGCTTCTTCGCGCCCACGCCGCTGATCTCCGACAGGTCGTCGAGCGAGGTCGGTTGCGCCCGCGCCATCTCGGCCAGCGTGGCGTCATGGAAGATCACATAGGCCGGCAGCCCATGCTCCTTGGCCACCTCGGCGCGCCAGGCCTTGAGGGCGGTGAAGCGCTCGGTGCCTTCATCGTCGAGCGTGATGGGCGGTGCCTTGTCTTTGCCGCGGGTGAACTTGCCGGTCTTGCTGCTGCCTCGCTTGGGCGTGTCGCTCTGCACACGCAGCAGCATCACCACGTCGCCGCGCAGCACGTCGCGTGCGCTCGGCGTCAGCTCCAGCGTGTTGTATTCGCCTTCGGTACGCAGGTGGCCCAGCGCGATCAGCTGGCGCAGCACGGCGCGCCATTGCACTTCGCTCACGTCGGCACCGATGCCGAAGGTGGACAGGCTCTGGTGCCGGTACTGCACCACCTTGTCGGTGGCCTTGCCGCGCAAAACGTCCATCAGGTGGACGGCACCGAAGCGCTGGCCGCCGTTCTGGTGGAAGCGGTAGACGCAGCTGAGCGCCTTGCGCGCGGCTTCGGTCGCGTCCCACGTTGCCGGCGGGTTCAGGCAGTTGTCGCAGTTGCCGCAAGGCGTACTGTCTTCGCCGAAGTACTTGAGCAGCCGCACGCGACGGCAATCGTGCGCTTCGGCCAGCGCGAGCAGCGCTTCGAGCTTGCCGACCTGGCCGCGCTTGAACTCTTCGCCGGCGGTGCTGTCGTCGATCATGCGGCGCTGGTTCACCACGTCTGCCAGGCCATAAGTCATCCAGGCGTCGGCCGGCAAGCCGTCGCGGCCACCGCGGCCCGTTTCCTGGTAGTAGCTCTCGATGTTCTTCGGCAGGTCGAGGTGGGCCACGAAGCGCACGTCGGGCTTGTCGATGCCCATGCCGAAGGCGATGGTCGCGACCATCACGATGCCGTCTTCGCGCAAGAACTTGTCTTGGTGGCGCCGGCGCACATCGGCGTCGAGCCCGGCGTGGTACGGCAGCGCGCTGATGCCTTCGCTCTTCAGCCAGTCGGCGGTCTCTTCGACCTTCTTGCGCGACTGGCAGTAGACGATGCCGGCATCGCCTTCGTGCTCGTCGTTGATGAAGCGCAGCAGCTGCGCGCGGGCGTTGTCTTTCTCGACGATCGAATAGCGGATGTTCGGCCGGTCGAAGCTGCTGATGAAGATGCGTGCGTTCTGCAGCTGCAGGCGCTCGATGATGTCGGCGCGCGTGAGGTCGTCGGCCGTCGCGGTCAGCGCGATGCGCGGCACGTTGGCGTAGCGCTCGTGCAGCACGTTGAGCGACAGATAGTCTTCGCGGAAGTCGTGCCCCCACTGGCTCACGCAATGCGCTTCGTCGATGGCGAAGAGGCTCAGCAGCCCGCGCTCGTTGAGCGAATCGAGCTGCGCCAGGAAGCGCGGTGTCGTCACGCGTTCGGGCGCGGCGTACAGCAGCACCAGGCGGCCGCTCATCATCTCGCGCTCGATGCGCTGCGTCTCTTCGAGCGTGAGCGTGGAGTTGAGAAACGAGGCGTGCACGCCGGCTTCTTCGAGCGCGCCGACCTGGTCGTGCATCAGTGCGATCAGCGGGCTCACCACCACCGCCACACCGTGGCCCGCGCGGTGGCGTGCGATCGCCGGCACCTGGTAGCACAGGCTCTTGCCGCCGCCGGTGGGCATCAGGACCAGCGCGTCGCCATCCTTCACGACGTGGTCGATGAT
>Ga0307516_10005197_pt1 | contig 15668 bp, 13 predicted proteins | sample 19_EM_MG_FD_203310 | JGI IMG/M metagenome (GOLD analysis project Ga0307516, IMG submission 203310) | Populus trichocarpa ectomycorrhiza microbial communities from riparian zone in the Pacific Northwest, United States - 19_EM | ecosystem: Host-associated > Plants > Roots > Unclassified | place...
ATGATAGGCGCTGTGAGCGACGACGCGGCGGAACACGTGCCGGAACGGTTGGATCGGCTGGAGGGCCTGGTCGCGCGGTCGGCGGCGGCCCGGGGAATCGAGCATTTCATCGATCCGGCCTGGCGGCGGCGCACCGACGGGGAGGGCCGGTGGCCGTCCGCCGTCGCCGTCCTGGTGTTGATCGGGCTGCAACTGCTGTTGCCGGAACGACTCTCGTTCGGCAACCGGTGGATCTTGCCGGCCGTCGAGGTGATCATCATCGTCGTGCTGATCGGCGCCAATCCGAGCCGGATGACGCGCGGCTCCCGGTCGCTGCGGACGCTGGGGCTGGCGCTGATCGCGGTGGCCAGCCTGGGCACCGGTTGGTCGGTGGCATCGCTGGTCCGCGAGATCACCACCGGGTCGCACGCCGGGTCGGCGCCGGTGCTGCTGGCCACCGGCGGGGACATCTGGCTGATCAACATGCTCACGTTCGCGGTGTGGTACTGGGAATTGGACCGGGGTGGGCCGATCGTCCGGGCGCGCGGGACCGACCCGTACCCGGACTTCTTGTTTCCGCAGATGAGCTCGCCGGACATGGCGCCGAAGGACTGGGAGCCGGGGTTCGTCGACTACCTGTTTCTGGCGTTCACCAACTCGACCGCCTTCAGCCCGACGGACACGTTGCCGCTGTCTCGGTGGGCGAAGTTCCTGATGCTCGTGCAGTCGATGATTTCGCTGGTCACGGCCGCGTTGGTGGTCGCCAAGGCGGTCAACGCGCTGCAGTGACGCGGCGCATGGCCGGATCCTTGGTGCGGGCGAAGCCGAGCGACGCGTACAGCGGTTCCCCGTCCGGCGACGCCTTCAGGTCGACCACGAGGACGTCCCGGGCCGTGTACCAGGCGAGCAACGCCCGCATGCAGGCCCGGGAGTAGCCGCGCCGCCGGTACGCCGGGTCGGTGGCGACGTTGTAGACGTACCCGCGAAACGGGCTGGGGCCGCGCGGACCCGGCAGCCGCTCGTCGATCGCGCCCACCACGCAGGCCGCGAGCCCGCCGTCCGGGCGGTCCACCACGAACGCGGCCAACCGATCGGCCGGATCGGCGAGCTGGCGGCGCAGAACGTCGGCGCCGGCCGGCAGCCACGGCCCGGGCTCGGGTGCGGTCGCGCCGGGCATGCTGCTCAGCATCACCACGCGCAGGCGCATCAGTTCGTCGGCGTCATCCGGGGTTCCCCGCCGTACCTCGATCACGGTCTGGATTCTATCCATAGATAGCTTGCACAATTTCTATGCATAGTTATTGTGGAAGCATGGCCGACGAACTCAAGCACGTATTTCTGGACGCGAAGCAGATCCGGGCGCTCGCTCATCCGCTGCGCACGCGCCTGGTCGGCGAGCTGCGGCTGGACGGGCCGGCGACCGCGACCAGGCTCGCCGAGGCGCTCGGCACCAACACCGGCGCGACCAGCTACCACCTGCGGCAGCTTGCCGAGGCGGGGCTGGTGGTGGAGGACCCGGGAGCGGGCCACGGCCGGGAGCGCGTCTGGCGGGCCGCGCATGACGTGTCGAGCTGGCAGCGCAACGCCTATGCCGACGACCCGGACGCGACCGCCGCCGCCGACTGGCTGACCGGCTTCCAGGTGCAGAACTTCGCCGACCGGGCCGAGCAGTGGCGGCGCGCCCAGCCGGACGAGTCCGAGGCCTGGCGGGACGCGGCCGGCATCTCCGACTACATCCTGACGCTGAACCCAAGCCAACTCGACGGACTGGTCAAGGAGATCGACGCGGTCATCGAACGGCATCGCCGGGACACCGACGCGGCTGCGGCGCCGGACAGCCGCCAAGTGCTGATTTATTGTGCCGGACTGCCCCGGGTGGACCGGTCATGACCGCGCGGCAGGCGCGGCGGCGCTTCCTGCTGTTGCTCGGGCTGCGCTGGTTCCCGGTCGGCCTGATGATCCCGGTGTCGGTGCTGCTGATGCTGGAGCGCGGCCTCGGACTCGCCGAGATCGGCTCGGTCGCGGCCGTGCAGGGCATCACCGTTCTGCTGCTGGAACTGCCCACCGGCGGGCTCACCGACGCGATCGGCCGGCGGCCCGTGCTGCTGCTCTCGGCCGGCGTCAGCCTGCTGGCGTCCGGCCTGTTCGCGGTGGCCGACTCGGTGCTGCTGTTCTTCCTGTACTTCCTGCTGCAAGGCATCTTCCGGGCGCTCGACTCCGGACCGCTCGAAGCCTGGTACGTCGACCACGCCCTGGCCGCCGACCCGCGGGCGGACATCGAGAGCGGCCTGAGCCACAGCGGCGTCGTGCTCGGCGTGGCGGTCGCCGGCGGCGCGCTGGCCGGTGGCGGCCTGGTCGCGCTGGGGCCGTTCGGGCCGGTCTCGGCGCTGACCGTGCCGGTCCTCGTCTCGATCGCCGTGCAGGTCGTCTCGTTGATCGCCGTGCTCACGCTGATGGCCGAGGAAGGGTCGGCCGGTGGCCTGAGCGCGCTAATCGCATCGGTGCGCGGCACCCCGGCCGCGATCGGCGGCGCGCTGCGCCTGGTGCGGGCGTCCCGGGTGGTCGCCGCTCTGATGCTGGTCGAGCTGTTCTGGGGATTCGGCATGACGACCTTCGAAACCCTCACTCCGGTACGCCTGACCGAGGTGATCGGAAACGCCGACCGGGCGTCCGCGTTGCTCGGCCCGGTCGGCTCGGCGGCCTGGGCGGCGTCGGCCGGCGGGGCGGCACTGATCCCGCTGCTGGTCCGCCGGATCGGGGCGCCGTGGACCGGCTTCACGCTGCGGATCGCGCAGGGCGTCACGGTGGTCGGCATGGGGCTGTTCGCCGGCCCGGTCGGGGTGATCACCGCGTACCTGCTCTGCTACACGGTGCACGGCGCGGCCAACCCGGTGCACGCCGGGCTGCTGCACCGGCAGGTCGACGGGCCGTACCGGGCCAGCCTGCTGTCGCTCAACTCGATGGTCGGCCAGCCGGGCAGCGCGCTCGGCCTGGTGGTGCTGACCGCGATCGCGGCGCACGCCGGCACCACGCTCGCGATGCTGGTCGGCGCCGCGGTGCTGGCGGTCGCGGCGCCGCTCTACCTGGTCGCGCGGCGTACCGGGGTGGTCGCCTCGTCCACCGTGGAGTTTCGGGAGCAGGCCGATCGGGGTAGTAGCACGTCCAGCGCTCTCACCCCCGGAGGAACCTGATGCTCGCAATCGCCGCCGCCGTCGTGTTCGGTATCTACCTGCTGCTCGACCTGCTTAACGTGAAACAGACCGACCTGTTCAACTTCCCCACGTTCGCCGCGTTCGGCCTGCTGCTGCTCTCGCTGTACCTGGCCGGCATCGGCAGCGGCCCGAGATCCGGCACCGGCTCCGGTCGCCGCTTCTACGGCCGCCGCCCCGGTCGCGGCTGACCGCTGTTCGACGGCTCGCCTTTGGTGCATTTCCGGCACTCAGGGGCGGGCCGGTACCGTGGTCGCCGATGGAACTCGACGGACTCTTCCCGATCACCCAGCCGGGCGGCCCGCGGACCGCGGCCCCGGCCGGAGCGGGGACCGCCGGCTTCACGGCTCCCTCCGCCGACTCGCCGCTGCCCGTCCGGATGCGCCCGGCCAGCATCGACGAATTGGTCGGCCAGCAGCATCTGCTCGCGCCGGGCGCCCCGCTGCGGCAGTTGGTCACCGGCACGACACCGATGTCGGTGATCCTCTGGGGCCCGCCCGGCACCGGCAAGACCACCATCGCGCATCTGGTCGCGGCCGCCACCGACCGTAAGTTCGTGGCCATGTCCGCGCTGTCCGCCGGCGTCAAGGACGTCCGCTCGGTGATCGACACCGCTCGCCGCGAGCGCCGGGCCGGCGGCCCGCCGACCGTGCTGTTCATCGACGAGGTCCATCGCTTCAGCAAGACCCAGCAGGACTCGCTCCTGTCCGCGGTCGAGGACCGCACGGTCACGTTGCTGGCCGCGACCACGGAAAATCCGTACTTCTCGGTCATTTCCCCGCTGCTGTCCCGCTGCGTGCTGCTCACGCTGCACGCGCTCGATTCCGATGACGTCCGCGTGCTGGTCCGCCGGGCGGTGGCCGACGAACGCGGCCTGGGCGGCTCGGTCACTCTCACCGGAGAAGCCGAAGACCATCTGGTACGGCTGGCAGCCGGTGACGTGCGCAAGGCGTTGACCGCCCTGGAAGCCGCCGCGGCCTCGGCCAGCGCGCAGGGCGTGACCGAGATCGACCTGGCCACCGCGGAGAAGGCGGTCGACGTGGCCGCGGTCCGCTACGACCGGGACGGCGACGCCCATTACGACGTGACCAGCGCGTTCATCAAGAGCATGCGCGGGTCCGACCCCGATGCGGCGCTGCACTGGCTGGCCCGGATGCTGGTCGCCGGCGAGGACCCGCGGTTCATCGCCCGGCGGATCGTCATCTTCGCCAGCGAGGACGTCGGAATGGCCGACCCCCAGGCGTTACTGGTAGCGACCGCGGCGGCGCAGGCCGTGCAGAACGTCGGGCTGCCCGAGGCCGGGCTCAATCTGGCACACGCCGTCGTGCACCTGGCCACCGCACCGAAGTCGAACAGCGTGACCTCGGCGATCGGCGCGGCGATGGCCGACGTACGGGCCGGTAAGGGCGGCCCGGTCCCGCCGGCGCTGCGCGACTCGCACTACCCCGGATCGCGTGGCCTAGGTCACGGCCAGGGCTACCGCTATCCACATGACGACACTCGCGGTGTTGTGACCCAGCAGTATGTGCCGGATGATCTGGTCGGCGCCGACTACTACCGGCCGACCGACCACGGCGCCGAGCGTGCGGTTGGCGAGCGACTGCCCCGGCTACGCAAGATCGTCCGGGGTGGTGGACCGCCGGGCCCGAACGAGAGCACCGGGACGGACGACAGCGGCCCAGCCGCCGGAAAGGAACAGCCGTGAGATCGCGCGGTGCCGATCGGCCCGACGACGAGGCCGACGAGCGCAATGAGCAGACCGGCCGCGGCCGGCGGCTGTTCGGACGCGCGCGGCCGGAGCCGGCGGAGCCCCAGGAGGTCCCGCCGGAGGAGACCGGCTGGCTCGACGACCTCCGTACGGCCAAGGAGCAGCGCAACGCGATCGGACCCGGCACGCTCGCCGGCGAAGCCAAGACCAGCAAGTCCGGCCGGGTCGCGCCCGGGCCGCGGGACGCGCCCGACAACGCGGAACCCGGTGGGCGCCGCGGTCGCCAGTCCGGGGAGATCGACCGCCCATCCGCCGCGCCGGTGCCCGGGGACGTCTCCGGCCCGATTTCGACGTCCGGCCCGATTTCGACGTCCGGCGCACCTTCGGGATACCTCGCGCCCGGACCGGCGTCGCCCGCGCCGTTCGGCCGGGCCGACATCGTCGGGCGGCCGATAAGTCCGCCCGCGCCCGGCCGGCGCGCCCCGGACCGGACGCCCGATCCCGGGTACGCGGCGGGAGACGAACCCGGCCACGGCCGCCGGCACATCGAACGCGGCCCGACGGACGGCCAGCCGGCTGCCGGTCCCCGATCGGCCGGTCCCCGGTCGGTTGATCCGCGGTCGGTTGATCCGCGGTCGGTTGATCCGCGGTCGGTTGATCCGCGGTCGGGCGGTCTGCCGGCCGACGGTCCGGTGTCTGCGGTACCGCTCAGCGGGAATGCTCCGGAGATTCCGCCTATCGCACCCGGGCGGTCGGGACCGCAGGCCGAGCCGCCGCGTGGTCCGGCCCGGAGCGGTGACTACCCGCCCGCCGGCCCTCCGGGTAACCGCCCGCTGCCCGGACCCGGCCGTCCGGCTGTTCCAGGTTCGGCTGCTGCTGACTATGGTCGTCCGGGTGCTCCCGGTTCGGCTGCTGTTGACTACGGTCGTCCGGGTGCTCCCAGTTCGGCCGCTGCTGACTTTGGTCGTCCGGCTGGTGCCCCTGATTTCGGGCGTCCGGGTGCACCCGGTTCGGGCAACCTTGACTACGGTCCTGGTTATCCCGGTCCTGGTTATCCCAGCGCGGGTCAGCCTGGTCCTGGTTATCCCAGCGCGGGTCATCCCGGTCCTGGTCAGCCCGGTCCTGGCTATCCCGGTCCTGGTCAGCCTGTTCCTGGTTATCCCAGCGCGGGTCAGCCTGGTCCTGGTCATCCCGGTCCTGATCAGCCCGGTCCCGGTTATCCCAGCGCTGGTTACCCCGGTGCCGACCACGCCGGTGCTGATTACTCGGCCGCTCCGCGTCCGGGCGCTGGTGAGTCCGCGCCTGGTGGCCGCCATGGTGGGCCGGCGCCCGAGCAGCCCGACCCGAGCCGGCGCGGCGACCAGGGACGTGGCTACGTTTCCGGTGCGCGGCGTCTCGAACCCGGTCCGGGTGAGCGTCCCGATCGCCCGCCCACAGGCGCCCATCACAGCGGTGAGCCCCCGCTGCCCACCTTCGCCGACGACACGCAGGCCGGCGGCGCGGGCCGGCCGGTCTCGGCGGTGCCGTCGGCCGACGGCAGTTCGTTCGGCTCACGCAACACCGGCTCCGGTGCGCGGATCCGCCCTGGCGCGGCGAACCCCGAGGGATATCGCGGTACCGAGCCGGGCGGTCGCCATGGTGCCCCCGACGCCGGTCAACGTTCCGGTCCGGTCAATCAGGCGCCGCAACACCCGGCCGACATGGCCGGCGACTACACCGGCCAGCGGCCCGCTGGCCGCGTTCCGCAGACTCCGCCCGGCCGGCCCGGCGGCCCGTCCGGTCACGCCAGTGCGCCGTCCGGCCGCGCCGGCACCGGTGGAACGGGCGGTCCGGGCGGAATGGGCGGTCCGGGCGGAATGGGCGGTCCGGGCGGAATGGGCGGCCCGAGCGGAATGGGCGGCCCGAGCGGAATGGGCGGAATTGCGGCCGGCCTGGGTGTCACCGGTGCGATCGCCGGGCAGAGCGCCCGCGCGACCGCGTCCGTCGCCCCGCCGGTCGTGCCGGGACGGCAGGGCGTCCGTACGCCGGTGGTTCCGGGCCGGGCCGGCGCGATGGCCGACAGTCCGTCCGGGGTGATCCAGCGACCCGGCGAGCCCACCGGCCGCGGTCCGAAGCGGGGCACCGGCCGGGTTCCGCGCCCGGGCGGCGGCCCGCCGCGCGCCGGAGTGACACCGCCGGACCAGCAGGCCGCAGCGCGGCCGCGGACCGGCGCCAACCCCGACGATTCGCCCTCCGGCCGCTTCCGGGCCGGAGCCGGCGACGCGCCGTCCGGTGTGGTCCGGTCCGGCGCGTACGACCAGCCGGCTCCCGGCGGCCGCCCCGATTCGGGCACCACCGGCGGACCGGCCGCGGGACGGGCGCGACCGGGTTCGCCAGGCGTCCCGGTCGATCCTGGGACGATGACCGGTGCCGGATCGGCCGGTCTCGCCCCGCGCGGCCAGGCACCGGGCCCGGTCTCTCCGAGTCGCGCGCGCCCGAGTCAGGCGCCCGAGCCCGGCTTCGGGCCTGGGCAGCCGGGATCGGAACGGCCTGGCTTCGGGCCTGGGCAGCCGGGATCGGAACGGCCCGGCTTCGGCGCCGCCTCGGTTCCCGGTGCCGGGCGACCCGGACCGGGTGACGGTGCGCCCGTGCGCGGCACCGGGCAGGTTCCGCCGCCGGGGCGAGGCACCAGCCGAGTCACCGGTGCGGTGTCGGCGTCTGCTGTGGCCGTACCGTCAGATCTTGCCGAAGGATCGTCGCGGACCGTGCCGGACGACGGCCCGGGTTTGTCGCGTGCGCAGAGCGGCGCGATGGCCGCGGCCACCGTCGTCGGTGGATCTCGCGTGGCCGCGCCGATCGGAGAGGTCAGCGGAGCGATCCGGCCGGCCGCCGCCGATGAGGACGAATCGGACGACGGTGACGGTTCCGGCGGGCTGCGTGGCGCACGGTCGGAGTTGCGCCGGCAGATGCGGGCCAAGCGGCGGCTCCGGGTGATCACGCTGGTCTCGCTGAGCGTGCTGGTGCTGGGCCTGCTGCCGTTGTATTTCGGGATTCGGGCGGCCACCCGGGACCCGGTGTTCAACTCGATCGACGCGCTCGACCTGCCGGGCTGGGCCGCGACCGGAGTTCAGGACAAGAGCAGTGGCAGCCGGTGGTGTTTCCTGGATTGCCGGTTCCGGGAGCGGGTCGCGCAGTCGCAGCAGCCGTTCGCGCAGACCAGCAAGGTCTATTCGGCGGCGCTGACCGAGGCCGGCTGGCAACGGTGGCAGGTCGGCGGCTGCCCGGATCAGCCGATCAAGCCCGGCGACGGCGTCTACACCTGCTGGCGACGGGACGAGTTCACACTGGACCTGTGGGTGCGGCAGCCGGAGTGCGCGGTCGACGCGCTCGCCGCGCAGGATCCGGCGGCGCAGCCCACACCGGACGCCAACGGCGCCCTGCCGACGCCGAGCCCGAAGAAGTGTGTCGGCTCGACGGTCAGCATCAAGGTGCAGAACGCGATCACCGACACCCGCGGCAAGTCCGATCACGAGAAGCCGGGCCTGACCGGCGAAACCCCCGACCCGGTGTTGCCACCCGATTCTCTGCTGCCGACACCGACACCGTCGTGACGCGCGGTCCGGTCACGGACGGTAGGGTCTGCACGTTGTCACAGGCCCACTGGAGGGGACGCCTACATGACCGGCGGAGAAATCGCAGGACTGATCGCGGCGGGTGCGTTCCTGATGCTCGTCCTGGTGCTCGCGGTACCGATCCTGAAGCTGCGGCACACGGTCGACGCGGCCACCCGGGCGATCATCGACGTCACTGACCGCACCGGTCCGATGCTGGACAACGTCAATGAGACGGTGCAGAACGTGAACACGGCGCTGGGCCAGGTCCAGGTCTCGCTGGACGGGGTCAACGTGCAGTTGGCCAAGGTCGACACGATCACCGGGCACGTGCAAAGCGCCTCGGCGAACATTGCGAACCTGATCGCGGTCGTGTCCGCCGCCGCGGCCAACCCGCTGGTGAAGGTGGCCTCCTTCGGGTACGGCCTGCGCAAGGCCGCGTCTGCTCGCCGGCACGCCGAGGACGAGCGCGAGGTCCGCGCCGGACTCAAACAGCGCCGCAAGGCCGCCCGCACCGCCCGCACCGCCCGCTGAGCATTCCGCAGCAGCCGCCGGCGACGCATTCCGCAGCAGCGAATGACGCACTCAGCGGCACCGACTGACGCATTCCGCAGAAGGGAACGACCGAAAATGAAGCGCCTGCTCTGGCTGGGGGCCGGCCTCGCCGTCGGCGCCATCGTCGTCCGGAAGGTGACCCGGAAGGCCAACGAGTTCACCCCGTCCGGCATCGCGACCTCGCTGTCGGAATCCGCTGGCGGCCTGGTCGAGTCGCTGCGTAACTTCGTGGATGACGTACGCGAGGGAATGGCCGAGCGGGAAACCGAGATCCACCAGGCCTTCGCCGCGGGGGAGTTGTACGAAGACCAGTTCGGCGGGCTGCACGACGACGCGCAGACCGGTTCGCACGGGCGGCACGCCCAGGAGGGTTCCTGATGAAGACGGCAGAGATCAAGCGGCGCTTTCTGGCGCATTTCGAGGCCAACGGGCACACGGTCGTGCCGAGTGCCCCGCTGCCGGCTATCGACGACCCCAACCTGCTGTTCATCAACGCGGGCATGGTCCAGTTCGTACCGTACTTCCTCGGTCAGCGGACGCCGCCGTTCGCTCGTGCGGTCAGCGTGCAGAAATGCATTCGTACGCCGGACATCGACGAGGTCGGCAAGACCTCGCGGCACGGCACGTTCTTTCAGATGAACGGCAACTTCTCGTTCGGCGACTACTTCAAAGAGGGCGCGATCAAGCTCGCCTGGGAGCTGAGCACGAACTCCGTCGAGCAGGGTGGTTTCGGTCTGGACGCCGGCCGGATCTGGCCGACCGTCTACCTCGATGACGATGAGGCGTTCGAGATGTGGCGCGCGATCGGTGTGCCGGCCGAGCAGATCGTCCGGCGCGGCAACAAGGACAACTTCTGGTCGATGGGCATCCCCGGACCCGGTGGCACCTGCTCCGAGCTGTTCTATGACCGTGGCCCGGCGTACGGCAAGGACGGCGGCCCCGACGTCGACGAGGACCGCTACCTGGAATTCTGGAACCTCGTCTTCATGCAGTACGAGGTCACCGACGTCAAGTCGAAGGAAGAGTTCCGGATCGTCGGGCAACTACCGAAGAAGAACATCGACACCGGCATGGGCCTGGAACGGATCGCGTCCATCCTGCAGGGCGTCGACAACCTGTACGAGATCGACGAGGTCAAGCCGATCCTGGACCGGGCGGCTGAGCTGACCGGCAAGACGTACGGCGCGCACTCGGGTCACGCGGCCAGCGAGTCGCACCCGGACGACGTGCGGCTGCGGGTCATCGCCGACCACGTCCGGACCGCGCTGATGCTGATCGGCGACGGCGTCAACCCGAGCAACGAGGGCCGCGGCTACGTGCTGCGCCGGATCATGCGCCGGGCGATCCGCTCGATGCGCCTGCTGGGCTGGCCGGGCGCGGCGATGCCGGAGTTGCTGCCGGTGGCGCGCGACTGCATGGCGCCGTCCTACCCGGAGCTGGCCGAGGAGTTCGGCCGGATCTCCACCTTCGCGTACCAGGAGGAGGAGACGTTCCTCTCCACGCTGCGCGCGGGCACCACCATCCTGGACACCGCGATCACCGAGACCAAGGCGTCCGGCAAACCGGCCCTGTCCGGCGCGCAGGCGTTCCAACTGCACGACACGTACGGCTTCCCGATCGACCTGACCCTGGAGATCGCCCAGGAGCAGGGCCTGGAGGTGGACCAGGAGGGCTTCCGCCGGCTGATGGCCGACCAGCGCTCCCGGGCGAAGGCGGACGCGGCCGCGCGTAAGACCGGTCACGCCGACCTCTCGGCGTACCGGACCGCGCTGGACGCGGGCGGCCCGGTGGAGTTCACCGGCTACCAGGAGGTCTCCCGCGAGTCCCGGATCCGGGCGTTGATCGGCGGCGGCGGCAGCCTCGCAGCGGCCGTCGAGGGCGACCACGTCGAGCTGGTCCTGGACACCACTCCGTTCTATGCGGAGGGCGGCGGCCAGCAGGCCGACACCGGTCTGATCAACGTGGGCGGCGGCCAGCTCGAGGTGCTCGACGTGCAGCAGCCGCTGCCCGGGCTGATCGTCCACCAGGCGCGGGTGCTGCGCGGCGAGGTGCGCGCGGGTGAGACGGCCTTCGCCGAGATCGACGTGACCCGCCGCAAGGCGATCTCCCGGGCGCACACCGCGACCCACCTGATTCACCAGACCATGCGCGCGTTCCTCGGCGAGTCGGCGACTCAGGCGGGTTCGCTGAACGCGCCGGGCCGGCTGCGGTTCGACTTCAACACCCCGGGCGCGGTCTCGCCGGCCGTGCTGAACGACGTCGAGCAGCAGGTCAACGAGGTGTTGCTGCGCGACCTCGAGGTGCACGCGTTCATCACCAGCCAGGCCGAAGCCCGCCGGCTGGGCGCGATGGCGCTGTTCGGCGAGAAGTACGGCGATGAGGTGCGAGTGGTCGAGGTCGGCGACTACGCGCGGGAGCTCTGCGGCGGCACGCACGTGGCGCGCTCCGGCCAGCTCGGCCTGGTGAAGATCCTCAACGAGCAGTCGATCGGTTCCGGCGTACGTCGGGTCGAGGCGCTGGTCGGCATCGACGCGTTCGGCTTCCTGGCCAAGGAGCACCTGCTGGTGTCCCGGCTCGCGGAGCTGTTCCGGGTGCCCGGCGACCAGGTCGCGGAACGGGTCGAGCAGACCGTCACGGCGTTGCGCGACGCCGAGAAGGAGCTGGAGAAGCTGCGGGCGCAGATGGTGCTCGGCGGGGCCGGTGCGCTCGCCGGACAGGCACGGGATCTGCGGGGCGTGGCGTACGTCGGCGTCGAAGCACCCGAGGGCGCGGCGGGCAACGACGTGCGTACCCTGGCCCAGGAGATCCGCGGCAAGATCGACGCCGGTCGTCCCGCGGTGGTCGCGGTGGCGGCGCGGGCCAACGGCAAGGCGTCGCTGATCGTGGCCGTCAACGCGGCCGCGAAGGGCCGGGGTCTGTCCGCGGCCGACCTGGTCAAGGGCGCGCTGTCCGGCCGCGGCGGCGGCAACGCCGACCTGGCGCAGGGCGGCGGCGTACCGGCCGATCAGGTGCCGGTGCTGCTGGCGGCGGTCGAGAAATCGGTCGGCGAGGCCGACTGAATCAGGAGGGGTGACCGATGAGCGCACAGCCGCGGGGTAGGCGGGTGGGCGTCGATGTCGGTAAGGTCCGTGTCGGGGTCGCACTCAGTGACCCCGATGGGATTCTGGCCACCCCGGTGGTCACGCTTTCCCGTGACATGGGTGCGGCCGCCGATTCCGTTCCCGCCGATATAGCTGAGCTCGTCCGTCTCGTGGCAGAACACGAGGCGGTGCAGGTCGTGGTAGGCCTCCCGGTGCGCCTCAACGGGTCCGAGGGGACTGCCGCCATTGACATTCGTGCGTACGCTGGCCGATTGGCACGTGCTTTGGGGCAGGTGCCGGTGGTCCTGACGGACGAGAGGATGTCGACCGTCGTCGCAACCCGTAGGCTGGCCGAACGTGGCGTGCGAGGGAAGCGTCAACGGGCGGTTGTCGATCAGGCAGCCGCGGTGGAGATCCTGCAGAGCTGGCTGGATGCGCAGCGGAGGCAGACACAATGATCGACGAGCTTGACCTGGCGTTCGACGAACACGCCGAACGTGGGCGACCCCGTCACCGGAAGGGCTCTCGCGGCCCGACAGGCAAGCGCAGCGGCAAGTCCGCGGTCGCTTTCCTGACGGCGTTCGTTCTGCTCGCGGTTCTGGGCGGCGGCGTCTACCTCGGCTTCAGCAAGATCAAAGGCTTCTTCACGGCGGCCGACTACAGCGGCGCCGGCAGCGGCGACGTTACCGTGCAGATCGCGACGGACAGCTCACTCACCGAGATGGGCAACGTGCTGGTCGCCGCGGACGTGGTGAAGAGCACGAAGGCGTTCACCAACGCGGCGGAAGACAACCCGAAGAGCAAGAACATCCAGTCCGGCACGTACCGGATGCGCAAGCAGATGTCGGCCAAGGCCGCTGTCACGCTGATGCTCGATCCCAAGTCCCGGATCGTCAACGGCATCACCATCCCCGAGGGCCTGACCACCTTCAAGGTGTTCACGCTGCTGTCCACCAAGACCGGCATCCCGGTGGCCGACTTCAAGAACTCGGCGAAGGATCCGGAGGCGCTGGGCGTGCCGGGCTTCTGGTTCAACCGTACGGACAAGCAGAAGCCGGCGAAGTCGATCGAGGGTTTCCTGTTCCCGGACACCTACGAGTTCCCGCCGAAGGCGACCGCGGACGACATCCTCCGCACCATGGTCACGCATTTCCTGAAGGTCGCCGACCAACTGGACTTCGTGAACGTCGCGCAGAAGCAGCGCCAGATCAGCCCGTACGAGGTGCTGATCGTCGCTTCGCTGGCCCAGGCCGAGGCGGGCAACGCGGGTGACCTCGGCAAGGTCGCCCGAGTCGCCTACAACCGTCTGTACGGCGGCCACTTCCCGTGCAGCTGCCTGCAGTTCGACGTCGGGATCAACTACTACTACCAGCTCACCGGCCGCCCGATCAAATCATCCAAACAGATGACAAACGCGGATTTGTACGACCCGAAGAACCCGTACCGCACGCACGGCAAGCCCGGTCTCACGCCGACGCCGATCGACAACCCGGGCGAGGCCGCGCTCCGCGGCGCGATGTCTCCGCCGCCCGGCCCGTGGCTGTATTTCGTGGCGATCGACAAGCAGGGCCACTCGGCGTTCGCGACGACGTTGCCGGAGCAGATCAAGAACCAGAACATCGCCCGGAAGAACGGGGTGCTGTGACCGTTGCCCGCCGGGTGGCCGTCTGCGGCAAACCCATCGGACACTCGCTGTCGCCGGTGATCCACGCGGCCGGGTTTGCCGCCGCCGGCCTGTTCGACTGGTCGTACCAGCGGATCGAGTGCGCCGAGTCCGAGTTCGCCGAGGTGGTCGCCGGCCTCGGCCCGGAGTGGGCCGGGCTGTCGGTCACCATGCCGCTCAAGGCGGTCGCGTTGACGATCGCGTCAGAGGCCGGCGCGGTGGCCCGGGCGATCGGTGCCGCCAACACCCTGGTGCACCGCCCGGACGGTTCCTGGTTCGCCGACAACACCGACGTGCCCGGCATGGTCCGGGTGCTGCAGGATGCCGGCGTCGCGCACGCCGACCGATCCGGCGCTGGGCCGACCGTGACGGTGCTCGGCGGCGGCGGTACGGCCCGCGCGGCGCTTGCCGCCGCCGCTCGGCTGGGCGTCCGGGACGCCGTCACGGTGGTCACCCGGCGTCCGGCGGCGATCGAGGAACTCCGGCCGGTGGCGTACGCCCTCGGGGTGCGCCTGACCGGCGTCGACTGGGCCCGGGCCACGGACTGTCTGAACGCCGACGCGGTGATCTCGACGGTGCCGAAGGGTGCGGCCGACGAGTTGGCTCGAGCAGCCCGCTGGCGGCTCGGCACGGTGTACTTCGACGCGATCTACGATCCCTGGCCGACGCCGCTGGCCGCGTCGGCCACCGCGGCCGGCAACCGGGTGGCGTCCGGCCTGGATCTGTTGCTGGCTCAGGCACTGGGCCAGTTCGAGCAGTTCACCGGGGTGATCCCGGCGCCGGAAGCGGCGATGCGCGCGGCCCTGCAAGCTGCCGCTGCACTGCGCTGAGCACGCCCGGTGTCGTAGTTCGGACACTAGATGTTCCCACCTTTTCGGGCGGACGATGGGGCGGATTTCGCGGTGCGGGCGTCTTGATGTCGTCCGGCCTTGGTACCGTTCCGCCCGGCCGCGATGACCGCGCGGCAGAGGCGTCGAAGGGGGCCGGCATGGGCCTGTGGGACAAGCTCAAGGGTGAGCTCGTCGACATCATCGAGTGGACCGATGACAGTCGCGACACCATCGTGTGGCGGTTCCCCCGCTACGAGAACGAGATCAAGATGGGCGCCAAGCTCGTCGTCCGCGAGACGCAGACGGCGGTCTTCGTCAACGAGGGGCAGATCGCCGACGTTTACCCGCCCGGCACGCACACGCTGACCACGCAGAACATGCCGATCCTGTCCACCCTGAAGGGCTGGAAGTACGGCTTCGAGTCGCCGTGGAAGGCCGAGGTGTATTTCGTCAACACCCGGCAGTTCACCGACATGAAGTGGGGCACCCAGAACCCGGTCATCGTCCGTGACCCGGAGTTCGGCGCGGTTCGGCTGCGGGCGTTCGGCGCGTTCGCCATGCGCGTGGTCGATCCGGCCCGGTTGCTGCGGGAGCTGGTCGGCACCGACCCCCAGTTCCGCACCGAGGAGGTGCAGGAATACCTGCGCCAGCTCGTCGTCGGCCACCTCGGCAGCGCGCTCGCCACGGCCAACGTGCCGCTGCTCGACCTCGCCGCCCAGCAGCTGACCATCGGCAACACGCTGGCCGCGGTGCTCAGCGACGAGCTGGCCACCAACGGCATCTCGATCCCCAAGTTCATCATCGAGAACATCTCGGTGCCGCCCGAGGTGGAGGCGGCGCTGGACAAGCGCACCTCGATCGGCGTGGTCGGCAACCTGGACCAGTACACGAAGTTCCAGGCCGCGAACGCGATGGAGGACGCCGCCAACAACCAGGGCGGTGCCGGCGAGGCGTTCGGCCTGGGTCTCGGCATGGCCGCCGGGCAGCGGGCCACGCAGGCGATGAACACGCCGGCCCCGTCCGCCGCGCCGCCGCCGTTGCCGGCCGCGGAATG
>Ga0307516_10005198_pt1 | contig 15667 bp, 12 predicted proteins | sample 19_EM_MG_FD_203310 | JGI IMG/M metagenome (GOLD analysis project Ga0307516, IMG submission 203310) | Populus trichocarpa ectomycorrhiza microbial communities from riparian zone in the Pacific Northwest, United States - 19_EM | ecosystem: Host-associated > Plants > Roots > Unclassified | place...
GTGATCGGCCCACTGTTGCTGCTCGGGCTGCTGCCGTTGGTCACGCTGGTCTTCATGCTCGCAACCAAGGCCACGCTCGCCGGCGAGCTGGCGACACCGGCGGCCTTGTTCAGCCCGTTGCGAATGGACCGCCCGCGCCGCATCGCCATGCTCAAGCTCGGCGCGATCTACGCGCTGGCGACCTTCGCCATCCTGGCGCTGAGCGACGTCATCGACGGCGGTGCCTTCGACGCGCTGATGGACGCCCTGCCCAACGTGCAAACCAAGCCCGAGCTCGTCAACGCTGCGCTCGCCAACCCGCGCCTCGCCGAGGGCCTGCTGCTGCGCACCGCGCTCACCAGCCTGCTCTCGGTGCCGTTCTGGCACGCGCCGGCGCTCGTGTACTGGGGTGGTCAGGGCTGTGCGCAGTCGCTCTTTTCCAGCACCCTGGCCTGTTGGCGCAACAAGGGCGCGTTCACCGTCTACATGCTGACCTGGGTTTCGGCGGTGATGCTCTTCGCCACGCTCGGCAGCATCGTCTTCGGCCTGCTCGGCCAGCTGCCCTTGTTCGCGGTGGCCGCCACACCGTTTTCGCTGATGCTCACGACCGTTTTCTACGCATCGCTGTATTTCAGCTTCGCCGACTGTTTCGAGGCCGCGCCCGAAGCGCCGCCCCCCGCCCCCGACCCGTTCGATTGACCGTACGGGCGTCACCAGGAGACCCGCATGAAGATCGCTCTCGTCACCGGAGCCGGCAGCGGCATCGGCCGCGCCACCTCGCTCGCACTCATCAGCGCCGGTTACCACGTGGTGCTGGCCGGGCGCCGCGCCGAGGCGCTGCAACAGACGGCCGATCTGGCCGGCGCACTCGCCGGCAACGCCCTGCCCGTGCCCACCGACGCCACCGACCCGGCAGCCGTGAAAGCGCTGTTCGACACCGTGCACGCCAAGTACGGCCGGCTCGACGTGCTGTTCAACAACGCCGGCACCGGCGCGCCCGCGATCCCGATGGACGAGCTGACGTTCGAGCAGTGGAAGGCAGTTGTCGACATCAACCTGACCGCCGTGTTCCTGTGCACCCAGCAGGCGTTCCGGATGATGAAGAACCAGAATCCGCGCGGTGGCCGCATCATCAACAACGGCTCGATCTCGGCCTACGCGCCGCGCCCGTTCAGCGCACCCTACACCGCGACCAAACACGCGATCACGGGTCTCACGAAAGCGACTTCGCTCGACGGCCGCGCGCACGACATCGCCTGCGGCCAGATCGACATCGGCAACGCCGCCAGCGAGATGACTCAACGCATGACCTCCGGCGTGCCGCAAGCCAACGGCACGATGATGGTCGAACCGCGCATGGACCTGGTGCACGTGGCCAACGCCGTGGTGCACATGGCGAGCCTGCCGCTCGAAGCGAACGTGCAGTTCATGACGGTGATGGCGACGAAGATGCCGTTCGTGGGGCGCGGCTGACGAGACCGCAGTCGTTCGGCTCGAACAATTTTGTAGCGTAAAGGACATTTGGTAGTAATATCTACCAAATGTCCTGGCACCTCCTCGTCCTCTCTCTGCCCACACAAAACGCCACGGCCCGCATGCGTGCGTGGCGGGCGCTGAAAGCCTGCGGCGCGGCGGTCTTGCGCGACGGTGTTTACCTGCTGCCCGAAGGCGAAGAAAACCGCGTCGCGCTCGCCACCATCGCCGACGACCTGCGCGCCAATGACGGCACCGCCCACCTGCTCGGCACCGACGCGGCGCGCGCCGAGTTCGAGGCGCTGTTCGACCGCAGCAGCGAGTTCGGCGCCCTGCTCGCCGAAATCGCCGAGCGCCGCGCCGCGCTCACCGAGACCAACGCGTTCGATGCGGTCAAGGCCGCACGCAAGCTCCGCAAGGGCTTCGAGCAGCTCGCCGCGATCGACTTTTTCCCGGGCGAGGCGCAGCGTCAAGCCGGCGAGGCCGTGCAGGAACTCGAAGCCGAAGCGCAGCGCGCCTTCGCGCCCGACGAGCCGCACGCGGCCTCGCACAGCATCCGCCTGCTGAACCGCGCCGAGTACCGCGGCCGCATCTGGGCCACGCGCCGCCGGCCCTGGGTCGACCGGCTCGCCAGCGCCTGGCTGATCCGGCGCTTCATCGACCCCGACGCGCGGTTCGTCTGGCTCAAGAACCCGGCCGATTGCCCGAAGAAGGCCCTCGGTTTCGACTTCGATGGCGCCACCTTCAGCCACGTCGGCGCGCGCGTGACCTTCGAGACGCTGCTCGCGAGTTTCGCGATCGAGTCACCGGCCCTGCTGCGCCTGGGCACGCTGGTGCACGGCCTGGACGCCGGCGGCGTGCGCCCGCCCGAGGCCGACGGTGTCGAGCGTGTGCTGGCCGGGCTGCTCGAAGCGATCCCCGACGATGACCAGCTGCTGCTCGTGGCGGGCGGCGTGTTCGAAGGCCTGTTCACGGCATTCCAAAAGGAAACAACGTGAGTTCCGCGCTTCCCACCGTCGACCCCGCCGACACCGCCACACCCCCTGCGTCGGTCAGCTTCGCCGAGGCCTTCCGCTTCTGGCTCAAGCTCGGGTTCATCAGCTTCGGCGGGCCGGCCGGGCAGATCGCGATCATGCACACCGAGCTCGTCGAACGCCGGCGCTGGATCAGCGAGCGGCGTTTTCTGCACGCGCTGAACTACTGCATGGTGCTGCCCGGCCCCGAGGCGCAGCAGCTCGCCACCTACATCGGCTGGTTGATGCACCGCACCTGGGGCGGCGTGGTCGCGGGCGGGTTGTTCGTGCTGCCTTCGCTGTTCATTCTGATCGCGCTGTCGTGGGTCTACATCGCGTTCGGCAACGTGCCGCTGGTGGCGGGCCTCTTCTACGGCATCAAGCCCGCGGTCACGGCCATCGTCGTGCAGGCGGCGCACCGCATCGGCTCGCGGGCACTGAAGAACCAGGTGCTGTGGGCGATTGCGGCAGCGTCGTTCGTGGCGATCTTCGCGCTGAACGTGCCCTTCCCGGCCATCGTCGCGACCGCGGCCTTGGTCGGCTACATCGGCGGTCGCATCGCGCCCGAGCGCTTTCGCACCGGCGGTGCGCACGACGCGGCCGCGAAGTCCTATGGCGCCGCGTTGATCGACGACGACACGCCGACCCCCGCGCACGCGCGCTTCAAGGCTTCGCGGCTCGCGATGCTGGTCGTCGTCGGTGCCGTGCTGTGGGCCACGCCGATGGCGCTGCTCTACGCACTGCAAGGCTGGGCCGGCACGCTCACGCAGATGGGCTGGTTCTTCACCAAGGCGGCGTTGCTGACCTTCGGCGGCGCCTATGCCGTGTTGCCCTACGTCTACCAGGGCGCGGTGTCGCACTACGGCTGGCTCACGCCGACGCAGATGATCGACGGCCTGGCCCTGGGCGAAACCACGCCCGGCCCGCTGATCATGGTGGTGGCCTTCGTCGCTTTCGTCGGCGGCTACCAGAGCAGCGGGCTCGCCGCGATGTTCGGCACCGACCGCCTCTTTCTGGCCGGTGCGGTCGCCGCCACGCTGGTCACCTGGTTCACCTTCCTGCCCTCGTTCCTGTTCATCCTGGCCGGCGGGCCGCTGGTGGAAGCCACGCACGGTGACCTGAAGTTCACCGGCCCGCTCACCGCGATCACCGCCGCCGTGGTCGGCGTGATCCTGAACCTGGCGCTGTTCTTCGGCTACCACGTGCTGTGGCCGAAAGGAATGGCAGGGCCGTTCGACGCGGTGTCGGCGCTGATCGCGCTCGGCGCCGCCGTCGCCTTGCTGCGCTTCAAGCGCGGTGTCATCGAGGTGATCGCGGCCTGCGCCGTGATCGGCCTTGCCGTTCACTTGCTTCGTTAGGAGAGCTTCGCCATGAATCAGATCCTCCCCACCGAACTGGCCTTGTGGAAGCACGCGGGCTTCGCGCACGCGCTGCTCGACGTGCGCCGCACCAGCGCGCGCGAACGCGACGGCACCGATATTGGCGGCGCCGTATGGCATGACCCGGCCCAATGGCTCGAATGGAAAGATCAGGTGCCGGCCGGCCAACCCGTCGTTGTGTATTGCGCCCACGGCCACGAGATCAGCCAGGGCCTGGCCGCGGCGCTGTGCGCGATGGGGCGCGACGCGCGCACGCTGGTCGGCGGCATTGCGGCGTGGCAAGCAGCCGGGCTGCCGGTTCGACCGCACGCCGACCCAGGGAGCCCGTCATGAAGTGGGTCACCCGCGAGCGGCCGAAGATCGACCGCATCGCCTGCCCGTGGTTGGTCACCCGTTTTGTCGACCCCGCGGCCGAGTTCCTCTACGTGCCCGCTGGCGACGTGCTGCGCGTGGCCGCACGAACCGGCGCCGTGCCTTACGACGTTCCCGGTGTCGAGATGACGCACGTGGGCGAACTCTGCAGCTTCGACGCCTTCATCAACAAGTACGCGCTGAGCGACCCGGCGCTGGCGCAGCTCGCCACCATCGTGCGCGGCGCCGACACCTCGCGGCTCGAGCTCGCGCCGCAGGCGGCCGGGTTGTATGCGATCTCGCTCGGCCTGTCGCACAACTTCAGCGACGACCACCAGATGCTCGCCCACGGCATGGTGCTCTACGACGCGCTCTACGCCTGGTGCCGCAGTTGCCAGGGTGAATCGCACCACTGGCCGCCCAAGATGACATGAGGATTGCGCCCGGAGCGAGCCTGCGCTAGCGTCGCCGGCTTGTTCAAACACCCGGGGGTGAAGTTGAAGAGTCCTGGCATCCTGAAGGCCCTGATCGTGGCCACCCTGGCGCTCGTGTTCGCGTTGCAGCCGGCACGCGCCGCCGACCGCGTCGACCCGGCCGAGACGAAGCGCCTGCATGCGCTGTTCGATGCACGCTGGGAATGGTCGATGAAGACCTACCCCGAGTGGGCCACCTACGTCGGCGACAACCGTTATGGCGACCGTCTGGGCGATGCTTCGCGCGAGGCCGAAGCCGCCAGCTATGCGACGGCGCGGCGCGATCTGGCCGCGGCGCAAGCGATCCGCCGCGGGCGCCTGTCGGCCCAAGACCGCGTCTCGCTCGACGTCTTCGTGCTGCAATTGCAGGAGCAACTGCGCTTCGAGCCCTTCCGCGGCTTTCGCACCATGAGCCTTGGGGCGCTGGCCGGGTTCCACACCGACTTCGCCGACGTGCTGCGCGCGAGCCCCGTAGGCCAGCGCAGCGAGGTCGAGCAGATGCTCGCGCGCCTGGCGGCGTACCCGAAGCGCGTGGATCAGGAACTGATGTGGCTGCGTGACGGCATCCGCTTGCGCTGGGTGCCGCCGCGCACCGTGCTCGACCGTGTGCTGCCCGCCATCGACGGGCAGCTCAGTGCCGAAGTCGACAAGAGCCCCTTCTTCGAGCCGTTCACGCGCCTGGGCAAGGACATCACCGCGGCCGACCAGGAAGACCTGCGGGCCCAGGCGCGGCGCGCCATCAAGGAGCAGGTGGAACCCGCACTGCGCCGGCTGCGCAGCTTCGTGGTCGACGAGTACATGCCGGCAGCGTCGGCGAGCGGCGCGCTCGGCAGCTACCCGGGCGGCGCCGAGGTCTACGCAGCGCAGGTGCAGTCCAGCACCACCACCGACCAGACGCCGGCGCAGATTCACGCCATAGGCCTGCGTGAAGTGGAGCGGCTGCGCGCCGAGATGGAAGCGGTGATGAAGGAAGTGAAGTTCGAAGGCAGCTTCAAGGCGTTCGCGGCCCACCTGAACAGCGACCCGAAGTTCTTCCACACCAGCCCCGAGGCGCTGCTCGCCGGTTACCGAGACATCGCCAAGCGGGTCGACCCCGAGCTGCCGAAGCTGTTCGCCGAGCTGCCGCGCGCGCCTTACGGCGTGCGCGCGATGCCGTCGCACTTCAGCAGCGACCGCGCCGAGTTTTACTCCGGCCCGGCGCTCGACGGCACCCGCGCCGGCTGGTTCAACGCGAATGCACAAGCCTACAAGAAGCGGCCGATCTGGGGCATGGAAACGCTGGTCGCACACGAAGGCGTGCCCGGCCACCACCTGCAGATCGCACGTGCGGTCGAGCTCGGCGAGTTGCCGCGCTTTCGGCGTGGCGGCGGCTACACCGTCTACGGCGAAGGCTGGGCGCTCTACGCCGAAACGTTGGGCTTCGAACTCGGCCTGTACAAGGACCCTTACGGCCGTTTCGGCCACCTGCAATCGGTGGCGTTTCGCGCCGCGCGGCTGGTCGTCGACACCGGCATTCACGCGCTCGGCTGGAGCCGCCAACAGGCGATCGACTACATGGACGAGCGCACCGGCCAGGGCCTGGACTACGTCACCTCGGAAGTCGACCGCTACTACTCGTGGCCGGCGCAGGCGCTGGCCTACATGACCGGCGAGCTGAAGATCGTCGAGCTGCGCGACCGCGCGAAGACCAAGCTCGGTGCGCGCTTCGACATTCGCCAGTTCCACCGCGTGGTGCTCGACCTGGGCTCGGTGCCGCTGCCGGTGCTGGAACGGGCGGTCGATGGCTGGGTCGGCGAGGTGCTGGCCGCGAAGCGCTGAGCCTCACGCGGGCGCCGTCACACCCACACGATCTCGTGCTTGGTGACCAGCGGGTCGAGCCGCGCGCCCACCTGCTGCGCGAGCGACGCCCGCGTCGCATCAGCCACACCGCCGATGCGCACCGTGATCAGCCCGCCGTGCTCTGCATGCGGCCCGGCCTCGACCTGGAGGGACGCGCCGGCCGGCGGCAGCCCGGCCAGCATGCGGGCCACGGCACGCTGCGTCGCGTCCCAGCGCAAGGCCGGCTTGAACACCTTGCCCACCGCGGTGAGCGGGATCGCCTCGATGAAATACACCTGCACCGGCACGGCAGCGCGCTCGGGGGTTCGCTCGCGCACGAACTCGGTGAGCTCACCGGCCTCGAGCTTCACGCCCGGCTTGAGCTGCACGAAGGCGACGGGCAGTTCGCCCGCATACGCATCGGGCTCGCCGACCACGGCCACCAGCGCCACACCGGGGTGCTGGAAGAACACTTCTTCGATCGCGAGCGGGTCGATGTTGTGGCCGCCGCGAATGATCAGGTCTTTCGCACGGCCGGTGATCCACAGGTAGCCGTCTTCGTCGAGCCGCCCCAGGTCGCCCGAGTTGACCCAGCCGGGTTCGACGAACGCGCCGCGGTTGTGCACATCGCTCAGATAGCCCGAGAACACGCCGGGCCCGGCCATCGCGACGACGCCGATCTCCCCCACCGCGCATTCGCCTGCCAAGCGCCCTTCGCCGTCGAGCTCGACGATGCGCACCCTGCTGTACGGCACGGCGTGGCCAGCCGAACCCAGGCGCACCGGCCGGTCGCGGTAGGCGATGGTGTGCACGCTCGATGTTTCCGTCATGCCGTAGACCTCGAGCACCGGCACCTTGAACTGTTCGGTGTAGACCTTGCCCACCGCCACCGGAATGGCCGAGCCCCCGCCCGAGGCCACCTGGATGCTCGATGTGTCGGCCGCCCCGGTCGGCACCTGGATGGCCGCGGCCAACACCGTGGGCACCCCGCCGAAGACCACCGGTTGATAGCGTTCAACCAGGCGCCACACGTTGCGGATCGCGTTTGGCTCGCGCCAGCCCGACGGCGCGAGCACCACCAGCGTGGTGCCCAGCGCCAGCGGCGCCAGCCCTTGTGTGAGCGCGCCGCCGACGTGGAACAACGGCAGGCCGAAGAGCAGGTTGCGGCCCGGCACCGGCGGCAGCATCAGGCCGATGACCCAGGCTTGGTACACCTGGTTGGCATGCGTGTGGCGCACCAGCTTGGGCGTGCCGGTGGTGCCGCCGGTGTGAAAGTAGCCGGCCGTGTCGCTGGCCAGAATGTGCCGCCCGCTGCTCAGCCGGTCGGCCGGGAACTGGCCGACCATCGCGTCGAAGTTGTAGACAGCGTTCGCTTCGTCGGCGGCGCCGTGCACGACGACGATCGCCTTCAGGTTCGGCAGCTGGCCCTTGATCTGCTGCACCTTGGCCCAGATGTCGGAGCCCGGCACCGGGCCGAGCGCCACCAGCACCTTGGTGTTCGCCGCGCGCAGGATCTCGGCGATCTGGCCCGCCGAAAGCAGCGGGTTCACCGGGTTGGCGATGCCCGCCGCCTGCGCGCCGAAGAGCGCGAAGAAGGTCTGCGGCAACAGTGGCATCAGCAAACTGACCACGTCGTTCGGGCCGACGCCGAGATCGTGGAAGAAGTTGGCCGACTGCGTGACACGTGCGATGAACTGCGCGAAGCTGATCGTGACCGGTGTCTCTTCGGGATCGGCTTTCGTCAGGAACCGGATCGCCGCCGCGTCGGGGTCGAGCGCTGCGCCGATCTGCAGCGCCTCGAAGGTGCTCTGCGCCTTGATGCGGTCGGTGTAGGGCGTCGCCTCGAAGGCCGCGAGTTCGGCCGCCGTGCGCAACGACGGCATCTGTGCGCCGATCAGTCGGTCCAGCGGGTGGGCTTGAGCCATCGTTTTTCTCCGCGTGGTGGGGGGTCGGGCCATGGTAGGACGGCGGCGCTATGCCGCCCTCCGAATCAACCCCTAGCCGTACACTGAAGGAGCCCGGCGACGAGGCAACGCCGCGAGGAGAAAACCATGCAACCGATGCGAGTCGAATTGCTGCAGAGCATGCCGATCTTCGGTGCGATCCGCGACGATGCGCTGCTGTTCCTGCTGGCGCAGGCGCGTGAAGTTTCGGTTGCGGCAGGTGCCTATTTCTTCCGCGAGAACGACCCGGCGCAATCGATGTTCGTGCTCGAAACGGGGCGCGTCGTCGTGCTCAAGGGGTGGCAGGGCCGCGACTTCGTGCTGAAGCGCCTGGCGGACGGCGACTGCTTCGGCGAAATGGCCTTGATGGACCTGTGCCCACGAAGCGCCTCGGTGCGCGCCGAGATCGACTGTGTCGCGATCGAACTCGGTTCGGGCGACCTGCTGCGCCTGTTCGAGCGCGACGCCGAACAGTTCGCGCTGATCCAGATGAACATGGGCCGCGAGGTCTGCCGGCGCTTGCGCGCCACCGACGAACTCCTGTTCCGTGCCAGCATGGGCGACGCGGTGCCCGGGCTCGACACGCTTGCGCGCCCGGGCTGAGCGAGCGCGCCACCAAAAAAAGAGGCCGCGAGCGTCTTGCCCGCGGCCATTCCTCTTCGAGGAGACCGGGCCTGTGCCGGTCGCTGCTTTTTGCTTCTGTGCTGCTGGGTTCAGCTGCCGATGCGGCCGCCGTCGTTCTTCGTGATCGCGATCGTGGCCGAGCGCGGGCGCCCGGTGGCACCGCCCGCACCGTAGCCGGCGTTGGCCGGCCAGTGGCTCTTGTACTTGCTCGGGTCGGCGATGTCGGCCACCGCCGCCAGCACTTCGCCGGGGTGCTGGATGTTCGCGAAGAGCGTCTTTCCGTCGGGCGTTTCGGTGCAGCCGGTCAGCTCGCAATCGACCGGGCCGACGAGGAAGCGCTTGAGCGTGTCGGCCGCGGGTTTCTTGCCGACATAGGTGTCGATCGTGACCGTGCTCGTGTCGGCCTTGGTGTAGCTCAGCGTCGTCTTCACGCCGTCGCCCACCTTGCCGGGCACACCGACCAGCATCATGCAGTTCGTGACATCGGTGTAGGAGCCGTCGTCGGTCTGAATCCAGCACAGCCCGGTGTTCTGGCTGAACCACAGGCCGTCGGGGCTGGAGAAGTCCTGGTCGGCGGTCAGTGACGAGAGGTTGATCTTGGTGGCGTCGGCGTCGGACTGCGCGCCGAACAGGTACACGTCCCACGCGAAGGTGGTGGCCGCCGTTTCACCGGCCGTCTCGGCCATGCGGATGATGTGGCCGTTGATGTTGCCCGGCGCGCCGGCGGCGGCACCGCCGTACGAGTCGCTGTAGGCGCGCGGGTTGGCCGAGTCCAACCCCATCTGCGACGAGCCGCTCGGTTCGAGCTTGCGGTTGCTGTTGTTGGTCAGCGAGTAGTAGATCTCGCCGGTGCCGGGGTGCACCGCGCACCACTCGGGGCGGTCCATCTTGGTGGCGCCGACCGCGTCGGCGGCCAGGCGCGCATTGACGAGCACGTCGGCCTGGTCGGCGAACGCGTAGGTCGCGTAGGCCGCGATCAGCGTGTTGCTGATGTTGAGTTCGATCCAAGTGCCGGTGCCGTCGGCCGCGAACTTGGCCACAAACAGCTTGCCGCTGTCGAGGTATTTGTCGCCGGTCGCCAGCCGGTTCGCCGGGTTCGCGTCGGCCTCGGCCCAGGCCGCGGCGGAAACGAACTTGTAGATGTACTCGCCGCGCGAATCGTCGCCCATGTACACGGCCAGCGGCTTGCCGGCGGTGCGCTTGCCGAAGGCTGCGCTTTCGTGCGCGAAACGGCCGAGGCCGGTGCGCTTCTTCACCGCCGCGGTCTTGTCGTAGACGTCCATCTCGACGATGTAGCCGAAGCCGTTCATCTCGTTGCGGTAGTCGTCGCTGCCGTCGGCGCTGGCTCCGACTTTGCTGATGATCCAGCGCGCGTAGTCGTCTTCCGTGCCCGCTGTTTCCCAGCCGTGGCGGCTGGCCGCGCCTTGCGCGCGGCCGTAGCGGTTCAGCGAGACCACGCTGCGGTCGGCGCGCGCCGCGTTGTCGGCGGCCGAACGGGTGAAGTAGCCCGACCAGTTCTCTTCGCCGCTGAGGAAGGTGCCCCAGGGCGTGTAGCCGGTGCCGCAGTTGTTGATCGTGCCGCGCGTGCTCAATCCGGAAGTCGAGTACTTCGTTTTCATCAACGCGTTGCCGGCGGCTGGGCCCGACAGCATCACCGGCGTGAGCGGCGTGACGCGGCGGTTGTAGGCCGAGCCTGGTACGTAGCTCCACGCGCCCGCCGTCTTGCGCACTTCGACGACCGACAGGCCATGCACCGGGATTTCCTTGTCGGCTTCGCTCTTCGGCCGCGGGTTGACCGTGCCGCCGTTGGCATGCAGGTAGTACGAGCGCACGTCGGTGCCGCTGGTGGCTTCGTGGTTCATCGCCAGCAGGCCACGGTCCGAGCTCTTCGCGTCGCGCGCTGTGCCGTCGGCGCTGAGGCCGAAGTACTCCATGCCGTCGTGGTGGTCGCCCGCGCGGTTGGCGTAGTCGGTGTCGGTGCCGTCGTTCTTGTAGGCCGGCGTGGCGCTGGTCAGCGGGTCGCCGAGCGCGTAGATCGCGGTCGCGGTGTAGCCGGTGGGCACGCTCACGCTGTCGGCCAGGCTCTTGGCGACGGGAGCGAACGCGAGTGTCGTGATCGGCGCGGGCGCCGGTGCGGCGGCCACTGCGTCGTCGTCGCTGCCGCCACAGGCCGCGAGGCTCCAGCCGCCGAGCACGGCAGTGGCCGCGGTGCCCACGCCGCCGCGCAGAACCGAGCGGCGGCTCAGGCGGGCGTCGAGCACCGACTGGAAGTCGGGGTTGCCCGAGGTGTTGTGATCGGTGTCGTCGGTGTGCATGGCGGAGAGCGGGAAGTCGACTGCCTTGTTCATAATGTCCTTGCTGGGTGAATAGAGTCCTGGCTGGGCGCGAGCTTAGGAAGCGTTCGTGAATGCGGCGTGACAGAGGCGTGACGGCGCCGTGACCCGCGTTGGCGGCGGTACGATGGGCACGCGAGTTGCTGCCGCTGCAGCGCCCACGGCGAACCGTGGACAATCACCTTCAACAAGATCAAAGGACCTTCTGATGGCCCACATTCACTTCATCGGCGGCGAAAAGGGCGGCGTCGGCAAGTCGCTGATGTCACGGGTGCTGGCCCAGTACATGATCGACCGGGACATCCCGTTCATCGGCTTCGACACCGACCGCTCCCACGGCGCGCTGATGCGCTTTTATTCCGGCTACGCCTCGCCGGTCCTGGTCGACAACATCGAAGCGCTCGACACCATCATCGAAGCCGCCGCCGAGCAACCCGATCGCCGCGTGCTGGTCGACCTGGCCGCGCAGACGCACGACCCGCTGGTGAAGTGGATGGACGACGCCGGTGTCTTGAACCTGGCCGACGAAATGGGCATGACGATCCACTACTGGCACGTGATGGATTCCGGCAAGGACTCGGTCGACCTGCTGAAGAAACTGCTCGACCGCTTCGGCACCGGCATGAAATACGTGCTGGTGCGCAACCAGATCCGCGGCAACGACTTCAGCGTGCTCGAACAATCGGGCGAGCAGGCCCGCGCCATGCAGCTCGGCGCGCAGGTGGTCTCGGTGAAGAAGCTAGGCGACAGCGTCATCAACCGAATAGACGCCGGCAGCAGCAGCTTCTGGAAAGCCAAGAACCCGCAAGACCCCACCGGTGGTGGCCTGGGCCTGATGGACCGGCAGCGTGTGAAAGCCTGGTTGCGCGACGTGTACCGCGAGATCGACGACGTCGGCGTCTGACCCCGGGGCTGCGATGAGCCACCCCCTGCGCTCGCGGCGGGCGCTGCTGCAAGGCACGGCCGCCCTCACCTTCGCCCCCTGGCTGCTGCACGACACGCGTGCGGCGGACGTGCCGCGTTTTGCGCTCGGCGTGGCCTCGGGCCAGCCGCGCGCCGACGGCATGGTGCTCTGGACCCGCCTGGTCGGCGCCGACCTGCCCGAGCGCGTGCCGGTGCGCTGGGAGCTGTCGCGCGATGAAAACTTCCGCGAGGTCGCCGCCCTCGGTGTCGAGACCGCCGAAACCGCCTGGGCCCACAGCGTGCATGCCGAAGCCGCGGGCCTGGAGCCGGGGCACTGGTACTGGTACCGCTTCTTTGCGCTCGGCCAGTACAGCGCGGTCGGCCGCACCCGCACCGCGCCGGCGCCGAGCGACACCGCCGCGCTGAAGTTCGCGATCGCCAGTTGCCAGCGCTGGGACGTGGGCCACTACGCGGCCTGGCGCCACCTGGCGGCCGAAGAACTCGACCTCGTGATGTTCCTCGGCGACTACATCTACGAATACGCTTCAAGGCCCGACTCGGTGCGCCAGACCGAGAGCAAAGCCACGGTCACCACGCTCGACCAGTACCGCGCCCGCTACGCCACCCACAAGAGCGACCCGGCCCTGCAGGCCGCGCACGCCGCCGCGCCGTGGCTGCTGGTGTGGGACGACCACGAGGTCGCCAACGACTACGCCAATCTGCAGGGCCAGATGCTGCAGCCCAATTTCAAGGCGCAGCGCGCCGCCGCCTACCAGGCGTATTGGGAGCACATGCCCTACCCGAATTCGGCCCGACCGAACGGTGCCGACATGCGCATCACCGGCCGGCTCGACTGGGGCCGCCTGGCGCGCATCCACCTGCTCGACGACCGCCAGTACCGCGACGTGCAGGCCTGCCCGAAGCCCAACCGCGGTGGCTCGAACACCGTGTCGCTGAAAGAGTGCCCGGAGTTCCTGGACCCGAAGCGCACACTGCTCGGCACCGAGCAGGAGCGCTGGCTCGCCACCGGCTGGAGCCTGGACCGCCCGTGGAACCTGCTGGCCCAGCAAACGCTGATGGCGCGTTTTTCGTGGACCGACCCGGCGAATGGCGGCGCCACCTACTGGACCGACGGCTGGGACGGTTACGCACCCGCCCGCAACCGGCTGCTCGGCACGGTCGCCGAGCGCAAGGTGCCCGGTGTGGTGGTGCTCGGCGGCGACGTGCATGCGAACTACGTGGCCGACCTCAAAGCCGACTTCGACGACGCGGCGGGCAAGACCATCGCCACCGAGTTCTGCGGCACCTCGATCAGCAGCCTGGGTCTGGCACAAGAGCGCGTCGATGCGGCGCGGGCCTTCAACCCGCATGTCAAGTACGGCCGCAGCGACCAACGCGGCTACATGCACTTCGTGCTCGACACGAAGCAGTTGCAGGCGAAGCTGCGGGTGGTGGCCAACGCGCTCGACCCGGCGAGCGGCATCTCGACGGCGGCGAGCTTCGTCGTCGATGCAGCACAGCCCGGCGCGATCGCCAGCTGATCGACCCGCGGGTCAACCCCGCCTGCCACAAGGCCAGGCGGTGCTAGCGTTGATACTTCCCCTGACACCGTGAGGTCCCACATGCCCGCTGCCCATACCGTCCGGTACCTGACCGCGCTCGTTCTTGCTCTGGTGGCCGCGCCCGCTCTGGCCGGTGACGTCGTCAAGATCGGCTTCATCGAAGTGCTGTCGGGCCCGTTCGCGCTCGCCGGCGAAGGTTCGCTGAAGCAGTTGCGTGAAGTGGTACTGCAACTGAACAGCAAGAGCGGCAGCGCCGACCCCAAGTTCGAGGTCGTCGCTTTCGACGGCAAGGGCGCCCCCCAGGAAAGCGTCTTGGTTCTGAAGGCGGCGACCGACCAAGGTATTCGCTACATCACGCAGGGCGGTGGCTCGGGCGTGGCGTTCGCACTGGTAGACGCTCTCAACAAGTTGGCCGACCGCGAACCGGAGAAGGCCACGCTGTTCCTCAACTATTCGGCGATGGACCCGGGCCTCACCAACGACCGCTGCAGCTTCTGGCACTTTCGCTTCTACCCGTCGAGCGAAATGAAGATCGAGGCGCTGACGACCTACATGGTCAAGCGGCCCGACATCAAGAAGGTCTACCTGCTGAACCAGAACTACACCCATGGCCAGCAGGTGTCGAAGGCGGCCAAGGAATACCTCGCGCGCAAGCGGCCCGACATCCAGATCGTCGGCGACGACTTCGTGCCGATCGCCCAGGTGCGCGACTTCGCGCCCTACATCGCGAAGATCAAGGGTTCGGGCGCCGACACCGTGATCACCTCGAACTGGGGCAGCGACCTGACGCTGCTGTTCAAGTCGGCACGCGATTTCGGGCTCGACATCAACTTCTACACGATGAACGCCAACAACCCCGGCACCCCGGCCCAGATGGGCCCGTGGGGCGTAGGCAAAGTGGGCGTGCTCTGGAACTGGGGGCACAACGCGCCGACACCCGAGCTCGAGAAAGTCTATGTCGCCTACAAGCAGAAGTACAACGAAGACTTCATCTTCGCGGCGCACTGGAACAGCATGAACATGCTGCTCTCGGCGATGCGCCAGGCCAAGACCACCGACCCGAAGAAGGTGGCGCTCGTGCTCGAAGGTATGAAGTACAAGAGCCCGATCGGCGACGTGGAAATGCGCAAGACCGACCACCAGTTGCAGGCACCGCTGTTTCTCGGTGTCTGGGCCAAGCAGGGCAGCCCGGGCGTCAAGTACGACGCCGAGAACACGGGCTACGGCTTCCGCTCCGAGGTTGTCTGGGACTCGTACGTGAGCTCGCAGCCCACCTCGTGCCAGATGAAACGCCCGGCCATTTGATCGATCAGTTCACCGGCGTCAGCTTCGCCACTGACAAGGCCAGCCATTTCATGCCGTGGCGCCCGAAGTTGACCTGCGCGCGCGCATCGACTCCCGAGCCTTCGAGCGTGACGATCACGCCTTCGCCGAATTTATTGTGGAACACACTCTGGCCCGAGCGCAGGCCGTGGCTCGGTGCTTTCGGCACCATCGGTGGCGCAGCGTTCGATGAACCGCTCACGTTCCCCGCGCCGACGATCGAGTGCAGCCCCGAGCCCCGCGCCCACGCGGCCTGGTACTCACGCGCGAAGCCCGAGCCGAAACCCTGGTTGCGCGGCGTGATCCACTTCAGCGCTGCCTCGGGCAACTCGTCGAAGAAGCGGCTCTTGATGTTGTAGCGCGTCTGGCCGTGCAGCATGCGCGTCTGCGCGAAGCTCAGGTACAGGCGCTTGCGGGCGCGCGTGATCGCCACGTACATCAGGCGGCGTTCTTCTTCCAGCCCGTCGGCGTCGGACGCCGAATTCTCGTGCGG
>Ga0307516_10005199_pt1 | contig 15665 bp, 11 predicted proteins | sample 19_EM_MG_FD_203310 | JGI IMG/M metagenome (GOLD analysis project Ga0307516, IMG submission 203310) | Populus trichocarpa ectomycorrhiza microbial communities from riparian zone in the Pacific Northwest, United States - 19_EM | ecosystem: Host-associated > Plants > Roots > Unclassified | place...
GGGGTTTGGTGCGCTGGGGGTCCGTGTAGCGGCGCATTCGTTCGTGTGCCGCTTCCAGTCGTTCAGCGGATGCCTTGTGTACCGCATGCATCCAGTGGGCGTAGAGCTTGCTGGCGGGGTTCAAGGGCCCCACGGCGGCTGGGTCGGAGGACACGGGATGGAATCCGTAGTTAGCGTAAAACGGGGACATCCCATTGCCCATGGTGATCGAGTTGTTGTAGGCGAACTCTGCCATTGGGAGTAAGCCTACCCAGTTGTCTTGTTCGTGGCCGACGAACATTCGGAGATACGCCTCGATTGTCTGGTTGAGGCGTTCCGTTTGCCCGTCGGTTTGGGGGTGGAAGGCCGTCGACATCCTTGGGCGGATGCCGGATAGCCGCAGAAATTCTTGCCATGTTTCGGAGGTGAATCGGGAGTCACGGTCCGAGACGATATCCATGGGGAGTCCGTGGTATTTCCAGACTTCCCGAGCGAAGGTGACTGCTAAGTCGGCTGCCGTTTTCTTTTCCTTTTCCAGGGGGAGAAAGTGCGCCATTTTTGTGAATCGGTCTATAACCACCCACAGTTGGTCGCATCCTTCCGAGAGTGGCAGTTCCGTGATGAAGTCCATTGCGATGGACTGCCAAGGGGCGTACGGTAATTCCAAGGGGGAGGAGAGTCCATATGGTCGGTGTCTGGCCGTCTTGTTCTTCTGGCATTCGGGGTAGCTTTGGACGAAGTCGATAATTCTTTCGTTCATCTTTGGCCACCAGAAGTTTTGTCGGATAAGTTCGATCGTTTTATCCTGGCCCATGTGTCCTGCGATTCTCGTGTTATGTTCTGATTCGATAATCAAGTTTTTGAGGTTTCCATCCTCCGGGATCCAGAGCATACCCCTTCGATAGAGTAGCCCATCCTTGATCTCGAGGACCTCTTCCGTCCTGACCTTTCGGTCCCTCTGCCGCGCCTCACGAGGGCGGGCAGCTTCCTCCTCGACCTTTCGGTCATTCAGTGCTGCGTTCCCCAGCACTGCTTCCAGTTCCTTCCATGCGCCTTGGTATTCTTTGTCCTTTTTCCCAGCTCCTTTGACTGCTTCCGCAAACTCCTTCGACCATTGTCGAGGTTGGAGTGATGCCAGTCTTGCCGAAGAGCAGATGAACGTTCTTTCCCGTCGTTCCGCAAGGTTGGTTTTTCGCAAAACTGTCGTGATCGGCTGGTTTTCACTCCCCCCTTATTCAGGGCGGTACTCTGAACGCCTTGAAAGAGCATCTGGCTTTCCGTTTCGGTTCCCTGGTCGGTAGTAAATGCGGAAGTCGATGCCAGCCAACTCTTGTGCCCACCGTGCCTGGCGTCGGTTGAGTATCTTCGTGGTTGTGAAGTACTCGAGGTTCTGGTGATCACTGAACACCTGGACCTGATTTGTTGCTCCTTCGCAGTACCGGCGCCAGTGTTTGAAGGCATCGACGATTGCCAGAAGTTCCTTGTCGTGTATTTCGTAGTTGATTTCCGCCGGCTGGAACTTTCGGGAGTGGAAGGCGACCGGGTGTAGTCTTCCTTCCTCATCTCTTTGTGACAGGACGGCGCCGATGGCAAAGTCAGAGGCGTCTGTCTCGATGATCACCGTTTTGGTGGCGTCGAAATGGGCAAGTATTGGTGCCATCATGAATCGTTGCTTGAGTTCTCGAAAGGCTTCCTCTGCCTGCGGGTTCCATTCCCATTCCTTTTTTCCTCCCTTCGTCAGTTCTGTTAGGGGTCTGGCAACTCGGGAGTAGTCTTTGATGAAGCGTCGGTAGAAGTTGGCAAACCCCAAAAAGGACTGTACTTCCGTTAGCGATGCCGGGGTTTTCCATTCCAGCACCGCCTCCACCTTTCCTTTCGCCATTTTGATTCCGTCTCGTCCGATGACGTACCCCAAGAATTCCACTTCCTGGGTTTTCCAGACGCATTTGTCGGGTGAGACTGCTAGTCGGTTGTCCCGCAGCCTTTTCAGCACTTCCTTGACCCGTTGATCGTGCTCCTCCTCGGTTTTTGCATAGATCAGGAAGTCGTCCATGTAGATCAGGAGGCCTAGGTCGATCATGTCGGAGAAGACATGGTTCATCATGTCTTGGAAGGTTGACGGGGCGTTGGTTAATCCGAATGGCATGACCTGGAATTCGTAGAGCCCATAACGGGTTCGGAAGGCGGTTTTCCATTCATCACCTTCCCGAATGCGAATCAGATTGAACCCGTTTTTCAGATCTAGCTTGGTGAACCACTTGGCTCCCTGAACTCGATCCTGCAGTTCCTGCATGAGGGGAAGGGGGTATCGGTTGGAGATCGTTATCCTGTTAAGGGTTCGGTAATCGACGCACAACCGGAGTCCCTTCCCATTCGGCTTTGGTACAAACAAAATCGGGGACCCTGCCGGTGAGGTGGACCTCCGAATTTTGCCCATCCTTAACATCTCCTTGAGCCATTCTCTGAGGGTCTGAAGTTCGTATTCCGAGAGGGGATAGATGGGTCCCCAGGGGGCGGTTTCTCCTTCTTTGAGGTCGATCTTACAATCGTATGGTCGGTGTGCCGGTAGCGCTTCCGCCGTCTCCTGGCTCATGATGTCGAGGTAGTTCCTGAACTCCCTAGGAATTCGGTCCTGGGGATCCTCCTCAGTTATCGCTGAGACATACCCAATGACCTTGGCTTCTGGGTCAAGGGTAACTTCTTCGTCCAGGGACAGGGAGAATTCCGCGGTTTCGAATCTCGTGCATTTCTCCAGACAGTTGTGGCTGCTGAAGCGCAGTTCTTCTGAGTCCCATGCGCCTTGGGGGGGGTGCTTCGCAATCCACCAGAATGGGAGGAAGAGGTCGACTTCTGGTTCCAAAGGAGCAACTTCGAATACTTCTCGGGAATAGTGCTTTCGATGTTGGAGCAGAAGCGGCTCGGTGTACTCCATCCCTGCTCCTTTGACTTCTTCCCCTGAGCAGTTCAATAGTGGGGCTGCTTCCTTTCGGCGGATGCGAGGTACGTCGAGTTGCTCGGTGATCCTTGCGCTGATCGAAGGTACCGAGCAACCGGTGTCGAGTAGGGCTCGTACCGCGTGCTGGGTCGGGCCCCACGAGATGATCATGGTAGTGATCGGTCTCTTGCCGCAATGTGGTTTATTCGTAGTCTTTTCGGGCGAGGCTCTGTTAGGTTCTAGCCTTCTTCGTTGTCTATCCTGCGAGGTTCCAGCACTTGGTTCCTCCGGACCCTTTCGTTTTCGACTTGTTCCACAAATTATTGGGAAGGACTTGGGGTGCGGCGAGCCCCGTCCTTCTAAAAATCCGAGTCGTCCTGCCAGGCTGACTGGAGCGTCACGGCCGCAGCCTCTCGCATGTCTTCGTCCTCGATTTTGACATGGGCCGCTTTAGCTTGTTTGGGGGCTGGAGCCTCCTCGGCCTCCTCCCCCCTCTTCCTTTTCCCTTGGATCGAACTCGCTTGCTTCGGGGCTTCCGGTAGCTCCGTGCCCTTGACCGTGGTCCGGGCATAGCAGTCTTGGGTGGCATGGTTGTCCCGTCCACACCTCCAGCAGTTGGCTTTGCTGCTTCTGTGGGAGTCGATCTCACTCTGAGGGACGCCCTTATAGGCGTTACTGCCGCTTCCCCAGTGGCTTTGTTCCCATGTTTTCCTTGGCTTTTCAGCCTTGCCCCCCGAGTCAGACTTCTCAGTCTGCTTGGGGCCACCGCTCTCCTTGCCCTTTCGGGCATTGCCCGGATTCTTCCCGTCCGGGCCGTCCTTTCGTCCTGCGCTGCTTCCTGGCTGCACTTCTCGGGCCGCCTTCAGGGCCTTTCTTCGTTCAACGTGAAGACCGGCGTTGTAGGTGGCCGTAAGGAAGTGCTCATCGTCTATGAACTCCTCCATGTAGTGGGCGAAGCGCATGTCCAGGACGTTGTCGGGCATGGCCTGGTTGATTTTCTCTCTTAGCCCTTCGCCGGTAGCCTGGACGTATACGTTCAAGGCGCGGAACTCGGTGAAGTATACCTTGATATCACCTTTCTACCGTAGCTGACTGAGCTTCAGTTGGGCGTTCGCGGCTTCTCTGGTGTCTCGAAACTCCGCCCGGATTGCCGCGGTGTATTGGGCCCAGGTGTCCCGGTCCGCCATTGTCCTTCGTCGGTGCTGGTGCCAGGCTTTCGCGGTGTCCGACAGCAGTGTTCCTACCCAAGCGATTTTTTGGGTGTCGAGGGTTTCCGGGTAGAACCTGATGTACTCAAGGACCGATTCCCACCAGACATTGAACGCCGAGGTGGGTTTCCCATCGAAGGGTTCTGGGTTCTTCAGCTTGAGTCTGGAGGTATTGGTTCTTACCTCTGGGGCCCTTTGGTCGGTCTGGGCTGCCGCGATGCCTTCCCCCACAAGTCGCGTGATTTCTTCTGGGGTGAGCATGGTGGCAATGTGCTCTTCTCGGAGCGGGGTGGCTCCCGGTGGAGGCCTTCTGGTCCCTGGGATTCGCCGCTTGTCCGGGACCGTGTACATGTCATCGTCGTTGTCGTTCGGGCCCCTGTCTTCGGTGGGGTTTTCTGGTTCCGGGGAAGGGGACCGGAGTACCAACCTTGTTCGGGGTCGTCTGGGGGGTTCTCCTCCGGCCCCTCCTGCTGTTGCCTCAGGGGTTCCTTCCCTTGAAGCCGGTAGGGGGACGTCCTTTGGGAGAGCCGACTGTAGGTAAGTGGGCGTGGTGGTCGCCCGTTTGATGGCACTTACCTCCGTGCACAGCCGCTATTGTTCCCTGGCTAATCGCTCGGTCTCCTCCTGCTGGTTCATGGCCCACTTCTCACAGTTGGCGTTCCAGGTTTGTTGTTCCTCCGCGCGCTTTCGGTCCGCGACTTGGAGAAACTGGACAGCGTCGTTCAGCCGTGTGATCCGGGTGATCTGGTGGCCCTCTTTTTCGGCCTGGTCCTTATCGCGGGCGGTGATGGCCGTCCAGACGTCGGTGGTAAATTTCTGAGCGGCGCTTGCGGTGCGCATCAGCTCAGTCTGCATCCACTCGTGGGATACCGTCGTGTTGGCCTCGGCTGTCTTGTAGACGTATTCGAGGGCTTACGTGAGCAGGTGGTAGTTCCGCTCAATTGCGATGATTCGTCGGTCGGCCCGATCGTAGGCATCGCCGCACATTCCGTGCAGCTGCTCTAGGTCCCATTGAGCCTGCTGGTGCTGCGTAACCAGCAGTCGGACCCAGGCAGTGGGGTTCGGGAGATCGATCGTGGGTTGATCGGTTTCGGTGTCGTTATATACTTCCAGGGCGGTCCGCGGGTACTCCAGCCGGAGCATATCGACGTTGGACTCGGTCATTTTCTAGTACAGGTCTAGGAAGTGTCCTGTATAGATTGTTTCGTCGTCGTAAAAGGAGTAGTCGCAAATGTCTCGGAAGTCGAGTCCGGAGAGGTTTGCGCACTGATGGGCGAATGCACAGTCGTACCAGTACTGTGTATACCAATGCTGGGGTGTACAATCGATGGCTTCTGAAGGGATTGGGCCGTCGATGTGTTCGTCCCAGGGAGCTTCGTAGAGCAGAGCCTCGATTGATTGGTAGCTCTGGTCGAAGTGCTGGGAGGAGAGTGGTTCGAAGATATTCACTAGTTCAAGAAGAAAGAAGTGGTCTTGTTCGAACGAGGGCATAAGGTCGTGTGTAAATCGAAGGTGACTTGTGAACTAAGATTATAGTGTGACACCTGGGTACGCGAGTACAGAGGTGGAGGTAAAGATATTGTAGAGTCAGGTTCGATTTCTTTATTCACAGCGGAATAATCTTAGGTTCGTCGTGTCGGGGTGTTTCGTGAGTGTGGTATCCGAGGATGGGGAGGAGAGGATCTTTTTTGTGGAGTTTCTTGGTGCGGTATATATGCCTTCTTTCCTTGGGTCACGTGGTTCTTCTTCCCTTCGTCATGCCAAAAATCCAGTTTCAAGACGCGCAGCCCCAGAGAGCTCCGCACATTGGTGAGGTTGGTCCTGATCGGTCCTAGCGATAAGGGTGGAGGCTAACAGTCGGCGACCTCGTATTTCCCCCGGCGCTAGTCTTTCGGACTATGCGGGCTTCGTATCGAGGTCCTAGTCAGGATCGGTCGCAGCTCTTTCGGAGCTTGCCGTCCTTCCTAGTTTGCCGCTGGCCCCGCTCCGGAGTTATTCTTTCGTCCGTTCGTTCCGGCCGTAAGGTCCTAACTCCGGATCTTATCTCCCGTCTAGACTCTCCCAGACCTGTCTTGCGATATGGGCCCCGCTTATGGCGTGCGACTCGCAGGAAGCTAGTTCTCCCCTTATCTCGTTCTCTTATGCAGCGGCTACCAGAGTCGGCAGTATGTTGGGTCTACCCGGCGGGCTGGCCTAAGATCCATCACCCGTCGAGGTTACCCTCGGCTTTGCTTTTTCTGGCCGGACTGCTTTCCGAGGTCCCGAGATTTCTTATCGGGGATTCTAGTCACGTGACTTACCGTTCGGCTACCTTTCTCCTTGTATCCTTCTTCCCCTTGTTACCCTCGGGTGTAACAGTAGGTCAGTGGTAATGAGGTCTATAGTAGCAGTGGCCAGCAAGGAGAATGAGGCCAGACGAGCAACGCGTACGAGATGTTGTCCGGCAAGGAGAATGATGGCAGACGAGGAACGCCTATGAGATGTAAGTCAGCGAGGAGAATGAGGCCAGACGAGCAACGCGTACGAGATGTTGGCCAGCAAGGAGAATGATGGCAGACAAGCAACGCGAATGAGATGTAGGCCAGCTAGGAGAATGACAGCAGACGAGCAACACGTACGAGAAGTAGGCAAGTGATGCCTAACACGGCGTTTCTAGCACACGTCCGAATGTAGGTCAGCGGTAATGAGGTCAAACGAGCAACGCGTAGTAGCAGTAGCCAGCAAGGAGAATGAGGCCAGAGGAGCAATGTGTACGAGATGTTGTCTGGCGAGGAGAATGATGGCAGACGAGGAACGCCTACGAGATGTAAGTCAGCGAGGAGAATGAGGCCAGACGAGCAACGTCTACGAGATGTAAGTCAGCGAGGAGAATGAGGCCAGACGAGCAACGCATACGAAATGTAGGCCAGCGAAGAGAATAACAGCAGACGAGCAACGCGTATGAAATGTAAGTCAGCCAGGAATGAGGCCAGATGCGCAACGCATACGAGATGTAGGCCAGTAATGCCTAACACGGTGTTTCTAGCACACGTCCGAATGTAGGTCAGCGGTAATGAGGTCAAACGAGCAATGCGTAGTAGTAGTGGCCAGTAAGGAGAATGAGGCCAGACGCGCAACATGTATGAGATGTAGGCCAGCGAGGAGAATGACGGCAGACGAGCAACGCGTACAAGAAGTAGGCCAGTGATGCATAACCAGGGGTTTCTGTAACGTGTACGATGTTAGGTGAGCGGTGCTTAGGTTGGTGGTGTGTTTGTATTATATAGGAGATAAATGAACTGACGGAGGGGCGTACACGGCGTTGTTGGTAGCGCTAATCACGTAACCGGTTATTTTGTGGCGGTTAAACCCCCCCGTCAGTTTCTAAGTGCGGCCACCGCTGTCGCTTATCCATAACTTCGCTTTTTTGCAACACACCCCGTCCAAGTCATTACGAGTTGAAATAATACACACCACCAACCTATGCACCGCTCACCTATCGTCGTATATGTTACAGAAACCCCCTGTTACGCATCACTGGCCTACTTCTTGTACGTGTTGCTCGTCTGCCGTCATTCTCCTTGCTGGCCTACATCTCGTACGCATTGCTCGTCTGGCCTCATTCTCCTCGCTGACTTACATCTCGTAGGCGTTCCTCGTCTGCTGTCATTCTCCTCGCCGGACAACATCTTGTACGCGTTGCTCGTCTGGCCTCATTCTCCTTGCTGGCCACTGCTACTACGGACCTCATTACTGCTGACCTACGTTCGGACGTGTGCTAGAAACGCCGTGTTAGGCATCACTTGCCTACTTCTCGTACACGTTGCTCGTCTGCTGTCATTCTCCTAGCTGGCCTACATCTCGTTCGCATTGCTCGTCCGCCGTCATTCTCCTCGCTGACTTACATCTCGTAGGCGTTCCTCGTCTGCCATCATTCTCCTCGCTGGCCAACATCGCGTACGCGTTGCCCATCTGGCCTGATTCTTCTCGCTGGCCTACCTCTCGTACGCGTTGCTCGTCTGCCCTTATTCTTCACGCTGGCCTACATCTCGTACGTGCTGTCCATCTGGCCTCATTCTCTTTCCTGGCCACTGCTACTATACGTTGCTCGTTTGACCTCATTACTGCTGACCTACATTCAGACGTGTGCTAGAAACGCCATGTTAGGCATCACTGGCCTACATCTCGTATGCGTTTCGCATCTGGCCTCATTCTCCTCGCTGACTTACGTCTCGTAGGCATTCCTCGTCTGCCGTCATTCTCCTCGCTGGCCTACATCTCGTATGCGTTGCTCGTCTTGCCTCATTCTTCTCACTGAATTTCATCTCGTACCCGTTGCTCGTCTGCCCTCATTCTTCTCGCTGGCCTACCGCTTGTACCGGTTACTCATCTGCTATCATTCTCTATGCCGGCCTCATTCTCCTCGCTCTCCTGCCTGTCCTACTTGTAATACGCGTTGCTCGCCTTCCTTTATACGTTGCTGTAGCTGCTCTGTACTTTGTGGTGAGATTTGGAACGTTGGACTTTGTATCATAATGTATATATAGATTTTAAATACAATAATTGATTTTCTGTGCAATCGAAGAGCATAGCCAACTGTGTGTAGTAGCATTATAACTAGTAATGAAACTGCACACTTGTTGCTCCCATAAGCTTCGCTAGCTTTTCTAGCTTTTCTAGCTTCCCTAGCTCCCGTAAGGTGGTGGTTGCGTCGGTAAGGTTGGTGGTTGCATCGGTAAGGTTGGTAGTTGCGTCGGTAAGGTTGGTGGTCCGTTCGTAGGTTTGGCTAGCTTTGCTAGCTTTCCTAGCTTCCGTAAGTGGGTGGTTGCTTCAGTAAGATTCACTATCCTTACCGGAGCTACGGATGCTAGCAAAGCTACCGACGCAAGTCGTTCTTACCGACGTGCAGGGATAATTTCTTAATTTTTTCCTGATGGTGGCCGGATTCATTCGGTGCCTCAGGGTCGCACGCAGCTCCGCACCGCGTGTTTCCCTCGTGGGCTGGTGGTTATTTCGGTCATTGGTGCAATACCAGTCGCGACTGGTATCAGTTCCCTTACCTTTGTCAGCGTTGGAAGGTCCGGGTTGGATGGAGGTATTGTAGGCAGGTCTGTAGGAGTCTGTCGTTTGGCGGTTGTTGTACTGACGGACATTCCCAGTTACTTGATGTGTGTTGTCATATGGCCTGTTGTATCCTCGAGGCTGTCCCCGGTCATTGTATCCTCGAGGCTGTCCTTGGTTGGTCTGGCCATTATACATTTTTTCCAGGTTCAGCTGTTCATCGTAATGTGCGATTTCCTCGATAAACGCCTGTAGGTTCCAGAACTCCTTGTAGTAGCGGGTAGCAGGTGGGTCCAGCCCGAGCCTGACCTGCAGGATTTTGTTTTCGTCGTTCGCCTGCGGGTAGGTATCCTTGACCATGTTCAACTTCCGGAGGGCGTACTGTGTGTACGACTCACCGTATTCCTTCTTCCTCTTGTCACATGCAAGCTCTAGTTGTCCGGCCGAGGCTCGCCACTTCTCTGTAAACTTCGATTTCATAAATGCCCAACAACCAGGACGAGTTGTCATGAACTCGATGTCAGTGTTCCTGAGTGAGACGAACCAGTCTCGGACGACATCTCCTTCTGCTAGACAATGCATCAGTACTGAGGGGCATACCTTTTCTTCTCCATAGGTCATGACGATAATGTCCATGAGCTTGATCCATTCCGCCAGTTTTTGCTAAAGGCATACCTGGGAAGCTTTTTGGCATCGAACCCTCGTCCAGAGTTCGTATCGGACGTTGTCATGTTGGCTGGCAGGTTGACAATAATGTCTGGTCCAGACAGCTCCACTTCCGGACGTGTCCAAGTGGCATTTCGAATCTTTTCCCTCTCCGCATCTATCCTCTGAAGGCAGTTCTCATGCTGTTGCCTGGCTGCCTGGAGTTCGGCATCCCTTGTACGCGTGGAGACGTTCGGTGTCGTGTCATATAGGGCTGCTACCTGGTCACGGAGGGGCTCCAGCTAAGTGGCCAGCACGGTGGCCACTGACGCCGTAACTGCGTCAGTGATATACTGTTGTAGTTCCTCACGGTTCATCCTGCTGAGGAATCGTAACGCATCGAATGCGGGTCTGTCACTGGGGTGGAAGCCGATGCGTGAGGGGGTTTCTGGTCTCGGTAGGTTGATTTGGTGCTTAGTTACACGGGGCGGTCTTCGCAGGGGTGGAAGGGTAATCCGTCGAGGTATTGGTGGTGGTGTAGGTGTTGGAGGTGGGAGATCGGTCTGGGGCGGTAGAGGTGGTTGAGTCGGTGTGGGTGGCAGAGGTGATGCCGCCAGTGGTTCAGCCTACTGCTCTGTGGTTTTCGGTCCATGGCGGTGTAGTAAGGACAAGGCGAGTGCTCTAGACAGCCTTGAGTCTTTCCATGGGGTGGGGTGGGGTGAGGAGATGGTGAGGTTTTGGAGTGCTTCTGGGTCCGGCTGTCCCTCTGGTTCCTCAGTTCTAGCAAATGGGTTTGGCCACGCTGGTTCTTTTGACGGCGTTCCGGGTGGGGAGCTCGAGGGGCTCCTTTCTTGGCTCCAGTACCTCGTGAACTGGGAGGGGTTTCGTGGGTAGATGAGGCTGCGAGAGGGAAGGGAGGCGGTTGCTCGTCTCCTTGATCGGCGTACTATGCTCCTGGATATGGCAAAGCCCGGCAGTCTGGGGGCGTGTATGCTCAGTAGGTCTTCGCGAGATCCCGTAGGTGACGGAGGTGAGGCTCAGTTGAATTCGATGAGAAGAGCCTCGTCGGGTTCCTGGTGACCCCTTTCTTCAGCTTCTTCTGCTCCTCTTCGTGGAGTCCTTGCTAAGACTAAGGTGGTGGAGGTCTTTGTAACGAGGGCGGGTGCAGGTGGGGGGGAATTTTCGGCTGAAGTCTCAGCTGAGGCTTGTTTTTCTTTCTTCTTTCTTGCTGATGAAGTGTTGTGAGACCGACGTCCTGGAGCTGGACACTTGCTGGGCCGCTGCCAATAGGTGGCTGCGTTTGGTGGGGGAATGGGTGGAGGTGGAATGGTTGCTGTCTTTTGGGAGCTCGGGCAAGATGCCTTCGGGGATGACAAGGACGAACCGTCCGTTGACGCCACTTGTGACGTGGTGAGAAGGCCGAACGGACCGTTATGGCAGAGAGGCTCAAGGTTTACGGCCGGAGAGGGCCGAGAAGGTGGATCACGAGAAAGGATCACGGAAAGGAGATGCGGACGGACCGTCCGCAGTGAGTGGGAAAAGTATGTATTGATGTCTAGTGAAGAGAGAGAGCGCGAGCGAGAGAGCGGCCGCACTTCGGCCGCGAACACAATCCAAAGCCAAGCCGCCAAGCCGCCAAGCCCTTTGGCTCTTGGCTTCCTCCCCTGACACTCCTACAACCTTCTACATAGCAAAAAGGAGGAATGTCCCTCACAACTCCCACTCCGCTCGAACTCTACCGTGAAGAACCCCATCTCTGTTATCTCCTCGAAGGATCCCTCTACTCTCTCCTCGGTCAAAACATACACGCAAGGCCATAACCGTTAAACAGTGTCTTCGTCAGCCAGGGCTGGGGCGCCTCCCTACACCTGTGATGGAGAGGGAGTCCAAGACCGGCTGGCGGCACCTTTCATCGGCAAGGAGGTCCAGGGTCCTTGCCTCTTCAGACCTCTTTCCGCACTTCCGACTACAGGATCTTTTGTTGGGCCTTCCACTCGGGGCAGGCCCGGGTCCAGGTTCCTCCGAGGCCATACGCTTGATGGCGGCCTGGTCATCGGTTAAGAGTGAGACTTTCTCCGGTGTCATCCATCACCTTGCCGTGGTTTCCAGTGCCTTGGCTATGGCAGTACTCCCCACCGCAGGCCTCCTGGTTGTAGCCCATGTGGGTTTTGATACCCACCCAGAGCCGACCATTCTGCCATGCGACCGCGTATCTGGCCGCTCCGCTGTCCAGTCACGACCGGTCCGTGAACATGGTGAGCGTGCTCTGCCTCAGCCTTGGCCTCAGCCTTGTTGCGGTGCACTTGCGGGCACTCCTTTTCGTTTTTTGTGTTTAATCATACTTGCATGCAGCCCATCTAGACTATGGTGGCGTACATTTGCCCGTATTTCCCGTCCGCTGTCCGTGCAGTGGCGGCACGTTGCAAGCGCCCCTTTGCCCTCCGCCCAGGCCTTTCCCCGGAAGATGTGACGCGCATCAAGGAAATTACAACAGAAAGGAACGGAGAGCGAGCATGGAAGACAAAAGAAATAGACAAAGGAAAAGAGCACAGCCCAGTCCGCCCCCTATGCCGTTCTCGCGGACGCCATGAAGTCGGGCGTGGGTAGGAACAGCGGTGGTTCCCCCCCGCCGTCTGGCTCCTCGGCCCCCGCCACCTGCTCCTCCATCCACTCCCGCAGCTCCGCCTCGGACACCTCACTCACGGCGTCTTCCTCCTCAGCCGGCACCTGCCTTCCCAAATCCGTAGAGGAGAGGAAGTCTAGCACCGCCCGACTGCACCTCCCATCCGCCAGGAGGTCCCGGATCCTCCACCGGTCCTTCCACCTCCCGGTCTCCTTCTTCACCCCCACCTACAGGACCTTCTGTTTTGGCTTCCACTCAGGGCGCTCCCTGAAGAGGTGCTCCCGAGTCTGGTGTGGGTACCGGCACCACCAACATTGCGGGGTGGCCCGACTCTTCGTCCAGTTGAGGTACCGCCCGGTCAGGCAGTGCCCAGTCTTGATCTGGTAGAACCGCGAGGCGAGCCTCTCCTGCTGGGATACGGCGATGATGTCGCTTTGTCGCTCTTCTTCGCCTGAAGTCGCGGTATGATCCTGTTGGACTGGTGGTAGGGCTGCCAGTTTTCGGCAGAGTAAGATTTAGGAAAATTTTCATTCACTTAGTAGATACAACACGTGACATACTGTATTAGATAACATTACTAGTGCCGTCCGTCCAACAGCTAGGACAGGCATGGGCGCCGTCCTCCCCCCATCACAGACAGGACCGACTATTTCAGTGTGGTTGCTTTGCAAGAGATAATTAGCTGGAGATTGCAACAACCAAACGTTCCGATTGGCTCGAACGATCGTAGATAGGATCCGGTCGAAGTGTTCGACGACGCCGGCAACGGCGGCGCGGTGGGCCGCGATGAGCCATAGGCAGGGGTTGCAACTGCAACGCCCGCTCTGGATCGGATGTGTGATGGGGCCGGCGCGGGGGGCGCGCTGTGAGTGGTCCGGCGTTCGTCGAGTATCTATCATACATATCTACATGTACTACATTTTTTTGAATGGAGCTAAGGCGTCCCCCAACCATAAGCAGAGCCTATTTTCAACTTAAATCCCTGCACTCACTCCTGCAACGTTACTATCTAGTAGCACAGGCAAAGACGTGAATCAGTCCTCGAGGTGCTTCAAGGCAGCTACTTCAAGCAGTGTTCCACACAACCATCGCGGTCACCAAAACGATAACAACCACTACACACAACGGGAGGGATGTTGAGAAAATCACCCGATCACGGCCGAAACAGAGAGTTCCCACGGGAGAGAGAGTGCTAACGAAACAAACAGAGATGGTGACGTAGTGGGTGAGACGGATCAGTACGAGAAGAAACGATGCTCGCATTCAATCTAGATGTCTGAGTTCAGAGAAAGAAAGAACGAAAGAAAGCAGAAGAAGGAACTAAGTAAACAATTGCCAAGCCGCCACACAACGAATATCCCAATCTAGCTCCCCTTGCAACCCAGCGTTGCTCCTGTCGTCACAGCGTTGCTTCCGTCGGCGCCCCATGCCGGATTTTTTTTGGTTTATTCATTACTCGCCTACGACCTCTATAGATAGATCATGGCAAGGGTTGGATGTACATCCGCGCAAGTCACCTCGTGGCTGGCTGCCCTTTGCCCTCCGCCCAGGCCTGTCCTACGAATCTGTAGATCACCCCAAGGAAATAACAAAAGAGCAACAAAAGAAAAGAAAAGACAAGGGGAGGGAGGCCCTCCCCCCTTAGGCCTCTTCCGCGGACACCCAGAATGCCAGGGTGGGCAAGAAAAGCGGCCGCTCCCTGTCACCCTCCCCCTCGTCCTCCACCCCAACTGCCCGCTCCTCCACCCTCCTCTCCTCCTCCCGCTCCAGCCTCTCCCGGAGCTCCCACTCTGAGGCCTCACTTCCCGCCGCCTCGTCCCCTGGCACCAGCCTCCCCACATCTGTAGTCGCGAGGAAGTCCAGCACTGCCCGGCTGCACCTCGCGTCGGCTAGGAGGTCCCGGATTGTCCACCAGCTCTTCCCCCTCCTAGTCTCCTTCCACACCTCTGCCCACAGGACCTTCTGTTGGGCCTTCCACTCAAGGCACACCTTGAAGAGGTGCTCCCGAGTCTGCGATCGATACTGGCACCACCGCATTCAGCGTCGGGTAGGTTCTTCGTCCACCGGAAGCACTGTCCGGTCAGTCAGTGCCCCTTCTTCAGCTGGTAGAACCGCGCAGCGAGCCTCTTGGTGCTACCCGCCACCACCACCCCGTCCGGCTTCTGGGTGACTGGCATCTTATACTTCTTCCGGAAAGCCCTGCCTCCCGTTCACTCCCTTGCCTCCGTCCACTTCTTCTTGGAGATCTCCCGCTTGAAATTTGCGAGCGATCTCGGAAGCGGCATCTGTCGCGCCGCTCCGCCCCCTGTCCGGAGCCATTCCACCCCCCAGGTGTCTGGCTCCTCCGTCGCCACCTTTGCCCATTCATCAGCCTTATCGCCTGTGACGCCCTTGTGGGCTGGGCACCACCGGATCTCAATGGCGACCGCCGGGTTGGCTCTCCAGGTCGCGGCGATCCACCTCCTCACCTCGATCGCGTGCACCTGGCCGGGGCCCGGTTTCTCCGGCGCCATCCGCCTGATGGCTGCTTGCGCATCCGAAAAGATGGGGACCCTTCCTGGTGACCCCGATCTCTTCGCCACCAGCTCCAGCGCACTGGTAATGGCGGCACACCCTGCATCGAAGGCCTCCTGGTTGTACCCCATGTGGCTCTTCACCCCGTCGCACCCCAGGCCATCTTTCCGCACCACCGAGTATCCTACTGCCCCCTGCTCCGTCCTGGACCCGTATGTGAACATTGTGATTCCCGGGGTCCGCCTCTTAGCCGCCGGGAAGGTGTAGTGTGGTATACGCACATATGTAGGCTTGAGATTGCAACAACCAAACGTTCCGATTAGACAACCATCACATCTGCACATCACTCCCATTGATACTATGTAGGAGTTGCTTCGCTGATGATAGCTTGAGACTGCAACAACCAAACGTTCCGATTGGCTCGAGCGATCGTAGGATCCCTGCGCGAGAGGTGTGGCGTTGTGACGGTGGCATCAGATGTCGTCAAAATCGAAAGGACTGACGGACCGAACTCCTGGCTCGATGGTGCTGGCGGTGGGGTGGGATGGCATAATGCGGTTCCGTCTCTTTCGGGTAATCGCTGCATTGCGAACGACATGACACAGAAGGACGGGAGGGGATCCCCAACCCATCCCTCCGGGTTGTTCCACAAACCATAGGTAGAGTACATAATCTCGCCATGATCTAGATAGGTCACATGCGAGTAATGAATAAAAACACA
>Ga0307516_10005200_pt1 | contig 15664 bp, 11 predicted proteins | sample 19_EM_MG_FD_203310 | JGI IMG/M metagenome (GOLD analysis project Ga0307516, IMG submission 203310) | Populus trichocarpa ectomycorrhiza microbial communities from riparian zone in the Pacific Northwest, United States - 19_EM | ecosystem: Host-associated > Plants > Roots > Unclassified | place...
TTGGTGAAATAGCCGCCGTAATCGAAATCGTCCATGCCATTGATCGTTCGCGTGATCTGCACGTCCGTGCTCAGGTTCCAGCCCAGGCCCACATTCGTGCTCTTCTCCCCGATCTTGAACCCACCGGAGTGATAACTCAGGGTAATGGGCATCTTAAGACCGCCTACCTCGATCTGGTACAAGGGGATATTGATCTCCGGCAGGCCCGTATTGCTGTTCATCGGATAATTGGCCAGTTTGGAGAAAGTGGCGGCATCGGGCGTGGTCGGAATGACCTGCTGATTCTGTGCGAAAAGGGCAAAAGGCAGGAGGGCGATCACCAGCAGGAGGGTTAAGCTACAGGAATGGGTCTTCTTCATTTTGTCAGTATTTTCAACGAGTGAATGATTTGGTTATAGATCTTTCATTAAAAGTTGTATCCTATCCTGAACAGGATGGGTTGTGTCTTTGGTAATTGCTGGTAGCTCAGGAAATCCCAGAGCAATTGCAGCTTCGTCTTCCTGAACACTTTGCTCTTCACCGACACCGTCTTGCTCACGCCGATCAACCCGCTCTGCGTCCAAAAATTTAGTCGCCGGACCTGCTGCAGGGAAGCGAATGGGGTCGTATGGTTGTATTCCAACCCGCCCGTGGCCGAGAAGCTGCCTTTTATTTTGATATCCAGGAAGGATCGCAAGCCGGCACCCTGACTGGAAAGAGCGATATGATTGATCCCGTTGCCCCATCCCACTTTGTAGCTGGCCCCGAGGCCGATGGTATTGGAGCTATTTAGCTTATAGCCTACCGACAAACCAAAATCCGTCGTCGTAGGAAAATAGTAGTTGGTCCGGGTCGTCTGCAGGTTGGTCCCGTACTCCAGTCTCTTCCAGAAGCTCCTCGTCTTTTGATCGTTCGGCTTAAAATCCGGCATGTCGATATCTCCGCTGCCGCCTCCCAGCTTACTTAACTTGTCCTTGTATTGATCGAGCTGCTCCTGGGCCGATTGCAGATTCCCCTGCAGAGCGGCCATTCCCCCTGCCCCGCCTGCCGATACCTGGTTTTGAATCAGCTGGGTCACCTGGTCACGGGTCTGAAGTCCGAGGAGGGTGGCCGGAGAACCATAGTTACCGGGCAGGTTGAACAGACCGGCCAGTTGGGAATTGTTCTTCATGAACTGCCGGAAAGCCGGTAACTGATTGAGGAGGGACAAGGCTTTCTGCTCCAGTTGATCGGGATGATTCAGCATTTCCTTATACTGGCGCACTTGCTGCGAATAATAGTATAAGTCCTGATTCAACCCCTGGTATTCCTTGTTCAGGCTGGCCGGCAGGTGCGTATACTGACTGAGGTATTGGCTGATCTGCTCCTTACGTTGCCGGACAAACTCTTTTACCTGGTCGGCGTCCTGCATCTTCGCCTGCAATTGCCGCAACTGGCTGATCGAACTTTGGAGCTGTGAGGGCATCCCCTGCCCGTTGAGCAATTGCGGATTTTTCTGCAGGAAGGACAGACTGCCCTGTAAAGTATCCGTATAGGGCTGATATTCTCCGCTGATGGCCGTTGCCCCCTTGCTGCTATCCGTTCTCATCTTTTCCGCAAGGGCAGCATAGGACTGCCGGGTCGATGGATCGAACAATCGCTTCGCTGCGACAGAGTCAAGTTTGTATACTTTCTTTTTTAGCCGGGCCTCGCGCTTCACCATCTTAGCCAGGTATTTTTCCGTCTGTCCCGTCAGTTGCCGGTCCAACCCCGCCATCTTGCTTTGGATCTTCCCAAAGAGCCGGGAAGGGAAATTGGGAGGCTTGTCCGTGACGGGTTCCGTCGACTGGCCATACGAGGTGAGCCCGCAAAAGAGAATGCCTGCCAGCAGGCAGCTATTCATTTTTTGCAGCATAACTAATTTTTTGAGACGAAGAAGGAGGAGTATTTTTCTGCTCAGGGGCAAGGGCATGGCAAGCCCTTCTATGAAAGAAGTAGTTCATGTGATAAGGTTGATTAGAACGTTAGGATAAAATTTGTCGGGTGGGTACGAATGGCAGGGTAGGATCGAAATGGTAGATTAAATTTATAAAGATCGCGTTGAACATTCCTATACTACTTATCGGGTATACCTTCCGCGGTTTATTAAAAGGATGGAGAATCCTATTCATTTTATTTTTAAAAGGATCATTCAAAAGAAGAATGGGTGCGATTTTTTTGCAATGCGTTTGCAGCGGCACAGTCGGATCATCCATGCTGCAAAAAAAATTCATCTTTTAAAAGTTCAGGAAAAATACGCATTGTTTTTGTGGTTTTCCGAAGGAACTGATTAAAGATAAATTTTAATATGAATGCAAATGATCGTTCCCGGCCCCGGATAAACCGTTCCGACAAAGAAAGGCCACCACCGGCTATCCCTATCGGCATCCGATACCTGCTATTCGTATGCAGGAGACCTCCGTTCGGTAATTGTTCATTTGTTTTGCGATTTTTTCTCTGTACCTATCGGAATTAAATCCACTATTCAAACCCAAAAACCATTCACCAATGAAAAAGAATCTTTTTGTCCTCCTCCTGACAGCAACCTCTTTTTTCAGCACCAGGGCCTTCGCTCAGAACGTATCCATCAACGAGGATAATTCCGCCGCCAATACCAATGCGATCCTCGACGTGAAATCATCGACCAAGGGTGTCCTCTTCCCACGTATGGGTAAGTTCACCCGGATCTCCATGCCCAATGTCAGGGGTATGCTGGTCTTCGATACTACCTTCAATGCATTCATGTACAACGACGGCGCCCAATGGATCAGCATGGCGCCGCCGGTGATCGTTCCGCCCCCTCCGGCCTGGGGATTGAAGGGTAACATCGGCCTGGATTCCAACAGTTTCCTCGGTACTCAGGATGGCGGCGGCCCCTTACGCATCCGCGTAAACAATAAGCCATCGGGCCTGATCGACCCGGTCAGGCGGCACACTTTCTTTGGCTTTAATTCCGGCAACACGGGTCCCAATAACGGCCTTGACAACACGGGCATCGGCACGAATGTCCTGTCGAATAATACTACGGGAGCGGCCAACATCGCCATCGGCGGCAGTTCGATGACTCTCAATACGACGGGAAACGACAATACAGCCGTCGGCTACCTCTCGCTGGATTCCAATACGACCGGGGGCGTCAACACGGCCGTTGGGTATGCATCGCTGTCACACAACAGGGATGGAGGCGCCAATACAGCAACAGGGGTTAGCGCACTCTTTTTCAATACCTCGGGTAACTTCAATGTCGCCGTCGGCAGCAATTCCATACAGGATAATACCAACGGTAGTGAGAACACGGCCATCGGAACATCCGCCATGGAGACCAATACGTCGGGCAACGAAAATGTCGCCGTCGGAATGCTGGCCCTGCATGAAAATACAACGGGCACCCGAAATACCGCCCTCGGAACCGAGGCCAATGTCGCCTCCGGCAACCTCACCAATGCGACGGCCATCGGGTTCGGGGCGATAGTAAACGCTTCCAATAAGGTACGCATCGGCAACCCCTCCGTTACCGTTATCGAAGGGCAGGTGCCTTTTACCACACCTTCGGACGCCCGGTTCAAATACCAGGTGCAGGATGATGTGAAGGGTCTGAGCTTTATCATGCAATTGCACCCCGTGACCTATCATTTCGACGTACAGCGCTTCGACGAGCAGCAGGGTAACCCGGAAGGCGCCCGCATTGCTAAGCCGACCAACTATGCGATCCAGGCTTCCTATAAAGAGGCAGCCGGCATCCGCCGCAGCGGCTTCATCGCCCAGGAAGTGGAAAAAGCCGCCAATGCAACGGGCTACGATTTCAGCGGGATCATCAAGCCCAGGACGGCGCAGGATCATTACGGCCTGAGTTACGAAGCATTCGTGGTGCCGTTGGTAAAAGCCGTACAGGAACTGGGGACGGAAGTAGAAAGACTAAAGAAGGAAAATGAATCCGTTAAAAAGACCAACGAACAGCTGCTGCAAAGCCTGCAACAACAGATCGATGAATTACGCAATGCCCGGAATTCCGGGAAATAAAGATGCCGGTATCTGATCTATTCCTTTAAATACGAACATTCAAACCCCCTAAAAGATGAATAAAACGTTCCGCCTCCTTTTCATAACCGGGTCCTTGTTTTTTGCCCGGAATGGCTTTGCCCAGAATGTCGCCATCAATGAAGATGGCAGTGTCGCCAATCCCAATGCCATTCTTGATATAAAATCCCCGAATAAAGGTGTTCTTATTCCCCGGATGAGCACCACTGCACGATTGGCCATCCCCAATACGAATGGTTTGCTGGTATATGATAGCACTTTAGGTTCCTTCTTTTATAATACCGGGACATTCTGGCAGAATATAGCAACAGGCAATTTTGCCGGCTGGGGTCTTAATGGTAACAGTGGTACGGTCTCCGCTAATTATTTAGGCACCACGGACGCCAGGCCATTCGCCATAAGAGTAAACAACCAGCCCGCGGGCCTGATCGACCCGGGCAGTGGCCTTGGTTTGCCAGGCCATGCAGCCAACAACGCTTTTTGGGGATTGAATGCGGGTTTTTGGGTGAATAGAGATTCCGCCAGCAACCTCACCGGGATCGGCAGCTTTGCCCTGTTCGCTAATACCACGGGCCAGAATAATACGGGTGTTGGCTACAGCGCCTTGTCCGTTAACAATACCGGCAGCCGCAATACCGCCGTCGGCTTCTCCTCCATGTATGGTGGCGTGAATACCTCGGACGTAACCGCCCTTGGTTCCTTTGCAAATACTGCCAGCAATGTCACCAATGCGACGTCCATCGGCTTCGATGCCTTTGCCAACGCCTCGAATAAGGTGCGTATCGGGAATGCTACCGTTACGGTCATTGAAGGACAGGTGCCCTTTACCACGCCCTCCGACGGCCGGTTCAAATTCAAGGTAAAAGAAGATGTCAAGGGCCTTGACTTCATCCTGCAGCTGCGCCCGGTCACTTACCAATTCGACACCAAACGATTCGACGACCAGGTGCGCGGCAGCGCTGTCGCATCGAATGCCGGGCTTTCCAAAACGAAAATGCCGGGGACAGGGGATGCGGGAACGAACAGGACCCCGCAGGCCTCTTATGATCAGGCGTCGGCAATCCGCCGCAGCGGCTTTATCGCCCAGGAAGTGGAAAAAGCTGCCGATGCCACCGGCTATGATTTCAGCGGGATCATCAAGCCAAAAACGGAACAGGATCATTATGGCCTCAGCTACGAAGCTTTTGTCGTACCCCTGGTAAAAGCCGTGCAGGAGCTGAATGCGGAGGTAGCCCTGTTAAGAAAGGAGAATGCTTCCCTGCGAACGGAAATGAATGACCTCAGGAAGGAGGTCCGGCATTAGACCCGCGGAACCTTTTTAAAAATTTATTTATTCAAAAAAACCTACTATGCACAAAACCCACCTCACGGGAAATCTACTTCCCAAACTATTGATGACGTTGTTACCTTTCGGGGCGGCAGCGCAAAGCCTTCATATTTCATCGGGCGCCAAAGTCGTCGCCAGCGGCCCTGTCAGCATCGTGCTCACCGACATTGCGTTCACCAACGATGGCAGTTTCATCCCCAGCAACAGTACCGTACAGATCACGGGCAATAGAAATGCCCTTATCGGGGGGAACAGCATCACTACGTTCAGCAACCTGACCATTAACAAGCCCAACAATAGCACGCAGCTCTTAAATGATATCAATGTCAGCAGCGTCCTCCTGCTGACGCGGGGCAACCTGCTGCTGAACAACCATACCATCGACCTGGGTCTTACGGGGACCGTCGCCGGTGAAGTAAACAACCGGAGCATCCTGGGCAATACCGGCGGAAGTATAATAGCGCGGTTCAATAGCAACAACCCTCCGAATGCCTTCAACCCGGGCAACCTTGGCCTGGAGATCACCAGCTCCTCCAACCTGGGCGCTGGCTTCGTAACGAGGTCGCATGGTGCGCAAGGACTTCCGAACTCCGCCTTGGGGATACACCGGCGGTTCGACATTCTTATTGCCCCTGCTGTTAATTTCGGGTTGGACGCCAAGCTCCGCTTCTTCTACCTGGACCCGGAACTGAACGGCAATACGGAAAGCAACCTGGCTCTCTGGGAACAGTCCATACTGGGCAATCCATTCGTCTCTCTCGGGAAGGACAGCAACAATGTGACCGCCAATTGGGTTCTGAAAAATCATATCGACCATCTGGACCATTTTACACTGGGCAATGACCAGGCAGCAGCCATAGCCGGGACGGGAAAGCATACGCAGTCGGCAGCCACCAGCCAATTAGACGATACAGAGGAGACGGCAGCGATGGTGGCGACCAAACTGAAAGTATATCCTAACCCTGTGCAGGATCATTTCACGCTGGATCTGTTCACGCCGGTGGCCAAAGAGATCCGGGTCGGTCTTTATGACCAATCGGGGCATCTGCTGCAACAGAAACGGATCGACTGCATGGCGGGGACGAATAGCCTGTCCTGGGATATCAGTGGCTATACCGCGGGGATCTATTATCTCTCCATGAATGGAAAGGCGATCAGCCACCTGAAGATCATTAAGAAATAATGAATTTCGGCGCTACCCTCTTTTTAGTAGCCTGCTCGTAAGAGTAGGCTACTTTTATTAATTCAGGTTCCGAATAAGCCGTTCCGACAAAAGAGATCCCTACGGGGAGGTTCATCACCGCACCCATCGGCACCGTGATATGCGGGTAGCCGGCCATGGCCGCGGGAGAGGAAAATCCGGAGCCTGTCCGGTAATCACCCGTGATCAGGTCGATACAGCAGGCCAGTCCATTCGACACCGCCGTGATAGCGTCCAACTGGTATTGGTGCAGCAGGTCATCGATGATCTTACGGGAGGTCAGCAATTTCTTCAGAGCCTCCGTGTATTCGATATTGTCGAGCCCCGGCCTTGCCTCGCTCCGCTCCAGGGTTTCCTGCTTAAAAAAAGGCATGGCCCTTTTTTCGTTCTGCTTATTGAAGGCGATCACGTCGGCCAGTGTTTTTACGGGCGTTCCGGCCGTGGCAAGGTAACGGTTAAGTCCATCCTTGAACTCATATTGCAGGATCAACCCTTCCACGGATCCCGCTTCACTGAGCAACTTCTGCAGTTCCACTTCGATGATCGTGGCGCCTTGCGCCTTCATAAGAGCAACGGCTTCCTGGAACAGGGCCAGTACTCCTTCATGGCCGCCACTGAGAAAGGATTTCTCGACGCCGATCTTTTTTCCTTTGAGGCCGTCGGGGTCCAGGAAGAGTGTATAATCCTTCCGGGCCTTGTCCTTGCTTTCCAGGGTAACAGGATCCTGGTCATCGACGCCTGCCAGGACGCCCAGTAAGATAGCGGCATCGCGGACCGTCCTTGCCATGGGGCCCGCCGTATCCTGCGTTTTCGAAATGGGGATGATGCCGCTGCGGCTCAGCAGTCCGACGGTAGGCTTGATGCCGACGATGCCATTGATGGAAGAAGGGGATACCACCGAGCCATTGGTCTCCGTGCCCACCGCCACGACGCAGAGATTAGCCGATACCGCCGAGCCGGAGCCGGCGCTGGAACCGGACGGGTTACGGGCCAGGATATAAGGATTCTTCGTTTGTCCTCCCCTGCTGCTCCAACCGCTGGTGGAACGCGTAGACCGGAAATTAGCCCATTCGCTGAGATTGGTCTTTCCCAACAGGACCGCGCCCGCTGCCCGTAGCTGTTGCACGATATAGGCGTCCTTTGCCGCCCGATGCCCTTCGAGGGCCAGAGATCCTGCCGTTGTCATCATTTTGTCGCCCGTATCGATATTATCCTTTACCAGGATGGGTATGCCATGCATGGGACCACGGACCTTCCCCGCCTTTCTTTCCGCATCCATGGCGGCGGCGATGGTAAGGGCGTCGGGGTTTAATTCGATCACGGCGTTGAGGGCCGGTCCTTTCTTATCGATCTCCGCGATGCGTTTCAGATATAATTGCGTAATGGCTGAGGAAGTAAGTTCTCCGCTGCTCATTTTTTGCTGTAGCTGGTCGATAGTGGTTTCTTCGAGGGAGAATGCAGCCCCCCCCTTATCGCCCGGAAGCGCGGCGTTGCCGTTGACGCCGGCGGGCAGGAAGGATTCCAGGGCAAGAGAGGACAGGGTCAGGCCGGTCAATGAGCCATTTTTAAGGAATTTTCTCCGGTTCATAAGCAGTAGTTATTTTTTTAAATGTAAGATTTCCTGTACATACCGGGCCACTACTTTTTGTCTTGGCGCCCTGGCGATCATGTAGGACTCCCCTTCAACGGAGGTTGCCGCACGGCCCCTGTCGCCATTCCCCCGCAAAATGTCCTTTCCTGCCCATCGGTTCCAAATAGAACGAACTAAATTAGCATCGTGGATCTCAACAAACCTTCATTCTTTAAAACTTTACGATGGCAAGACTAATTTTAGACATCACCCAAACGCTGGACGGCTTCATAGCCGGGCCGGGGATCTCCAACGAACTGCCCATGGGGCGTGGCACGCAGTCCATTCATGACTGGATCTTCGGCGGCAGCACAGAGGCCGATAAGAAAATATTCGATGAGCTCTTAGCGTCTACGGGGGCCGTGATCCTCGGGCACAGGACCTATTCCACCGCCATCGATGGCGCCTGGGGAGGAGCCTCTCCCTTTCATGGTCCCGCATTCGTGCTATGTCATAAGACAGCTTCCAGGGCTGTGACGGGATTCACCTATGTCATCGATGGGATCGGCAGCGCGTTGGAAAAGGCAAGGGCCGCGGCAGGAGATAAAGATATCTGGATGATGGGCGGGGCCGATGCTATCCGGCAATACCTGGCAGCGGGATGGGTGGACGAGATACAACTGCATATCTCGCCGATCGTCCTTTCGGGAGGAACGAGACTATTCGGGGCTGCGGACACAGCGCCCATCCGGCTGGAACATACCCGGACGATCGAGACCCCGGCCGCCATTCATATCCGGTACAAGGTGCTGAAGGGATAAGGTATTCATGGCCGCACCGGCGAAACATAGCAATTATTTAATCCGGGTGCGGGGGAACGAGGGTTAATTTCACCGGTTAAAATAGCCCCCATGAAATTAGTCCCGGGTTTGATGCTTGCCGCCGGAATACTGAGTACTTCCTTCCTGCCCCTGTCCTATAAGGATCACCAGGAACTCCGGAATATCAGGGATATCCCCGCGGCCGGTCGGCAAAAGATCATCCTCCTCATGATCGATGGGTTCGGCGAAGAGTATTACCGTAACAGTGATATGCCCACGCTAAATGCCCTCGAGAAAAAGGGGATCTATAAAGTAGTCCCTTCGCTGATGCCTTCGGTGACCAACCTGAACAATACTTCCATTTGCACCGGAGAGTTGCCGGAAGTCCATGGGATCATCGGAAATTCCTATATCGATCCGGCAACCCGGTCGGAGGAATTTATGGAAGAGGATCGGCTCGTGCTGGCGCCCACCATTTTTGAAAGGGCTAAAAGGCTGGGGATCCGATCGAAACTTTTTTCCAGCAAGAAGAAAACGACCTCTTTATTAAAGAGAGGTACGGAAGAGACCGTCTCCCCCGAGACGGCATCCCCCGAATGGATCGGCAGGATCGGGACAGCGCCGGGCATTTACAGCAGGGAAGTAAATTACTGGCTCCTGGAAGCCGCACTCTATAGCCTTCAACACGAGCCGGACCTTGGGATCCTTTATATCCATACCACGGATTACCCCATGCATACCTGGGCCCCCGAGGCAGCAGAGTCGAAGGAGCATCTGCATAAGCTCGATGGCTATATTGCCCGGATCATAAAGGCTGCGCCCGATGCGGCCATCCTGATCACGGCCGATCATACGGTGCATCATAAAAGTTTATGCTGGGATCTTGGAAAGGCCTGCGCGGCACGCGGGGCCTCCGTCAAATTCGCCATCTCGCCGGAAAGGGATAAATATGTCCAGCATCACCGGGGATTCGGCGGAGCCGCTTATGTGTATGTCAACAAGCCGCAGGATCTCCAAAAGGTAAAAAATACGATCGGCCGTTTGAAAGGCGTCGATGCCGTATTGACGAAGGAGGCCGCGGTACAACGATTCCATCTGATGGGGGAAAGGATCGGCGATCTGATGGTATTGGGCGATAGCGCCACCGTGTTCGGCGACCTGGATACCGAATCCGAAGCCCTGCCGGAGACCTATCGCAGTCATGGATCGGCTTATGAAGCTCATGTTCCTTTATTTGTTTACAATGCGCAGAACGTCCCTCCCGTTGCGTATTTTACATATAATTATAAAGTTGCTGCCTGGCTGTACAGGTAAGCCTTTTCTAAAATACTGCATCATGAAAGCATTCTACCTATTCTCTGCCCTTATCCTGGCGGGTTCGGCATCCTATTCCCAACCCGGCAAACCACCGGATACGGTGCGGTATGCGCCGGAGGTCCTCCCCGGGAAAGGCCTGGAAGAACATGACTTCTTTTATGCCGGGGAAGGGAGCGAGGAAAATATGTATATCATAAGAAAAGGAGCGGTGGTATGGTCCTATACCCATCCCGCAAAAGGTGAGATCAGCGATGCCGTCGTATGCTCCAATGGCAATATCCTCTTTGCCCATCAGTTCGGTGTTACCCTGATCACAGCAGATAAAAAAATACTATGGAATTACGATGCCCCTCCCGGCACGGAGATCCACACCGCACAGCCTATTGGTAATGACCGTGTGCTTTTTATTCAGAACGGCCATCCGGCAAAAGGGGTTGTGATCAATATCCAAACAGGCCATACAGAAAAGGAATTTGAACTGCCGGTCGGAAATCCTGACAAAGTGCATCCGCAGTTCCGTCACGCAAGACTTACCAGGGCAGGCACCCTCCTGGTGGCGCACCTGGATATGGGAAAAATTGCCGAATACGATAGTAACGGTAAAGAGGTCTGGTCACTGCCCTTCCCGGGAGTATGGGGCGCCGTGCCATTGGAAAATGGGAATATACTGGTCACCGTAGAGAACAAGCGGATGGTCTATGAGATCAACCGTAAGGCCGATACGATATGGAAATTCTCCGGTGCAGAATTACCCGGCATAAAATTCTCCGGGATGCAGTTGGCAGTCCGCTTACCCAATGGCAATACCATCGTCAATAGCTGGTGCCGTAAGGGCAATGGAACACCCGTACAAGCGGTAGAAATAACCGCCGATAAAAAATTCGTTTGGGCTTTGCGCTCATGGACGGCGCCCGCCGATCTCGGCCCTTCTACCATTCTTCAGATACTGGATACGCCGACAGCCCCTGAAAAGGTCCGATTCGGTAATATACGACCCTGATGACCCAATAGATCTCTGTCCCGCATGTCCCTACCGGCATGTCATCCTGCATGTCCATGGAAGAGACTACCTTTACCGCGAATCGGATAAAATTCGGGGAAACTTCATTAATAACAGGCTATCTTTTTAAGCCCTGGCCCAATAGATTTGTACAAAAATGATGACGATACATAGCGTTGCGGAAAATGCACTGGCAGCCTTTCAGAGCTATAAAAAGACGAGCCCGGTCCAGCGTGCTGCTTTTTTGGAAGCGATCGGGACGGAGCTGGAAGCCCAAAGAGAAGTTTTGGTCAACATCGCCCACCAGGAAAGCAACCTGCCCCTCGCCCGGCTCAACGGCGAACTCCACCGCACGATCAACCAGGCAAAACTTTTTGCCAACCTGCTAAAAGAAGGCAGTTGGGTAGAAGCCACCATCGATACCGAAGATCTTCAAAGAGTGCCTGCCAAGCCCGATACCCGGAAAATGCTGGTGCCCATCGGTCCCGTCGTCGTATTCGGTGCAAGTAATTTTCCTTTTGCTTTTTCTACCGCGGGCGGAGACACGGTCAGCGCCCTGGCTTCCGGCTCAACGGTGATCGTCAAAGGGCATTCGGCCCATGCGCAGACATCCAGCCAGGTATTTACCGCCGTCGAAAAAGCGATCCTTTCAACAGGCATGCCATCCCATACCGTACAACACCTGCTTGGTTCCGGAAGGACCGTAGGCAAGGAATTGGTCACCCATCCTTACGTAACGGGCGTGGGCTTTACAGGTTCCTTTTCAGGCGGCAAGTCCCTGGTGGAATATAGCCAACAGCGGGAAAGCCCGATACCCGTATTTGCGGAAATGAGCAGCATCAACCCCGTCGTTCTCTTTCCGGATACGCTGGAAAAGAATGCGGCGGAACTGGCAAAGAATTATGCGGGCTCCATTACCCTCGGCGCCGGTCAGTTCTGTACCAATCCCGGTATCCTCCTGGCTTTGCAGAGCGATGCCCTGAATAATTTCCTGTCCCTGTTACAGGGAGAGATCACCAAAGTGGCTCCGCAGAAAATGCTGCATACCGGTATCTATGACTCCTACCTGGGGTCGCTGGAGAAAGTATTGTCAAAAAAAGGCTTACAGGTGGTGGGCAAATCCGCCACGGCCGCGAACACAGGGGAAGCCGCCGCGCTGGTAGCCAGCGTCAGCGGCGAAGAATTCCTCTCCAACCCTCATTTTGCGGAAGAAGTATTCGGGCCCTATTCGCTTTGCGTCATCTGTAAAGACCGGCAGCAGCTCGCCGATATCCTGCGTTCCTTAAAAGGGCAGTTGACCACGACGATCATGGCGACGGCCACCGATCTACAGGCCTATGCCGAACTCATAGAACTACAGCAATCCCTGGCCGGCCGGATCATTTTAAACAATGTTCCCACGGGCGTAGAGGTCAATGCAAGTATGGTGCATGGCGGCCCTTATCCCGCTACGACGGATGCACGTTTTACCTCCGTCGGCAGCTCCGCCATCAAGCGCTGGGTGCGGCCCCTCTGTCTGCAGAATTTTACCGATGCTATGCTCCCGGATGCCCTGAAGAACGGCAACCCGCTGAATATCTGGCGGACGGTAAATAACGGCCTGACAAAGGATAAAATAGCCTTTGGGTAACCCATATCCACCGTTCATGCAGGAAGGGGTTTTTACCCCCTTTTTCGTTTGTATTTTTATGATGCTAAAATCGCATTATGAAAGCATTGTATATATTTGGTATTGCCTTACTCGTTACCCTCGTCTCCTGCCATAAGGACAAGCCCGCCCAGCCCGGACCCGTCGTCACCGGAAAGTTAAAGGACATGACCGAACGCCATCTTCCCCCTCCCGCCTACCATTTTGAATACAATGATCGGGGGGATATTGTAAAAACGAATATCTACTCCGGGTTATTGATGTACAATGTCCGTTACGACGGCGGAAAGATCTCCCGAATGGAGAGCTTCGGGGGCAACCAGGACACGCTGCTATACGATTACAGCTATGGCGATCTCGTCGTCATCCGGATAAAGAACAGGGACGGCGTCGTTTACAGGAGGGCCCTTGCCACCTATAACGCCGACCACCAACTGATCGAACTGGAATTGCAGGTAGCGGAAGGTAATGTCGGGTTTTACATCCAAAGGACGCAGCAGTTCAGCTATTATCCCGACGGCAACCTGAAGGAACTGACCTTTCATTCTTACCCGGTAGGTTCGCAGACCGAAGCCCGCTATAAAGACACTTATTCGGATTATGATAATAAGACCAATGCGGGCGGATTCGCCCTGCTGCATCCCTTCCAGTTGGAGCATCTCCTCCTGCTGCCGGATTTCCAACTGCAGGTCAACAATGCCCATCACGAGGTCCGCACCGGCGACGGCATCAATTGGGTGACGGATTATACCTATACGTATGACGCGGCCGGCAGGCCCCTGACCAGGACAGGCGATGTGTTATGGACCGCCGGACCGGACACCGGAAAGCATTTCGAATCTCTCGAAACTTTCTCATGGTATAATTAGGATTATCGATACGCCACTTTCACCTGCGGATCCTTCACATAATCCGCCCACAACTCGTCCAGGGTCTTACCCGTCAGGGTCTTCCACAATTCAGGCGTATAGGTATGCGTCCTGCAGGCCTTGTCCAGTTCATCGACGATCGTCGGATGCCCGTTCTGTTCGATCCACACAAAAAACCGTGCGGTGATGCGATAACTGCTCGTATAGCTATGCCCTTCTTTCAATTCCGGCATCGTCCATTTCCCCTTGACATTGTTCACCCCGAAGGTATACCGTACATAGTCCGCGATCCCTTCGGTCAACCAACCGGGATTGTTGGCCCTCCCATAGGACTGCACGATATGCATCACTTCATGCGTTACCACATCGATATCCTCGGGATGGTCTTTCAGCCATTTGGGATTATAACGCACCACCCCGCCTCCCGTCGCCGCCACCCCCGAATAGGAAGGATCGATCACAAAGACCACTTTTTTCGAAGCCCCGGGATTGAACCGCTTCACCTCCGCGGGATACACCGTATAAAAAGCATCGATCATCCTTTGTTTGGTCTCCGGGCTGAAAGAAGAATCCTTAATGATAAAGATCAGGGTATTATCTCCCCGCGTAAGGGAATCCCGCGTAACGAAATCGTGCGTGACGGATTCCTGTCCCCGGCTCTTCAAAGCCGTCGAACATCCGATGGAAAGAAATAATAAATAGCCAAGCTTTTTGTTCATACCGTATAAATTAGGTGGTTTACTTTTTAAATAAAGGGTTCTCCTGATCCGTAGAAAAAGAATAAGGGAAGGCGCTTTGCCGGCTGCCCCTGCTGCTCTCGGGCAGCGGCCCCATCGTAAAGTTCAGCAAGGCCCCCTTTTGGAATCCTGCATGACTCAGCCAGTTCTTTTCATAAGGCTTGCCATCGAGCAACAGGCTTTGCACATAGCGGTTCCGTTCGCTGTTGCCCGCCGCACTGATCACTACCTTCTTCCCATTTTCCAATGTGATCGTTACCTTCCGGAACAAGGGCGCCCCCAACACGTATTGATCGCTGGCGGGACAGACAGGATAGAAGCCCATCGCCGAGAATACATACCAGGCCGAGGTCTGCCCATTGTCTTCATCCCCGCAATAGCCATCCGGCGTCGCCCTGTATAATTTATTCATGGCCTCCCGCACCCAATACTGGGTCTTCCAGGGCTCGCCCGCATAGTTGTAAAGATAGATCATGTGCTGGATCGGCTGATTGCCATGCGCATACTGCCCCATCCCGGCTATCTGCATTTCCCGGATCTCATGGATCACACCCCGGTAATAGCTTTCATCAAAGACGGGCGGCATCGAAAATACCGAGTCGAGCATGCCGACAAAGTTCTTCTTCCCGCCCATCAGGTCGATCAATCCCTGGATATCATGGAACACCGACCAGGAATAATGCCAGCTATTCCCTTCGGTAAAAGCATCCCCCCATTTCAAGGGATTGAAGGGCGACTGGAAGCTCCCGTCCTTATTCTTTCCGCGCATCAGCCTGGTCTCCGGGTCGAAGAGATGACGGTAATTCTGACTCCGGCGGGCATATAGTTCGAGTTCCTCCTTTGGCCTGTTCAGGGCCTTCGCCAGTTTATAAATGGCATAGTCGTCATAGGCATATTCCAACGTGCGCGCCGCATTCTCATTGATCTTTACATCATACGGCACATAACCCAGTTCGTTATAGTACTTCACGCCCGCACGACCCACGGCCTGCATCGGGCCTTCATTATTCGCATCCTTTAGCAAGGCTTCATACAGGGTATGGATATCGTATCCCCGCAATCCCTTCAGATAAGCTTCCGAGACGACGGAGGCAGAATTATTGCCCACCATGATATTCCGGAAGCCGGGGCTCGACCAT
>Ga0307516_10005201_pt1 | contig 15663 bp, 16 predicted proteins | sample 19_EM_MG_FD_203310 | JGI IMG/M metagenome (GOLD analysis project Ga0307516, IMG submission 203310) | Populus trichocarpa ectomycorrhiza microbial communities from riparian zone in the Pacific Northwest, United States - 19_EM | ecosystem: Host-associated > Plants > Roots > Unclassified | place...
TCCGGCGATGGGGATTCGTCGCGGTGCGTATTGGAGGCTGTCGAGCCTTCTGTGGGGTCAGGAAGCGTGGCGGGGTGCTTGTGAATGTCCCGTGAGCCGCTTTCGTTCTTGCAGGCAATGACGTGGTCACTACTGGTTGTCCACCCAGTCAACAAAAACAGTGATAACTGTGCACAATCATTGTTACCACAGCAGTGATAACAGTTTGGGGGGTGTCCCCACCCGGCTCGCAGGGGGTTGGCCTCTTGCCACTGATAAACCTCGCTTACCATACTGGGTGGCCACACTCGGTGACAGCACGGCGGGTCTGATTGCCCCGCAGGGGGGCTCCCGGGACTTTCCCCTCCATAAATAGTACATTTTGGGCCTGATGGGGCCCTTTTCCAGTCCCACTGCAGGTGCGCCGTTGCCCTTTTCGACAATGAAAGCGTAGCAGTCGTGAGAACTGTCCGCTTCGCCGTTGATGGCGCGGTCCTCGAGCGGCATACCGATCAACGCGCGCCAAACCCTCCCGCCGTTCGATTCGGGCCTCCCTCTGCTATTCGAGTTGGGCAATCGCCCTCCTTCCCCTCCAGGGCTTCGTTGACGGCGTCCCCGAAGCGTTGTAAGTGTGGGAATTTGCTTCCCCTCCTCCCATTGGCCCGCAACCATCGGATTTGACCGATCCGGCGGCCTCCCGTCCTTTCCGTCGAGGATTCTAACTGCCTTTTTGGGCAATAAACCTCTCCACTCCCGTCGTGCCGCATCGCTGGCAGAAACCGGGCGCGGTCCCTGTTGGCCGGCCTGGGTTAGCCAGTCCCAACTCCCATCCAACAGGTGTGTTTCCAATCCCTCTTCCTCCTTCCCCATGGCAGGGGAAAGCGATGACGCGTCGTCACCTTCCCCTTCCACGTGGCCAGCCACAGGCGGGCAAACCGCGGTTCGCTCAACGGGGAAATCAACTTTTCTTTCTCTTCTCCGCGGTTTACTAGGTGAGTATGTAAATTCCCATTTCCTCCCCTCCTCCCGCTGCCGTTTCCCAAGGATGATCGATGACGCGTCATCGCCTTCCCCTTCCACGTGGCCAGCCACAGTTTCGGTTGGCCGGCAAACTGCGGTTCGCTCAATGAGGAAATCAAAATCTCTTTCTCTCCTCCTCCCGCCGTCGTTTCCGCGTCCTCACCTTCACCTCCACGTGGCCAGCCACAGTTTTGGTTGACCAGCAAAGCGCGGTTCACTTCACGGGTATGTAAATTCCCGTTTTCCTCTCCTCCCGTCGCCGTTTCCCAGCGATGACGCGTCGTCGTCTTCCCCCTCCACGTGGCCGCCACAGTTTCGATTGAGCGATAAACCACGGTTCGCTCAACAGGTACGTCTACTTCCTTTTCCCCTGCGATGACGCGTCTCACCCTCCCGTGTGGTCAGCCCGATTGGACGGTTCTGCATGTCGGGACCGACCGGGCACGATCTCCGGCGTCGGAACCACACGTTCCAATGGAATTTCACTTCCCTTCTTAGTTATCAGTCTTCCGGTGAGTGCCGCCCCTGTTTATCACTTGGCGACTGATAAGAACAGCCCAGCTGTCGATTGGCCGATAAAACGCCTGTCCCGTTCACAATCCTCTCCATTCCCCGTTACGCCTCCCACCCGACGTCAGTGTAATCGTAAGCACCGGGTCGGGAGTCCCGCTCCCAGGATCAACCTCGACAGGTCCATCGGTCGTTACTCTCAGGGTTTAACAACAACGCCGATTCTTTTATCAGTACTTCTGTGAGTACCCGCGCTCATACTCCAATCACTGATAACCGTGGTCTCACCTCGGTTAACCATTTCCCGATCCCGCCCTGCAACTCAGACGCGATCTGCGAGGATTAGGAAATACAGGTTCCTTCGCACCCCAATTCATCTACAGGCTGCTCCTGCCCGCATTTGAGAGTGGTATCTCACTTTCCTCCCCAGTTATCCGTCTTAGGGTGAGCACACTTCCGTTTATTATCGACTCTCAATCAATTTCTCTAATGCCCGTCCATACAGAACACGACCACCGTCGTCGCTCACCACCCAACTCCACCAACCTACATCGGCATGCCACCCACCCAGGTCGTCAACAGACCCATCTCAACCTCAACCTCTACCTCCCAGCCACCAACGTCCACTCACGTCGCCGGCATTCGGTATGTCCACCTTCCATTCCCATCTTTACCCCTTTCCCATTCAGTCATCCTCTTAGGACCCCTACCACAGTCACGAGCAGACTGCCAAGATGTGCGCCCGCCCGCGAACAACCTATTTCTCTGCCCCGACCAGCCGCCACGATCATCCGCTCCGATCCCTCCCTTCCATCGCGCAAGACTCACCTCCTCTGTAACCTTCGCCTCACTCTACTTCTTGCAGCAACTGAAGACCCGGTCTATTGCGGCTTGCGGTTCTCCGGCCACCGCTTGTTCATCTTTGCTTTCGTGATTGCCTCCAAGGTCACCCAAATGCTTCTATTCATCACTCAACGCCGATAAAAACAACCCAACTCTCGACCCGCCCATCGATCACCCGTCTCATTCACCGCCGCCCCTCCTTCCTCTCACCCGTTGTCTCCTAGACAACCCCACACATCCAAGGCGGGCTGCCTTTGTCACCAGGAGCAACCCCGCATGGCTCGTTGGTCGCTATTCTTGGGATTCCGCAATTACCCGTTTTCATTGAATGTTCGTAGATACTCCATAGGTGTTCCCACTAATAAACTTAGTGACACTCACATGTTGATCCTTTCCAAGTCAAAACTCAGATGCGATCCGTGAGGTTCACGGATCCCGGATTCCTCTGCAGGGACTCATCTGCGCATTACTTGCGGTAACATGTTGCTCTTAGCCACGCTTTCAACCAACCCGCCTGCCCTCGCTCCCGAAGCTCGACCGTCGATCAATGATCCAACGCGATTCACCAGGTTACCCCGATTATCGGTGTTCTCACTTTCTCGTTTTGTTCATACCGACCGCTCGGTAAGCACGCCCTTTACCCATCACTTACTCACCCCGCTCCGTGATCCCCTCCTTCCATTGCCGCCGTAACAAACGTACACCCAGACGCGCCGCGCCCTCTTTACAACTCTCAGGAGCCATTCACACCCATCGATCAATTTACGGTGTCATCGCGCCGACAACCCACCCCCACCATAGTTTCGATTGGCTCGCACGTGTGGAATCCCGAGGGTTGACCAGCCTCCTGCATGCTGTCAGTTCCCGGGCGAGTTTGACCTTTGTTGTCCTCGGTTCGCTGATTGAAAGGACTTTTCGTTCAAATAGGACTACATCCGTTCATCCCTTTTCAACACCCTTCCCCCAGGTTGAGCCTCCGACCCTTGTCACGCCCTCAGGTAAGAATTTTATCACTCTGGCAAGCGTTCAGCTGATCACTGATATGTTAATAGCCCTGATTGATTCGGCCACGTAACGCTTCCGCCGCTGGGACACCCCATTTACAGTATTCACTTTTCCTCCTCACTTCTTATCAGACCCCGGTGAGTGGTTCTGTCTCTCACTCGGCTCGCTGACATAACGTTTCGTTCGTCGAGTAGCACAGGTACACGCTGACCCTTGACCAATCCTACCGACACAACCCACCTGGGCGGGTGCGTTCTCCGGGACCCGGCCACGCGTTCGTCTTTGGATTTTTCCCAGGTGAGTACAACGCGTTATCACCCCAATAGGTAGTCATTCTGTTACCGATGAAATTAGCCACCCGTTCATCAATTCCAGCTTGCGCAGATCATCCCGGGTTGTCGTCAGATCATGATAACATCTCAGCCACACTCCTGATGACGATAACCCCACTGATAACAGGGACTCGCTACCGGCCAGTTCGCACCCGAGCACTCCCTAGCATCCTCCCCGCCCATCCTCATATCACCACAATTCAAACGTCGGCCTTCCAGTGTTTCGGCCCGCCGTCATCAGTCCCCGCATTATGCACACGTTCACGGAGCCACCAGATTGTTTTGGGTCATGTACGGAGGTTGCAGCAGTTTGTATCCCGAGTGTCATAGCCGTAGGAATCACATCGATGCCAGAGCAAATTGATTATCACCTCGTTCTGGGACCGGCCATCGGACCAGTCGACAATTAGCCGGAGAACTCTGCAGAAAAGGAGATCCATCCGTTGTCCTCCAACCGCCACCACCCCATGACAACTTGGGCCGCGAAATCTCCCCCGCCTCCTAGTTCGAGCCACAGGGTGGTCGTTAGGTGCACCGCTATTCCATACTTCACCATTCCTAAGCCCCGAACCGCCCCGAACACCGCCAACGCAACGCCCAAGATCGCGTATTCCCTTCCCCTCATTACCATGTATCACGCCAGCTTTAAACTTTCGCCGTCCACCGCTCGTTCTCCTACTATAGTCATCTCACATTCAAGGTCTCCGACGTGTCCCCAGGAATCTCGACCTGCTTTCAACTCGAAAACGTGGACGCGCAGGATGGGGTTTGGTGAGCGGTTTGCAGACTCTCTTTGCAACGTTCTGAAGGAACCCAGATCCACGAGAGCCTCAAACGGTTGTTGGGCGTGGCGTCGGGCCGGTGCGTTGTGGTTCCTTGGGTCTACGATCTCGCTGACGCTGCTTGAGACCCTACCCCATAGAATTGGTGCCCGAAGCCCGCCACATTCACTGTACCGCACACAAGCCTCCCCATCCTGTGAAGTTTCACTCTCATCCTCCCTCCCTGTCCTGCGACAACTTACGCGGTTTACCTATTCCATTGATTAGTCCTCACGCGTCACGATCGATGGTCTCCTCCACCTCCTCGAATTCGGTGCCAGAGTAATCCTTCGTAAGTCAAACCTCACACGCAGCCTCTCGGTTGCACTGACAGACATCTCAGGCAGTTTTCCACACATCGGCCCGGCAGTCATCAAGGTATCGCTAGGTCCGCTCCTCTCAATCCGAGCATTCACAAGATTCCACTCAGACACATAGTTCGCCTGGCAACAACAAACCTATTTTCACGCACTCCACTCAACCCCTGCAACCCCTACTCCCCTCTCTCATCGCACCAACATCAAGTTCTCTGCGCCCACCCAGAAAACCCGCCACGCTCAACGCCCAATGTGTTACCGCCCGTTCCCTTTGAAGTCCTGGCCCCGTCGCCGGCGCCTACTTCGTGTACAACCCACCTAATCCATCCCTGTTTTCCTACCCCACTCGAGGCCACCCACCCCGCACTCACCATATTCGGGTGCAAGTTTCTCCCCGATTACTCTCACAGGCTTCCCCCCCCTCAAGATCTCTTTAACGAGTTTTCCTCCCTTCCGAACGGAGTCGATCTCCGCACACCGGTCGCAGGCCGCGTGGCGACTCATCCCATTATTAATATACTGCCACGAAGTCTTCAGCTTCGTATCCTATCGCGGTCTTTCGAGCACTGTGGCAAGGCTGACCGATTAACCGGGTTTTTGAAGAGGTTAAGCACCCACTCGGTTGTCCATGGGCCGGTCACAGGTACCCCTTTTCTCTTTGTGCCCACAGACTATTCACCCCACGCTTCCCAGGTGTAGATATGCTGAACACTGTCATCCCACTTCCATTCGACCGCCTTTCTACTCTTCATCTTCATCTTCTGGGTGGCTTACTATCGTCTCGTTGACTGCTCAATCCCAATCGCCTACATTCGACGATCAAAACGGTGATGGCGATCACTGTGAAGTCCCAGGGTTTCCTTTTGGGTCACAATCATTCTCCTTGTCGTCCACCCACCGATTTTGTTGTCGAAAGTTTACGAATGATTACTACGAAATAAATTATGTTCCGGGCAAAATAACCGTCGGATTCGTGGGGGAAAACTGGCTGAAAAAGGTCATGAACCTACCTGCCGCCATCGTGCGCATACTTCGTCGGTCTGCCTGGTCTCTGGCACTGAGCGCTGAGCCACGAGACATAGCCCACCAAAGCCCGCCATCCCCATCATTTGGGTGAACATCCGCCGGGAACCGTCGACATCGTGTGGCGCATCCTCTACCTGACGGTGGTGAGTTTTTTCCGCGCTCTCCCTCACCTCTGATAACTTCACTAGGGAATCCCGTGCGCTCCCATTCCATAATTATCAGGATCTCCGCCCACTCCGGTCACTCGTTACACAACCGTACTCATTCAGCCAGTTCTCATCCCCATCTACCGTCGCTCCCGTTTCCCCTCTCCCTCTCCCTCTCTATCTGCTGGTCCTCTGGGTCGTCCATATTGCGAATTCCATGCGCACAAAGCCTACTTTCATTTCTGGTGAGTAAAGTATTGTATTCGCCTTCAATCACACTCTCACAAGCCCCTCCGGTAGTTTGCATATGGTGGTCAACCCGCTTTTCCGGACGCCTGCCTACTCCTGAAGATCTCATCCCCTGTGCCGGTTCCCGCAATGGCAAGCCTCACTCTCACCACCGCAGCTCGCGAAGTGAACCTTAAACAAGCGGACCCAGTTACTCCACTGTGCTACCGCTTCACATCTACTTTTGCTCCCCTGGGGAACCCTCTCCACGTCATTTGCTTACCTTCCAAATACCAGATTTTTCCAACTCTTCGCACATGGCTCACTACGGACCGAATCATCCATCGTATGTAGTTCAAGTAGCTATATTTGTCGTCGTCATGAAAACACCCCGTACAAAACATCTCGCGTGAAATACGTCACCCACTCCTCCCTCAAGACATATATTCATCATCATACTCAAAGCCAAACTCACCGTCGGTTTCTGTGCCATCGTTGTCACCCTCATCATCACAATCCTCCTCGTCGTGACCCTCGCCATCATAATCCCCGTCGTCGTAATCCTCGTTGTCGTAATCTGGGTGATCATAACCCCGATACTCCTTAGAACCCTCCTCTTCGTCATCACCATCAGAGTCGTCACCGGTCCCGTCGGAATGCGCACCGCCCTCGCTTCGTGCCTCATCGGGATTCAGAGGTTCCTGCACCATTGCCGGGCCTCCCGCAGAGTCGAACGAAGGAACGTCGGTGGTGGGTGCGTGTGGAGTGTCTGTAGGAACAGCTGGAATCCACCTGCCGAGTTTCGTTTTTCGAGAAAGGGCCTCGGAGATCCACGGAAGGTCTGCCACCCATGCGGTTTTACAACCGGTCGTGTTGAGATAGGGCACCCACTGGCTGGCAAACGAAATTGCGATTTCGCGATGAATAGCCGCCTGCCTACGGGCATAAGCGTCGATGCCGCGTTGAATGTCGGGGGCGCAGGAACGCGTGCGAATCCCAACCCTCTGGAGCCACGTAGTAGATTTCCACTCCAGGTAGACAAGGACTCGGCGCATCTCTTCTTGCAGTAGTTCCACCTCCTCGGCCCAACGGTCTGCCCTCGCTCGGCACGTCATCCACTCGTGACGAGCGGTCTCGTTGATTTCTTGTTGCTCGGCCGCAGTTTCTTCGCCCGGAAGCACCATCCCGGAAGCTGTCGTCCATATCCAGGACGGAGCATACCGTCCGTCGCCGGTGTCAATCCCTTCGGCATCCTTCAACGGCCCCCGATTGTCTTCGTCCCTAAGCTCGCGATATTCATTCTTCCAGTCCCCGGTTGGATCCAGCTCAAGATGCGCATGGTGAGCAGTACGATACCTCCACACCGATCGCTTTATCCGACTGTTGACACCAGTCTCGACAGTTCTTGACTTTGTTTGGGTCTTTTGGCCCTCCCCGGCCAAGTTCGTCTTGAAGTACAATCGGAGGTTGCGAAGGGCTCGCCTGAAGCGCTTGAGATCTACCAAGCCATCTTGTAGCTGAGCCAAACGAAGGACTTGCTCAGTCTCGACCACTCCCTTGTAGCACGGTGATCGGTCATGCTTGGGAATAGCGGAAGGCAGAAGAAGTGGCCAGGTTTCGGGTTTTGAATTGTCGAGTTGTTCGTCGTTGGAAGTTGAATCGTTTTCGTCGGGTAGATAGGCAGAAGCCTGTGGCATGTAAACAGCCTGGGCAACCCTCCAGACTTTGAACCGCCTCGTGAGCACATTCCTTCGCTGCTGGATCTCGATCCTCTGTGGGTCCGTGCGTTGACGGTTCGACTTCAAATGCTCGACGACCTGTTGCCTAGATCAGACGAGTAAGTGTGTGTTAATAGGGCGTAACAAAACTACATACTGTTGATCTTCAATCTCAAGCCCCAGGCGAACGAATGAGGATGGATGCAGTTTGTGAGGCAATGAACCACCCGCGGCTGCTTCGCGGGCTTCGGCCTCTGCGAGTTTTCGCTTGACTGCGTCGAGACTTGCGGCTACGAGAAAAAGAGTCCGCATGCCGTTTAACGCCACCCACAACAAATGCAACTGACACGACCTACGTTTTTCATTCAGTTTATACGGATCTGGCTTTGAAGGGTCACGCTCCCAAGTGCGTTTCATTGCCTGCCATTCCCTGACCGTCCCCGGGTCCGTCTGGCCCTCGAAATCCTTACATACTTTCTCACACTGTTGGACCATTTGTCGTGCCTCATGAAGGTTTTTGAGCAGGAGCACTCCTGGCAGCAAGAGTTTGTGATAAGACATCGGACAATTCGGGTGCCACTCACCGAACCCAGTAACCTTCCGCCAGTTCCAACCGCCCCAATGACTGTCAAGTGCCGAGTGTCGTGCTCCGGGACCCATTTCTCGTGTTGCAACCGCAGCCGGGTTCGTGTGAGCCCAACCGCTCTCAATATTTTCTCCGTGGGTCCGTCCCACACCGGGGCGGTAGTTGAATGAGTATATCGTGTGGCAACTGGACCCATGGGCGGGTAGGTGGAACTTCGGAATGAAGTACTCCAAGGAGAAGCGGTCTTTGGTAATACGAAGCTCTGGGGAGTGGGTCTCCATCCTCAGGAACAGCTTTTTGTACCAGCGACAAATAACGTCGTAGGAAATCTTGACCATTTTCACCCTGACCCCCATCAACGTGCACAAGAAGGGGAGGTCCATGCTAGCAAACCTAACCAAATCAGCATGCGGCAGCGGCGGACAGACGTGCATTGAACATACCGCTCGCCTTTTTGGAGGTCAACCACACCGTTCCTGCGAACCAAACCGTGGCGGCACACAATCGCGCCGACTCCGGAAACCAAAAAGCCCTTTGACGACCTCGAATTCATTTGATTCACCGCATGAAACTCAGCCCCGCATGTCTCGATCTATCGCGATCGTGAATGGCGTTCAAAACCGACGGAATAAACCAGCCTACCTCTTCCTCGTGGGTGCAGTTCTTGAGGTGTTTCTGTAGTGTGGCAATATTCACAAAGTAGGCGAGCCCGGATCCAAGCTCCGGGTCCTTTATTCCTCGGGCCTTCAGCTTGAGCCGGAAGTTTGCGTCCATCGCTAAAAACAGGCAATAAAGCCACCTATACCCGCATCAGTCATGGTTGATGCTATGTGGCAGCGATAACAACTCACGCGCGTGCGCCATCGGTATCCCACCCGTCAGGTAGGTTTTGTCCTGGCTGAGGGCAAGCGGGACATTCGATGGCGAGGGTCCCATCACCGAGTTGGCTGAGTTCAGTTGTTGTGTGGCCGGCTCCGCCCCGCTTGAGATCTTTGAGGTAACGCCATTGTCGTACGCAACGTGACATCTCATGGTACCGATACTTTTGGGCGCAAATTAGTCACCATCAACGACTACCAATGGAGCCACAAACCTTGAGCTTTAAGCCCCCGTGGTTATCTGTCTTCTGCATAATCGCGTTGTAGAAGTCGTAGAGGTTTAACTTTCCCTGTAATGATATTTTTTGGTGCGTGTCCAAAAGGTCAAACGTGAAGGCCGTTTGGGGTCGGAGTAGCGACGCTGGGTACCAACCAACGCGTAGGAGTTGTCGGTAGTTTTCGGGGGGTCCATTTTTGGAACATTTGCAGAAACAAATACGAACGGTGTGGTGACCAGAGAGGTCGACGACAAGTATCCGCTGAGGGTCGGCAGGAGAGGGACAGCAGTGCCCAGAGTGTCCGAGATTGACGATGAGGCCAAGTCTCTCAAGGGTTGTACGTTTGAAAAAGCCGTTTGTCCAGACCTAGAGCCAGAGCATCTTTAGTAGACCGGAACAGCGGTGACTTGTCGCGTACCTGAATTCTGTGCAGTGGGAGACGGCGGTGAGATGAGAGAGTGCACGCCAAACAATACAGTTCATCTCCAAAACAGTCGCTGCACCTGTACACTCCCTCTAACTTCATGCAGTTTATACAGAGTCCTGGCGTGGCGGAGTCTCCCAAACCTTCCCTGCGGAGAAACTCGTCTAAAATGGTTGAACAGAATGCGAGCCAGGCTGTCATTCGTGTCTAACGATACCGATTGTTAGTTCGATCGAAGACGTTGTCCATTGGTACGAAACTCACGCTGTCGTTCTCCTTTGTGACCCTGACCCTCTTGCGCTTGCCCTTCGCGGCCACCTTAGCCGGTAGTGAGTCACTCGGCTCCGAATCCGCAGGGGGGCCAACTTCCTCGAGAGCGGGGGGTTCCTCATCCCGAGGTTCCACCGGGTCCTCACGAAGATGTCTGTGAGTAGTTCGCCTCCCGGAGACGCGTCCAGTTGTTTCTGACGTGGTTATGCTCCAGACCCGTATGCTCTCCACCTCTTCCGAGTCCGCGCTCGACGCGTCGCCGTCGACTTCCTCGTAACTCGCTCCTGCCTTCCTCCTTTTTCGAGACAGCTGGGAGCTCCCGTTGCGCTTGGGCATTGATAGAGGCGGAGGAACGAGCAGGGAGTGTCCAAAGCCAGTTCGGGCAGTTTCTCAGGGTCATTTCTTCGCTCGGGCTCATCGGATCACTTGTTTAGGCTCGTTGAGCGTGAGTTACCAACGCGGCATTCTCACCGTGCGTCGAGCTTGTTCTCGGGCGGTTTCGAGGATATTCACCTTGTCATTGTGTGTCTATATTCCTTCTCTTCTCTCGCTGCACTTGTCCGACACTGCAATATGGGTACAGCGTCATTGATTGATTCCCAGAGCGTTAAAACGAGGCTGTTTGCTCGTCCCGGATTCAAAATGTTCATCCCCCGACCCAGGTGGAACTGCCTCCTTTTGTATACGCTTCCGTCTGGCCTCGAGAGGTTAGGGTGTTCGCCCAGCGGTCGTTATGTTTCTGGTTTCTGTGGTACCCCGATCACTGTCGAGCCCAACATGGCCGGTTCGTTTTTGGCTCTCCCCTCTCTCATCCCTTTAATTCTCACCAAACCCATGGGTTTGAGGTATTTCCTGGATCACACCGAAGTCTAATTTACACACGGTGAGCCTCGACATTTTGTATTTTGTGCGCGTGGAGCTACTTCGTGTTTTGTATTTTCCTCTCGTGCTGTACCACTCAACTTTTCGCATTTGCACATTTACGCGCCAAGGAACAGTGTATGGGTAGTTGTATAGACTAGTATCAGTCCCCAGCGGTCGATCCCGTGTATTAAAAATAAGTACATTCCTCCACAAAGATCTCACGCGTGCCCAGGGTGGACGAGAGTGGGAAATATGTTTCAAGGTGTGTCTAAAGGGTACCATACATGAAGGATTGTTGTTTGGCACGCGCAACTGTGTACTATACAGGGACGAGAAAGCGAGGGCGGTCGCATTTTGCACTCGGTTAATCTTGACTTTTCGCGAGCAGTATGGGGAGGTGGCGGGATTGACCTTGCGAGACAAAACTGCAGATCCGCTCGTCCGCCGCGAAATCCGGTATACATCGTGGATTCAATTGTATGTGTTTACAACCATGGAGCTAAGGTTATATCTGGTTCACGAAGAGACGAGGCGCCTGGGCAAATTGAGCTTAGTGGACGGGTTCAGTGGGCTGAACCACAAACTACCCTTGGGCCGATCTCATACGCCATAGTTCAGGCGCATCTCACCGGGCGAGCCCAGTCTGAGCCGGGTTTTACACCAGTGTGCAGCCGTTCCTATCCAGAGCACTATAGGTACAAAGTCTCTAATGCCAGAGCCGTCTCCCTCTGAACTCGAGGCTGGATTCCAGCCTACTAATGCCGAGACTTCTGTACGTCAATCACCGGTCACCCCTTGGGTAGATACACAGGTACTAAGAAGCTCCTTAAACGACGAAGCGAGTGAGTATTTGGGTACTCCAGTGGAACTACTCCCGACGCATTCCATGCGGGTGCTTTTCCAAACAATCCACCTCGAGATGATTCGACGATGAGTACACCGCCGTGAAGTACTCACGGTTCTGCTCGTAACAAGTGGCTAGTTCGGGCAAACCGCGGCCAGTACATCGCTCGTACTATTATATCGTGGATTGTAGATATGATTCATAATAGAATTAATACTACAACGATGCTCATAACCCCCGCCACATACCCACGTCCTCGTATGTGAGCCGACCGATCCTTAGTATGATCCTAGTATTACGATCCGATCGCCGATCCACGGATTGCGTAGCACGGAAAGAAGTCTAGTTATCTACATGCATGGTAGCAAAACTACGGGGTAGACATAGACATTCCTACCTACTCTGCCACGTACAAACACCCGGTGTGACGGATAGGATCCATGGCATCGCCTTAGCGCGGGTTGTAGTTTAAACTTGAACAAAGTTGAACTTACGCTTTGCATGCCCACCTGCGATTTGGATCGAGTGAGCACAGAGTTCAACGTTCAACCGCATTAAAAGTGATGTTCTCCGAGGTGCTGCTGGAGTGCACCAGACGAGGGTCCCTGGACTTCGCAGCTCAGCAGTAGATTTAGGGTCACAAGTATCTTGGATTACGGGTTGTGTTCCTGCGCCAACGAGTAGGGTGAGTCGGTAGCGAGGCATACGGCCAGTGCAGGGGAGGGATCGGGAGGCACGAGTTTAACGTTTAACAACTGGACCGAAACCGAAGCTCGCGAATCCGTCACCAGTCTGGAACATTAACGGCACCCATGATGTTGTGTGCAGCCGGGAAACGGCGGTCACAAGATTCAAGAACAACGGGCAATATATTCGAGTACATAACGCGGCGATGTGAGTAACGGGCGGGGCGGGGGCACAGGACGCAAGCAAGAAGACCAGTTTTCTACGTGCGGGATTGGTAACGAGTTCCTCAAGACAACACCTCGCAACTTCCTGCTTCGAGACAGGAATTATATAGTTCCATGGCTTCGGCCCAATGAGTGACCTTGAGATGGGCGTTTCCGGCGACTTTGGTCACCCACGGAGAACACTGAATCCTATCCGTACCCGTGTTACAATAATTAAAAGGTAGAACAAGTTCGGTCGCTTACCAGCTAGTGAAAATTCCGATGTAAAGTCCCTTCGTGATAACGTAGTATGCAGCGGGGTCACCCTTTGAGGGGTCCACCGGGGGTTGTACGTACGGGCCAGGGATACCTGCGAAACGGAAGGCGCGTCAAGCTGGAAACAACTGCAATAAACTAAAACCAACCTGGTCTGACAAACGGCGGGTGGAGGGTGTAGTCGGGTCGCCCGACGTTGGGACGAGAGGACAGAATGATGGAGAACGTCTGATTAGTAGGGGTGGGAGTAAGAACGTGAGTGAGGTTGTTAGTGGGCGGCGGGGTACGGACCTTCTCATGATCAACGGGTTTGGGCGCAACACCGCAGTCGGCGACCACAGAGGCAGGCAGTGAGGGTAGAGCCGGGGCGTCCTAGTTGCGAGTGAGTCGCAGAAGATGCGACAAGGAACAGGAACGTACAGCGGTCACGGCGATTTGAGAACTTGTAGTGGTAGAGACACTGCTGGGGGTGGTGGACACTGTCGGGGGGGAAATGAACACAACAACAACTGAAATTGATCCTTACACACCGCCGCTGATAGTAAGCGTGTCTAAGCCGGAGGAGAGAATCATGCCGAGCAGCATGTCGTCCGCGCCGTAGACAGCGAGCTCCAGCGCTTCGCGCATCTTGCGCAGCTCGGGTTCGGGGAGGTGCTTGACGATGGTGTTGATGGTGACCAAGAGGCTCTCGGCCATCTCAAGGGCGGTTGAAGGAGAGAGTATGGAGACGTCGTTGGGGGTGAAGGTCATACTGGGGTGGCAAAGGGGAAGGTTGAAGCGGCTGAGAGTAACACACTGGCTGGAACGAGAACACGGTGGGGGAACCAAGCGAGCTCTGGTACCTGGGCTGGAGTGTTTATGAGAACCCGTGCCGTCGGATGGGCCGACAGCCGGTTTGAAGACCATTCCGTTTGTGCATCGACTTTCCTCGATCGGTCCCCTGTAATTAAACATATCCATCACGGTTGAACTTCTCCCGGTCGTCGTTACCTTTTAGGTATGTATTGGAACCGGACTTCGTGGTCTCTGTGTTGACAGCAAGTTGGCGACATCATTCTCTCACTCGGTTCTTGGATTGTAGGGTTGTCAACGACCCACTGCGGGGGCATGCCATTTGCATGGGCGGGTGGCACAATGGTCAGAATGAGCCGTGGCTAAAAAGACCTGCCACCATGGGCTCAAGGACACCCGGGCTGCACGGATAAGGCCGCTGTGTTCGAGAAATTTTTGTGGAACGTTCTTTATGGAAGCATCGGTTGAATGCTCCGATCACCGTTGAAGGACTGAACGTGTGGGAGCAGCGGAAAGTTTCCGAAAGCAGAATGTCCGCTCTTGAAATGGAAGCCTGTGTCCAAGCGCCCAACTCGACAGGGGAAATCCTCGGAAAGGGCTTGGCCCTCAGAAGGGGATTTCCATTCTCCCTGGGGTCGTAGTATCAACGAACTGTCCAGCCCTACTTAGCTGTTGGACGTCGAAGGTTGTTGGAATGTGTTGGATTCGGCGGTGCGTGCCACAATCCTCGAGGTCTTGAACAGCCTTGAGCGACCTTGATCCTCAAACTACGACGCCTCGTGCCGGACAAAGTGTGAAAAAGGAATAGGATCATCCGTTCCATCAGAACTGTCCCTTCGCCTCACAAAGGCCTTCAATCGCAAAAACGAGCTTGTTCGGTGATCATCGGGTTTGCTGAGTAGGCTTCACATGTTGCGCTCCAACCCGGGTATTGAACCTCCCCCAGAAACACCTTGGAAGGCGGAGGACATTCCAATGGAATTTCTGCCTCCTCCGGTATGCCCGCGGAGTTCCTTCTGCGTGGGTTTCTGTCCCATCGGTTATCAAGGGATTGGGCCTTCTGCTTGCGTTGTCGGCATATTTGGGTCTTCTGAGGCCGGCGGACTTCTGTCACGCACCATGTTTCAACAACGGTGGCACCCTTCAAACCTCTTACGAGAACCGGAGCGATAACAAAACTCGACAATGATACCGCTCGAGTTAGGAATATTGCTTTTCTTATCATCCAGCAGCGTGCTTCACGCTTCTCGTCTCACTATGAGACGCGATATGATCCCACAGGTTGTGGAACGTTGGCAACAAGCCATATTTCCTCGAACGAGTGATGAGTGGGTGAACAATGCTTGGGGGTAGGACCTCGTCGTTAGGCGGTGTTGGCCAATTCTCAGAAATAGTTGATAAAGGCTGTTATCGGTCGAATCCTGCCCCTGTCATAGCGGTTTGCTCTCATACTTCGTCACTGCCTACGCCGTCGTAATTCCTCTGCCCCATTCCAACTTGTCTATCATGCCTCCGAAACTTGCGAAAACCACCAACCCCCCCCCGAAAAAACCTAGTTATATTAGCAATAGGGTATGCTGAGCATATGCGTAATATTCCTCCAGGATCAGAGAGATATTAAACCAAATATAAAATTAGGGGTGTGCATAGCGTCACATCTCAGGCTCATTTTATCC